>Ga0209916_1000045_pt1 | contig 314105 bp, 268 predicted proteins | sample ThiBio_1000_plan_FD_183956 | JGI IMG/M metagenome (GOLD analysis project Ga0209916, IMG submission 183956) | Wastewater bioreactor microbial communities from Cape Town, South Africa - Thiocy_solids_2 (SPAdes) | ecosystem: Engineered > Bioreactor > Thiocyanate-remediating > Anaerobic-Aerobic ... | reverse complement strand
CCCGCCGGCACCACCACCGCCGGGGACACGACCACCGCCGGCGATACGACCGCGAGCGGATCGGGCGATGCCTCGACGTCGGACAGCGCGCCGAAGGAACTGGAGCCCTTCACGGTGCTGCTGGACTGGTTCCCGAACCCCGACCACATTTCGCTGTACACCGCACAGCACGAGGGTTACTACAAGGACGAGGGGCTGGACGTCAAGCTGCAATCGCCGTCCAACAGCACCGACGCGCTCAAGCTCATCAGCCTAGGCCAGGTCGATCTGGCCATCAGCTATGAGCCGCAGATCATCAACGCGGATGCGCTTGGCCTGGACGTGGCGGGCGTCGGCGCGTTGATTCCGAACTCGTTGACCTCGATCATCCTGTCCGGCAAGCAGGGCGTGAAGACCCTCAAGGACCTCGAGGGCAAGAAGCTCGGCAGTACGGGAGACCCCGTCACTGACAAGATCTTCAACGCGGTCCTGACCAACAACGGCGTCGATCCCTCGAAGGTCGACGTCATCTCCCTGGACCAGGGCCTGATTCCGGCCATCGTGTCCGGACAGGTCGCAGGCATCAGCGGGGCGTACCCCAACATCGAGGGCATCCAGTTGCGTGACGAGGGCATCGAGCCGGTAATCTTCACCGCCGGCAAATCCGGCGTCGCCCAGTCCGACGAGCTGGTGTTGATCGCGCGCAAGAGCAAGCTGGCCAGCGACGAGGGATATCGCGACAAGGTCAAGCGATTCCTGGCCGCGCTGGCCAAGGGCGACGCGGCGGCGCAAGCGAATCCCGAGCTTGCGCTGACCTCGATCACTCCGGTGGCCAAGGGCTATGACGCCGCGCAACTGTCGGAAATGGTTGACTCCACCGTGACCTACCTGAAGAACCCCGATGGCTCGTTCGGGCAGATGAACATCGACAAGTGGCAGAGTTTCGCAGACTGGATGCTGCAGGAGAAACTGCTCGACAAGAAGGTCGACGTGAAGCACGTCCTCGACCTGTCGCTGCTGCCCGGTTAGTGATGCAAAAGCCCAGCACCGCACGCCTTCATCATCGGAGAGGTAGTCAATCGTGAGCGACGCCAAGCAGCAACTGGAACATGCACGTTCGGCCGGCTGGAGCGGGCGGCTCTGGGCGGAGATCACGCCGATCTACGACGCCATCCTGGAGCACCCGTTCATCACGGGACTGGTGACCGGTGATCTTGAGGTGGAGACGTTCCGCCACTACATCGTGCAGGACGAGCTATACATCCGCGAATACGCCCGCGCCATCGCAATTTTGGCGGCCAAGGCGCCGACGTGGAAAGCTACGCAACTGTTCACCGAGCACGCGACGAGCGCGGCACAGTATGAGTCGGACCTGCATGAGTCGGTTGTCGCCGAACTCGGCGGGCGCGCGACCATGCTGACCGATGCCCGGCCGACGCCCACATCGCTGGCCTACATCAGCTTCATCCGCGGGCACGCGTTCGGGTCGTCGTTCGTCGATGGTCTCGCGTCGATCCTGCCGTGCTTCTGGATTTACGCCGAGGTTGGCCAGTACCTGGGAGCCAAGGGCTCGCAGAATTCCGCATACCAGAAGTGGATCGACTCCTACGACGACCCGCAATACGTGAACGCGGTGGTCGCGGCACTCGAGGTCACCAACGAACTCGGCGCGGAGTTGGGCGCGACCGACGAGAGCCGAGCCAGGGACATCTTTGCCACCGCTTCGAAGTACGAATGGCTGTTCTGGGATGCGGCGTTCCGGCGGGAGACCTGGGCGCTCTGACACGGCGGCGGACACCCGTCTATCACCGACCACCCGGGTCTGGCGCCGGTCGCCAGGTCGCCGGAGGCCCGGCGCGCTCGAACCATGTCGATGCGAGCGCGACCGGGCCTCGGCGTCGTGTCCGGTGTCCGCTGGCGGCGTGGACGCTGGTCGGGTCGCCATCCCCGATGGCCGGCATCTACGCACCCGACCCCCGCTCGGCCCACCGCCCTGCTCGCCGACTCGCCCTCGATGTCGACGCCGGTAGCAACGGCCCATCGGGGGCGTGGGCGCGCGGGCCATCCCGCGTTCCGTGACAGCATCCGGACCCGGTCTATCGCCTACTCGGCATGGATGTCCAGTTCCGATGAACTCATGTGAGCATGCGCGCGTTGTCGCCGAGCTCCTGAGCTGGCGGCACTTTGTCGTGTGCGCTGAGCGTGGCCGTGCCGTCGCGCTTCCGGAGCCGCATCGCGATCCGCGCTTGACGCCGTGTGGTGCTTGCTACATGATATACCAGAGTCAGTCACCAGGGAGGAACCCATGGATCCGACGCCGTGCGGCGCGTCCGTGAGTGCCGACACTCGAAGCACGCGGACCAGCAGCCGATGCCCGAACGGCGATGGCCGCAACAGCATTCGACCGATCTGGTGCGGCGCTTCTCGACCAGCACATCGATCTGACACACGCAAGACCACTATTGCCTGACGCACCGCTCAGCGACCGGAAGGAACCTAGGCAGTGAAAATGCCTCGTCTGTTCGTCACCGTACTGTCCGCCGCAGTCCTGTCCATGGTGGCAGTGGCCTGCTCATCGGGTTCCGACTCAGCCGGATCGTCTGGCGTGCAGCCATCCGGCGGTGATCCGGAGGGCACCACCAGTGCTGCTGCCGGGCAGACGTCCGAGTCCGGGGACGCGCCGTCCGGCAAGCCGCTGCGTCTCAAGGTCGCAGTAGCGTCGCCGGGATTGCCCTTTCTGCAGCTCTACGTCGCAGACCAGAAGGGCTACTACAAGGCCCGCAATCTCACCGTCGAATTCGTCAACGTCGAAGGGTCCGCCGCATCGATGGCAGCGCTCCAGGGCGGCAGCGCGGATGCGACGGTCAGCCTCCCCGAGGGCGCGGTGACCGCACAAGCACAGGGCGCCCCGATCAAGATCATCGGCGCCACCGTCAAGGAGAGCCTGTACGGCCTGTACGTGGCGAAGGGCATCAACTCCATCGACGATCTTGTCGGCAAGAAGATCGCGATGCTTACCGAAGGCAACGGAACCGACATCCAGGCTCGCAAGGCGCTCGACCTGGCCGGTCAGGGCGCCGACAAGTCGACCTTCGTCGCGACCGGCGGGCTGCCGAACCGCCTGGCTGCCATCGAGAACAACCAAGCGCAGGGCGCCTTGCTCTTCCCGCCGTTTGACGCACTCGCCGAGGCGCAGGGCCTGAAGTCGGTGCTGTCGCTGCGGGAAATTTCCCCCGGCTACCCCGACGAGGTCATCGCGGTTCGCGAGGCAGCGCTCACCGACAAGGCTGACGCGCTACAGGCCTTCATCGATGCACTCTCAGAGGCATCTCACTACATCGTCGACAATCCCGATGACGCGGCAGCGATCGCGGTGGACCTCACCGGATCCGAGCCCGACATCGTGGATAAGTCCCTCAAGGGCATGATCGATACGTACAGCCTCGACATGGGATTCGACATCAAGGGACTGGCCGACACCATCGCCAGCATGGAGAAGTACGCGCAGTTCGAGAACCTGCCCACGGCCGAGGAATTGTACGACTCGCGATTCATCAAGAAGTGACCGCACGCACCGGCACCAGGGCACACCCCACGGCACCAGGAGATTGAAGACGCTGTGCCCATGACTCTCGCTTCATCGCACGTCGAGATCCGGCCGGGCACGGCGACCGGCGGCTCGCCCTGGGTGCGCAGCGAAGACCGGGCCGCGACCAGCGGAGAGCCCATTTACGCCACCGACAAGGTGCGGCCAGGGCAGGCGGCGTTGCGGGTGGTACGCAGCACCATTGCGCATGGAAAGATCATCGGCATCGACATCGCAGAGGCGAAGTCCGCTCCGGGTGTGATCGGGGTCTACACCGCGGCGGACATCGTGCGGCGACAGGGCTACGTGCCCACCATACCGATCCGGATCAGGACGCGGCCAGAGCTCGATGCGTATGCTCAGCCCGTCATGGCATCAGACCTCGTCCGGTATGTCGGTGAACCGGTCGCGGTGGTGGTAGCGGAGTCCGAAGCGCTGGCAGAGGACGCAGCAGAACTGGTCGTCGTGGATTACGATCCGCTGCCGGTGGTCTTGGAGATCGGCGACGATGCGGCCGCACCGAACCCGACGCAGGAACTGTTCCCGGGTACCGGAAACTGCCTGGCAACATATGATGCCGAAACCGGCTCTGTTGACGAGGTGTTCGCGAGTGCCGCCGTCGTCGTCACGGAAACCTTCCGGGTGGAACGAGATACCAGCCTGCCGCTCGAACCCCGCTCGCTGTTGAGCGAGTGGGATCCGCAACCTCGCCGGCTGCATCTGTGGGGCCCGGCCAAGTACCTCAAATTCACCCGCAACACCGTCGCGGACTGGTTCGGCATGGCCCCCGACGACGTGCTGTGCCACCACGTGCGGGTGGGTGGCATGTTCGGCACACGTGGCGAGGTGTACCCGGAGGAGTTCCTCGTTCCGTGGGCGGCCCGGGAAGTGGCTCGACCGGTGAAGTGGACCGAGGACCGGGCCGAGCACATGGTGAGCATCAATCAGTCGCGGGACACAGTTCATCGACTGTCGCTGGCAGCCAGCGCGGACGGTCGGCTGCTCGCCCTGGACGCACAGATCGCGGTCAATCTTGGTGCATATCCGCGGCCGATCGGCGCGCGTATCGCCGAGATTCTTGCCGAAGGAATGCCGGGTCCATATCTTTGGTCCGCGTATCGCGGGACGTGCCGCGCGGTGGTGAGCAACAAGACCCCCGCCGGCACCATGCGTGGCCCCGGCACCTTCGACCTCACCTTTGCGCGGGAGCGGCTGCTGGACATCCTGGCCGAACGTATCAAGATCAATCCGATCGACCTCCGGCGCAAGAACCTGATCCCTCACGAGCTGATGCCCTACACGCAGCCGCTCGGGTCCGCCATGCATCCGCTGCTCTACGACAGTGGAGATTATCCTCGCGGTTTCGAGGCCCTTCTTGGCGCCGTCGATCTGCCGGCCCTGGAGGAAGCAGTCGAAGCGCGCCGCGCCAACGGAGAGCTGGTTGGCATAGGCGTCGCTTGCTTCCTTGACCATTCCGGCCTGGGAATGGCCGAAAGCATTCGGCTGGACTACCTGTCGAACGGACGCTTCCGCTTCGCCACCGCGGGTTCGGAGGTCGGACAGGGCCTGGGCTCGGCGATCGCACGCATCGGATCGGACGCCCTCGGAGTACCAGTCGACAGAGTCGACGTTGTCACCAACGACAGTGCGGTCTTCGTGGAGGGGGCGGGCACATTCTCGTCACGATCGACCATTTTTGCCGGCAGCGCCGCCTACGATGCTGCAATACAGCTGCGACGGAAGCGCCCGGATCTATTTGCGGACGAGGCGATGTGGGACCCGCCCGACGCCAGCACGTCGGCGACGGCCGACGCCGTGGAAACGGTCATCGGGACGCACGAACAAGCGGGGCCGACCTACGGCTTCGGTGCCCACATCGCAGTCGTCTCGATCGACCCGAGCACCTTCCGCCCGACCGTCGAGCGTGTCTGCGTGGCCTACGACTGCGGCCGGGCAATCGACCGCGAGTCTGTCCGAACGCAGCTGGAGGGCGGCACCGTTTTCGGGCTGGGCGGCGTCCTCTACCAGGTGATCACCTATGACCCGCAGGGCCAACCGCAATCAACGACGCTGCTAGACTTCAACGTCCCGATGGCCGCGGAAATGCCTGCGGTCCAGACAGTGATCCTCGAGTATCCCGGCGTGACCAGCAACCCGTTGGGCGTCAAGGGCGTGGGCGAGGCTGGCGTGATGGGCATAGGCGGAGCAGTGGGGAACGCGGTGGCAGCTGCCACACGACGCCCACGCAGCGTCACCCTGTTGCCGATTGCCGGGACCCCGCGTTTTGCCGATAGCCTGTTGCCACGCGAGCCAAGTGCGCACGCGGGTCCGGCAGAACGGGCAATCGCCGAGCAGGTCGGCGAGGAGCCGCGGTCATCAGCCACGACGGCTTGGTGGCGCGTGGCCGGAGCCAGCCTGACCATCCTGATCGTGCTGCGCTGGTTGGCCCGGCATCATCGACGAAAGGCACACTGAGTTGTACGACATTCATGCGCACCACTATCCGACGGCGTACCTGGAGGCTTGCCGGCGACCCGACAGCGGGATGACGAGCTACATTCGCAACGACGGGCGGCTGGTGGTGCTGCAGGACGACGCGGTCGCTCTCGCTGCTCCGCAGCCCATGCCAACGCTGGAACATCGGCTTCAGATGATGGACGAGGTCGGGGTGCAGCGGCAGGTTCTGTCGATCTCTGCCCCGAACGTTTATCGCTTTCCGGGTAGCTGGCGCGCGGGACTGACGTCAGACCTGAATGATGAACTCGCGGACCTTTATGCCCAGAGCAACGCCAGGCTCGCGCACCTGGTGAGCCTGCCGCTTCCTGACGTCAAGGGGGCATTGTCCGAACTAGACCGTGCGTTGGCCGCACCCGGGGCGATTGGGGTCTTCCTGACCACGACCATCGACCATCGCCCATTGGACGCCGAGGAGTTTGCGCCCCTACTGGCCGAATTGGACCGGCGCCGTGCCGTGGTCTTCGTTCATCCAACGACAGGATGTACGGAAAACCAAGCAGATTACGCCTTAAGCCTCGCATTGGGATTCATGGGGGAAACAACGACCTGTCTCGGCCGGCTGGTCTATTCCGGCACCCTAGAGCGATACCCCGGCATACGGTGGATCTTTGCCCATCTCGGCGGGGCTACGCCATTCGTCATCCACCGCTTCGACAACTATTACACGCAGTTCCCGGAGTGCCGAGAAAAGATCACCAGGAAACCATCCGAACTCCTCGCGGGCGTGTACTTCGACACCGTCACCACTAATGCCGCGGCCATCACGTGTACACTGGCCAACTTCAGCGAACAGCAGCTCCTCTTCGGGACCGACTACCCACACGTGCCCGGGGGACTTGCCGCATTTGTCAATACCGTCAAGGCAGCCACCTCCGACGAGGCGACCCGCTCATTGATCTTCCACGGCAATGCCGAGCGTCTCATCGGACGTGGCGACGCCTAGGAGCGACCTATGGAAGGTACCCAGCTCATGGATCGACCAGGCGAGCAGACCCGCCCGGCTGCGCTGACCGTCGACCGACTCAGCTTCACCTATGGCGGCCATCTCGTTCTGCACGACATCAGTTTTACGGTGCGGTCGGGAGAGTTCGTCTCCGTCATTGGTCCCAGCGGCTGTGGCAAGTCAACTCTGCTTCAGATCATCGCCGGAATACTGGCGCCCGGACTCGGCTCGGTCGATGTCGATACAAGCCACGGCGGTTCGGGCCTGAGCCGCGCCGTGGTATTTCAAGACTTTGCGCTGATGCCGTGGAAAACGGTCCGCGCCAACGTGCAATTGGGCTTGGACTACATGCGGCCCCGGAGACCGAGGCGGGAGCGGGAGCGCCTGGCACAGGATGCGATCAACGTGGTGGGCTTGCGGGGCTTCGAGGACAAGTACCCGTATCAGGTCTCCGGCGGTATGAAGCAGCGGACCGGAATTGCTCGTGCCCTGGCGGTGGATCCCACAATCTTCCTGCTCGACGAGCCGATGGCCTCGGTCGACGCGCAGAACGCCGAGCTACTGCGCACCGAGCTACGTTCCCTGATCGCGAACCAGAACCGAACCGCGCTCCTGGTGACCCACAATTTGGACGAGGCGCTGTTCCTGTCCGATCGGATCCTGCTGATGACCACGAAGCCGGGCCAAATAGTCGAAGACATCGCCGTGGAGCGCTTGGACACCGCCCAGTCCGAGGAGGCCGGGTTGGCCATCAGGGAGCGTCATGTGGCACTGCGTGAACGTATCTGGGAGCACCTCAAGACCGAAGTCACCCGGGAGAGGCTGGCGTAGGCGATGAGCAAGGAAGCCACCAGACAGAGCCAGCGAGCTGGCGCGATGTCGACGCGCGAACCCAGAGCGACACGTCGCCGGGTCGAGGCGCGCTCGTCGGATATCGACAACATCTCAGCCGATGAGGCGTTGCAACGGATTATCAGCGCCTCCCGACCCAGCTGGTTCGTCAGGAACCGACCATGGCTGCTGCCCTTGGCAACGGTCGTGGTGATCCTCGTGGTGTGGGAGATACTGGGCCGACTTGGCCTGATCAACAAACTGTTCTTCTCCTACCCATCCGCGATCGCGGAAGGCTTCTACAAGTGGAACTCGCAGGGCTTGTGGACCGATCTGACGGCATCGGGTAAGGCTTTCGGGATCGGGATGGCCATCGCCCTGTTGGGCATTCCTGCGGGCATCGTTGTCGGCAGCGTTCGAAACATCGGGTTTGCAGTTGATCCGCTGATCCAGGCCATGTACTCCACACCGATGGTCGCCCTGACGCCCCTCTTCGTCATCATCTTCGGCCTCGGACTGCCGTCGATCTCGGCTGTCGTGGCGCTCATGGCTATATTCCCGATCCTCATCCTCACCGCTGAAGGCGTCCGAACCGTAGACGGTGTGCTGATCAATGCTTCGAAAGTATTTGGTGCGCGGCGATGGGACGTATATCGAGACGTAGTGGTGCCATCCATTGTGCCGTTCATTATCAGCGGGCTTCGTCTTGCGATCGGACGCGGCGTCATTGGTGTCGTGATCGGTGAGTTCATTGGCGCCGTCGCCGGAGTGGGGTACCGGATTCGGGCTGATGCCGGAGTCTTCAACACCGACAGGTATCTAGCCGGCATTGTGATCCTGATGGTCTTCTCGGTGGGCCTGAACGAATTGGTGAAGCGACTAGAGGCGAGACTGGCGCCGTGGCGCGCACGGTGACCGGCGTGTGGAACCTGATCTACCCCCATGCCGAAAGATCGGCCTCCCGATGAAGCCGCACAGGTTCTCCTACTGCCGTCCGGAGTCGGTCGCGCAGGCGGTCGCCGCGCTCGCAGCGCTCGGCGACGACGCGAAGGTGCTGGCGGGTGGGCAAAGCCTGATGCCGTTGCTCAACCTTCGGTTGGCCGGTCCGCGAGTGCTGGTGGATGTCTCGTCGATGGCGGAGCTGCGCGGCATCGAGATCGGCGACGAGTACGTCACGATCGGAGCTGCGACCACTCATCAGGAGATACTCGACAGTGGTCGCCAAGGATCGGGCATCATGCCACTCTTGGGTGAGTCGGCCAGCCTGATCGGGCACTGGCCCATTCGTACCCGCGGAACGATCGGCGGCAGCCTCGCGCACGCTGATCCGGCCGCCGAGTGGTGCACGCTGGCCCTGGCGTTGGATGCTCGGATCCGGATGGTGGGCCAGTCCGGACCGCGGCTCGTCGGCGCCGACGAGATGTTCCTGGGCCCCTTCACCTCCGCGCTCGCGGACACCGAACTACTGACGGCTGTCGACTTCCCCGCCCACATTGTCGGATACGGTGTTCGCGAGTTCACCATACGTAGGGGAGACTTTGCGACCGTCGTGGTGGCGGTGGCGATCCGTCACGACCGCGACGCGAACCCGGTCGTTCGTATTGCCGCTGGTGGAATCGACACGCGCGCTATCCGGATCCGGGAAGGCGAGGATCATCTCAGCGCCGCACTGCGGGAACCGCGGAGCACTTCGCCCGACCAACTCGCGCGGGACGTCGCCGCAGCGTGCGCCGGCGCTGTACATCCGCTGGCGGACAACCACGCCTCGAGCGACTATCGGCGTCATCTTGTCGGCGAGTTGGTAGCGCAGGCCGCGACGGATGCGATAAGGATGGGGGATGAAGTCGCTTGAGCGCTCCCGGTAGTGAAGACCCGCTTGTCCGGGCGGAGTGCGACGTATCGGTAGAGGTCAACGGAGAATCGGTGTCGGGCGCGATTGAGGCTCGCACCAGTCTCGCGGATTACCTGCGCAGCGAAGGGTATTTCGGAGTGCGAGTGGGCTGTGAACAAGGTGTCTGCGGTGCGTGCACCGTGCTGCTGGACGGCCGGCCGGTTCGTTCGTGCCTGGTGCTGGCGGTCCAGGCAGACCGTCGTGCCGTGGAAACCGTGGAGGGACTCGCCCGCGGCGAAGCGCCCTCTGACCTGCAACGGGCATTTTCGCAGGAGCGCGCGCTACAGTGCGGATTCTGCACGCCCGGGTTCCTGATGTTGTCAGTTGCACTGCTGCGGGACCATCCGTCGGCCACCGACGACGACGTCCTGGACGCGGTGTCGTCCAATATTTGCCGGTGCACCGGCTACCAGGGAATTGCTCGCGCGATACGCCGCGTCCGCGACGAGCGGTCGGTGGCCGATCGAAGATCGCACGCGAGCGGCGGAGGGACACAGCGCTAGCACGGGGCACCAACGGCACCATCTGGCGGGAAGCATGCGTGGATACGGATCTGTGGTGATTGGACTGTGATGGAAGCGATACACGGCGATGTCGGCGGGGCGATGTCGAGTGTCAGCTTGCTCGCCGGCTTGCGCGTCGTGGATCTCACCCGAGCCTTGGCCGGGCCGACTTGCACTGCCCTGCTGGGCGACCTCGGCGCCGAAGTGATTAAGGTCGAGGGCCTTCCACATGGCGATGGAGCGCGTGGTTGGGCGCCGTTTGACGGTGACGAGAGCCTCTACTTCGCCTCGGTCAACCGGAACAAGAAGTCTGTGGCACTGGCGTTGCGCGAACCCCGCGGTCAGGAGGTTCTGGAAAGGCTGGTCGCGGCCGCGGATGTGCTGGTAGAGAATTTCCGGCCGGGCACGTTGGAGAAGATGGGACTCGGACCGGAGTACCTGCGGCACCATTATCCGAGGCTGATCATTGCCAGTATTTCTGGGTTCGGATCTCGGGGCCCGGAGCGGAGCACGCCCGGCCTGGATCAGATCGCACAAGGCATGTCCGGTTTGATGTCGGTGACGGGGCCCGATGCCGCAACGCCCACGCGTGTGGGCGTACCCATCATCGACTCGATCACCGGCGTCGTGAATGCCCTGGCCATCTGCGCGGCAGTTGCCAGTCGCGAACGAACCGGGCGGGGGAGCCACGTCGAAACGTCGCTGTTGGAGACGGCAATCAATATGCTCTCCTTTCAGGCACAGCAGTATCTTTCATTGGGCGTGGCCGCAACGCCACACGGCAATGACCATCCGGTGATCTGGCCGTATGGGACCTTCCGCACCGCGGACGATTCGATCAACATCGCAGCGGGCAACGATTCGCAGTGGACCGCGATGTGTCGGGTCCTGGGTCAACCGGGGTTGGCGGACCGGCCGGAGTATGCCACCGGACGGGCACGGTTGGCGCGGCGAGAGGAGTTGCGTGGTGAGGTTGAGCGACTGCTGGCGGACCGGTCAGCGTCGGAGTGGATACCCGAACTCCGGTCGGCTGGCGTGCCATGCGGCCCGGTCTATGGGCTTGATCAGGTGTTTGGGGACCCGCAGGTACGGGCGCTGGAAATGGTGCGGACGGTTACTGGTCTGGGTGGGCCGCAGCCGCTGTTGCGGGGCCCGATTACCGTCGACGGGCACCCTGCACCCATCCGGAGCGGGCCCCCGCGCCTTGGTCAGCAGTCGCGGGAGGTCTTGCAGTCGGTGGGAATCAGCCGACAGGACATCGACCTACTGGTTGCGGACGGGATCATCGCGGTGGGCAGCCGATGAGGCAGTCCGGAGTGCGGGGGTGGGCCCGCATGGACGCATCGCGTGCCGAGCTAGCGATGCCGCCCGATTTCGTGCGGCAGGTGCTCGCTTCCAATGATGTGCACGCGGGTCAGCTCGGCCGCCTTCGCGGCATCCCCGCCGACCAGGGAGGCGAGGATCTCACGGTGCTGGTTGATGGACTCGGCCAACGGGCGGATGACCTGCGGACCCGTCGGCATCGCCTGCCACAGCAGCCTGATCATCGACAGCAACACGGGAGAGGTCGCCGCCTCATATATTGCAAAATGGAACTGTCGGTTCAGCGGACCGTACTCGGAATAGTCCGTCGTATGCTCGCTCATCTGTTCGTTGAGAGCGGCCAGTCGAGCGAAGTCCCTTTCGGTAAGTGCCGGGGCAGCAAGTTGTACCGCAAGCGGTTCGAGGGCGGCGCGGATGAGTGCATTGTCCTGGACGATTCCGTTACGAGAGACCGCCACTGTCGCACCGCGGTGCGGGTCATTAACCACGAGTCCTTCGGATTCCAGGCGGCGAAGAGCTTCTCGCACCGGCGTCTGGCTCACACCGAACCGGTCGGCGAGATCGCGCTGGCGCAGCGGCTCGGACTCGCTCAATTCCCCACTGATGATCAGCTCGCGAATCATTGCGCAGACGATGTCGCTTTTCGAGGCGTAGAACATCGCCGGCACGCCCATGGGTTGGGTCGTCACGTACGGTCTCCCTCGCCTCGTTGCCCGTCGAATGCACTAACACGGTGCTGTCACATCGGCCGCTGGAGCAAGCCGGTGCGCGACCCACATTCCCGTGCGCGCCAGTCGTTCCGCGGCGGCGATCCGATGATCGGTACCGGCCGATTGAACGATATACCATATCGCGTCGCTCACGGCGCTCCGCGAGGCAGGGAGTGGCTCAGTGGGAGCGGTTGACATCCGTTCGCAGCTCACCGCCGGCGGCCGACCTGTCGTTGTCGCCGCGCTGGACCGCGCCGACCGCCGGAACGCGCTGGATCTGGCGACCGTCGACGCGTTGACCGGCCTGATGGTGACAGAGCAGGACAGGACAATCATCCTGACGAGCGCCACTCCCGGCATCTTCTGCGCGGGGGCAGATTTGAAGGTATCCGGTGCGGAGCGCGCCGCGGTGAGCGATCGTCTCTACGCGCTCTATGAGTTGATGGTCTCTCGGCCGGGTCTTGTTGTGGCGGCGGTGGATGGCGCGGCAGTGGGCGGCGGCGCCCAACTGGTGTCGGCCGCCGACTTTCGAGTGGCGTCTCCGCGCGCGCGATTCCGCTGGGTCGGCCCTCGCCACGGGCTGGTGGTGGGGGCGTGGATCCTACCGGCGCTCCTGGGCCGCTCTCGGGCGATGGATCTGATGCTGACCGGCCGTTGGATGGCGGTGGATGAGGCCAGTGCGGCGGGTTACGTGCACCGAGTCGCGGAGGATCCGGTCACGGAAGCGGTGGCCCTGATCGATGAGCTCTCGCAGGCTCGGCCGGACGCGATTGCCCGCGTGAAGACGCTGTTGTCGCTCGGGGTGATGGACGGTCTTCGGGCGGAGCGCGTCGGCAACGGCGACACCTGGGACGGGTCGGTTCCGGATCGAGCCGCAGCATCGGAGGGCGCGCAGCCCCAGACGGCTCCCCGTCATGCCGGCATCGATCGGCCGAAGGGCTTCCCGCGAGCCTTCGATGGCCCGCCCACGCCCTAGCCGGTCGTACCGGACGGTACGGCGTCGACGAAGCGCGCTGGCCGGCTGCGGGGTGTCGCGGCGTCGGGGCCCGGCATGCCCCGCTTGACGTATTCTCCGTCGTGGTATTTGATATACCAGACGCTGTGAAATGGAGGAACGATGGATCTGAACCTGCGTGACAAGGTCGCTTTCGTGACGGGGGGCAGCAAGGGGATCGGCCGCGAAGTTGCTCGCAGGCTCGCGTCCGAAGGGTGCGATGTGGCCATCACCGCTCGGGGTGCCGAGTCACTGGAAGACACCGCATCGGAGATCTCGAGGGAGACCGGGCGCAGGGTCGTGGCGCTGCCCGGCGACATGAGCGTCACCGCCGACGTGAATCGCTGCGTCGCCCAGGCGGTGGATGAGTGGGGCCGCATCGACATCCTGGTCACCTGCGCAGGTTCATCTCCCGGCGGGCTGCTGGAAGAGCTCACCGACGAGCAGTGGTTGGAGAGCCTGCAGCTGAAGTTCCTCGGCTACGTCCGCACCGTGCGCGCCGTGGTGCCGCACATGGCCGGGCGGGGATCGGGCGCGGTGATCCTGGTGGTCGGAAACGACGGTCTCAAGCCGAGCTTCTGGGAAATGACCGCCGGTGCTGCGAACGCCGCCGACATCAACTTCGCCAGCTCCATCGCCGACCAGTACGGCCCCAAGGGTGTGCGGGTCAACACCGTCAACCCCGGTCCCGTGGAGACCGATCGCTGGGACGGCCTGGAGAAGGCATTCGCCCGCGACATGAACGTGGACCAGGCGGAGGCGAGGCGCCGCGCGGAGGCGTCGATTCCGCGTGGAAAGATCACCCAGCCCCAGGAGGTGGCGGCTCTGGTGGCGTTCCTGGCCTCCGATGTGGCCGCTAGCGTGCACGGCGCCCACGTGCCGATCGATGGCGGTCAGCGCAAACCGCTGATGGAACGTTGAGCGATAGGCCACCGAGAAGTACGGCACCACGGCAGGTGTCACCACACCAACAGGTACGGAGCACGTAGTGCCTCACGCAACGACCGACGATAACGTCACCCTGTACTACGAGGACACCGGCACTGGTACGCCGATCGTGTTCGTTCACGAATTCGGCGGAGACCACCGTTCGTGGGCGGCGCAGGTGCGCCGATTCGCGCGAACGTACCGTTGCCTGGTCCCGGCAGCGCGCGGTTACCCGCCGTCGGACGTGCCCACCGATCCGTCCGCGTACAGCCAGGACCGCGCGGTCGCCGACATTGTCGCCGTGCTGGACGCGGCCGGCGTGCCGAAGGCGTACATCGTCGGCAACTCCATGGGCGGGTTCGCGGCACTGCATTTCGCGCTACAGCATCCGAATCGAACCATGGGTGCGGTAGTTGGTGGGTGTGGATATGGTGCCCATCCAGACAAGCAGGAGGCATTTCGCGAGGAGTGCGAACAGATCGCGGTCGCCCTGGAGACCGAGGGACCCGCTGCCATGTCCCGCTGGTACGGCGTGGGGCCGGCGCGGGTGCAATTCGAGGCGAAGGATCCGCTCGGCCATGCCGAGCACGTGGCGGTATTGGCTGAGCACGATCCGGTTGGTGCGACGAACACCATGCGCGGCGTACAGAAGGGCCGGCCGTCGCTGTACGCGATGACGGACCAGCTCGCCGCCTGCGATCGTCCGGTGCTGATCATCGCCGGTGATGAGGATAACGGGGCGCTGGACACCGACTTGATGCTCAAGCGCACCATGCCGCGGTGCGGCCTGGCAGTCCTGCCCAGGTCCGGGCACGTGACCAATCTGGAAGAGCCGGAACTGTTCAACGAGCTGGTACAGCGATTCGTCACCGCCGTCGACAACGGGAAGTGGCCCGCCCGTGATCCGCGGTCGCTGTCCACGTCGACCACTGGTGTGAAGTGAGTCGGTAACGGGAAGGGCTGCTCGTCCATGGATGGTGCCGTCAGCCCGACGATGCCGATAGCCGACCTGATCGCCGGGTATCGCACGGGCGAGATCGATCCCGTTGCCGTGACACGGAGGCATCTCGACCGAATCGCCGTCCATGACAAGCAGTTGCACGCATTTCTGGCTGTCACCGCGGAACGCGCTGTCCGGGCTGCCGAGTCCGCGCGCGATCGGTATCAGCGGGGCGGGACCGAACCGCTGCCCCCCTTGCTTGGAGTCACCGTCGCGCTCAAAGACCTCTTCCACATGGCGTCTGTCGTGACCACCGCAGGATCCGCGATGTTTCGGAATGTCGTCTCGTTGTCGGACTCGGGGGTGACGCGGAGGCTGTCGATGGCCGGTGCGGTACTGCTCGGTAAGACCAACACCGCCGAATTCGGTCAATCCGCGACGACGGAGAACAGGCTTGGACCGCCGACGGCGAACCCGTGGGATCCCGATCGCACGCCCGGTGGATCCAGCGGTGGCTCGGCAGCGGCGGTTGCTGCCGGGATGGCCACCGCCGCGGTCGGCACCGACGGTGGTGGTTCGATTCGCATCCCCGCCGCGTTCACCGGGCTCGTCGGCATCAAACCCACCACGGGAGCGATTCCCGACGAAGACTCGATCCGATCGATGTCCAGCTTCAGCACGCCGGGACCACTGACCGGTTCCGTCGCCGATGCTCGCGTGCTCCTGGCAGTGCTGACCGGCTCATCATTCCCGCGCCGCGAGGTCGGCCCACTCCGAATCGGGTATTGCGCGCGGCCCGAGGGGCGGCCGGTCGATGCGGCAGTCCGCGCGGCAGTCGACCAGGTTGCCACGCTGGCTGCCAACGCGGGCCACCACGTGGAGGCGGTGTCGTTGCCCGTCGGCGGTTGGGAGGAGATCTTCGGACTTCTCGTGGTGGACGACGAGCACCGGGAACGGGGACACTTGCTGGATTGCGCGCCCGATCTACTCAGCAGATATGAGCGGGCCACGCTGCAGGCCGCTCGGTCCACGTCGCCCGATGCGGTGGCCCGGGCGCAAGCGCAGCTGCCGGTGTTTCGTCGTCGGATGGCCGACTTCGTCGCTCGCTTCGATGCTGTTCTCACTCCCACGGTCGCGGTACCCCCCTTCGTGCTGGGGGACCGGCCGAGGCAGATTGACGGCAGCACTGTGGACCGGCTCTGGGGGGCCTTTCCGTTCACCGCTCCAGTCAACGTGGCCGGCCTGCCGGCCGTCTCGCTGCCGTGCGGCATGGTAGCTGGCCTGCCGCTGGCGGCGCAGCTCATGGCAGGTGCCGGTGCTGAGGCGATGCTGCTCGACCTGTCGGAACAGTTGGCCGATGCCATCGGATTCGACCGCACGCCGGCAGCGGCTCGATATCCCGATGGATCGCCTACGGACAGCTGAGAGTCGGTCCCCGAACACCATGGACCCGGCTCGCCGCTGGTCAGCCCCCCACCAGCATCGCCGCAGCCTGATGTCGAGTCCGGGCGCCGAGCTTGCGCCGCGCCGAGGCCAGCTGCGATTCGACGGTGCGTGGCGAGATGCCCAGCCGGGCACCGATCGCCGTGTCCGACAGGCCCTGTCCGACCAGGGTGAGCACCTCCCGCTCCCGCCCGGACAGACTGGCCGCGCCGGTGCCGCCGCCCCCGGCCTCCGACCGCCGCCCGGCCGCCCGCGGCGCCGAGCGTGACACTCCGGCCGCCCGCAGCGATCCGCGGATTTGCCCGAGCAGCGGGATCATCTCGTGTTCGGATGCCTCGCGCTCGGCCTCCAGCAGCCTCGTCACCGCCTGGTCGGTGTGTCCCGCTCGGCGCAATGATTCCGCGGCACCCCACCGGCAACGGATGGTATTGCGCGCGTTGTAGGGCTGCCACATCCCCGCTGCGCGATCAAATTGCTCGGTGGCATCGTCGAACCGTTCCGCTTGCAGCGCAGCGACGCCGGTCAATTCGAACGGTGCCGCACTGCACATCTTGGTGGTAGGCGTCAGCTCACCGAAGTCCGGCTGGGCTTCGCCAGCCAGCAGCGCCGCCCAGGCGAAGGTTGCCGCGCTGAACGCGAGCAGGTCCATGCTGCTCGCCGTATGCTCCCGGTGCGCGGGCCATTCTGCCAGCGCCCGAGCGGGTTTGCCGTCCCACAGCAGCGCTTCGGCACGATGGAAGTGCACGCTCTCCTGGAACGTGTCGTCTGCGCCCTGCTCGGCGATGATCGTCTCGATCATCGCGTAGGCATCGTCGATGCGCCCGGTATCGATCAGCGCCAGACAGGTGGTCATCTGTACCTGGCGTCGGGTCATCGGACGCAGTTGCTCGGCGAGCAATCGCGCGCCGTCGGCGAGCACCGCGGCGTAATCACCGGCGTGGCAGGCCAGATTCACTCGCATCGCCTCGTACTGGTGCCGCCACTCGGTGAGGTGCAGTTCCACCGCGCGGTCGATGGCGCCGTCCACGAGTTCTCGTCCGCGCTCGGGGATTCCGCTGGACTCGTGGGCGGTGACGAGGTTGTTCGCGGCCGCGCACTCCACCGCCAACTCCCCTTCTTCCCGCGCGAGAGTAACTGCAGCGGTGAGGCTCTCGTCCCAGATGTCGATGCCCGCGATGTATCCGACGGTCCCCAACACGTAACGGGCGCGGGCCCGGTGCACGCCGCTCCGCTCCGCCAGCTCGGCAGCCTGCCGGGCCAGCCGCAATGCCTCGTCCACCTGGTAGTCGACCATCAGCGCGACGAAGGCCGCCTCGCACGCCAGGTGCACCCGCACTGGATGCTCGGTGCCCGCGGCGGCCTCCAGGCCCTCGGCCAGCGCCCGGCGGCAGCCGTCTCGGTCCAGCGCTTCGTAGGCGATGCGCACTCGGATCGCGGCCGCCCGTGCCCGGTCGACGGGTTCGGCCGACTCCAGATCGACCAGCAGCGGCTCGGCCGCCGCGAACTGTCCGACCAGCGCCAGCTGCTCGGCGGCGGCCAGCCGGAGCTCGGCCGCTCCGGGCCCGTCCAGGCAGGACGCGGCCAGGCCCACGTGTTGGGCGCGTTCGCCGGGACTGGCGGCGGCGTCGGCCGCCCGGATGGCCGCGTCGCGCGCGCGATCGCGGTGCCCCGCCGCCAGCAGGTGCCGGGCGGCCTCGCCGGGATCGTCGACCAGCTCCGCGAGCCGCTCGTGCAGCGTGACCCGCACGTCTGCCTCGATCGTCTCGGCGGCGAGCTCGGCCAACAGCCCGTGCCGCAGTGCCACCATCCCATCGTCCTCGCGGATCAGGCCGGTTTCCCGGACAGCGTCGGCCGTATCCCCGAGCGCCGTCACCGGTAGCGGGTGATCGGCCAACGCCAGCAGTCCCACCGACTCGCGACAGTCCGCCGGCAGCCGCCGCATCCGAGCCGCCAGGGCGAGCCTCAGGCCCGCCCCCGCGACCCCGGTGCCAGCGAGTTCCTCGACCAACAAGGGGTTTCCACCGCTGCGGGCCACGATGTCGGCGACGTCGCCGACACTCAGATCCGGCCGGACCCGCCGGGCCAGCGCCGCGGCGTACGGCTCCGGCAGCGGGTCGAGGGCATGGACGCAGAAGCCGGCGCCGCGCAGCAGATCGATCGCTGCCGGCGCGCCGGGGTCAGCCCGCCGGACCGCGGCGAGCAAGCGCACCCGGCCGGCCAGCAGCGGGAGCACCGCCCGGGTCGCGGCGTCGGCCCACTGGACATCGTCGACCACGAGGATTCCGTCACCGACGGCGTTTTCGACCTCGCCGGCCACGAACGCAGGGTCCCCAGCCTGCAGGTCGGACAGTGCCCCCCAGCGGCCCGGACGGGAGCCGGTGGCCCGGTCGGCGGTCGCGCCGAACGCCCGGTGCAGCGGCAGGTACGGCATCCAGGACAGCGTCGCCAGGCAGCCGGCCTCGTGGCTCAGCCTGCCGGAGTCCTCAACGGCGGCCCGAATCAACGACGTCTTGCCCACCCCGGCTTCGCCATAGAGCGCCACCGGGTGGTCGCTGTCGGCCAGGGCGGCGGCCAGGGTCTCCAGCTCCGCGTCCCGCCCCAGCAACATGGGACGACAGTACCCAGGCGTCGCATGCCGGCCGCAGGGATGATGTGTCATCGTGTCGCCGGTCGCGACCCGCGACATCTGAAACCGTGAGCTAGGTACCTGCCCGCGCTGGGCCGGCAGGTGCCGATCCGTCACCCGCGGGCTCGTCCCGCGGAGGCCGGCATCGGAGGCCCGCGTCGATGGGCGTGAATCGCCGGGGGCGGTGACGATCATCGGCAGGTTCTGCCCAAGGGGTTCGGTGGTGCGCTTCCCTAGGCTCAAGGGGTGACGGACACTGCTGCCACCGCGCCCCTCGGCGCCGATGAGCGCTGGGCGCACCGCATCCTGGTCGCCCTCGGCGGCAACGCCATGTCCGCCCCGGACGGGTCGGCCACCGAGGCCGACCAGATCGCCGCGCTCGGCACCGCCGCCGGGCACATCGCGGGCCTGGTCGCCGCCGGGTTCGAGGTCGTCATCACGCACGGCAACGGGCCGCAGGTCGGCAACCTGCTGGTCAAGAACGAGCTCACCGCGACCGTGGTGCCCCCGGTGTCGCTGGACTGGTGCGGCGCCAACACCCAGGCCACGGTCGGCTTCGTCCTACAAAACGCGCTGGCCGGCGCGCTGGCGCATCGCGGAGCGGAGCGTCCCACCGCGGCCATCGTCACCCGCACCCTGGTCGACGCCGCAGACCCCGCGTTCACCCACCCGGACAAGCCCGTCGGCCGGTTCCGTAGCCGCGCGGAGGCGGAGTCGATGATCGCCGCCGGTCAGCAGTGGCGCGACTTCGGCGACAAGGGATGGCGCCGGGTGGTTCCGTCACCGCAGCCGCTACAGGTACTGGATGCCGTCACCGCCCGCCAGCTCGCCGACCTGGGCTACGTGGTGATCTGCTCCGGTGGCGGCGGGATTCCCGTGGTGCAGACCGACTCCGGACTGTCCGGTGTGGAGGCCGTGATCGACAAGGACCGGGCCGCAGCCGTTCTCGCCCCCGACCTGGGTGTCGATACGCTCGTCATCGCTACCGATGTGCCCGCCGCCGTGGTCGGTTACGGCACCGCCTACGCCCGCCCGCTGGGGCATGTCTCGCTGGCCGAGATGCGCGAACTGGCCGGCGCCGGGCACTTCGGCGCCGGATCCATGGGGCCCAAGGTCGACGCCGCGTGCGGCTTCGTCGCCGGCGGGGGCCACGCCTCGGTGATCACCAGCCTGGAACGGCTCGCCGACGCCGTCACCTCGCCGTTGGGCGCGGTCGGTACCGTCGTCACCGCCACCGGGCCTCGACCCGACCATCAGACCTGACCACATCGCCCGCTACGACCGGACAAGAACAAGAACCCGGACAAGAACAAGGAGCAACCCCGCAATGCCGGCTCAAACACCCGCTGCCATCGAAGTACGCAAGGTCCCCCTGCACTCCGTCTCGGACGCCTCCGAGCTCGCCAGACTCATCGACGATGGGGTGCTCGAGGCCGACCGCGTCATCGCCGTGATCGGCAAGACCGAGGGCAACGGCGGCGTCAACGACTACACCCGGATCATCGCCGACCGCGCGTTCCGGGAGGTGCTGGTCGCCAAGGGCTCCCGCTCTGCGGACGAGGTCAAGCAGGTCCCGATCGTGTGGTCGGGCGGCACCGACGGCGTGATCTCCCCGCACGCGTCGATCTTCGCCACCGTGCCGGCGGACCAGGCAGTGCAGACCGACGAGCCGCGGGTGACCGTCGGTTTCGCGATGAGCGAGAAGCTGCTGCCGGAGGACATCGGCCGGGTTGCGATGGTCTCCAAGGTCGCCGCGGGGGTACGCACCGCCATGGAGCGGGCGGGGATCACCGACCCGGCCGATGTGCACTACGTGCAGACCAAGACTCCGCTGCTGACCATCGACTCGATCCGCGACGCGCATTCGCGGGGCAAGACCGTGTGGACCACCGACACCCTCAAGTCGATGGAGCTGTCCAACGGGACCGCCGCGCTGGGGATCGCCGTGGCGCTCGGCGAGATCGAGATGCCGACCGACGAGGACGTGCTGCACAACTTCGACCTGTTCTCCTCGGTCGCGTCCTGCTCGTCGGGAGTGGAACTGGACCAGGCGCAGATCGTGGTGGTCGGCAACGTGCGTGGCATCGGTGGCCGGTACCGGATCGGGCACTCGGTGATGCGTGACGCGCTGGACGCCGACGGTATCTGGGATGCGATGCGGGTCGCCGGGCTCGACCTGCCGGAGCGGCCGCACTGGACCGACATCAAGGGCCGGCTGGTGAACGTATTCCTCAAGTGCGAGGCGTCCAAGGATGGGATGGTCCGCGGTCGGCGCAACGCGATGATGGACGACTCCGACGTGAGCTGGCACCGGCAGATCAAGGCCACCGTGGGCGGTGTCACGGCGGCGGTGACGGGCGATCCGGCGGTGTTCGTCTCCATCGCGGCAGACCACCAGGGCCCCGAGGGCGGCGGCCCGGTCGCGGCGATCATTGACCTCGGCGAGGACCCCACCGGCTACCCGCAGGCCTAGTTGAAGGCGGACGGGCCCCGGCTTCCGGGACGGCATGGATCAACATCGGCGAAACGGGGCTCGTGTGGCTGATGGGACGACCTTCGCGCATGCCAGGGATGTTGATCCATGCGGGAGGCTGGCAGGATGGGCGGCGTGGACGGTGACGAGGCTCCGACCAGTCCCGAGTCGTGTGATCCAAGGGGCGCTGTGCCGCCCGCCGAACCACACCACTCCGATCGAGGCTCTGGCATCGACCTGAACGCCGACCTCGGCGAGTCCTACGGCCGGTGGGTGCTCGGCGACGACGAGGCGCTGCTGGGCTGTGTGTCCAGCGCCAACGTCGCGTGCGGCTTCCATGCGGGGGACCCGGCGACCCTGTTGCGCACCGTCCGGGCGGCCGCCGACCGGGGCGTGGTGATCGGGGCGCAGGTCGGATATCCGGATCTGGCCGGGTTCGGCCGGCGCTTCATGGACCTCTCGCCGGAGGACCTGACGGCTGCGGTGCTGTACCAGATCGGGGCGCTGGACGGTTTGTGCCGCGCCGCCGGGACGAGCGTACGTTACGTGAAACCTCATGGGGCGCTGTACAACACGGCCGTGCATCATGAGGGTCAGGCGGCGGCAGTCGTGGCTGCGGTGGCGAAGTACGGCGGCGACCTGCCGGTGCTGGGGCTGCCCGGGTCGGCGTTGCTGCGGCATGTCGAGCGCGCCGGGCTGCGCGCGGTGCCGGAGGCGTTCGCCGACCGGGGATACACGGCGGCCGGGACGCTGGTGCCGCGGGCGGAACCCGGTGCGCTGCTGGACGATCCGGGGTCGGTGAGTGAGCGGGTACTGCGCCTGGTCGCCGATCACCAGGTGATCGCCGTCGACGGGTCCAGCGTTCGCGTCGAGGCGGAATCGGTGTGCCTGCATGGGGATTCACCCGGTGCGGTGACGATGGCCCGGGCGGTGCGGGACCGGCTGGCTGCGGCTGGGGTGCCGGTCCGCCCGTTCGTACTGCCGTGACGGCGCCCGAGGGCAGCGCACGGCGTGCTCCGGAGCCGAGGCGGGCCCGGCGGATGGGGGAGCGGGCGGTGCTGGTCGAGACCGCCGACACGGCCGGCACCTTGGGACTACTGGCGGCGCTGCGCGCCGATCCGCTGCCACACCAGGTCGAGCTGGTGCCGGGTGCGCGCTCGCTGCTGGTCCGGTTCGCCGATCCGGTTCGACCACGCTGGGTCGCCAGCCTGGCGCAACGCTCTGGCGTGGCACCAGACTCACCACCCTCGGTCGATCCGGTGACGCTCGACGTGGTCTACGACGGCGACGACCTGGACGAGGTCGGTGCGCTGACCGGGCTCGGCCGGGCCGGTGTCGTCACCGCCCATACCGGGTCGCCGTGGCAGGTGGCGTTCTGCGGGTTCTCGCCCGGCTTCGGCTACCTGACCGGCGGTGACCCGCGACTGGCCGTGCCCCGGCGGGACACTCCTCGCGCGCGGGTGCCGGCCGGATCGGTGGCACTGGCCGGCGAGTACTCCGGCGTATATCCCGCCCGGTCCCCTGGCGGATGGCAGCTGATCGGGCGGACATCCGCCGTGCTGTGGGATCCGCGGCGGGAGCCGCCGGCGCTACTGCGCCCGGGCATGCCGGTCCGGTTTCGGGCGGTGCACCAGGCGGTGACGGGGGCGTCGGCCGGACCGACGGCGGCGGGCACCTGCACGGCTCCCGGGACCGGTCATCGGGCCGGGGGCACCGGCAGCGCCCCCACAGCGGCACCGGGCATCGACCGCGCGTTGATCGTCCGCCGGCCCGGGATGCAGTGCACCGTGCAGGATCTCGGCCGGCTCGGCGTTGCGGACATCGGCGTCAGCCCGTCCGGAGCCGCGGACCGCGGCTCGGCGATGCGCGCCAATCGGATCGTCGGCAACGACCCGGGTGCCGCGGTGCTGGAGATCCTGCTCGGCGGCGCCGAGTTCGAGGCCCGAGGCACCCTGCTGCTGGCGGTGGCCGGCGCCGCCGTTCCGATCGAGATTCGAGGCGGTGACGGCGCAGCGCACCCAGAAGCACCGGTGGTGGACCGGCCGATCGCCCTCTCCGCGGGTGCTCGAATCCGCCTGGGACACCCCACCCGTGGCCTGCGCAGCTACCTGGCGGTGCGTGGCGGCATCGACGTGCCGCCGATGCTCGGCAGCCGATCCACCGACACGCTGGCCGGCATCGGGCCGGCGCCGCTGGGCGCCGGCGAGACCATCCCGGTCGGGGCGGACCACTGGGGGACACCGCATGCCGTACCGGCATTCTCGCTCCCTGATGGTGTCGAGCTGAGGGCGCTGCCCGGACCGCAACTCGACTGGTTCGCGCCCGGCACGCTGGAGACGATCGGTGCCGCCGAGTGGACGGTGAGCCCCGCATCCAACCGGGTGGGAATCCGCCTCGTCGGGCCCGGGGTCAACCGCGTCGTCGCCGCCGAGCTACCCAGCCAGGGCCTGGTCCGCGGCGCCATCCAGGTGGTCCCCTCGGGCGAACTCGTGGTGTTCCTGGCCGACCACCCCGTCACCGGCGGTTATCCCGTTGTCGCGATCCTCACCGATGACTCGGTGGATCTGGCCGCCCAGGCCCGCCCCGGCGACCGGGTCAGGCTCCGCCCAGAGTAGGCACCGGCACGATCAGCCGGCGGTACGCCCGCGACGCGCGACGGCATCGACGATGACGGCGGCCAGCAGCACCAGGGCCGTCACGACCAGCTGCACCGGAGCCGAGAGACCGATCAGCCCCATGCCGTTGTTGATGACGGCCACGATGATCCCACCTACCAGCGCATGCACCATCTTGCCGCGCCCACCGAAGAGGCTCGTACCGCCGATGACCGCCGCCGCCACGGCATACAGCACGAGCTGGCCGCCGTCGACGTTGGCGGAGATGTTCCCCAGCGTTGACGCGTAGATGATGCCCGCCATCCCCGCCGTCAGGGTGGCCAAGATGAAGCCGCCCAGCCGGATGCGGGTGAGGTTGATGCCAGCCCGCCGAGCGGCCTCCGCGTTGCCACCGATCGCGTACATGTACTTGCCGAACCGTGTGCGCGCCAACAGGAACGTCCACAGCACCAGGACCGCCACGATGATCGGCACCACCCACGGAACACCGCGCAGGCTGGAGACCGCCGTTCCGCGGTTCACGTTGCACACCACGACCACCGCGATACCGGCAATGGCGATGAGGGAGATCTTCGCGGCCAGCAGCGCGATCGGCTGTACCACCAGGCCACTGGCCCGGCGACGCAGGTTCTGCTGCACGGCAAAGACGGCGTAGACCACCACCGCCGCGATCATCACGATCCAGCCGACCAGCGGGGTCAGCGTGCCGTAGGTGAAGTCGGAGATCACCGCATTGGTGATGCGGATGATGCCCCCGTTGCTGGCGCCGCCGATGTGGTTCACCAGATACAGCAGCACGCCCTCCCAGCCCAGCAGCCCGGCCAGGGTGACGACAAACGAGGGCAGATGCAGCAGCGTGATGAGGAGGCCCTGCAGCGCACCGATGGCTGCCGTTACGACCAATCCGGCGATCACGGCCAGCCACCACGGCCAGTCCGGGCCGATTTCCGAGGACGCCAGCGCGATGGTCGCTACCGCCCCGACGGCCGAGACATAGCCGAGTGACAGGTCGATCTCACCGAGCAGCAGGACGAACACCTCGGCCATGCCCAGCACGATGAGGGCCGCGCCCTGGACGATCAGGTTTGTCAGGTTGCCCGGTGAGAGGAAGGCGGAACTTTGCGTCTGGAACAGGACGACGATGATCACCAGGCCGACGAGCACCGGCACCATGCCGCTTTCGCCGTGCCGCATCCTGCGGCCCCAGGAGCGCACATACTCCTCGAGCGAACCGGCGGCGACGTCGCCGCCGGGCGCCGATCCCACCGCGAGGGCATCGAGCGCCGGAGCAGCGGTTGGATCTGCCGATGTTCCCGCAAGCCGTATCTCGTCACCGGTGCCGGTCGACGTTGCTGGTTCGTCACCCATCGCTTCCGCCCTCCACGGCGCTGCCCCGGATGGCCGTGGCCGCCTTCGCCTTCGACAAGGCTCCGGTGGTGATCAGCTCCACGGCGCTCTGCGTGTCGAAACTGGACAGGGGGCCCTGCGCCGCCATCGTCCCCAGGTGCAGCACCGCCAGCCGATCGGCCACCGCGAAGACATCGTTGAGGTTGTGTGAGATCACCAATACGGCGATGCCCCGATCACGTAGCGTCCCGATCAGGTCGAGCACCATCGCGGTCTGCGACACGCCCAATGCGGCGGTCGGCTCGTCCATGATGACCAGCTTGGCGTCCCACAGCACCGCCCGGGCCACCGCGACCGCCTGCCGCTGGCCGCCGGACAGGGTACCCACCGGCTGCCGGATCGACTTCACCGTCACCACCGAGAGGTCCGCCAGGGTGCGGTGCGCGCGCAGTTCCATGTGCGCGTCGTCGAGCAGGCGATGCTGTACGAGTTCCCGCCCGAGGAACATGTTGTCGACGATGTCCAGGTTGTCGCACAGTGCGAGATCCTGGTATACGGTGGCGATTCCCAGCGCCGATGCGTCCTTGGGGGTCTTGAGATGGACGGGCTTGCCCTCCCACAGCACCTCGCCGCCATCGGGGTGATGGATCCCCGCGATCGTCTTGATCAGGGTCGACTTGCCGGCCCCGTTATCGCCCACCAAGGCGGTCACTTGCCCGGGCGGAATGTCGAGGTCGACCCCGCCCAGGGCCTGCACGGCGCCGAAGTTCTTGACGACGCCGCGCAGGCCGAGGAGGGATTCCATTGCTACGAGGCGATTCCGGCGGCCTTGCACTCCGCCGCGTAGTTCTTGCACAACTGCTTCGCCGACACGAACTTGTCCGCGACGACGGTGTCGTTCATGTTCTTCGACGTCACCCAGACCGGTGGCAGCAGCACGGACTGCACCTTGGCCTTCGCGGTGGTGTCGTCCGTCGTGCCGTTGACCAGCGCCGCCGGCGGGGTCTGTCCGGCCCGCAGGTACAGGGCCAGCGCCACCGCCGCCTGTGCCTCCAGGTAGATCGGCTTGTAGACGGTGCCGCACTGGTATCCGGTCAGGATGTTCTGCAACCCAACAAGAGTCGCGTCCTGGCCGGTCAGCGGGAACGTCTTGGCCTTGACGCCGTGCTTTTGCAAGTAGGTGATGATCGGGGCGGCGTTCTCGTCATTCGGGGTGACCGCCGAGTTGGCGCTCGGGTGCGCGGTGAGCGCCTGCTCGAATTCGGTTGCCGCGGTGGGCGGGTCCCAGGTTCCGGCGGGCTCGGCCACCTTCTTGTATTTCCCGGAATCCTCGTACGGCCCCAGCACCGCGTCGTAGCCCTGCGCGAACAGCGTGGCGTTGTTGTCGGTGGGAGCGCCCTTCATCTCGATGAACTGCGGGCTGCTGACGCCCCAGTCCTGCGTGCATTGCACGAAACCCTGCCCGATGAGGGTGCCGACCTTCACGTTGTCGAAACTGACGTAGTAGTTCCGGCTCCCGCCCAGCGTCAGCCGGTCGTAGTCGATCACCGGCACCCCGTGCGACTTCGCATAGGACTCGATCTGCGCGCCGACTCCGGAGTCCAGCGGGTCCATGATCAGCACGGTGGCGCCGGAAGCGATCGCGGTCTGCGCGTCGGTGAGCTCCTGGGCGTCCTTTCCCTGGGCGTTCACCACGCTGATATCCGCCGATGGCATCCCGGCCGCCTGCATGGCCTTGGTCAGGTTGGGTGCGTCGAATTCCGTGTAGCGGGCCGACGTCGTGGTGTCGGGCAGGATCGCGGTGATCTTGCCCTTGCCGGCGGCCGAGACCTCCTTCAGCTTCGCCATGGCCGAGAAGTCGCTGCTGAAACCGTTCACGCCGACGGCGGCGCCGCCAGCCGTGGACGTGCTCGACGACCCGGCCGGCGCAGACGCGGACGATGCGCCCGACGGACTTGACGCCGCCGACGATCCGGACGATGCGGCCGACGATAATGATGACGATGAGGGCGGTGACGCCATGGACGACGACCCTGCCGAAGACGATGGTGCGCCGCCGGAGGCGGATACCCCGCTGCTGCTCCCGGCGCTCCCGTTACTGCCGCATGCGGCGAGCACCATGCTGGCCGCGACCAGCGCGGCGAACACCGCACCCTTGTTCCTGAACATTGACGTCCTCTCCTCTCACCTGTTCGTGGTCGGCTGTGCGGACAGCGCCGACCGCGGGGCGCCGGCCGTGGGCCACCCGTGCTGCCGAACGACGCGGGTCGTGTTCGGCCAGCCGTGAACCGGCAGGCACCGAGCCCGTCGGGGCCGACGCTAGGCGGGACCGCATCAACGGAACCTAAAAATGTCGACCCGGTCCATCAACAAATCGTCAACGACGTCACCGGTCGCCTCGGGCGGCAAACTCGCTTCGGCGCATCCGCGGCGAGTTCGTCCCCGCGACGCGGATCCCGACGGATCACCCGTCACCACCGGCCATGCGATACCCCGCACGCGGGTGGGTGAGGATGATCGGCGGCCCGCCGTCGGTCTCGAGCTTGGCCCGCAGACGGCCCACATACACTCGGACGTACTCGGTGTCGGTGACGTAGCCGGGTCCCCACACCCGTCGCAGCAGGGTCGCGTGGCTGAGCAACTTGCCCCGGTTGACGGCAAGCTCGCGCAGCAGCGCGAACTCGGTCGGCGTGAGGTGGACCGGGTGGCCGTCGCGCACTACCTGCTGTGCCTGCAGGTCCAGCGTCAACCCCGGCGCGACCCTGATCGGTTCCATGGGTTCGGGCTCCGCGGCCGGCCGGGTGCGGCGCAGCGTCGCCGTCACCCGCGCCAGCAGTTCTTCGATGCCGAAGGGTTTGGTCATGTAGTCGTCCGCCCCGGCGTTGAGCGCGGTGACCTTGTCCCGCTCGCCGCCCCGCGCCGACACGATGATGATCCCCACGCCGGACCGTTCGCGGATGGACTTGCATAGTTCGAAACCGTCGGCCTGCGGCAGCATCAGATCCAGCAGCACGATGTCCGGCTGCTCCGTCTCCAGTAGCGGCAGCGCTCGCCGGCCGTCCGTGCACACCACCGCGTCGAATCCGCGCACCAGCAGGTTGGCCCGGATCAGATCGACGATGTTCGGATCGTCCTCGATCAGCAACACCTTGGTGCTGGGCGAATTCTCGATGCTCATCGTGGGTCCTCGCTCCCCGGGTCCGCGCGCGGGTCCTCCGGCAGTTCCACGCGCAGCCTGGTCCTCCGCGGCACCGGCTCCGCCACGATGGTGCCCTGGTGTGCCTGCACGATGCCCCTGGTGATCGACAGGCCCAGCCCCGAACCGGAAGTCGAGCGGCGCGCCGCGGCAGGGACGGCGATGCCGGTGGTTCCCGCGGGAAGTCCCACGCCGTCGTCGGTGACGGTGACCGTCACACCACCCGGGCTTCGTGCGGTGTCGATGATGACCTCGGTGCCGGGAGGGTTGTGCCGCACCGCGTTGTCGATCAGGTTCACGAACACCTGCTCCAGCCGGTCGTGGTCTGCCCACACCACCGGGAGGTCCGGCCCGTAATGCAGGTGTACCCGGTCGGCGGCCTCCGGTGGCACGCAGGCCCTGGCCGCTTCCAGTACCAGCGGCAGGTCGCACCAGTCCCGGTGCAGCCGCATGATTCCCGACTCGATGGCGGAGAAGTCCAGCAGGTCGCCGACGAGCCGGCCCAGCCGGTCGGACTCCGCGCTGATCCGGCTGACAAACCGGTACTGGGATTCCCCGTCCCAGGTGACATCGGGCTGGGTCAGGCTCGAGGCGTAGCCGCGGATGGCGGTCAGCGGCGTGCGAAGCTCGTGCGAGAGGCGAGAGAGGAACTCGCGCTGCATCTGCTGGCTGCGGCGCAGCGCGGCGGCCTGTTGCCGGGCATTGTCGGCGGCCTGGCGTTCGAATGCCAGACGCAGGCATTGCGCGGCGTCCTCCAGCAGCCCGTCGTCGGGTGGTGTGGTGCGGGCCCCCCAGCGGGCGACCAGCATCGCGGGCCCGCTGGGCGAGGTGAACAACACCGCGCGGAACCCGGGGCCGGATACGCTCCGCGCCTGGTCCCGGTCGGCTGCGCCGCGGCGCTGCGCGTCGGAGGGCGAAGAGGCCAACGCGGTGACGAGATCGGCGATTGCGCCGTCGATGTCGTCGGCCTCCGGTCCCGGCGACGCGGAAACGTCGGCCGCGTCGGGCGGTGCGGACCCGGGGCCGTCGTCGTCGGCGCGGGCCAGGCGATCGACGGTGCCGTCGGGAGAACGGGACAGCAGCAGCACGGACCGGGCGCGGGTGCCCTCCCGCACCGCCTGCAGCGCGGTGCGCAGCCCTGCCTCCACGGTGGCGGGGCCGGTCAGCGCCTGCAGCGCGATGCGGATCGTCTCCAGCACGCTGTTCCGCGCGGTCAGCTGGGACAGCAAGCGGTCTCGTTCAACGGTGCTCGCGGCGTGCCTGGCGTACAGCCCGACCAGATCAAGCTCGTCCCGCTGCGGGGCCCCGGGGTTCGAGCGAAACACGGTGATCACGCCCAGCAGCTCGGACGCGCCGACAACCGGTACGGCATAGCAGGTCCGGTTCCGGCTGCCGCCGCGGTGCTCCGGCCAGCGGGCTCGGGCGCGCATCGCCCCATCCAGGTCGACCGCCGAGCTGCCGCGCTGCGCGGCGATCCCCACCGGCCCTCCGTCCGCCCCGGTGGGGACTGCGCTCAGGGCCCGGCGCTGCGCCGCCGTCAGGCCCAGGGCCGCCGCCAGGCGCAGCGTGCCGTTCTCGGCCAGGTGCAGGCACAGTCGATCCACCCCGAGTGCCGCGCCCAGCGCGGTGAGGATCAGCGGCAGTCCGGAGGAGGCGTCGCTGGAGGCGAGCTGGTCGACGAGGGTCTGTAGCCGCAGCAACTGCCGCCGCGCCGACGAGTCGACCTGCTGCCCGGCGACCAATGTGGTGATGTCGTCCGGGTGCGACAGGGCAGGATCGACCTCGGCCACCACAGATCCGTGGCGCAGCACCGCGATGCGGTCCGCCAGTCTCATCATCTGCTCGACATCGTGCGAGACGAGCAGGATGGTGCTGCCCGCGCGGTGCAGCCGCTCAATGAGCCCCTCCACCAGGTCTGACTCGGTGACCCCCAGGGAGCCGGTCGGCTCGTCCAGCACTAGCAGCGCCGGCCGGTCGCGCACCGCCCGGGCGATCGCAATCAACTGTTGCTGGCTGCGCGACAGGGCCTGCATCGGCGTGCTGGCATCCGGAATGTCGATGCCGAGAGAGTCGAGCAACCGGGCAGCCTCGGCGTAGGAGTGCCGCTCCGAGCGCATCACCCAGCGCCGTTCGGCGCCGAGCATCAGGTTGGCGGCGACGTCCAGGTTCTCGCACTGGGCCGGGGTCTGCCAGACCACGCCGACCCGGGGATGCCGCAGTGCCGATGGGCCCGTCGACACCCGGTGCTCGCCCAGCAGGACCTGGCCACTGCTCGGTGTCAGGTCGCCCACGACACATCGCACCAGGGTGGACTTGCCGGCGCCGTTCTCGCCCGCCACGGCCAGCAATTCGCCGCGACGCACGCTCAGATCGACGCTGTCGAGCACCCGCAGCGCCCCGAACCGCACCGTCAGCCCGACCACTCGCAGCAGCGGTCGCTGGTCGGAGGCGGACGCCGCAGGTGTGGGAGTGTCGACGACCTGGACCATGGTCCCCATCTTGCAACCCGGACGAGCATTCCCTCCCGCCGTGCCGTGGTTATCGGGCCCGCATCGCGCCGTCCGGACCGGCCGGTCTGCTCTATGGTGGGCGAATCGTCGATCCCGCCGGGCGGTCGCTCGGCGCGGCCATGTGGAGGTCGCTGCCGTGGGGCTGCTGCGTCGCCGGCGGGATGCGCAGGGGCTGTATCGCGGGGACTCGCCGGTTTCCGCCCCGGGATTCGATGGTGCGGCGCCCGCCGCCTACCTCCCACAGCCCGCCGACAGCGCTCCGACCATCGCCCCGGACACACTCGAGGCGGCGCTGACCGCGACCGCGACGGACCAGCCCGCGCTGACCCCGACCGCGCTGACCCCGACGGACCGGCCCGCGCCGCCCGCCTCCGGTGCGCGCCGGCGTCGGTCGGTGCGGGGCTGTCTGGTCAGCCTGATCATCGCGTCCGTTCTGATCGGCGGGGTCGCGTTCGCGGTGCTGAAGGTCGCGAACGCCGTCGACCAGGCTGTCGGCTCACCCGGCCGGGAGCGCACTCCCGTGGAGCCGACGCCGGTTGGCGCCCCCGTCACCGTCGGGATCGACGCCGGCACGTTCGAGGTGACGGTGTTCGGTGCCAGCGCGCAGCCGGGGGCGTCCTGGTCGGCGGCGTTCCGCGGCGATACACCGCAGCTGATCGTCGAGTCGCAATTGCGTCGCATCGACGCCGGCGCCGATGCGATTCGGGTGCCCGGCTGGAACTGGTCGGTGGCCGAGCCGGGCAGCAGCGCACTCGATGACGCGGTCACCGGGGACATCATCACCAGCTTCGAGCCCGGCCTGGACGGTCCGGAACTGACGGGGGGACAGGCGGTTCGTGGCTTCCTGTCGTTTCACACCGACCTCAGCACGGCCACCCTGAGCCTGCGGGACGGCCCCGCCGGCGACACCCTCGCCGCCTGGGAGCTGTCAGCGACGAGGCCGCAGGTCGTCGCTGGCACCGTGGGAACGCCTGCGCAGGGGGAGATCTCGCGCCCCGGCTTCACCGTCACCGTCGACCATCCGCGCACCGTCGGCACGGGCAACCCGGACGTGTACCGGCGGCCGACCTCCGGCCGGTACCTGCTCGTGGAGCTGAGCGTGGCCCCGAACGCGGGGGTGAGCTCCTCCCTCGGCCTGATCGAGCGTGAATCGTTCGTGTTCGTCACCGACGACGGCGCCGATCTGGTGCCGGAGTCCGGCGCGGTCTCCGACGCTCTCTCATTGCTGTCGGTGAGTACGGACGGCCCGGAACACGCCGTGCTGGCCTTCGACACCGCCGCGACCGCCGGCACCCTGCAGCTGCTGGACCGCGCCGGCCGGGTGATCATCACCTGGCGGATCCGGGTCAGGTAGCGTCCCGCACCACGTGCAGGTCGAAGATCGCCCGCTGCTGGGCCAGACCCCGCTTCTCGAACCGGGTCTCGGGCCGGAACGATGGTCGGGGAGCCCAGCCCCCCGCATCGGCATGGGGGTTGCGCAAACCGGGGCACCCGGAGACCACCGTCAGCATGTGCCGGGCGTAGGGCTCCCAGTCGGTGCCCATCCACCAGGACCCGCCGGGCTGCAGCCGGGATGCCACCAGCTCGGCGAACTCGGGCGAGACGATGCGGCGCTTGAGGTGCTTGCGCTTGGGCCACGGATCCGGGAAGAACAGCCACACCTCGGCCAGCGATCCGGGCGCCACCACGGAACGAAGCACCTCAACCGCGTCCGCGCGCAGCACCCGAACATTCGTCACCGCTTGCCGGGCCAGGTTCGAGAACGTTTGCGCAATACCGGGTTTGTACACCTCGACGGCGAGCAGGTTGACCTCGGGCCGGGCCAGTGCCATGGCCGCGGTCGCGTCACCCATGCCGGGTCCGATCTCCAGCACCAGCGGCGCCACCCGGCCGAACAGCGCCCGCTGGTCGATGCCGCCGTCGATGTCCGGCCGTTCCACCAGCCATCGTTCGGCATGTGCTTCCCAGGCCCGGCGCTGCACGTCGTTCATCCGGCCGCCGCGCGGGGCGAAGCTGACGATGGGGCGGTGCCGGGGATCCCCGTCACCGCCCCCGATCGTCATCCCGCGCCTCGTGAGTCTGCGGTGGCGCTATACCGCCACGTCGGACTCCCGAGCCGGAACACGGCGGGCGAGCGGCTCATGCGTCCCGGCGCTTGAGCACGACCAGCGCAATGAGCCACAGCACCACCGCGGTCCCGATGAACACCAACAGTCCCTGCATCGGGGTGGGCCCGGCCGATCCGAAGGTCGCGTTGGGCCCGCCGCTGAACGAGCCGTCGGCGGTGAAGGCGTTCGCCGCGTGGAACGGCAGCCAGGCCGTGATGTCCTGACCCACCCGGGGAATGAGCATCACCAGGTTCTCCAGCAGCATGGCCCACACCAGCAACAGCGCGATGGCCCCCGCGGAGTGCCGGATCAGCGTGCCGACGGACACCGCGATCACCGCCGCGATGGGGAACAACGCCGCATTGCCCAGCACCGCGCGCCAGTCCGCGCCGGTGTCCAGCGCAAGGGGCGACGCCGGCGAGGTCGCCAGCACCTTGGTCAGGACGAACGCCGCCAGCGAGCAGACCGCCGCCGTCACGGCTCCCAGCACGACGAGCACGGCCGTCTTGGCCAGCAGCACGTTCGCCCGGCGGGGCACCGCCAGGAATGAGGCCCGGATGGTGCCGAACCGGTACTCGGTGGTCATGGCCAGGGCGGCCAGCACCATGAACACCATCATGCCCATCTGCAGTCCCACCTGGGACGACGCGTTAGAGGCAGCCTGGTGACCGTCCGGCTCCGTGATCAGCCCCATCAGGAGCGCGAACAGCAGGGCGACGGCCAGGATGATGGCCAGGCACCAGTAGGGCGAGCGGGTGGAGAACAGCTTGATCCGTTCCACGGCTAGCAACGTCATGGTGGATCACACCCCTTCCGGGCTAGTCGCAACCGGTGCGGCGGCCGCGTAGGGATCGTTGACGCCGCCGGGCGGCGGGGCGCCGGGGTCCCAGTGGCTGGCGAACTCGGCCGACTGCCCGGTCAACTGCATGAAGGCCTCCTCCAGCGAGCCGCTGTGCGTGGACAGCTCATGCAGCGGGATGCCGGCGGCCGCGGCCAGCTCACCGACCTGCTCGATGGGCGTGCCGGTGACGATCAGTGCTCCGTCGACGGAATCGACCGAGATGCCGTGCGCCTGCAGCGCGGCGGTCAGCTGGCCCAGCTGCGGCGAGCGCACCCGCACCGTCGAGCTGGTCGCCGCCGAGATGAAGTCCTTCGTGGAGGCGTCGGCGATCAACCTGCCTCGTCCGATCACCACCAGGTGGTCGGCGGTCTGGGCCATTTCGGACAGCAGATGGCTGGAGACCAGCACGGTGCGACCCTGCGCGGCCAGCCGTCGCATGAAGGTGCGGATCCACAGGATGCCCTCGGGGTCCAGCCCGTTGACCGGCTCGTCGAACAGCAACACTTGCGGGTCGCCGAGCAGCGCCCCGGCCAGGCCGAGCCGCTGCTTCATGCCGAGCGAGAACTGCCCGGCGTTCTTGCCGGCGACCTCCGTCAGGCCGACCAGGTCGAGCACCTCGGCCACCCGGGAGTTGGGCAGGCGGTTGGAGCGGGCCATCCAGCGCAGGTGCGCGCGCGCCGACCGGTTCGGGTGGATCCAGTTCGCGTCCAGCAGTGAGCCGACCTTGGTCAGCGGCCGGTCCAGTGACGTGTACGGGCTGCCGTCGATCAGCGCGCTGCCGGAGGTGGGGTTGTCCAGCCCGAGGATCATCCGCATGGTGGTGGACTTGCCGGCGCCGTTCGGGCCGAGGAAGCCGGTGACGGTGCCCGGCTTGACGCTGAATGTGAGGTGGTCCACGGCCAGGGTCCGGCCAAAGTGCTTTGTCAGGTCCTGGACCTCGATCATGGGCGGGCCCCCTCGTCTCGGGCCGCCGTGCGGGCGGCGCTGGGGATGTGGTCGGTGTCGGGCACGAGTCGGGTCCCTTTCGTCACGGATCGGTGCTGTGTGCGTGGTGTTGCGGTCGGCGGGTTTCATTGTCCCGGCTCACATTGTCCCGGCCGGCTCCCTAGCGGTGACGGGGTAGCCGGGCCGATGCCCCGGGTTGGGCGGTGCCGGCGGCTGCCGGCGATCTCTAGGGTGCCCGTCACCGGCCCGTGCGTGCCACCCTGAATCGCCGCTTTCCGGGTCGAGCCGGGGTTTGCCCCGATCGGAGGCGGTGGCCCTCGTCGCTGGCGGGCGTCTGGGGCTGGGGTATCGAGGAAAATTCGCCCCTCGTGGGGATCATGGTCCGTGTTGCGCACGCGGGCCCGACCTTGATCCCCTCGAGGTGCGAATTTTGCGGCCGGATCCCGGTGCTGCCCCGCCCAGCGGCCTGCGGATGGGACGATCACGGTGATCGCCCACTTGCCCAGGAAGGAGTGCGGCATGACGGTGCCAGGGTCGGCGGCGGGCCCCCTGTCCGGCGCGGTCGCGCAGCTTGCCACCGCCCTGCTACCGCAGGTGAGCCCGCGTACCGCCGCCGGCATCCGGCAGGTGCTGGCCCGGCTGGACGGCCCGCTGCAGGTCGCCGTCGCCGGGCGTATCAAGGCCGGGAAGTCGACGCTGGTCAACGCGCTGATCGGGCGGCGCATCGCCCCGACCGATGTGGGGGAGTGCACCCGGCTGGTGACCCGCTTCCAGTACGGGACAGTCGACCGGCTCGAGGTGGTGTACGCCGACGGGCGCCGCGTGACCAAGCCGCTGGCCCCCGACGGCGGCATCCCCGCGGACCTGGGGGTGGATCTTGCCGAGGTCTCCCACCTGGAGGCGTTCCTGACCAGCGGGCTGCTGTCCGGCATCACCGTCATCGACACCCCCGGCCTGGGCTCGCTGGACGCAGACTCCGTGTCCCGCACCGAGCAGCTGCTGGGCACGGTTGGTGCCGGCCGGCATCGCGCCGAATCGGACGCGGCGGCCGCGGCATCCGAAGCGCCGGGCGGTGACGGGGGCGCCGGGGTACGCGCCGGGCCGGGCGGTGACGGGCCGTCCGCCGGAACACCCGACGATCAGCTGGACCCCGTATCCCGGATGGCGCTGGCCGGGGCGGAGGCCGTGGTGTACGTGTTCACCCAAGGGGTGCGCGCCGACGACACCGCCACCCTGGCCGCGTTCACCGCCGCGACGGCCGCCAGGGACGCGGGACCGGTCAATGTGCTGGGCGTGCTGAACAAGGCCGACACCATTCCGCCCGAATCGGTACAGGGCTGGCCGCCCGATCCTGCGGGTTTACCGGACGCTGTGGGTTTACCTGACCCTGCCGGCTCGCCGGGGCCAGCTGGCCGCGCCGGCCGCGCCGCCGACGCCGCCGACGCCGCCGGGGACCCGTTCCGGGCCGCGCAGCTGGTCGCGCAGGCCCAGGCCGCGGTGCTGCGACCGCGGGTCGCGACCGTGCTGCCGGTGGTGGGGCTGGTGGCCGAGACCATGGAGACGGGGGCATTCACCGCCGCCGATGTGGAGGCGTTGCGGGCCCTGACCGCCGTTGACCCGGCGATGTTCGGGGCGATGATGATGGCCGCGGACCTGTTCACCACGTTGGACGCACCGGTCGACGGCGAGGCTCGGCTGCGGCTGCTCGAACTGCTGGACCTGTACGGGATCGGCCGGGCCGTGGCCATGCTGCGCACCGAGCCGACCATGGGCGCCGGCGAACTGCGCCGACGACTGCTGGACGGATCGGGCCTGGCGGAACTGCGGACCTCGATCGGCGAGGTGTTCGCGGCCCGCGCCGACGGCATCAAGGCGTCCGCGGCGCTGGCGTCGCTGGCCACGTTGGCGGCGGCGAGCCCGGACTGGGCGGAGCGCCAGCGGGTCCGGGACGCGATCGAGGTACTGCTGCAGCGTCCCGAGGCGCATCAGTTCCGCATGCTGGAAGCGCTGACGCTGCTATCCAGCGGGACCGTCGAACTGCCGGCGGACCTGACCGATGAGGTGCTGCGGCTCGGCGGGTCCAGCACGCCGGAGGCGCAGCTCGGGTTGCCCGGGCGGCCACGGCCGGAGCTGATCGAGGCGGCATTGCAGCGGGCGACCTGGTGGCGAGGGCACGCGGCGTTCGGGGGCACCCCGGCGCAGAACCGGATCGCCCACGTGGTGCACCGGGCGTACTTCCTGTTGTGGCAGGAGTTGAGGGGGGCGGTGCCGTCCCCGCCGGCCGGTCAGCTGGCGGGCGGGCCGCCGCCCGCGCGGGGGTGGCGTGGGTGAGCTGGCGGCGCGGGCGCGGTCGAGGGAGCAATCGGGGCGGTGACGAGGCATCGGGCGGCGACGCGGTCGATGGCGGTGACGGCGCCGAGCGGGACCGCCGAGCGCTGATCGACCTGGTGGTGTACGCCTACGACCGGACCAGCAGTCCCGGGGTACGCGCGCGGCTCGCCGAGGGACTGCAGGGCGTCGGAGTGCGGACGATCCAGCCCGACGGCGAGCCGTTCGACGCCACCCGGCATGAGGCCGGCGGCATCGAGCCCACCGACGACGATGCGCTGCACGACCGGATCGCCGAGACCGAGCGGGCCGGGTTCCGCGACGGCGACCGGGTGATTCGCGATCCCATCGTCGTGGTCTACCGGCGACGGTAGGTTGCCGCTATGACTAGGTCGGAGATCGGGCCGGGCTCCGCCGGCCGGGCGCCGGGATTCGCGCCCGGTCGTGCCGCGCTACCCCCCGGATCGCTGGCCCCGGCCGTGGCCGGCTGGCTGCGCGGCGCCGGTGACTGGATCCGGGCCGGCGGCACCGCCGACGATCACGCCGCCGCCGACCTGCTGGCCGCCAGGCCTGCCGACCTCGGCACCCCCCGGGCGGTGATCATCGGCGAGACCAACCGCGGCAAATCCTCCCTGATCAACGCCATCCTGGGCACGCCGGCGCTGTCCCCGGTCGACGCCGGCGTCGCCACCAGCGTCTACCTGCGCTTCGCGCACGGCCAGGAGCTGCGCGCGGTGGCTCGGTTCGGCGGTGGCATGGCCGACATCGCGATCCCGCCGAACCAGCTGGCCGGCTGGGCGACCCTGCAGGGCGAGGCCGACCCCGATCTGCCTCCGCCCCGCTGGATCGATGTCACGCTTCCGGCTCCGGTGTTGCGCTCGGTCGACCTGATCGACACCCCCGGGGTGGGCGGGCTGGTCGCCGCGCACGCCGAGCTCGCCGCGGAGGCCGCCGCCTCGGCTGCGGCGCTGCTGTTCGTGGTGGACGCCTCCGCTCCGCTGACCTCGGGCGAGCTGGCATTCCTGACCGGCGTCGCCCAGCGGGTGGACACCGTGCACTTCGTGATCACCAAGACCGACGCGTACCGCGGCTGGCGGCAGATCGTCGATGCCGACCGCGCCCTGCTGGCCCGGCACGCCCCACGGTTCGCCGACGCCCCCTTTCATCCCGTGTCGGCCCGGCTGGCCCAGACCGCGGACGCGCACCCCGATCCGGCCATCGCTCAGGTGCTGCGCACTCAGTCCGGCATCGACGAGGTCCGGCGGGTGCTGACCGTCGACGTTGCCGCCCGGGCCGCCCTGCTGGCCGACGCCAACCGGATCCGCGCCGCCCTGACCGTGCTGTCCGGCGGAGTGGCCCGGGTCGCCGCGGAGCGGAACGCGTTCACCGCCGGGGCCGCACAGGTCGCCGAGCTCAAGGCCCGCCGGGAACAGCTGGTCGGCCGGCGCAAGACGGGCGGCCGCAGCTGGCAGATCACGCTGCGCGCCGAGATGCAGCGCGCTCGGCTGGAGTTGGCCAGCGAGGTCGCCAGGGAGGCCCGCGAGGCGTCCACCCTGTTCCGCGGCGCGATCGATGCGGCCGACAGTGGCGAGCTCAAGCAGATGTCGCTGCACATCGACGCCTACGCGCAGGCGATGGGCGCGCGCGCGACCGCCCGGATGGCCGACGTGATGAACCGGCTCACCCAGCGCGTGCTGGCCGAGTTGTTCCGACCGGATGAGTTGGCGATGCTGACCGCGACCCTGGCGGTGCGCTCCCCGGTGGCCGGCAGCTTTCGCTCCATGGAAACGACCCGCAGCGTGGACGAGACCATCACCGCGCTGGGGGGAGCGTCGATGGGGTTCGCGCTGTCGCACTACGCGCTGATGCCGCTCGGGCTGGTCGGGTTGGGGGTGGTGCTGACCCCGGTGTCGATCGTGCTGGGCGGCGCCGCGGCCTGGTACCTGATCCGATCGCGCAAGCGGGTCGCCGAGCGGGCACACCTCAAACAATGGCTGGGCGAGGTGCTGGGTGAGGCGAAGGCGCAGATCGACCAGGTGATCGCCGCGCAGTTCGTGGAGGCCGACCAGCAGCTCACCCTGGCGCTGGATGATGCCCTGAACCGGCAGGTGGCGGCGCTGGACGGGCAGATCGCGCAGGTCGACCAGGCGCTCAAGCTGGACGCGGCGGAGCGGACGGCACGGCTACGGGCGCTGGACGAGCGACGTGCCGCGGGGTTCTCGCTGTGCTCCTCCGGGGACGCGCTGCTGCAGCGGATCCGCGGCACGTCCCCGGTGCTGCCGCCGGTGCGACTGCCGGCCGGCCTGCTGGCGGAGGTGGCAAGGACGGCGGCGGCGAGCCAGCCGGTGACGAACCCTGCGGTAACGAATCCCGCGGTGACGGACCAGCCTGTGCCGATCCCGCCAGCGCCGATCCAACCAGTGCCGACCCCAGCCGCGGCGACCTCACCCGCGGCGACTCCGGCGACCGGTGGTGTGCCGGTCGGCGCCCCCACAACCCGGACCGTGACGACGGCGTCGGGTCGCCAGATCCTGGTGCCGGACCAGTTGCTGCGCGAGCTGCGCGGCCGGGCAGCAGAGTCCGCGCCGCCGGCCCCGGCATCGCCTGAGACCTCGTCACCGCCTGAGACCTCGTCACCGCCGGAGATCCCGGCGGTCCCGCCGCGACCGTAAATCCCCGTTCGGCTGTCGCGCGGGCGCCGGGTGTAGTTCGATGGGGAACCGGCCGCGCCGCGCCCGCGTCACAGCTGGCACTAGCCCCCGCCCGCCCCGCGGGCCCCCCGCGGGCCCTCCAAACAAGGAGCGCACCATGCACTACGACGACGGCATGGACACCCAGCCCGGCGAAGAGCTGAGCATCGGGAACCAGACCATTGGCCAGGCCAGCTACGACGTGGATGGGGACGGCGTCGCCGACTCCTACATCGTGGTCGCCGGTTCGGACGAGGTGGACGTGCTCACCGACTCCGACGGCGATGGCCAGGTCGACACCGTCTACAAGATCGACGGCGAGGGCTCGGTCGAGCAGCTCGAACCGGAGAACGGCCAGCTGGTGCAGGTCGGCACCGGGCACCTGGATGCTCAGGGTCGGATCGACATGGGCGGGTCGGGCACCGGGGACGACGGCGGATCCGGAACGGGCGGCCTCGGCGGACAGCCGCTGGGCGGTGACGGGGATCCGGGAACCGACACCGTCGGCGCGGGAGATATGACCCTGCAGGACGATGGCCAGACGGTCGACGTGGGGGCGCCGACCGTCGACCTGACCGGCGACGGGGTCAACGACACCGTGGTGCTGCACGGCACCGACGGATCCACTGTGCTGGTCGCGGACACCGATCAGGACGGCCAGGCTGACAACATCGCGCAGATCAACCCCGACGCCTCCGTCACCTTCGCCGTCCCGGACGGTCACGGCGGCTGGGTGGTGGCCGGCACCGGGCACGTCGACGCCGAGGGGAACATCACTCAGGATCCGGGCGGCGCCAGTGGGGCCCCCTACCAGCCGCCGGTCGACCTCTCGCAGGCCCAGACCACCGGGACCGACACCGGGACCGGCGCTGACACCGGCACCGGCGGGTCGACGGGTGGCGACCCGGGTACCGGCACCGGGACGGGCGCGAGCCCAGCCTCCGGCGAGGACATCACCGTGGACGTCAATGGCACGTCCTACGACCTGGGCGCCGCCACCGTGGACGCGGACGGCAACGGGTCGCCGGACACCGCGGTCGTGCAGGGCGACGACGGCACCACTCTGCTGGTGACCGACGTGGACGGCGACGGCACCGGCGACCAGATCATGCAGGTCAACCCGGACGGCTCCGTGTCGGTGCAGCACACCGACGGTTCCGGTGGCTGGCAGACCGTGGCGACCGGTCACCTGGACGCCGACGGAAACCTGGTGCTGGACCAGCAGTAGCGGCTACCCGACCCGGGCGCCGGGTGCGGGAGCGACCTCCTGCTCGGCCACCGGGTCGGCGTGGATCGGTCCGGAGGTCTGCGACAGCGGGCTCCCGTCACCGCTCCAGGTGCGCGAGATGATCTCCGCCGCAATGGACACCGCGGTCTCCTCCGGGGTGCGGGCTCCGATGCTCAGCCCGATCGGTGACACCAGGTGTGCCAGCTCGTCCTCGCCCACCCCCGCCTCGCGCAGCCGTTCCAGCCTGTCGAGATGGGTGCGCCGGGATCCCATCGCGCCGATGTAGGCCACCGGGAGCTTGAGGGCGACCTGCAGCACCGGCACGTCGAACTTCGGGTCGTGGGTGAGCACGCAGATCACCGTCCGGCCGTCCAGCGCGTCGGCGTCGATCTGGGCCTGCAGGTACCGGTGCGGCCAGTCGATCACGACCTCGTCGGCGTCGGGGAATCGTTTCTTGGTGGCGAAGATCGGCCGGGCATCGCAGACGGTGACGTGGTAGCCGAGGAAGTGCCCGATCCGGGCGACGGCGGCCGCGAAGTCGATCGCCCCGAACACCAGCATCCGGGGAGCCGGGGCGAACGCCGCCACGAACACCTGCAGCCCGGAGTCCATCCGCTCGCCGTCCAGGCCGTAGGTCAGAGTGCTGGTGCGTCCCGAGGCGAGCAGCCCCCGCGCGTCGGCGGTGACGGAGTGGTCGATGCGCTCGGAGCCGAGCGTGCCGGCGACCCGGTCCTCCCAGATCACCAGGTGCCGCCCGACCTGGTCGTCCCGACCGGCAACGATGGTGGCCAGTGCCACCCGCTCGTCGGCCTTGATCGACGCCGCCAGCTCGCCGAACTCCGGGAAGTCCGCCCGGGAGAACCGCTGGGTGAAGATGTCGATGATGCCGCCGCACGTCAGCCCGACGGCGAACGCGTCGCCGTCGGAGACGCCGTATCGGGTGAGCACCGGATCGCCGCCGTCCCGGACCGCGGTCGCGGACTCGTAGACGGCGCCCTCCACGCAGCCGCCGGACACCGATCCCACAGCGGTGCCCTCCGGCCCGACCAGCATCGCCGCGCCGGCCGCGCGGGGCGCCGACTTGAATGTCCCGACCACGGTGCCCACCCCGATCGGGTGACCGTCCTCCCACCAGCGCAGCAGATCGTCCAGCACGTCACGCATCGCGCATCACCTCCAACAGTTCCTGCAAGGTGGCCAGGGAATGCCCCGCCACGAAATGGTCAACGTGCGGCAGGGCCGCGACGATGCCCGACTGCACGGGCAGGTAGCCATCCCGGCCCTTGTGCGGGTTCACCCACACCACCGAGCGTGCCAGCCGCTGCAGCCGCGCGGTCTGCTCGGCCAGCAGGTCGACCGGGCCCCGCTCCCACCCGTCGGAGAAGATCGCCACGACCGCGCCGTGCGCCGTGCCGCGCTGCCCCCATCGGTCGTTGAACGCCTTGAGCACCTCGCCGAGCCGGGTGCCGCCGGAGAAGTCCGGGATCACCTCGGCCGCGTCGGCCAGCGCCACGTCCGGGTCCCGCTGGGCCAGTGCCCGGCTCACCCGGGACAGCCGAGTGCCGATGGTGAACACCTCGGTGGCCGCCGGCCGCTGCCGCACCAGCACGTGCGCGAAGCGCAGCAGCGCGTCGGCATAGGGAGCCATGGAGCCGGACACGTCGATCAGCAGCACCAGCCGGCGGGGCCGGCGACCGGCCCGGTGCCGGCGCGGCCGGCCGGGCTCGCCGCCGGCGGCCAGCATGGCGCGGATGGTGCGCCGCCGGTCCAGCGGCCCGCTGGCGGCAGGTTCTCGGCGACGGGAGCGCCGGGTGGGCAGGCCGGGCCGCAGCAGGGCGAGCATCGCGGCGAGCTGGGCCTTCTCGGCGGCGGTCAGCCGGGCCAGGTCGCGGTGCCGCAGTGTCTCGGCCGCGGAGGCCTTGGCCCGCACCGGAGGTGCCTGGTCCTGCTCGTCACCGCTCTCGGGGCCGTCGCCGTTGTCGGTAGCGGGCATCGGAACCGCAACCGAGGTCAGGGTGCGGCGGGGGGCTCGAGTCAGCCGGCGGGTGGCACCGGAGAAGTAGGCGGCGAACACCGCATCGTACACCGGCAGGTCGTCCGGTTCGGCGGCCATCGTGACGCGCCCGGCCCAGTACACCTCGCGCGGATCGGTGGCGTGCAGCGCGTCGACCGCGGACAGGAACGAGGCGGTGCGCTCCGGGCCGACCCGCAGTCCGGCCGCGGCCAGCGTGCGAGCGAAGGCGACCAGGATCTCGGTGCCGTCTCGGGTCGCGTCTGCGGCGAGCGCTGTCGATGGGGCCACGGTCACCAGCGCACCCCGCTAGACCAGGATCTTTTCCAGGCCGGCCGCCTGCACCCGGGCGGTGTCCTCCTGGTACTTCAGCACCGCCCCCAGGGTGATCGCCGCGACCTGCGGATCTAGCCGATCGCGGCCCAGCGCCAGCAGCGCCCGAGCCCAATCCAGCGACTCGGACACGCCGGGCGGCTTGAGCAGGTCCGACTCCCGCAGTCGGCTCACCGCCTGCGCCACCTGGCGGGCCAGCGACGCGGTGATCTCCGGCAGCCGGCGGCGCAGGATCGCCACCTCGCGCTCCAGGGACGGATGCTCCACCCAGTGGTACAGGCAGCGCCGCTTGAGCGCGTCGTGCACCTCCCGGGTGCGGTTACTGGTGAGCACCACCAGCGGTGGTGTTTCGGCGGCGATCCGGCCGAGTTCCGGGACGGTGACGGAGAATTCGGAGAGCACCTCCAGCAAGAACGCCTCGAACTCGTCGTCGGCGCGGTCGATCTCGTCGATCAGCAGCACTGCGTCCGGGGTGCGCAGCGCCGCCAGGATCGGCCGGGCCAGCAGGAACCGCTCGGAATACAGCTCCGCCTCCACGGCGGCCAGGTCTGCCGATACGTCACCGGAGACGGCCTCGACCGCCCGCAGATGCAGCACCTGACGGGGAAAGTCCCAGTCGTACAACGCCTGCGACGCGTCGATGCCCTCGTAGCACTGCAGCCGGATCAGCTCCGACCCGCGAAGTTCGGCCAGCGCGGTGGCCAGCGACGTCTTACCGACGCCGGCCTCGCCCTCCAGGAACAGCGGCCGGCCCAGCGCGTTCGCCAGAAACGCCGCGGTGCTGATCCCGGCGTCGGGCAGGTAGCCGGTGCTCTCCAGGGCACCCGCCAGCGACTCCGGATCGGAAAAAGCGCTCACCGCCCGACGATACCCCCGCGCCGGCACGGCCGGTCGGGCGCTGGACGGCACTCGCGCGGGCCGGTGCGCGTACCCCGCTCGCCGGTAGGGTGGGCGGATGCCGCACACCATCGATGTGTCGTTCACTGCACTTCCGCTGCGCGCCCTGGCCGACGCCGCGCTCTCGGCGGCACGGGCGGCCGGTGCCGAATTCGCCGACTTCCGCTTCCACCGGGTGCAGGTCGGCATGCTCACGGTGCGGGACACAGCCGTGCAGGCCAACACCGACGCCGTCACCACCGGGTATGCCGTGCGGGTGATCGCCGACGGCACCTGGGGATTCGCGGCCTCGGTGCTGGCCACCCCGGATGCGGCGGCCGACACCGCGCGGCAGGCCGTCGCCGTGGCCCGGGCGCTGGCCGGGGTGGTGTCCGAGCGGGTGGAGCGCGCCGACGAACCGGCCTATCGCGATGCGCTGTGGGTCAGCGACTATGAGATCGATCCGTTCACCGTGCCGGCCGCGGAGAAGATCGGCGTGCTGCTGGACCGCTCGGAGCGACTACTGGCCGCGGATGGCGTCACCCATACTGTCGCCAGCCTGCAGGCCGCCAAGGAAAACACCTTCTACGCCGACACCGCCGGCACCGTCACCACCCAGCAGCGGGTGCGGGTGCAGCCGGAGTTGGAGGCCATCGCGGTCGATGCCGGATCCGGCTCGTTCGAAACCATGAAGTCGCTGGCGCCGCCCACCGGTCGCGGGTGGGAGTATGTCGCCACCGGCTGGGACTTCGACGCCGAGATCCCGGTGATCGCCGGCACTCTCGCCGAGAAATTGAAGGCTCCGTCGGTGGTTGCCGGTGCCTATGACCTGGTGATCGACCCGTCCAACCTGTTCCTGACCATCCACGAGTCCATCGGGCACGCCACCGAATACGACCGGGCCATCGGGTACGAGGCCGCCTACGCCGGAACGTCTTTCGCCACCCCCGACCAGTTGGGCAGTCTGCAGTACGGCTCGCCGGTGATGAACGTGACCGGCGACCGCACCGCGCGGCATGGGCTGGCGACCGTCGGCTACGACGACGACGGGGTCGCCGCGCAATCCTGGGACCTGATCTCCGGTGGGGTGCTGGTGGGCTACCAGACCGACCGGGTGTTCGCTCGCAAGTTGGGCCTGGCGCGGTCCAACGGCTGCGCCTACGCCGACTCGCCCGGCCACATCCCGATCCAGCGGATGGCCAACGTGTCGCTGCAACCGGATCCGGCAGGGGGCTCCACCGACGATCTGATCGCCGGGGTGGAGGACGGCATCTACGTGGTCGGCGACAAATCCTGGTCGATCGACATGCAGCGCTACAACTTCCAGTTCACCGGGCAGCGCTTCTACCGGATACGTGGCGGCACGCTGGATGGGCAGCTGCGGGACGTGGCCTATCAGGCGACGACGACCGATTTCTGGGGTGCGATGGACGCCGTGGGCGGGCCCGAGACCTACGTGCTGGGCGGGGCGTTCAACTGCGGCAAGGGCCAGCCGGGGCAGGTGGCGGCGGTGTCGCACGGTTGCCCCTCGGCGAGATTCCGGGGCATCAGCGTGCTGAATGCCCGCGAGGAAGGCGGAGCGGCATGAGCGACGACGGCGACCCTACGACCGGCTTGGGAGTCCCAGGTGGCGCCATAGCGCCACCTCAGACTCACAACGCGCGGATGGCGGGGAGCGAGCGGTGACGGGGCAGACCTTGCTGACGCCCGAGCAGATCGTCGAAGCCGGTCTGGCGGCGTCGGCAACGGACGGCTGTGTCGTGGTGGTGCTCTCCTCTTCGCAGGCGAACGTGCGGTGGGCCAACAACACCGTCACCACCAACGGGGTCGCAACCTCCGTGGACTTCTACGTGGTGGCGGTGACGGGCGGTGCGGCATCGACCGTCTCCGGGTCGGCCTCCGACGCGGAGTCCGCCGCCGGTGTCGCAGCGGTGGTACGCGCGGCGGAGGAGGCGGCAGCCGCGGCCGCCGCCGGCGGCCCGGCCCGGGATGCCATGGCGCTGTTCGAGGCCGGCGCCGGCGTTGGAGCCGTGGATACCGACTTCCCCGCCGCCGCGGTGCCGACGTCCTTCGACGTCTACGCCTCGCTGCTACCCGGCCTCGCCGCGGCGTTCGACGACGCCCGCTCCGGGGAGCGAATCCTGTACGGCTTCGCGCGACACGAGCTGACCACGGTGCACCTGGGCACCTCGACCGGGGTGCGCCGGCGGTGGGTGCAGCCGACCGGAACCCTGGAGCTGAACGCGAAGTCGGCGGACCTGGCGCGATCGTCGTGGGCCGGGCTGTCGACGGCCGATTTCACCGACGTCGACGTGCTGGCCATGAGCTCGGCGTTGACCGAGCGGCTGGGCTGGGCGCGCCGCCGGGTCGATCTGCCGCCCGGGCGGTACGACACGGTGCTGCCGCCTACCGCGGTCGCCGACTTCATGGTCTACCTCGGCTGGAGCGCGGCGGCCCGGCCGGCACACGAGGGCCGGTCGGCGTTCGCGGCGGCCAGCGAACGTGGCGGCGGCACCCGGATCGGGGAGCGACTGACCGACCGGCGGCTCACGCTGTTCGCCGACCCCGGCCAGGCGGGGCTCGAGTGCGCGCCGTTCGTGCAGACGCCGCACTCCTCGGACGAGGTCACCGTGTTCGACAACGGCGCCCCGGCCGGGCGGATCGAGCTGGTCCGGGACGGGGTGATCGCGCAGCTGCTGCAGACCCGCGCATCGGCGGCCGAGTTCGACGCGCCGTTCACCCCGCCGGTGGACAACCTGATCCTGGCTGGCGGGGACGAGTCCCGCACGACCGCCGACCTGGTCGCGGGAGTGGATCGGGGGTTGCTCGTCACCTCCCAGTGGTACCTGCGCGAGGTCGACCCGATGACACTCCTGCTGACCGGTCTCACCCGGGACGGGGTGTTCCTGGTCGAGCATGGGGAGGTCACCGCGGCGGTGAACAACTTCCGGTTCAATGTGTCGCCGCTAGATGTGCTGCGCCGGGCGGTGGATATCGGCCGGACCGAGCGCTGCCTGTCCCGGGAGTGGAGCGACTGGTTCACCCGGTCGGCCATGCCGTCGATCCGGATGGAGGGCTTTCATATGTCCTCGGTGTCGAAGGCACAGTAGGTTCCGGCACCAGCGCTGAGCGATCGTGCGCGATGCGGGGCGCGGCCGGGCACCTTCGCCGGATGGGTCCTCGTCGCCCGGTTCTGAATCGATCTACTGATTCGATTCTGTGTCCGGCTCCACCATCGCCGGGCCGTTCATCGTCCTGCGGATCTGGGTAACCTTCGGACGATTCTGTGCCCACGACGCCAGTCGACCGAAGTTCCTTGGGCTCCGGACGGTTTGGCGTGAATGACCCCAGGGAGCTGGTGCCGCATGACCGCCGTTATCGATTCGACCCTCACCGTGGAAGGCTCGCCGGCGAACGACCCCGGGCTGCGCGCCTGGGTCGACGAGGTCGCCGCGCTCACCGAGCCAGACCGTGTTTACTGGGCCGACGGCAGCGACGCCGAATGGATCCGGCTCACCGATGGGCTCGTCGATTCGGGTACCTTCACCCGGCTGACGGCCAAGCCCAACTCGTTCCACTGCGCCTCCGATCCGGCCGACGTCGCCCGGGTGGAGGGCCGCACCTTCATCTGCTCCACCCGCGAGCGGGACGCCGGACCGACCAACAACTGGGTCGCCCCGGACGAGATGAAGGCGACCCTGACCGGCCTGTTCCGGGGCAGCATGCGCGGCCGCACGATGTACGTCGTCCCGTACTGCATGGGCCCCTACGACGCGCAGCCCGCGATGCTCGGCGTGGAGATCACCGACTCGCCGTACGTGGTGGTCTCCATGCGCGTCATGACCAGGATGGGCCGCCGCGCCCAGGATCTGATCGACGCCGGCGGCACCTGGGTCAAGGGGCTGCACTCGGTGGGAGCGCCGCTGGCCCCCGGTGAGCAGGATGTTGCCTGGCCGTGCAACGAGACCAAATACATCAGCCACTTCCCCGAGACCCGGGAGATCTGGTCCTACGGCTCGGGCTACGGCGGGAACGCGTTGCTCGGCAAGAAGTGCTACTCGCTGCGGATCGCCTCGGCCATCGCCCGCGACGAGGGTTGGCTGGCCGAGCACATGCTGATCCTCAAGCTCACCAGCCCGGCCGGCGAGACCCACTACGTCGCGGCGGCCTTCCCCAGCGCGTGCGGCAAGACGAACCTCGCGATGCTGGATCCGACCATCGAGGGCTGGACAGTGCAGACCCTGGGTGACGACATCGCCTGGATGCGCTTCGGCGACGACGGCCGGCTGTACGCCACCAACCCGGAATACGGCATGTTCGGCGTCGCTCCGGGCACCGGCTACCACACCAACCCCAACGCCATGCGCGCCATCGAGCAGGGCAACTCGATCTTCACCAACGTCGCGCTCGGTGATGACGGGGACATCTGGTGGGAGGGCATGACCGAACAGCCGCCCGCCCACCTGACGGACTGGAAGGGTCGGGACTGGACCCCGTCGGGTCTGGATGCCGATGGCAACGAGCTGGCCAGCAAGGGCGAGCCCGCGGCGCACCCGAACTCCCGCTTCTGCACCCCGATGACGCAGTGCCCGATCATCGCCGACGAGTACTTCCAGCCCACCGGAGTGCCGATTTCGGCGATCCTGTTCGGCGGTCGGCGCAAGACCACGGTGCCCCTGGTGACGCAGTCCCGCAATTGGCAGCACGGCGTCTTCATGGGGGCGACGCTGTCCAGCGAGACCACCGCCGCGGCGACGGGCGCCGTCGGGGTGGTGCGCCGCGACCCGATGGCGATGCTGCCGTTCATCGGCTACAACGCCGGCGACTACCTGGCGCACTGGCTGCAGGTGGGCACGAGCGCCGACGCGGCGAAGCTCCCGCAGATCTTCTACGTCAACTGGTTCCGGCGGGACGCCGACGGGGGCTTCCTGTGGCCGGGCTTCCGGGAGAACTCCCGGGTGCTCAAGTGGGTCATCGAGCGGCTGGACGGCTCGGCTCCGGCGACCGAGACCCCGATCGGGTACGTGCCCGCACCCGGGGCGCTGGATGTGGACGGCCTTGATATCACCGAGCAGGCGATCGCCGAGGCGGTGCGGGTGGACCCGGACGAGTGGCGCGCGGAGCTCCCGCTGATCCAGGAGTGGTTCGCCAAGTTCGGCGACGACCTGCCGGCGGAGCTCCGCGACGAATGGGACGAGCTGCGGACACGCCTGGGCTGACACCTCGGCCGAGCCCGGTACCGCGTGGTGCCGGGCTCGCCGCCGGGCCGTGCAGCCACCCGGCGGCGCGAGCACGCCGCGGCTCGGGCCCGATCTGCCCCGACCGTCGCGTCGGCCGGCGAGGTGGCCTCAGCACTTGCTGGCCGCGGCCCGGGCCGCCCGCTTGGCGGCCCGGCGGGCCTTGCGCCGCTTCGAGATCCGGCGCAGCAGCAACAGCACGATCAGGCTGCCGACCAGCGGCGCGAGCCGCTTGAGGACGGGCGTTCCGGCGGACTCCAGCAGGTCGATCGGCTCGGGGGAGCGGGTGTAGGCCGCCGCGTGCCGCGGGCCATCGGCGGCGGCCGCCCCGGCCGCCCCGGATCCGTTGCCAGCGGCAGCACCGTTCGCCGCGTCGGAGCGCTCGGGACCATCGGCCGAACCCACCGCCGCACCCTCGCCGCCGCCGGCGTCCCCGCCGGCCTCGTCACCGCCGGATGGCTGCCCGGCCGAGGCGCTCAGCCTGCCGGCCAGGCAGTCGGCGAACTGGCCCAGGATCTTGTTGCCGACCTCCACCATCACGCCCCGGCCGAACTGTGCGGGCCGTCCGGTGATGGTCAGGTCCGTGGTCATGGTGACCTCGGTGCGGTCCGGGGCCACCGAGGTGGCCGTGGCATTCACCGTCATCGACGCGGTGGACGCCGATCGGCTCGCGCTTCCGGAGGCCTCGATGGTCGCCCGGTGGGCCGACTCGTCGGCCTGCACGATGCGCGCCGATCCCTTGTAGGTCAGCTGGATCGGGCCCAGTTTGACCTTGACCGACCCGGTGTACTCCTGGCCGTCCGCGCTGGTCAGGGTGGCTCCGGGGAAGCAGGACGCGACCTGCTGCATGTCCAGCAGCGACGTCCATGCCTGATCGATGCCGACGGGCACCTCGAAGCGGTGTTCCAGTTCCATGGCAACCTCCAGCGCGATCGGGGTCTCCCGACCGATCCTAGGGGCCGCCGTCGGGCCGGGCCTCGGCAAGGCCCCTTCCAGGCCTTGCGCACACGCCTCGGCCCGGCCTCGCGCGCGCCCCGGCAAGGCCCGCCAGCGCCCCCGGCGGAACCCGACGAGCCCGCCCCGACCCGGTCGCTGTGGCCCCGCCCGGCGGTCGACGGGGCCACAGCGAGCGGCCGTGGTGGGATCCGACCATCGGACCCCCGACGATCGGGGCACCGTGACGTCGTACTCCGCGGCGATTCGTGTCAGGATCGTCATCAAGCCGCGCCGGCATGACCTGCGGTCGCGGTGAGCGTCTCAGCGACGCGCACCCCGTCACCGCTGACGGACTGACCCGGGCGCAGGACACCGGCCGGTCCGCGGCGCGCCCGGAGACCCGGCGATCCCGGGGCCGGGCGACGAGCGAAGGAGTCGTGATACATGGCACCCGAACGGTGGATCACCAGCCCGAGGTCGGCGCCGGACCCGGGCGGACCCGGTTCGGCCGCGGTCCCGTCGGCGTCGCAGATGGTGGCCGGACTGCGAGCGACCAGCCAGGGAGAGGGATTGGTCGAGCTGCTGTCCCCGGAGGGTGTGCTGACCCCGCACCCGGACTTCCCGCTGGAGGTCACGCCGGAGTTGCTGCAGGGCCTGTACCGGGACATGGTGCTGGTCCGGCGGTTCGATCGGGAGGCCAACGCCCTGCAGCGCCAGGGCCAGTTGGGCATCTGGGTGCCGCTGCTGGGTCAGGAGGCCGCGCAAATCGGGGCCGGTCGGGCGATGCGCCGCCAGGACATGGCCTTCCCCTCCTACCGGGAGCACGGCATCGCCTGGTGCCGGGGCATCGACCCGACCGAGCTGCTGGGGATCTTCCGCGGCACCGACCACTCCGGATGGGACCCGAAGGCGACCGGCTTTCACGACTACACCATCGTCATCGGCAACCAGGCGCTCAATGCCACCGGCTACGCGATGGGGCAGCGGTTCGACGACAAGGTGGGCTCCGGGGATCCCGAGGTCGACGAGGCCACCATCGTGTTCTTCGGCGACGGCGCCACCAGCCAGGGCGACGTGCACGAGGGGATGGTCTACGCGGCGGCGTTCGACGCCCCCGTGGTGTTCTACTGCCAGAACAACCAGTGGGCCATCTCGGAGCCGGTGGAAAAGCAGACCCGGGTGCCGCTGCACAAGCGCGCCGGCTCCTACGGCTTCCCGGGCATCCGGGTGGATGGCAACGACGTGCTGGCGTGCCTGGCCGTCACCCGCTGGGCGCTGGACGAGTGCCGCTCCGGCAACGGCCCGGTGATGATCGAGGCCTTCACCTACCGGATGGATGCGCACACCACCTCGGACGACCCGACCCGCTACCGGCTGGCCGACGAGACCGAAGCATGGAAGATGTTCGACCCGATCGAGCGGGTCCGGGTGCACCTGACGCGCACCGGTGCGGCCGACGAGGCGTTCTTCGACTCCGTGCAGGCCGAGGCCGACGAGTTGGCCGCGCGGTTCCGGGCGTTCACCGTCGCCATGCCCACCCCAGGGCCGGAGCGGATGTTCTCGCACGTGTACTCCGCCCCGCACCACCAGATCGAGCGGCAGCAGGCCGAGTACCTGGACTATCTGGCCGGGTTCGCTGACTCGGATCCGGGCGGCGGTGCCGGTCATGCTGCCGGTCTTGCTGCCGGCGCGGCGGCCGCAGGAGGTGCGCGATGAGCGATACGGCGGTGACGACGACGGCCGGGACGGCGGCGGGAACGACTGGGGCGGTGACGGGGCAACAGGCGGGCGCCGGGTCCGACAAGACGACCTCGGTGACGATGGCCAAGGCCCTGAACATGGGGCTGCGTGCCGCCATGGAGGCCGATCCGAAGGTGCTCGTCATGGGCGAGGATGTCGGCAAACTGGGCGGGGTCTTCCGGATCACCGACGGGCTGCAGAAGGACTTCGGCGAGCACCGGGTGCTGGACACCCCGCTGGCCGAGTCCGGCATCATCGGCACCGGGGTCGGCTTGGCGCTGCGCGGCTACCGGCCGGTCTGCGAGATCCAGTTCGACGGCTTCGTATTCCCCGGCTTCGACCAGATCATCTCCCAGGTCGCGAAGGTGACCTATCGCTCCCAAGGCGTGTGGTCGATGCCGATGGTGATCCGGATTCCGTTCGGCGGCGGCATCGGGGCGGTCGAGCACCACGCGGAGTCGCCGGAGTCGCTGTTCTGCCACATCGCCGGGCTGCGGGTGATGGCCTGCTCCACCGCTGGGGATGCCTACTGGATGATCCAGGAGGCCATCGCCTGCCCGGATCCGGTGGTGTTCTTCGAGCCCAAGCGCCGCTACTGGGAAAAGGGTGCGCTGGACACCTCGGCCCGACCGGAGACCGTTGTCTCCTCGGTGGTGCGCCGGCCCGGAACCGACTGCACCGTCGTGTCGTACGGGCCGTCGATGCCGGTGCTGGCCAGGGCCGCCGATGCCGCGGCCGGCGAGGGCCGGTCGCTGGAGATCATTGACCTGCGGTCACTGTCCCCGCTGGATCTGGAGCCGGTGCTGGAGTCGGTCCGCAAGACCGGTCACCTGGTGGTGGTCTCCGAGGCGCCGCGCGAATCGTCGATCACCTCGGAGATCGCCGCGCGGGTGACCGAGGAGGCGTTCTACTCGCTGGCCGCCCCGGTGCTGCGGGTGGCCGGCTTCGACACCCCCTACCCGCCCAGCCGGATCGAGGAGGAGTACCTGCCCGATCTGGACAAGGTGCTCGACGCCGTCGACCGGTCGCTGGCCTACTGATCGGGACTGGGATATGACAACCACATCGAGGCTGCAAACCTTCACCCTGCCGGATGTCGGCGAGGGCCTGACCGAGGCCGAGATCCTGTCCTGGCACGTGAATGTCGGGGACATGCTCGAGGTCAACCAGATCATGGTGGAGATCGAGACCGCCAAGGCCGCGGTGGAGCTGCCCTCGCCGCATGCCGGTCGGGTACACAAGCTGCTGGTCGAGCCGGGGGTGACGATCGAGGTCGGTACGCCGATCATCCAGATCGACACCGATCCGGACGCAGGGCCATTGGACGGTGACGAGGGCTCCGGCGTCGGGCCCGCTGCCGGCGACGGCACGGGCGGTGGCGGCGCCAAGATCGGCGAGGCGATGGCGGACGGCCGAGTGGCGACCCTGGTCGGCTACATCGCGGCCGAGTCGGGCATGGCACGGCGGCCGCGCAGATCGCGGGTCGGTGGCGGAGCCATGACCGGTGAGCCCGGTGGCGCGGCGTCCAGCGGCGGTGCGGCGCCCGGCGGGTTCGGCGGCGGGGACCCCGTGAACGCCGGCTTGCGTTCTGCTCCGTCCGGCGGAGCAGAACGCAAGCGTGGTTCTGACGACTCCGTGCCCGACTCGGCCGGTGCCGCTGACGCGCGCTCGGGAGTCGCTGCGTCTGGCGGGTCAAGTGCAGGGTCTGCGCCGGCCGGTACCGTCGCCGGACTCGCGCCGCTGGCCACCCCGCCGGTCCGCAAACTGGCCAAGGACCTGGGCATCGACCTGCGCTCCGTCACCGCGACCCGGGCGGACGGCGTGATCCGCCGCGCCGACGTGCAGGCTGCCCACGCCGGCGAAGCGGCGATGTCCCGCGTCGACGACCTGTGGGGTGGACCTGCGGGCACCGGCGGCTCCGAGGGCGGCGCGCCCGCCCGGTCCGGGGTGATCGAGTACGACCCCGCGAGCCGGCAGACCCGGGTGCCCGTCAAGGGTGTGCGCAAGATGACGGCCGCCGCCATGGTGACGTCCGCCTTCACCGCGCCGCACGTCACCGAATTCCTCACCGTCGATGTCACACCCATGATGAAGCTGCGGGAGCGGCTGCGCGTCAGGCCGGAGTTCGCGGAGGTTCGGCTCAGTCCGCTGGTATTCGCCGCCCGCGCGGTGTGCCTGGCCGCGCGCCGCACGCCGGAGGCGAACTCGGTGTGGGTCGACGGCGCGGACGGCGGCACGGCCGAGATCGTCTACCAGCAGTACGTGCACCTGGGCATCGCCGCGGCCACGCCCCGAGGGCTGATCGTGCCGGTGATCCGGGACGCCGACCAGCTCGACCTGCTCGGGCTCGCACGGGCGCTGGGCGAGCTCACCACGACCGCCCGCTCCGGCAAGACCGCGCCGGCGGACATGACCGGCGGAACGTTCACCATCACCAACGTGGGCGTGTTCGGCGTCGACACCGGAACCCCGATCATCAACCCCGGGGAGTCCGCGATCCTGGCGCTTGGCTCGATCAAGGACGCTCCCTGGGTGGTGAACGGGAAGCTCAAGGTGCGCAAGGTGTGTCAGCTTGCGCTGTCGTTCGACCACCGGGTGATCGACGGGCAGCAGGGCTCGCAGTTCCTGGCAGACGTGGGCGCGCTGCTCGCGGACCCGGCGCTGGCGATCACGTACTGACCGCCGCCCGGCTCGAGTGCCCCACGCGGCGCTCCGTGCGTGCAGCGCCGTGCCCTGCTGTGCTGGTCCTCCGCCCACCCGGGTCGGGATTTCTGGGGCGGATGCTCTTAACAGGAGCGCAGGCGACCCGGCATGGTAATCCTCACTGTCACCGGTGACATAGCTGGGCCGGTGAGTGAGTACCGGGCGACGGAGTTGTCGGCTCCGGGCCGCAGTCCCGACACCTGCGGCCCGGAGTGAACCGTCGATCGCGCGACGGTCGTTCAGCGCCGGTGGTGCCGTGTCGTCGCGGCCGGTTCGGCCCACCCATGGTGATAGCCGTTGTAAGGCAACACCTTGGTGCAAGAACTTCTTGACCAGGTCTTGACATCGCACCGTGCTACCCGTCACGCTTGGGTCAATGTTACCGGTGACATCCGTCGGATTGTCGATCGGCCGACGTGGTTCCTGCACGGCGCCGCTGTCGCCGAACACGACGGGGTGATCTGGGTCAGTTGGGAGAACGGGCTCAAGGACGAAAACAGCCAATACGCCATGCAGCGCGGCCGCTATTCCACCGACGGCGGCCAGACCTGGTCCGCCCCGGTGGTGATCGGGCCGGACCCGGACTGGCAGGACGATCCCGCCGACCCGGACGGCCTGGGCACCAACGGGCCGCTGGCCCGCAGCCACGGTGCCTTCATCCAGAGCGACGGGCACCTGTACGCATTCGTCACCACCTTCGGGCCCGGTAACGGCACCGCGACGTTCAAGTCCGGTCTGCATGCCGAACTGTGGGTGGTCGACGAGACCGACCACACCTGGTCCGAGGTCAACCCGAACGTGCTGGACAACGTGTGGCCGCTGGAGCCACCGCGCAAGATGGCCGACGGCAACTACATCGTCGCCGGCGTCACCAAGGACTACGGCCCGGTGGTGGCGATCAGCCACGGCGACAACATCACCGAGCAGTGGGACACCGTCGTGCTGCCCGATGCCCGATCCACCGAGGGATCGACCACGTTCCACTACACCGAGGCCGCCACCTGGGTCGACGGATCCACCGTCACGGTGGTGCTGCGCAATCAGGTCACCGAGCAGCACTACCGGGCCGCCGGCGTGGCGATCAGCCACGACTTCGGGCGGACCTGGGACTTCGGATCGTATGTCAACGATGTCGACCTGGACCGGATCGTCGCCGTCCCGGAGAGGGAGAGCAACCTCCCGCAGACGCCGGCCAACATCTTTGTCGGAACCCTGTCCACCGGGCAGCGCTACCTGATCGGCAACATCGCCAGCCGGGCCACCATCAACATCCTGGTCTCCCGGCCTGGCGAGAAGATGCTCAGCCACTCGTTCCTCATTCAGGGCGACGCCAGCCAGCGACCGCAACTGTTCCCCGGGGGCGCCAAGGGTCCGCAGTTCAACCAGCCCTACGCCATCGAGCGAACCGAGTCGGACGGCAAGAACTACCTGTACGTGGTGTATTCCGACGCCAAGGAACGCGCGGAGTTCGTCAAGATTCCGGTGGCCTCGCTGCAAACCGAACGTCCGGCGCTAGCCTCCGTGTCGCTGCCGACGCACCTGATGGTGCAGCCGGGTGGGACGGTGACGGTGCCGGCGTCGCCGGCGCGTGTCGATGGGGTGCCGCTGGATGTGCGTCTGGCGACAGTCACCTATCACACGGATCGGCCGGACCTGGTGAGCTTCGACGGGGACGCGGCGACGGTCTCGCAGGACGCGTCAAGCCTGCCTGGTGTGACGGTGTGGGCCGACGTCTCGTTCGGCGGCCGGACCATCACGTCCCCGGCGGTGACGATCCATCTGCAGCCCACCGATGTCCATGCCAACAACCCCTTCTTCGACGATCTGGCGTGGGCGATCACCCATGGGATTGCGCAGGGCTATCCGGACGGCACCTTCCGCCCGCTGCAGCAGGTCAGCCGCGGCAGTGGGCGGCCTTCGTGTGGCGAATGGCGCACCCCGGCCAGGCCGACCCCACCTGCGATCCCGAGCAGGACCGGGCGTTCGATGATGTGCCAGCCGGGCAGGAACTATGCGGGGTGATCGAGGCATTGGCCGCCGAGGGCGTCACCGGCGGGTATCCGGATGGCACGTTCCGACCCGACGGCGTCATCAGCCGGGGCCAGTTGGCCGCGTTCCTGTATCGCTGGTTGCATCCAGGCGGCGCGGACGCCGAGTGTGCAGGGCCGTACCGTACGTTTGTTGATGTGCCGGAGTCGATGGTGCTGTGCGGCGATGTGGAGTGGCTGGCCGCCTCCGGGATGACCCGTGGTTTCCCGGACGGGACGTTCCACCCGGACGATGCGGTGACCCGGCAGTCCGCGGCGGCCTTCCTGCACCGCACCGTCGCCCTGCAGGCCGACCTGCAGCCCGGCTGATATCCGCCGCGCGGGGCGCCGTCCGGCACCGGCGCCCCGCGGCGGAGACGCACCACGCGGGGAGACTCCCCGCGGCGAGGAGGGAAGGCTGGTCATGGCGCTTCCGTTCGTCCGGAATCCCGGTGACACGGGCGATATCGTGGCCCGGTCGCTGGCGGGCTTCGTGTCCGCGAACGCCGACATCGTGGAGTTGAACACGGATCCGGTCTTCGTCCGGGCGCTGCACCGCAGCCCGGCCCGGCGTGTCGGCCTGGTCAGCGGGGGAGGCTCCGGGCACGAACCGATGCACGCCGGCCTGGTCGGGCGGGGGATCCTGGATGCCGCCGTTCCGGGCGCCGTCTTCGCCTCACCGCACAACCGGCAGGTGTATCGGGCCAGTCAGGCAGCGGCGGGCCCCGGCGGCGTGCTGCACATCGTGAAGAACTACACCGGGGACCGGATCAACTTCGGTATCGCCGCCGAACGGCTGGCGGGCGACGGGATTCCGGTCGCCCGGGTGCTGGTGGACGACGACCTGGCCACCGACGACGCCGATGCGCGCACCGGGCGCCGCGGCACCGGGGCGACCATCATCGTGGAGAAGCTGCTCGGCGCCGCCGCAGACGAGGGCCTCGGGCTGCCGGAACTGGCCGAGTTGGGCGGCCGGATGGTCGCGCACTCGCGCAGCATAGCGGTGGCGGCGAGCGCCCAGACCGCGTTCGGCACCGGCCGCGCGGCGTTCGACATCCCGCCGGAGGAACTGGAATACGGCGTGGGCATCCACGGTGAGCGGGCCAGCCGCACGGTCCCCCGCCCGGGCCTGGACAGCCTGATCGAGCAGATGGTCGGCGAGGTGGTTGACGGATGCCCACCGGGCCGGCAGGTGCTGGTGCTGTTGAACGGGCTCGGCGGCACCACCTCGCTGGAGTTGCACCACGTATATGCCGGCGTGGTGGAGGCGCTGCAGGGACGCGACCGGCGCATCGCCGGTTCACTGGTGGGCACCTACACGCCGGCCCTGGACATGCACGGATTCTCCGTCACCGTGACGGTCGCCGACGATCCCGACTGGCGGCGCTGGTGGCGGGCGCCCGCCTGGACGGCCGCGATCCGAACTCAGGGGGAGCCCACATCATGCTGATCGCAACCTATCTCGACGGCGCACGGCGTGCCCACCGCGCATTGACCGAGTGGGATCAAGCGGCCGGTGACGGCGACTTCGGCGACAACCTGCGCAGCGGGTTGCAGGCGGCCGCCGACCGCATTTCGGATGGTGCCGGCCTGGCGGAGCAGCTTCGGGTGGCGGCCGACTGGTTCCTGGACGAGGTCGGCGGCACCAGCGGGCCGCTGTTCGGGCTGCTCTTCGATGCCATGGCGCGTCGGGTCGGAGCCGGACCCGGCTCGGGCCCGGACACCAATTCCGAGGCGGCGCCCGGATCCTGCGTCGAGTCCGGCGATGACGAGGACAGGGCACTGATCGACGGGCTGGCCGACGGCACGGCCGCGATCATCAGGGTGGGCGACGCGCGAGTCGGCGATCGCACCATGGTAGACGCGCTCCAGCCGACCGTGGCGCACCTCCGGAGTGGGCGTGGGCGGGTGGACTGGGCCGAGGCCGCTCGCGTCGCCTTGCAACACGCCCGGCAGACGGCCGAGATTCGAGCCCGAATGGGACGCGCCAGCTATCTCGGGGAGCGGGCCATCGGCACGCCCGACCCCGGCGCGATGGGGGTTGCGCTGCTGTTCTGGTCGCTCGCGCACACCCGCGACCCGAACGGTGCGGCCGAACTGACCTCCCCGGCCGACTGGGGATAGCACGTCGAACGAGGAATCCCACCGCCAATTCAACCTCAGGTATTGACAGTGACGGCGGTTCGGTTCACTCTGTCATCGGACAGTGTCACCGGTGACATCATCGCACCAGCAGCGACGGCACAGGCCCGTCGCTGTGTCGATGGCGTGCTGTGTCGATGGCTGCGAGCGCGGGCCGATGGCGAGCGGACAACTATCAGATGCCAGGGCCGGACGGGTAGGGAGCACAGACCGGGGTGATCGTGGACGTGTCGTACGGATGGCGGGCACGATGACCGTGTCGGCACCCGGTGCCGCTCGGCTCGGCCGGCCCGGTGCGGCGCCATCCGGTGTGGGCGGCGGACCCGTCCTCCACCGACAGCGCAGCTGGCGCCGAGAATCCTGGTGGTTCTTGGCGTTCGCGCTACCGAACTTCATCTTCATCGCCGTGTTCGCATACTGGCCGGTCATCTACAACGCCTACCTGTCCCTGCAGGACTGGAACATGATCAGCCCGGACATGGAGTTCGTGGGGTTGGCCAACTACGCCGACGTCCTCGGGTCGGCGGATTTCCGCTGGGCGCTGGTTCGTACCGTCATTCTCACCGGGGGCGTGACCATCCTGGCGCTGGTCCTGGGCCTTGCCGTCGCGATGCTCCTGGGCACCAGGTTCATTGGCCGGAATCTCACCCGCACGGTGGTATTTGCGCCCTACGTGGTGGGTAGCGCCGCCGTCGGCACCATCTGGCTGTTCGTCTTCGATCCCAACTTTGGGCTCTTCCGGGCCCTGCTGGCTCCCTTCGGTCTGACGAGCCCCAATTGGATGGACGACTCGGCGTGGGCCCTGCCCGGCCTCATGATGGTCGAGGTCTGGCGATACACCGGCTTCGTCGCGATCATCTACATCGGCGCGCTGACCGGAATTCCCAAGGACCTGATCGAGGCCGCCGTGATCGACGGTGCCAACGGCTGGAAGCGGTTCCGGTCCGTGACCCTCCCGTTGCTCATGCCGATCACGTATTTCCTCGCCATTATCATGGTCACGACGGTGTTCCGCGGCTACGACCTGATCGCCGTGATGACCGGCGGCGGCCCGGCCGGGGCGACCACCACCTTGGGCTGGTACATCTACCAACAGGGATTCGACTACAACAATGCAGGTGCTGCCGGTGTCGGCGGCATCGTGATGTTCATCGTCCTGCTGGGGATCACCGGGATCCAGTCGCGCCTGATGCGCAAGGGGGTGAACTACGAGACGTGACCGAGGTCCACTATCGGCCGGAAAGCACGCCGTCGTCATCCGATCGCCGACGCGTCCGTGCTCTGCACTCCCTGGCGGGCGTCCTGACGCGCTACCTGCTGGCCCTGATCTGCGCGGCCGCATTCGCGATACCACTGTATTGGCTAGCCATCTCGTCGCTCAAGCCGACCTCCGACATCTTCACCTTCCCGCCGGACTGGATCCCGCTGCATCCGGACCTGGGGAATTTCGTCCGCGCGTGGCGATCGGCGCCGTTCGCTCGGTACACCCTCAACTCGGTGATCACCGCGGTCGTCGGTACCGCCGGCGAGGTGTCCACGGCGTGCCTGTGCGCCTACGCCTTCGCTTACCTGCACATTCCGGGCAAGCGAATCCTGTTCGGGATCCTGCTGGGCGCCATGATGATTCCGGGCAGCGTGACCCTCCTGCCCAACTTCCTGACCGTCTCCGACCTCGGCTGGAACAACACCTACGCCGGATTGATCGTCCCAGGATTCGGCTCGGTCTTCGTGACCTTCCTGATGCGTCAGCACATGCTCGGCCTGCCACGCGAGATTCTGGAGGCCGCGGAACTGGAGGGCGCCGGACACCTGCGCAAGCTGTGGTCGGTGGTGCTGCCGCTGTCTCGTCCAATGCTGATCACCGGCGGCCTGATCACCTTCATCTACAAGTGGAACGAGTACATCTGGCCGCTGGTCGTGACCAACACCGACGACATGCGCACCCTGCAGATCGGCCTGGTCTTCACCCAAGCCACCGAGAACGGTGCGGACTGGGGAATCGTCATGGCCGCGACGGCGTTCGTGGCGGGCCCGATGCTGATCGCGTACTTCGTGGCCCAGCGGCACATCGTCGCGGGCGTCCTGCAGGGAGCAGTGAAGTAGTCCACTCTGGCCCATCCATCACCATCGGAGGATCCCATGCAACAACAGCACCGCACCGTCGACCGCCGCACCCTGCTCAAGGCGGGTGGCCTGCTGGCCGGAGCATTCGCACTGGCCGGATGCTCGTCCGGAGGCGACGGCTACGCCCAACCCAAGGGGGACGTTCCAAAGCAGTATGCCGACCGGGTGCGGGTCGTGCTCTGGTCGCCATTCCCCGCCAACATGCAAAAGCCGATCAACAAGATGGTCTCGGACTTCAACGAATCGCAGTCCGACATCTATGCGGAGTCGCAGTACTTCAAGGACCACGCGGAGGTCCAGGCCCAGTTGCAGCGCGGGCTGCAGGCCAAGACCATTCCGGACCTCGCCGTGATCGACGCCGTCTCCTGGAGCCAGTTCCTGTTCAGCGGTGTGCTGGAGCCGATGGACGAGTATCTGGACAAGTTCGGCGTGGAACGGTCCGACTACGCGGACGCGTTCCTGAAGGAGGGCCTGCGAAACGGCAAGCTGTGGTGGTTGTCGTTCAGCCGCACCTGCGCGACGTTCTACTACAACAAGGATGCCTTTGCCCAGGCCGGCCTGCCCGACCGGGCGCCGCAGACCTGGGATGAGCTGCAGGAATGGGGGCCGGAGCTGTCGAAGCTCACGTTCCAGGGAAAGCACCCGAAGGTGCACACCAAGATCGAGGACCTGGTCAACTGGACCTACCAGGGGGTGGCATGGGCCTGGGGCGGTGCCATATCCAAGGGACTGGACGTGACGGTTGCGGACAAGGAGGCGGTGGCCGGGGCGCAGTGGCAGCGGGACTTCATCACCAAGGGCATGGCCGAGCAATCGAACAATGCGGCGGTAGACTTCTACAACCAGCAGGCCATGACCATGATCAGCTCTGGTGGGGCGATGAACTCCATTGCGGAGCAATCGAAATTTGAGCTCGGCGTCGGGACCGTACCCAAGCAGGTGGCACAGGGCACTCCGACCGGCGGCGCCGGCATCTCGATTCTCGCCGGCGCCCCGAAGGAGCGGAAGGAGGCGGCGTTCCAGGTGCTCAAGTACCTCACCGCACCCGAGCAGTCCGCCTACTTCTCCACCTCTACCGGCTATCTTCCGGTGAGCAAGGGTGCGGTCGACACGGCGCTGATGAAGAAGTACATCGATCAGAATCCGTCCTATCAGGCGCTGATCGACGAGCTGAAGGTTGCCCGGCAGTGCGACGACGTGCTGGTGCAAGTCCCGGGTGCGTATGCGGAGGTGCTCTCGTCGATCCAGAAGGTGTACCAGGGGGGCGGCGAGGCCGCGAGTATTCTCGGCGAGCTGCGGGACTCACTGAACCAACTGGTCGACAAGGTGAAGCCCTCCATCGACAAGTGGCAGCAGGGCGCGTGAAGAGTCGGCAACCCTTGTGGGATCCGGACACTCCCGTGCCCGCCCGGGGGGACCTGAGTCCGCTGGAGCGTGTCCGGATCAGCGCGATTCGGCCGCACTCCGGGCGCTCGTTCGTGCACGGCGCGTCACTGCTCATACAGGGCTCCGAGATGTGGTGCTCGTTCGCCTGCAACGAGGGCGCCGAAAACTCCGACACCGAGACCGCCCGGATGCGTCGCAGCCCGGACGGCGGACGGACCTGGACTCCCGACGAGATGATTGCCGGGCCCGGGCAGGGGGTCGGGACGAGTCACGGCGTCTTTGCGCGCACCGCCAGCGGCGACGTGGTGACACTGCTGGGCACCGTTGCCGACGGGATGGTGGGCATCTCCACTCGACGATGCACCTATCAACCGCAGACGCGCACCTGGGGCGAGCCGGAATGGGTGGCCGACGGATTCTGGCCGCTACAGGAGCCGCTGCTCACCGCCAGCGGTCACCTGGTCCTGGCCGGTGTGTGGAAGTCCGACCACCTGCCGTATCTCCCGCTCGCCGCCGCGCCGCCGGCCGTGCTGATATCCACCGACCCCGACCTGGGCCGCTGGCGCATGGTGGTGCCGTACGTGGCCTGCGACAGGCCCTACTGGGGTGAGTCCTCGGTGCTGGTCGATGGTGACCGGCTGTTGCTGGTGGCGCGGTCCAGCAAGCAGGTCGGCTACCTGCTGGCCGGATGCAGCGATGACGGTGGGCAGTCCTGGTCGGCGATGCGGGTGAGCGATATCCCCTTCACCTCGTCCAAGCCGCACATCGGCAGGCTGTCCTCGGGCGTGCCCTACCTGATCGGAACGAGCTATGCCGGCGTGACGGGGGAGCGATCCGTGCTCACGATCAGCCTCGGTCGGCCGGGGAGCCGCACATTCGGACTGACGCGCGTGATCCGCTGGGCGGACCAGCCGTCCGAGCCGGATTCCGCCATCACCGGGGCGCTGTCCTACCCACACGCCGTCGAACACGAAGGTACCTTGCACGTCGCGTATTCGAACGATGGGGGCCGAGGGATGAACCTCAACGGCCTGGAGCTGGCATCGCTGGACGTGCGCGAGCTCACGGACGCTGCTGCTGCGCTGGTCCGGTAGCGGCGTCTCCCGCCGTCGGCCGGATGGTCGGCGAAAAGCCGCGTTTCGTGCACCGTGAAGTATTGACAAGCGGTGGCTGCTGAGTCATCGTAAGAATGTCACCGGTTACATCATCAAGAAGTGTCACCGATGACATGTCGCGCGCGACGGTCTCCGCAGGGGCGCGTCGCACATCCCAGGAATAGGAGTACTCGATGACAGTGGACCTTGCGGGCATCATCCCGCCGCTGGTCACTCCCTTCGACCGGGACGGCAACGTCCGGGCCGACGCACTGCGGGCCGAGGTGCGGCTGCACCTGGATGCGGGCGTGCACGGCATCTGCGTCACCGGCAGCACCGGAGAGGGCGCCGCCCTGACGCCGGAGGACTCGGTGCAGGTGGCCAGGGCAGCGGTCGCTGAGGCCGGCGGCAGCGTCCCGGTGATCTCGGGCATCATCCGGGACTCCACCAGGGACGTGGTGCGGTACGGGCTGGCGCTGAAGGAGGCGGGCGTCGACGCGCTGCAGATCACCCCGGTGCACTACCTGTTCAAGCCGGACGAGGAGACCACGTTCGGGTACTTCCGGGAGCTGGCCGACGAGATCGGGCTGCCGATCGTGATCTACAACGTGGTGCCGTGGGCCACGATCGAGCCGCGCACGTTGGCGCGCATCATGAACGAGGTGCCGCTGGTAGTGGCCGTCAAGCAATCTGGCGGCGACATCCACGCGCTGTCCGAGCTGCTGCAGCTGGGCCCGACGGGTGGCCGCGTGCTCACCGCCATCGATGACCTGCTCTACCCGTCCTTCGTGTTGGGCGCGCAGGGCGCCGTCGCCGCCACCCTGACCGTGGTTCCCCAGCTGTGCGTGCAGCTCTGGGACGCGTACCGTCGCGACGACCACCAGGCCGCACTGGACCTGCACAACCGGCTGCTGCCGGTGTGGCAGGCGATTTCAGGCCCGAACATGCCGGCCCGCATCAAGGTCGCGCTGGCGCTGCAGGGCCGGGACGGCGGCGCGCCGCGCGAACCGATGAGCCCCGTCAGCGAGGCGGAACGCGCCGGTCTTGTCGCGGCGCTGGAACACGCGGGGGTGGTGCCGGTCGCTGCTGGTTGAGCCGAGTTCCACCACCGCACCGGGTGCGGTACCGGGTGATCACTGAGAACCTGAACAGCTACAGGATGGAGTGCACACGAGATGGAACAGCAGACAAGCTCCGGGCCGGATCCCGAGGGCCCGGTCACGCCGTCCGCGTCGCCGGTATCGCGGCCGATGTCCCGGCGGACGGCGCTGCGCTGGTCGGGCGCTGCACTGGCAGCCTTGGCAGCCCCCGCGGCGCTGGCCGCCTGCGGCTCGGACGGCTCCGGCGGTTCGGACGGATCAGCCGGCGGAACCGGCAAGACCAGCAGTGACGGGGGCACTGGAGGCGCCGACCGCGCTCCGTCGGGTGCGTCGTCTGCGTCACCACCCGCCAAGAGTGGCTCCGGCGGCGGTTCCGGCAAGACCGTGTCGATCTGGCTGATGAAGTACTACGTCGACGCGGCCAATGCCGTGATCGAGGAGGCCGCCAAGGCGGCCGGCCAACAGGGCGGTTTCGATGTGGACATCCAATGGTTCCCATTCGACGCCACCACCTATAGCAAGTGGGCCGCCGCCGTGGAGGCCAAGCAACTACCGGACATCGGCATGCCCAACGGCTACCCATCGCAGTACTGGGCCATGGGCAAGCTGGTCGACCTCACGGACCTGTCCAACGAGATCGCTCAGGATGGCGGCGGGTGGTACGACTACGTCGAGGACTACCAGACCGTCGACGGCAAGAAATGGTGGATCCCGCTGTTCAACGAGCTCGCCTTCGGCCTGTACCGCAAGGATGTGTTCGAGGCCAAGGGCATCACCGCGCCGATCACCGGTCTGGACGATCTGGTGGCCGCGGCCACCGAGGTGACGGACCCGTCCAAGAAGATGTGGGGCATGGGAATGGCCATGGCCTACGGTGACTGGCCACACAACCTGCCGCCCGTGATGTGGGATTTCGGTGCCAGCCTGCAGGATACCAAGGGCAACATCGTCTCCGGCTCGGACGAGTTCGTCGACGCGATCACCTGGTACACCAACCTGTATCTCAAGGACAAGGTCACGCCGCCCGGCGTCACCAGCTGGACATCGGCCAGCAACAACGAGTTCTACGCCGCCGGCCAGATCGCGTTCTGCTCCAACACCGGCAGCATCATCGCCAGCCTGCGCGCCGACCACCCCGACCTGCTGGACAACACCGTCACCAGCGCGTGGGGCCAGCGGGGCGACAGGGGACCCTACAGCGTGTCCAACCTCCCGGCGGTGTTCATCACCAAGGACTCGCAGTTGCAGGACGAGGCCAAGCTGGTCATCAAGACCATCATGAGCAAGGAATACCGGGGGAAGTTCCTGATCGCCGCCAACGCTAACTTCCTGCCGGTGCTCAAGGACGATGTCTCGATCTCATTCTTCTCGGAGAACGACCTCAACAAGCACATCGTCACCGACATCCTGCCCAAGGCGCAGACCCGGTGGTGGCCCGCCCAGGCCACGCCGACCTTCTCCGAGGTGGACAGCCAGCAACTGTGGGGCACCCTGCTGCAACGCATCACGGCCCAGGGCTGGACACCGCGCAAGGCCGTCGACGAGTTCACGGAGGCCGCGAACAAGATCAACGACAAGTACCGCAAGCTCTACCCCGATCTTTTCGGGTGAGCACGATCGGAACCTCGCCGTCCCCGCCGGCGCACCCCGCGCCGGCCGGGGACACCGGGCCACCCGGCGAGCCGAAACCGGAACCCCATGTGCGCCAGCGGATACCGCGGCCGAAGCCGTCACGCCGGCAGGCGCTGGTCGGATACCTGCTGCTCGCGCCGATCACCGTGGTGCTGGTGGGGCTGCTGGCCTGGCCGTTGATCGACGCGCTGCTGATGAGTCTGCATGCGCGCTATATCGGCTTCGATGCCTCACCGTTCGTCGGGCTGGACAATTACGCCGAGCTGATCTCGGACTCAGCCTACTGGAACGCGTTGCGCAATACGGTGTTCTTCACCGTGGTGTCGGTGGCGCTGAAGTTCGCGTTAGGCATGCTGACCGCGGTGCTGCTGAATCGGAAGTTCCGTGGCCGGTCGCTGGCCCGCAGCGTCGTGCTGATCCCCTGGGCGTTGCCCACCGTGGTCAGCGTGATGGTGTGGAGTTGGATGTACAACGACTCCTACGGCGTGCTCAATCAGGTGCTCGGTTTCCTGCACCTGCCGACCCCGCACAGCTGGCTCGGTGACCAGGCGACGGCCATGTGGAGCGTCGTGATGGTCGATGTGTGGCGTGGCTTCCCGTTCTTCGCCCTGATCGTGCTGGCCGGGCTGCAGAGCATTCCGGCCGACCACTACGAGGTCGCCGAGGTGGATGGCGCCGGCCGCTGGAAGCAGTTCCGCTACGTCAGCTGGCCGGGGGTGGCGACCGTGGCCATGGTCGCCACGCTGCTGTCGACCATCTGGACCCTCAACGAGTTCCCGCTGATCTGGGTGCTGACTCAGGGCGGCCCGGGCGACGCGACAACCGTGCTGAGCGTGTTCACCTTCAAGACCGCCTTCCTGGGCAACGATCTCGGGTACGGCGTGGCAATATCGGCAACGCTGCTGCCGATCGTGGTGCTGCTGATCCTCGCCCTGGTGCGGGCCACCAACCGGCGGGAGAGGTAGCGATGACCACTAGTGCGCAGACCGCCGCCCGCCCGGTACGGCCAGAGCGCGGCTCGATCCAGCGCCGACGGCGCCGCACCGCTGTCGGATCCGCAGTGGTGCTGACCGGCATCCTGTTCGTGGTGCTCGCACCGGTGTATTGGATGGTGGTCACCAGCCTCAAATCGCCCTCCGAGTTCTACGATATGCGGCTGTACGTCGCGCATCCAACGCTGCAGCACTACATCGATCTGTTCTCCACCAGCGACTTCGGCATCCAGCTGTTCAACAGCCTGGGGGTGGCGATCTGCGCGACGGTGGTGACGGTGGTGATCAGCGTGATGGCCGCCTACAGCCTGACCAGGCTGCGGTTCCGCGGCCGGGCTGCCGCCACCGCCGGAGTGTTCTTTGCCTACCTGCTGCCGCCGACGCTGCTGCTGATCCCGTTGTACTCGATGTTCGCCGACCTGCACATCCTGAACAACTGGCTCGGCCTGATCCTGGCCTACCTGACGCTGACGGTGCCGTTCTGCACCTGGATGCTGCGCGGCTATCTGGCCAACGTCCCGTGGGAGCTGGAGGAGGCGGCCATGGTGGACGGCTGCAGCCGGGCCCGGGCGGTGCGATCGGTGGTGCTGCCGCTGATCGCACCGGGCGTCGCTGCCGGGGCGCTGTTCTCGTTCACCCTGGCGTGGAACGAGTACCTGTATGCGTTCGTGTTCACCACCCAGGCGCGGTCTGCCACCGCGCCGGTGGGTATTTCCTCGTTCATCGTCGGCGACGTGATCATGTGGGGCGAGATCATGGCGGGCGCGGTGGTGATGAGCCTGCCGATCCTCGTGATCTACTTGGCCGGTCAGCGCTACGTAGTGGGTGGCCTCACCGCCGGCGCCGTCGAGGGGTAGCGCGATGACACAAGATGTGGCGGGGCTGCTGGACGTCGACTCGGTTGCCGAGTATCTCGTCGGCCAGCGGCTGCTGGAACCGGGCAGCGCGCCGTCGGTCGCGGCGCTGGGCGGCGGGGTGTCCAATGTGGTGCTGACCGTCGACGCGGGCCCACACCACTGGGTGGTCAAACAGTCGCTGCCCCGGTTGCGCGTCGAGCGGGAGTGGCGGGCGACCCAGGAGCGCACCGTGCACGAGGCCCGTGGGCTGGCGATCGCCGCATCCCTCACCCCGCGGGCGGTTCCGCGCGTAGTGCACCTGGACCCGCAGCGATTTGTGCTGGTCATCGAGCGTGCGCCGGACGGCATGCTCGACTGGAAGGGCCGACTGCTGGGCGGTGACGTGGATCCCGGCGTTGCGCTGACCCTCGGGCAGTTGCTGGGTCGGTGGCACCTGGCCACGGCGGCGGACCCGGGCAGCCTTGCGAGTGTGGATCATCCGGAGGCGTTCGAGCAATTGCGCGTGACCCCATACCACCGAGCGGCTGCCGCCGCGCTGCCGCCGTGCGCACCGGCAATCGGCGCGGTGGTGGCGGCCATGGCCGAGCGCCGGATCTGCTTGGTACACGGCGATTTCTCCCCGAAGAACGTACTGACCGGCCCGGAGGGTACTTGGGTCATCGACTTCGAGGTGGCGCATCGCGGCGACCCCGACTTCGACGTGGCCTTCCTGCTGTGCCACCTGATGTGCAAGTTCGTGCACCTGCCGGGGTCGCGGGCGGCGCTGGCCGACGCCGGCCGGGCCTTCCTCGCCGCCTATTGCGAAACCGTCGGCACACCGGGATGGTTCGCCCCGGACTGCCATCGGGCGGCGCACTTGGGGGCCCTGCTGCTCGCCCGGGTGGACGGTGCGTCGCCCGCCGAGTACCTGGACGCCGCGGACCGATCGACGGTCAGGCGGCTGGGCGCACAGATCCTGGCGGAACCGCCCGACGAGTTGGACGCCGTGTGGACCATGGCCGGATCCATGCTGCAGGGGGACCGATGAACCCGTTTGCCATCGAGCGGCTGGAGCCGGTGGCCGCGTTCGACTCGCGCGGCACACCGACCGTGTCCTGCGAGGCGGCGCTGGCAGGCGGTGCTCGGGCGGGGGTCATCGTGCCGTCCGGTGCGTCTACCGGCACCCACGAAGCGGTCGAACTGCGCGATGGTGGAACGGCTTTCGGAGGCCGGGGGGTCGGCCGAGCGGTCGCGGCGATCCGGGACGAGATCGCTCCCGCAGTCCGGGGCCTGGACGCCCATGACCAAACTGGGTTGGACGCCCGACTGCGGGACCTGGACGGGACGGCGAGTCTTGCCCGGCTGGGCGCAAACGCGGTGCTGGCCGTTTCGCTCGCAGTGCCGCTGGCCGGCGCGGCGCAGGCGGGAGTGCCGCCCTACCGGTGGTTTGCGGCGATGGGTGGTGCAGGGGCCGGCGCGCCGCTGCTTCCCCTGCCCATGATCAACATCTTTTCCGGTGGGGCGCACGCGCCGAGCGGACTCGACGTGCAGGATCTGCTGGCGGTTCCGGTGGGCGCCACCAGCCTGCCCGAGGCGTTGGCCTGGGTATGGGAGTTGCGCCACGCGACCGCCAGTGCATTGGCGGCACGCGGTCTGGACGCTCAGCTGGTGGCGGACGAGGGTGGATTTGGAGTGCCGCTGCGGGACACCGCCGAGGGACTGGAGCTCATGACCGCAGCCATGACGGCACTCGGCATGCGCCCGGGGGTCGACATGGCCATCGCCATCGACGTCGCGGCCAACCAGTTGCGCGCCGACGACGGCTACCTCCTGACTGCCGAGGGGCGCCGCCTGAGCGGGGAGCAGCTGATTGCGGAGATTCGGAGCTGGTGCCAGGAGTTTCCGGTGATCTCGGTGGAAGACCCGCTCGCCGAAGACGATTGGGACGGTCTCGCGCTGGCCAGTCGCGCGTTGCCCGAGACGCAGTTGGTCGGTGACGACACCTTCGTCACCGATGCCGGACGGTTGCGCCGCGCGATCGATGCCGGCATCGCCAGCGCGGTACTGGTCAAGCCCAACCAGTGCGGCACCCTCACTGGGGCGCGGCAGGTCGTCGCGCTGGCCGGCCGTGCCGGTTACGCGACGGTGCTGTCTGCCCGCTCCGGCGAAACCGAGGACAGCTGGCTGGCGGATCTCGCCGTGGGATGGCGCACCGGCCAGATCAAGGTCGGTTCGATGACCCGCTCCGAGCGCACCGCCAAGTGGAACCGGTTGCTGCGCATCGCCGACCAACTCGGACCGGACGCGCCATATGCCGGCCGGTCGGCCCTGACCTCGCGTGCCGCCCTGGACGGCGACGCCGCCGTTGCATTCCGCCAGTGACCGCGACGAAACCTTGTCGAAGGAGAGATTCCATGAAGACCTACCAGAACATCTACGTCGGAGGACGCTGGTTGCCCGCGGAGCAGCCCGCGGCGCCGATTCCGGTGGTGAATCCGACCACCGAGGAGGTGGTCGCCCAGGTTCCCTCCGGGAGTGCCGGGGATGTGGATCGGGCGGTCGATGCCGCCCGCGACGCGTTCCGGGAATGGAGCACCACGCCCGCAGCGGACCGCGCCGCTGCACTGCGTCGAGTCCACGAGGGGCTGCTGGCCCGACGTGCCGAGATCGCCACTCTGGTGTCCACCGAGGTTGGCATGCCCTTCCAGCAGTCCCTCGGCTGGCAGGCCGACCTGCCCATCGAGAACTTTGGCATCTTCGCCGATCTGGCCGCATCCTATGCCTACCGGGCGGGGCGGGTACGGCACTCCGAGGTGATCTCCGAGCCGGTCGGAGTGGTCGGAGCCATCACGCCGTGGAACTATCCGCTGCACCAGATCGCACTCAAGGTTGCGCCGGCGATGGCCGCCGGCTGCACGGTGGTGCTCAAGCCCAGCGAAGTCGCGCCGCAGACCGCGTTCCTGCTGGCCGAGGTGATCGACGCGGCCGGCCTGCCGGCCGGCGTGTTCAACCTGGTCAGCGGCACCGGCACGCCGGTCGGCGAGTCCATCGCCGGGCACCCCGGCATCGACATGGTCTCGTTCACCGGCTCCACGGCTGCCGGCTGCCGGGTCAGCGAGCTGGCTGCGCCGACCGTCAAGCGGGTCGCCCTGGAACTGGGCGGCAAGTCGGCCAACGTCATCTTAGATGACGCCGACCTGGAGAAGGCCGTCACCGACGGCGTCGGCAACTGCTTCTTCAACGCCGGTCAGACTTGCACCGCGCTGACCCGGATGCTGGTGCCGCGTTCACTTGCTAAGGAGGCCGAGGCGATCGCAGCGCGGGTTGCCAAGGGCTTCGTCACCGGTGATCCGTTTGACGAGAGCACCACGCTGGGACCGGTGGTCAGCGCTCGACAGTTGAAACGGGTGCGCGCCCTGATCGGTGCCGGCGTCGCCGAGGGCGCCCGGCTGCTCACCGGAGGCACCGACCCGGTCAGCAGCCGGGGCTACTTCGTGGCGCCGACCGTCTTCGGTGGAGTGGGCGCGGAGATGGCGATCGCCCGCCAGGAGATCTTCGGACCGGTGCTGTCGATCCTGCCCTACGACTCCGATGAGGGCGCCGTGGCGCTGGCCAACGATTCCGATTACGGTCTGGCCGGCGGAGTGTGGTCCGGCGACGAGGAGCGGGCGCTGCGCGTGGCCCGCGAGCTCCGAGCCGGTCAGATCTCCGTCAACGGGGGCGGCTTCAACATCGAAGCGCCGTTCGGCGGATACAAGCGCTCCGGGATCGGGCGGGAGGCCGGTCGCTGGGGGCTGGAGGAGTACCTGGAGGTCAAGGCCATCCATCGCTAGCCGGCAATCGGTGCATACTTTGGCACCGACGTTCGGGGCTGCTGCGTAGATGCTCGAGGGCGCGGTGGAGACGACACGGAAGTGGAGGAGTCGCTGATGCCACGCCGGACGAGCCGTGTTCACACGGTAGGAATCAGAGAAGTGGCCGCCCGCAGTGGCGTTTCGACGGCGACCGTGGCTCGGGTGCTGCGCAACACCGGGCAGGTGGGGCCGGAGCTCACCGCGCGGGTCGAGCGGGCGGTGGCCGAACTCGGCTACGTGCCCAACGCCGTCGCCCGAAGCCTGACCCGGGGCCGGACCGGCCTGGTGGGGCTGGTGATCCCGGACATCGCGAACCCGTTCTTCGCCGAGCTCGCGCGCGGTCTGGAGGACAGCATTGTCGGGGCGGGGTACCACGTGCTGGTCTCCAGCTCGGGCGCCGACCCGGACCGCGAGGCGACGCTGATCACCTCGTTCGCCGGGCGCACCGTGGATGCGGTGGTCATGATGCCGATGGATCGGCGACCCGACCGGATCCAGCAACTGCTCAGCCGGGACATCCCGGTGGTGCTGGCCGGCGGCAAGCTGCGTGGCCTGACGTTGCCGGCCGTGGTGTCGGACGGTAAGGGTGCCGCCGCGCACGCGGTGGCGCACCTGTTCGAGCACGGGCACCGGGACGTGGCGATGATCACCGGGCCGGAGGGGTTCCGCACTGTCGCGGACGGTATCGCCGGGTTCCGCGCCGCTTACCGGGCGACGGGTCGTCCGGCCCCGGCCGAGCTGGTGCTGCAGGGGCATGTGGGGGTGCAGGGGGGCCGGGACGCGATGCGACTCCTGCTGGGGCGCCGGCGTCGGCCCACCGCGTGCATCACACTGAACGACCTGCTGACCGTGGGGGCGTTGGAGGTGCTGCGCGAGGCAGGGGTCTCGGTCCCGGACGAGATGTCGCTGATCAGCTTCGACGATATGGTGCTGTTCCCGTTCACGGATCCGCCGATCACGGCGATCGCCCAGCCCGCCTACCGGATGGGCCAGGCCGCCGGGGACATGGTGCTGGCGGCGGTGGACGGTGTCGGTCGGCTGCCGGCTCGCCCGGTGGTGTTGCGGACGCAGTTCCGGGAGCGGGGCTCGTGTGGGGCACCGCCCGCCGGCCGTCGGAGCTGAGCCGGATCCGCATTCCGGGCCTACCGGATTCGCGCTTCCCTGCCCAGGTGGCCCCGGCAGGCTGAGCTGGATCTGTCCTCATGCCCGATTGATCCGTGTCGAATCACCGGATCGATTCAGCTCGGCAGCTGCCGGACAAAGCAAGGTCAAATCCGGGTAATGACCGGAGATCCTCCGGTCTGTGAGGCAGTTCACCGTCGATCCGGGTAACCTTTTCGCCTCCTGAAGCGTCGTACAGATGCAAGCAGTTACCAACGAGTTCAGTAAGGACTGATCCAGCATGAGCCGCCTCGCGAAGGCCATCCGTAGCCACCGTGAGTTGAACCGCACCCGTCGTGCCCTCGCCGCCGCGATCGAGCACGCCTCCACGCCGGCGATGCGTGACGAGCTGATCATGATCGCCCAGCGGTCGAGCAGCCGTCTGGTGTGAGCGACCATCCCCGTCGGCGGTGATCCCGCCGCGGGGATGTCAACCAGTCCGGGCGCCGTCGGTTCACCACCGGCCGGTGCCCGGACTGTTTCTGCTGCGGTGATTTTGCTGTGGGTGATTTTGCTGTGGGTGAGCCCGGCGCGTCGGGCCGGAATCGCCACTCGACGGAGTCCGGTTTGACCCTCCGTCACCGCTCTGACCTGCACCGATACCGCTCAGAAAAAAATCTTGAAATCGCATGTAACGCTCCAAGGGGCTCCGGCGATATGACGGGTGACCCTGGGCTGCTGCTGGACCCCCGACCTGGCAGCCGCCCGGGGTCATTTCATACTCACGACCGCCCCACAGCGGCGCCGGTACGCCGGCATTCCGCGGCGGTTAGGCTGCCTGGGTGCCCGATTCGACTCTTCCACTGCAGATGCTGCACGACAGGGTGATGGTGAAAGCCGGCGGTGGCCCCGGTGAACGCACCACCCGCGCCGGCATCGTCATCCCTGCCACTGCTGCCGTCGCCAAGCGACTGGTCTGGGGAGAGGTGGCAGCCGTCGGCCAGCATGTCCGCTCGGTCAAGGCCGGCGATCGTGTGCTGTTCAGCCCCGACGATCCCTACGAGGTCGAGGTGTCCGGCGAGACGTACCTGGTGATGCGCGAACGCGACCTGCATGCGGTCGGCACCGAACGGGCCCGAGGTGGCACCGGGCTGTACCTGTAGAGACACCGTAGCCGCGAACCGGCCGGGCAATGTAGACGCAATGGACGACGGCCTGTACGTGAAAGACGGCGGTGCTGGACGCGGTGAAGAGGACGCGGGCGGCGCGGGCCGCCGAGAGGTGAACGAGCCGGCGCCCTAGCGTCGGTTCAGGCGTCGGCGGTTCCCGTGATGGCGCGCAACCTGCTCCGCACTCCATCGAAGTGCGCCACCATAGCTTGCTCGGCGGCGGCGGCATTTCCGCTCAGTACGGCCAGGTAGATATCTCGATGCCGGCGGGCGACGTCCTCCGCGGACTCCTTGGGTGGTTCCAGGTCGTCCTTCAGCTGGAAGTACACGTCCCAGAATGCGCCCAAGAGCTGGGCAACTAGTGGATTCCCGAGGGGGCGATACAGCACCTGGTGAAAGCGGCGGTCGGTCTCCGGCGACACGGCGTCCACCGCCGCCTCGGAGTCCATCTGTGCGATGACCTCGGCGACCTCGGAGAGGTCGGCTTCGGGATGGTCGACGATCAGCCGACGGACGAGACCCGCCTCCAGCACTTCGCGCAAGTAGATGACATTCGCCAGGTCTCGATGGTCGTTGTACGGGGTGATCCTGCTATGAAACGCAAGTTCGCTGACGAGCGCTTCCAGAGACATGTGGCCCACGTACATGCCGAATCCGTGGCGGATCTCCACGATGCCGACCGCCTGTAGCGCCTTGAGCGCCTCGCGCAGAGAATTGCGGCTGACCTCCAACTCCTCGACCAGGTCGAACTCAGTCGGCAGCGGATCGCCGGCAGCGAGGCCGCGCGCCACGATCAGGTCCTTGATGTCCCGTTGCAACTGGTCGGACCGGCTCACCCGACGTCTGCTGGCATGTGTGCGCGTGGATCGAGTCGCACGCCGTGGCTCGGCGTCGCCGACGGACGGCCTCAACGGCTGTCGGTCGACCTCGCGCTGCGCATGCGGCTGCGTCCCGTCCGACCCGAGTCCTGCGCTCATTGTTGCCGTGCCACCCCGCTCCTGCTATGCCGATCGTGGCTGTTATCCGGGCGACCCACGTGGGAGGTCCTGCGTGATCAACCTATGCGATGCGCAGACGACGTCATCAGTTCCACTGCCGCGGAAGCAACCCGCACCGACCGATCGGGGCAATCGAGCAGCGGGGACGACTGCGCACCCCGGAACACTCTGATCGCTTCCGTCATCTCGATCTCAATCGCGCGTTGCATCCACAGCGCTGTTGGCGCGCCCGCCCTGTTGTGAGCTGAAGGTCGTTCCGCGGTTTCACGGAGCGATTGGTTGCTGGTGTCGTCATCGAACAGGTCAGACACCTCACTGTGCCCATCTCGGATGACCGAGACGCTTGAGGTCCGCATATCGAAGACTGCCGAGGCATCGCTGCCGTTAATGACGAACCCCCATTGCGGACGACGACTCACCGGCGAGAGCTCGTATGTAATGAGGGCGTCGTTCGCGCGCATGACGATGCTGGAGTGATCTCGGGTGCCCAGCGCCGCAATCTCCTGTGGGTCAAGCAGCCAACAAAGCAGGTCCAGCACGTGGATCTCGTGGAAGAGTTCGCCGCCGCTGCGTGACGAGTCGTACTTCCACCAATCCGTTGGGCCGACGCTCCTGTTGACCGTGCGGACGAGCCAGCCAGTTGCGTCCAGAAGCGTGCCCAAGCCTCCGGCCGCGATCAGATCGGCGATGCGGCGAATTCCCGGCATCGTGCGCATGATATGACCGACCATCAGACGGGACCCAGATCGCCGGGCAGCGTCGATCATGGCAGCACAATCGTCTGGATTGAGCGCCATCGGCTTCTCGACGAAGACATTCAGTCCGGCGTCGCAACATCGAATCACGTGTTCAGCGTGTAAGGCGTTGGGTGTGGCCACCAGGATGCCGTCGAGACTGCAGTCGGCCAGTAGTTCATCGAGCGTTGCTGCCTCGGCACCGATCTCGACTGCGGTACTGGTGGCGGTGTCCGCGTCGGCATCCGACACCGCCACGATCGATGCGCCGGTCTGGACACGCACGCCACGCGCTAGCGATCGGCCGAAGAACCCACAGCCGAGAAGGCCTATACGGAGGTGCTGGTCTTCTTTTGTCGGCATTGTCACGCTCCTTGTCCATGTCAGGTGGATGGCAAGCGCTTGTCGGGTGGTTCCCTTCGGGCGCAGCGCCAGAGGTTTGTCTACTGGTCGGACGGGCCTTTCAGTCGAACCACGCTCCCAGAAGCGATCGCTTCGCGGGCAGCGTCGAGAATTTGTACCGCCCTGCCGATGTCGGCGAGTTGAAGTGCTACCTGGACGTTGCCGCGGACAGCCCCGATGAAGTCGTTGAAGCAAGCGTCGAGCGCCGCCGCACCAGCAGACTCGAGGATGCGGCGATGAGTGGTGGTAGGGCTGCCCAGGGTGCGAATTGCGGCATCCGGCCGCGACTCATCCAGGACCAGATGGCCGTGCGAGCCGAGCACGACGCCAGTGGACGATACCGGTTCACTGCCAACCCCGACTGCCGCTCGGCTGACGGTGACGGTGGAGGTGACACCATGCTCCAGGCCGATCGACAACACGGCCGTATCCTCCACGCCGAAGTCAGCATGCGGGCCGCCGAACAGTGCGCCGCCGAATCCAGCTATATCCACAACCTCGAGCCCTGTCAGGTGATGCAGGGCGAGAATTGGATACCAGCCGAAGTTCGTCAGCTCGCCGCCACCGGACAGCACCGGGTCGCACACGAGCTCGGGGCGTTCGACCGTTGATCCGTCCAAACCGCCGGATGCGATCCACTCCAGGTCGACGGACAACGGCAGCCCTATGGCTCCCGAGTCGATGATCCGCCTGGCGCGCACGATGGCTGGCGACAGCAGTCGGTGGATCGATGTCACTACCTGCGCAGGGGCGGCGGCCGCCTCGAGTGCGAGGAGCTCGAACTCGGCGCTGTTGACGGCCGCAGGTTTGTCGATGAGTACGTGGCAACCTGCCCGGAGTGCCTGTCGAGCGATTGCGGCGTGGCGGGATGGCTCGCTGCAGACCACTGCTGCGTCAGCGGCCGCCAACCCCTCGGACATTTCTACCAACGTCAGCCCGCATGTCTCGGCCAGCTCGGCGCTGTCCCCGGTCGCCCACTCGGGTGCCGTCGACTCCTCGGCGATCCCGATCAGACGTACGGTGGGGACCTGTCGCAGGATTTCGACGTAGTCGCGCGCGTGACGGACTCCGGACGCAACCAGAACAGACGTGGTGCCGCTCATGCGTCCACGTCCTGGATCGCAATGCCGCTGTCGGTCGCGAGCTGAGCGGCAAGGGCGGCTGCCAGCGCACCTCGGATCTGCGATGGCGTGGTGGATGCGGAGGCGTTGCCCTGTAGGACGTCGCGAAAGTGCGCGTATTGACTGGCCATCGCGTGTTCGACTCCGGCGGGGCCCGTTGGTGGGTTCGTACGGCACGCTGGTTCGTCGTCGCTGGAAACGGCGATCGTTCCGGAGGTTCCAGCCAGCAGCACTCGTCTCAGGAGCAACCCGCGTTCCCGCAGGCCGTAGCTGAGCTCAATGGTCGCGCGTGCGCCATGCTCGAAGGCGAGGATGATGTGGAAGCTGTCCGGGGTCGGCATGCCGGACGCCCAGGTCCGCAAGGGGCGTGCGCATACGTGAATCGGCCGGTCATCGATCAGGGCGCAAGCGAGGTCGATGGCGTGAATACCGTTGTGCACCAGGTGCCCTCCGCTGCGCAGGCTGTTCAACTGCCAACTTCGCCAGCCCTGGGGCCACACGTGCCCGGCAAACCAGGAGATGTGGGCAAGCTTCGGCTGGCCGATATCGCCTGATCGAGCGGTCCGGATGACGTCGGCATTGGCGGGCTGAAACCGGGCGGTTTGACCGACCAGGACCGCGCCCCCAGTGTGCCGTGCCGTTGCAAGCAACTCATCGACGGACTTCAGATCCAGCGCCACCGGCTTCTCGACCAGAACCGCCTTGCCTTCGTTGAGTGCGCGTACGGCCAGTTCGACATGGCTGTCGGGGGACGTGCAGATGACTGCGGCATCGACGTCATCTGCCCATAGGCCGGCAGGATCGGAGGTTACGTCCGCTCCGTAGCGCGCCGCCAGAGTGCCCGCGCGCTCAAGGTGGCGATCGGCAACGCGGACCAGTTGCAGTCCCGGCGTTGCGGCGATCGCCCGCGCATGATCGGACGCGATCGCGCCCGCGCCGATCAGCGCGAGTCGATGCGGCCCGTCTGCTGCCATGCTGCCCTCCGTCGTTTCGTTTGCGAATTCGCTAGGAGAGGGGTTGACCAACCGGCGTCTTCCGCCTACCGTCACCATAACGCAGGATGTGGGATGTTGTACATCCCCTATCCAGTCTCATCACTTCCTCCAACACCCAAGGAGCTAGAGGCCATGAAGGATGATTTCGCCGACGTCGCGCGTGCCGGACTGGACCGGCGTGCCTTCTTCCGGTTGACGGGTGCGCTGAGTGCCGGTGCAGCGCTGACGGCGACGCTGGCCGCGTGCGGAGGTACCAGCAACGCACCCACCGGCAGCGGCACCGACAGCACCACGGACGGCGGCATGACCGGCAGCGGTGGCGCGTCCTCTCGTGCGGCTAGCGGCGGCCCGACAGGAGAAATCGACGCGACGTTGGCATTCACGTTCAACGGCGGCTTTGACCCGATGAACACCTCGGGCGCGGTCGGCACCTGCGTGAACCAACACATCTTCGAGGCACTGGTCGACCTTGATCCGATATCGCGCGACCCCTACCCGGCCCTGGCCAAGGCAATGCCGGCCTCCAGTGACGACGGGCTCACCTGGACGGCGACGCTCCGCGACGGGGCGAAGTTTTCGGACGGCACTGCCGTGACGACCGAAGATGTCGCATGGTCGTTCACTCGGGTGCTGGACACCGCAAACAATGCGGTGCTCGCTCCCTTCATCACTTCATGGTTAGATTCAGCAGTCGCCACTGACGACAAGACGGTTACGTTCAAGCTGAAGCAGCCCTTCTCGCTGTTTCCCTCGCGCATCGCGGTCATCAAGATCGTCCCCAAGTCGAAGACCGCTGACGTCGACGCCTCGAAGGCGTTCGATGCGAGCCCAGTCGGGTCAGGCCCATACAAGCTGGACAGTGCCAGCGTGACGGCCGGTGCAGTCATCTCGGCGAACTCCAACTACAACGGGTCTCGGCCCCCTTTGGTCTCGAAGATCGTCCTGCGGACCAACAAGGACAACTCGGCTCGAATGAACGACCTGCAGGGCGGTCAGTCGCAGGCTATCGAAGCCGTCCCGTACTTGAACGCTGGCTCGCTTCAGAAGCCTCTCGTTGCGGACTCGAAGCAGGCGTTCAACGGCATGTACATCATGTTCAACTGCTCAGCCAAGCCGTTCGATGACAAACGCGTTCGTCAGGCGTTGTTCTACGCGATCGACATGGATAAGGTTTTGGCGACCGCCCTCAACGGATATGGCGAGGCAGCCACCAGCTATTTGGACTCGGGCAATCCGAACTACCAGAAGGCGTCCACCGTTTACAAGTACGATCCGGAAAGGGCCAAGAATCTGCTTTCCGAGGCTGGTGTCACCGACCTGTCCTTCGAGTTCGCCACCACGGACGTTGCGTTCATCGCAGACAGCGCGCCGGTGATTATCGACTCCTGGAAAGCGATTGGCGTAAACGCGACGCTCAATACCGCTCCGACATCACAGGTTCTCTCGGAAATCATTCCGTCCGACAAATTCCGGGTCTTGGCCGGGTCCGGCGATCCGACAATCTATGGGCCCGACACAGATCTGTTGTTGCGGTGGTACTACTACGGCGACGCGTGGCTGAAGACCCGTGCACGCTGGGACGACGCGAACATCACCAAACTCGGGAGGATGATCGACGATGCCTCCGCGCAATCCGGGGATCAGCAGAAGGCGAGTTGGAAGGCGATCTTCGACTTTATCGCTGACGAGGTACCCCTCTACATGGTCTACCACACCAAGGTCATCACCGGGTATGACGAGGATAAGCTGACCAACTTCCATGGCGCATCGACGACCGGGGTCTTCTTCCTGAACGTGGGCCGCAAGAGCTGACATGCGCCAGTTGGCATCCCTGACCCTGAGGCGCCTGCTCACCCTGGTGCCACTGATGCTGGGTGTCATCGCCTTCATCTTTGTGGTGCTGGCCCTGGCTCCCAACAGCGCAGCGGTGTATGTCCTGGGCGATAGCGCGACACCGTCGCAGATTGCTGCGTTCAACCATGCCCACGGGCTGGATCGTTCGCTTCCGGTGCGTTACGTCGCGTTCCTCGGGAATCTGCTGCACGGAGACATGGGCACGACCTACACCCTGCAGCAGCCGGTCAGCGATGTCATTAAGAATGCACTTCCGGTTACCGCTCAATTGACCATGCTCGGCATCGTGGGCGCGATCGTCATCGCGTTGGCCTTCGGACTGATCGGCGCACTGTACCGAGACCGCTGGCCGGACCACGCGACTCGGCTCCTCTCGATCGCTGGAATTGCGATGCCGTCCTTCTGGCTTGCGATCCTGCTCATTCAAGAGTTCTCAGTGATCGGCGGCGGTCTGTTTCCCAGCGGCCACTACATCAGCCCCGGGGATTCCTTCGGTGGCTGGTTGAAGAGTATGACTTTACCGGCGATTGCCCTGGCGGTACCAGTCGGCAGCGGGCTTGCGCGGGTCGTGCGTACATCAGTGGTGGAGGAACTCGACAAGGATTACGTGCGCACGGCGATCGGTGCTGGCCTCTCGCCGGGGGTCGTCATCGGCCGGAACGTGCTGCGCAATGCACTCATCACTCCATTGACCGCCCTCGGCCTGCAGATCGGGTACTTGATTGGCGGCGCGATTATTTTGGAAGCTATCTTTTCGTTGCCCGGAATGGGTACTCAGATGATGGCGGCCGTTACTCAAGACGACATCGGTCTGGCCCGCGGTCTTGTCATAACAATCGCTCTGGTGTTCATCATAGTCAATCTTGTTGTAGACATTCTTTACCTTATTCTTGATCCCAGGCAGCGGGTGAGGCACTGATGGCCGGCACCACATCAGATACTGCGCGACGCCGCTGGGGAGCACTTTCACGGCTGTCCGGATCCGCGCGCGTCGGCCTGGGTTTCATCGCGGCCATTGTGCTGGTGGGCATATTCGCTCCATTCATCATGACGCATGACCCAACATCGGTTGGTCTGGCGCCCGCGACGCAGGGGCCCGGCGGTGACTTCTGGTTCGGTGTTGATCGCCTCGGTCGCGATGTCTTCTCAAGACTGGTCGCCGGAACTCGGCGGTCGTTGATCGTCGGGTTTGGTTCAGTGGGGCTGGCGCTCGTCGCGGGCTCTGTGCTGGGTGCATTAGCAGCATCCGGCGGCAAGGTCGCCGACGAGATCATCATGCGTGTGTTGGACGTCGTTATGGCGTTCCCCATGATCGTGCTCACCGCGATTCTCGTCATTGCCTTTGGCAACGGCAACCTCCTGGTCCTCGTTGTCGCCATCGGGTTTGTTTTCACGCCACAATTGGCAAGGATTGTCCGCGCCAATGTTCAGTCCCAGTACGGCCAAGATTATGTCGCGGCCGAACGTGTGATCGGTGCGAAACGCTGGTACATCATTTGGCGGCACGTAGTTCGGAACTGCGCGGCGCCGATCTTGGTCTATGTCACTCTCATGGTGGCCACGGCGATCGTCTTTGAAGCATCGTTGTCGTTCATTGGCGCCGGACTGCAGGGCCAGGACGGGCCCTCATCCTGGGGCAGCGTGATCTCCTATGGGCAGCAGTTGCTACAGACCCACGGTTGGTGGGCGACATTCTTTCCGGGCCTGCTGATTCTGCTGACGGTGCTGGCGCTGAACATGCTGGCCGAAGCTATCTCGGACGTGTGGGCAGCACCCGTGACGCGTCCGGCCACCGCTAGGCCCAGCGAGGGCGACCGGCTGGAGACGGCCAAGCCCGGCGACGGGCAGGTCGTGCAGCTACCCGGCCTGGTCGCCGCGGCGCACCGGCTGGCTGAGCTTGCTCGGCCCGAGCCGACCGGCGAGCCCATCCTGGCCGTCAGCGAGCTGCGCGTCGGATTCGAAGGGCGACACCGCGGCGTGGACATTGTGGACGGCATCTCATTCTCCGTGCGACCGGGCGAGGTGCTCGGTCTGGTCGGCGAATCGGGCTGCGGCAAGTCGCTGACGGCGTTGACCGTGATGGGTCTGCAGCCGGCCGGGGCGCGGGTGCGGGGGCAGGCGCGCTTCGCCGGCAGCGACCTGCTGACCATGGGCAAGCGCGGTCGCCGCTCATTGATGGGCCGGCAGATCGCGATGGTCTACCAGGACGCGTTGTCCGCGCTGAACCCCGCGATGACCGTCGGCGCGCAATTGCGTCAGCTCACCAGGCGCGGCGGTACCCGTAGCCCGGAGCAGCTGATGCTGCTGGTCGGCCTGGACACCAAGCGGACCCTGGCGGCCTACCCGCACGAGCTGTCCGGCGGGCAACGGCAGCGAGTGGTGATCGCTATGGCGCTGTCCCGAGACCCGAAGCTGGTGATTGCCGACGAGCCCACGACGGCCTTGGACGTCACGGTGCAGGCCCAGGTCATGGAGCTGCTGCTGCAGTTGCGCCAGGAGTTGGGGTTCGCGCTGATCCTGGTCTCGCACGACCTGGCGCTGCTGTCGTCGGTGGTGGACCGGGTAGCAGTGATGTACGGCGGGCAGCTGGTGGAGACCGGGATCGTGTCCGACGTGGTCGGCGCGCCCGCGCATCACTACTCGCGCGGCCTGCTCGGGTCGGTGCTGTCGCTGGAGAGCGGCGCCGAGCGGCTCACCCAGATCCCCGGTGTGGTGCCGTCCCCGGCCGACTTCCCGTCCGGCTGCCGGTTCGCGGACCGCTGCCCCATGGCCAGCGCGATCTGCCGGGAGCAGCAGCCGTCGTTGCTGGGCACGCAGGCGCACCGGGTGGCCTGTCATCATCCGGCCGAGAAGATTGGGGCGAATCTGCAACCGATGGGAGTCGGCGGATGACGGCGAGTCTGGCTGGCCCGGTCGGTGATGAGATCGCCGGCGCGGCGCCGATTTTGGAGCTGACGGGCGTGCACGTGGTACACAAGGCACGCGGTGGCGGCATGCTCTCGCATGACCGGGTGTATGCCCTGACCGGCGCGGACCTGGTCATCGCCCCGGGCGAGACCGTGGGTGTGGTCGGGGAATCCGGCTGCGGCAAGTCCACCATGGCCAAGGTGATGGTCGGGTTGCAGCGACCCACAGCCGGCTCGGTCCGGTTCGGCGGCGAAGACGTGTGGCGGATGTCTGGGGCGCGACGGCGTCGCACCATCGGCGGCCACGTCGGCATGATCTTTCAGGATCCGTCGACGGCCCTGAACCGGCGCATGCCCATCCGGCAGGTGTTGCGCGACCCGCTTGACGTGCACCGCAGAGGCTCCGCCGCTCAGCGCGACGACCGGGTCGCCGAGCTGATGAATCTGGTCGGCTTGCCGCGCAGCGTTGCGGACGTCTTGCCCAGCCAACTCTCCGGCGGCCAGCGGCAGCGGGTCGCCATCGCCAGGGCATTGGCCTTGGGCCCCAGCCTGGTAGTGGCCGACGAGCCGACCAGCGCGCTGGACGTGTCGGTGCGCGCGCAGATCCTCAACCTGCTGCTGGAACTCAAGGCGACCTTGAGTCTGGCGCTGGTGTTCGTCTCACACGACATCCAAACCGTCAAACGGATGAGCGATCGCGTGGTGACGATGTACCTGGGCAGGATCGTGGAGTCCGCCCCGGCGTCACTGTTGCCCCTGGGCGCTCGTCACCCCTACACTCGCGCGTTGTTCTCCGCCACCCCCTCGCTGATCGATCCCACCGAGCCGATTCCGCTGATCGGCCCCGTGCCATCCGCGGTACACCCACCGAGTGGTTGCCCATTCCGCACCCGCTGTTGGCGTGCCGACGAGCGCTGCGCGAGCGAGATGCCTCCGATGAGCACCGATCCCGGCGCCGGCACACACGAGTTCCGTTGCTACTACCCCGTTCCGGCCGGAACCGAAGACGCCGAGCTGATCGCCGACGCGCGGCGGCGCGGCTGACGGCCCCGACCGACCCCTACCACGTACCACCGAATCACTGTGAGGACCATCGTGAGCCCAGCCGTTCCCCCCGTCACCGCCGCCGCGCTGAGCGGCGTCGTCCCCCCGGTCTGCACCCCGCTGACCGACGACCGCCAGGTGGACGCCGACTCACTGCGGCGTCTGGTGGACCACCTGATCGATGGCGGCGTGGACGGACTGTTCCTGCTGGGATCCAGCGGGGAAGCGGCCTTCCTGACCGATGCCCAGAGGGACGAGGTGCTGCGGATCGCGGTGCCGCAGGTGGCCGGCCGGGTGCCGGTGATCGCCGGGGTGATCGACATGACGACCCCCCGGGTGCTGGATCACGTGCGTCGGACGCTGGATGCCGGGGTCGGTGGCATCGTTGCGACCGCCCCGTTTTACACCCGCACCCACGTCGCCGAGATCGAGCTGCACTTCCGCACGATCAAGCAGGCAATCGGAGGCGTGCCGCTATACGCCTACGACATTCCGGTGTGTGTCAACGGAGTCAAGCTCGACACGCAGATGGTGTTGCGGCTTGCCGCCGACGGAGTGCTGGCCGGGGTGAAGGACTCCAGCGGCGACGACGCGGGGCTGCGCGCGCTGGTGCTGGGCAAGCGGGTGGCCGGATTGGACCGGTTCAGCGTGCTGACCGGGTCTGAGCTGACGGTGGACTGCGCGATCCTGATGGGTGCGGACGGCGTGGTGCCCGGTCTGGGCAATGTCGACCCGGCCGGGTACGCCACACTGTTGCGGTTGGCCCGCGCCGGCGACTGGGAGACAGCACGGGCCGAGCAGGAGCGGCTGTGCGCCCTGTTCGGCCTGGTGAACGTCGCACCGACCGGACGGATGGGGCGTGGGTCGTCGGCATTGGGTGCGTTCAAGGCGGCGCTGTACCTGCGTCAGGTGATTGCCAGCCCCACGACGGCGCTGCCCGCCATTCCACTGTCTGACGGCGAGATCGATGCGGTGGCGGGCTACCTTGAGCGGGCCGGTCTGCTGTGAGGTCATCTCGCGGGGGCGTCTGGCCGGCGATCACACCGCTGAGCGGGAGGTAACGCGGACCGTGCGGATCGGGGTGGACATCGGCGGCACCAAGATCGCCGTCGGGCTGGTGGGTGACGACGGTGCCGTGTCGGGGCGCGACCAGGCGCCGACGCCCCGCACCGGAGGGGACGACGTGATGGCCGCGGTCATCGCCCGGGTGCGCCGTCTGATGGCGAATGCCGGGCCGGCAAGCGGGGTGTCGCCAGTGACGGGAATTGGGGTGGGCGCCCCCGGTGTCGTCGACCCGGCATTCGGTGTGGTGCTCTCGGCGACCGATGTGCTGCCGGGCTGGGCCGGCACCGACGTCGCCGGACCGCTGCGCGCCGCCACCGGCCTGCCGGTCGCGGTCGAGAACGACGTACGAGCCGCCGCCCTCGGCGAGTCCCGGCACGGTGCCGGAGTCGGCGTTGAGCGTCTGCTGGTGGCCTCCATCGGCACCGGGGTGGGCGGCGCCCTCGTCCTGGGCGGTGCGTTGCACCGCGGTGCACACGGCACCACCGGAGAGATCGCGCACCTGCTGGTGCCGGGAATCGGCCCGATCCCCTGCGGCTGCGGCCGTTTCGACCACCTCGAGGCGCGCGCGTGCGGCCCGGCCGTCGCAGCGGCCTACCGTGCGGCGTACGGCCGCCGGGATGGCGCTGGCGCGGGTCCCGCCGGCGGCACTGTCGGTGATGTCGTCACCGATGTGGCGCCGGCGCTGCCTGAGGTGGCGCGTCGGTGGCGGGCCGGCGATGCGACCGCGGGCCGGGTGATCACCGATGCAGCGCGTCTGATCGGCCGGGCATTGGCCGGCCTGGTAGTCGCGGTCGACGTGGACGCGATCGTCGTCACCGGTGGGGTGGCAGGCATCGGGGAGGATTTCCTGGCGCCGTTACGGACGGGGTTGCGCGAGTCGGCGATCGGCGCGCTGCGCGCGATCCCCGTGCTGGCCGGAACCCTCGGCACCGACGCGCCGCTGATCGGCGCCGCCGAGCTGGTCCAGCCATGATCGGGCCGAAAGCGAGGAGAGGATCGACCATGAACGACGGCGTACTCCCGGCCGGCGCCACCACCTGGACTGCGGGATCCTTCGCGGCAGCGATCCGCGGGACGCTGGTCGTGTCCTGCCAGGCGCCGGACGGACATCCGCTGCGCGACACCGCCACCATCGTCCGCCTGGCGCTCGCCGCCGAGGCGGGCGGTGCTCGGGCGATCCGCTGCGGCGGCTACGGCGGGCTGGCCGATGTTGCCGCGGTCGCGACGGCGGTCGGCCTTCCGGTGATAGGCCTGACCAAGGAGGGCACCGAGGGTGTCTACATCACCCCCACCGTGGCCTCGGCCGTCGCCGTCGCCGAAGCGGGGGCGGCCGTGGTCGCGCTGGACGCCACCGACCGGCCCCGTCCGGACGGGTCGAGCATCGCCGAGCAGATCGCGGCCGCGCACCGGGCCGGTGCGCTGGCGATGGCCGACGTCTCCACGCTCGCCGAGGGCATCGCCGCCGCGCGGGACGGCGCCGACCTGATCTCCACCACGCTGTCGGGCTACGCGCCCACGTCACCGGCCCGGCCGGGCCCGGACATCGGCCTGGTCGCCGACCTGCGGCGTGCGTTGCCCGCGGCCGTGATTACCGCCGAGGGCCGCTACCGCACGCCGGAGGAGGCCGCCGCCGCAATCCGGGCCGGCGCCGACGCCGTGGTCGTCGGTACCGCCATCACCGATCCGGCGTGGATCACCGCCCGGTTCGTCGAGGGGCTCCGCGGCGCCGCCGGGTGAGCCTGTTCGGTGACGGACGGCCGCGCACGGCTAGCGTGGAGCGATGCGCATCTGTGCCACCTGCGCGGTGGAATACGACGAACCCTTGCCCGAAATTTGCCCGATCTGCGCGGACGAGCGCCAGTGGGTGCCGGCCGACGGACAGCACTGGACCGACCTGGACGCCCTGCGTGCGGCCGGTCAGCGCCTGACCTGGACCGAGCGGGAGCCGGGCCTCTTCTCCATCGAGACCGATCCCAAGGTCGGCATCGGCCAGACCGCGCAGGTGGTCCACACCCCCGCCGGGTCGTTGCTGTGGGATCCCACCGGTTACCTGGATGACGAGACGGTGACGAGGATCCGGGCGCTGGGACCCGTGCTGGCGGTCGCGGCCAGCCATCCGCACATGTTCGGCGTGCAGGTCGAGTGGGCGCGAGCCCTTGACACCACGGTGCTGGTCTGCGAGCCCGACCGGCAGTGGCTGGGGCGCACCGACGATCGCCTCGAGTTCTACTCCGACCGTCGCGAGGTGGCAGACGGACTGGAGCTGCACCGGGTTGGCGGGCACTTCGCGGGGAGCGCGGTGGCGCTGTGGTCCGCCGGCGCCGAGGGTCGGGGGCTGCTGTTGACCGGCGACACCATCTTCCCCAACCCGGACCGCTCCTCGGTCGGCTTCCTGCGCAGCTACCCGAACAAGATCCCGCTGTCGGCCCGCGTGGTGGAGCGCATCGCCACCCAACTTGGCGCATTCGAGTTCGACCGCATCATCGGCAATTTCGGCAACACCATCGCCAGCGACGGGCGGGAGGTGTTGCGCCGCTCGGCGGACCGGCACATCGCCTGGGTGCGAGGAGATTTCGACCACCTCACGTGAACAGCGGCATCCGCGCTGGTCAGTGCCCGGCGTCGACCGGTGCCTTCGTACCGCGGCGCAGACGGCCCAACCCCAGATCGGGCGGAAGGGTGACGGTCCGCTGCGTCCGCGGCGCGGTCGGCCGCGACTGGTACGGCGGGTGCTCGGGGGATTCTGCCGGTGCTCGGGTTTCGGGGTTGCCGGCGCTCGGTACGGAGATCGGCTCGGCCGGCTCCCGCACCGTCTGCGCGGTGACCAGCGACCCGACGGCGGGATCGACGTCGGCGTCGGATCGCGGCTCCAGGTTCGGAGCGGCGACCCGCGCGGCGGGCGTCTGGTGGAACTCCAGCGCCGCCCACCACCGACCCAGCGCCGGCAGTATTCGATCCGCCGTTCGCTCGACCAGCCGGGTGGCCCACGGAGTCAGCAGCCACGTCAATTGAAGGACCAGCACCCCCGCGATCCAGCCGCCGAACACATCGGAGATCCAGTGCGTCCTGATCATCACGGTGCCCAGCGCGACGGTGGTCGCGACGACTGTTGCGATGATCGTCATCACTCGCCGGTGGGCCAGCGGCGCCAGCATCGCGATCAGTCCGTACATCACCACGGCGTTAGCGGTGTGCCCGGACGGATAGATCGTCCCACCGGACAGGATGGTGTAGACCTTGTTCGTCTCTGCCGGGCCGAGTCGGCCAGTGGCATGCTTCATCGCCCCGACGCTGACGTTCAGGGCGATCAAGGCGATACAGAACATCACCCACGGCCGCCACGACCGGGTGACCGCGGAGCGTCGGATCGCGTAGAGCGCGGCAAGGGTCGAACAGGGCACCCCCTGCCCGATCCAGATCCACCACAGCAGTGGGGTGTGCCACGGTGAGCTCTTCGGGGCGATCTTGGCGTGATACAGGAACCGGTCCAGATCCCCTAGTGGCGAGCGGACCACCACCAGGACGGTCAGCGCGGCGTAGGCGACCAGCAGGACCACGGCGGTGACGATCCACCAGCGGGGAAGTCGACGGTGTGCGGAAGCGGCGTCCCCCGACCGACGCGTCATATTCAGCACACCTTCCAGGATCCCTCATCCATTCGATTTTCGTGGGGGATTCGCTGTGAATTGCAACAACATACGGTCACAATTCGGTAATGTAATGATCGGGTAAGGCGTTGATATGTGGCTCGTGCAATCCGCGACGATTTCGGGCGCCGTACATCGAGAGCCGTCAGACAGGACAAAATAGACTCGCGCGCCGCGACACTGCTGCTGTGTTCTATCTCTCACTGACGCGTCTCAGTGTGAGCCTCAGCGTTGCGCTCTCGCGCCCGCTCTCATCAGCGGCGATACTCCTTCTTTCATTTTATTTACCATTTGTTATCATTCTGTTATATCCGCATGATGATTCTTGTCCGCATTTTCCGCCGTTTATGGTGGCCGCTGGTCGTGCACGACATCGGCATCATCGCAGGTCACTCGGTGTGTAGCGCCGGTTGCTGAGTGCGACCAGCATTGTCAATTTCCATTTCCGTGGCGCCTCCGCCGTCCCGCAGAAATGGTCCCGAGTAACCCAAGGCATGGACGGCGGCGAATGGATCGGCACCGGCGACACCCGCCCGGGACAGGTTCACTCGACGGGCGCGGCCGGAGGGAAATCCATGACCGAACACCGGCACGGACGGCATCGTCGGCCATCTCGTACGCGGGCCATGGTGCTGCGCGGTGCGTCCGCAAGCGCCATCGTGGGCGCTCTGACCGTCGGGGCCGTCCTGCCCGCGTCGGCGGCGCCCCTGTCCACCTGGGACGACGTGGCACAGTGCGAGAGCAGCGGCGACTGGCACATCAACACCGGCAACGGCTACTACGGCGGGCTGCAGTTCAGCCAGTCCACCTGGGAGGCCTACGGCGGCCTGACGTACGCATCCCGGGCTGACCTGGCCACCAAGGCCGAGCAGATCGCGATCGCCGAGAAGACCCTTGCCGGCCAGGGCTGGGGCGCCTGGACCTGCGCGGCCATGGTGGGCGCCAGCGGCAGCCCGCAGGACCGGGACGTCTCGGCGAGCGATTCGTCGGGCTCGTCGTCCGACGCGTCGTCGGGTTCCGCGAGTGTCCAACAGGCGACGACGCTAGCCGCTACCGCGACACCGGAGCCGACGACCACCGCACCCGAGCGGGTCGCTTCGGGCGACACCTACCAGGTGGTGGCCGGCGACACGCTGAGCGTGATCGCCGACCGGCTCGGCATCTCCGGCGGGTGGCGTGCACTGCTCCGAGCGAACGCGGACGTGATCTCCGATCCGAACGTGATCAGCACCGGGATGCAGTTGCGGCTGACCGGATCGGCCTCCGCCCCGAGCAGTTCGTCGGCCCCGAAGCACGCCGCGTCGGATGACGACTATCGGGTGGTCGCCGGCGACACGCTGAGCTCGATCGCGGACCGGTTGCACACCTCCGGCGGCTGGCAAGCCCTGTACCGGCTGAACTCGGGTGAGATCTCCGACCCGAACCTGATCTACCCCGGCCAGGTGCTCACCCTGGGCTGACCGCATGCTGACGGCCCGGCGCTTGTGAGTCTGAGGTGGCGCAGCTGCGCCACCTCAGACTCACAAGCGGGAGAATGGTCAGGGGACAATACCGATGTGCTCGCCGCCGTCACCTCCGATCGGGACGGGCCGACGCTGGCCCGGTTCACCGACGACGGGACGCCGCTATCGCCGCCGGCCCGGGTCCGGGACCCAGCCGAGTTTCACCGGGTGGAGGCCGAGCATCGGCCGCGCTGGCTGTTCGACTCCACGGCCGAGACCTACCCGCTGTTGCTGACCGCCGGGGCGCGGGTCCGGCGCAGCCACGACATTGCCCTGACCGAGCGGATCCTGCTGGGCCGGGCCGGGCGGTTCGGCGAGGCATGCCGCGCCCCGGCAGTGCTGGCCCGGGCTGCGGGCACGCCGGTCCCGGACGACCCCGCCGTGCCGGACCCGGTACCGGCGTCCCGGCCACCCGACCAGCCCGGGCTGTTCGACAGCGAACCGGCCCGGCGCAGAGCGCCCGTCACCCCCGACGACCTCGTCACCGCCTATCTGGACCAGCAACGCCGCACCGCCGACGCCGCCTGCGGACCGGCCGCCACGACGGCCGGGATTGCGGTGCCCGGCGGCGCATTACGGCTGCTGATCGCCGCCGAGTCCGGCTCCGCCCTGGTCGCCGTCGAGATGACCCGACGTGGCCTGCCCTGGGACGCCGCGATTCACCAGCGCATCCTCACCGACACCCTCGGGCCCCGGCCGGCGACCGGACAGCGACCCGCCCGGATGGCGCAGCTGGCCGACGACATCACCAGCGCGTTCGGTTTCCCGGTGAACCCCGACTCCGCCATCGACCTCCGAGATGCATTCCGGCGCAGCGGGTTCGACATCGAAACCACCCGTGCTTGGGTGCTGCGCGAGATCGACCATCCGGCTGTGGGGTCGGTGCTGCAGTACAAGGATCTGGCTCGGCTGTACACGGCCAACGGCTGGAATTGGCTGGCGGACTGGGTGTCCGACGGCCGGCTGGTCTCCGAATACCTGCCCGGCGGGGTGGTCTCCGGTCGGTGGGCCACCCGCGGCGGTGGGGGACTGCAGCTGCCCAAGTCGGTGCGCCGAGCCGCGGTCGCCCAGCCGGGGCACGTGCTGGTGGTCGCCGACGCCGCCCAGCTGGAGCCCCGGGTGCTGGCGGCGGTGTCCGGCGACGCTGGACTGGCCGCGGTGTCCGCGGGCGCAGACCTGTACGACGCGCTGGCGGCGGGCGGCTTCGGCGGCGACCGGCGGCACGCGAAGCTGGCGATGCTGGGCGCGATGTACGGGCAGACCACCGGCGAGGCGGCCCGGCTGATGGCCACCCTGCGAGTGCGCTACCCCGCGGCGGTCGGCTACGTGGAGGCGGCCGCGCGGCGGGGCGAGGCGGGCGCGGTGGTGCGGTCCGTCCTGGGCAGGGCGTGCCCGCCGCCGTCCGCGCGGTGGCGCCGGCTGGTGGGCGAGTCGGGATCGGGCGGTGACGAGTCTTCCGGCGGTGACGGCGATCTCGGGGCTGCCACGGATGGTGGTGGGGTACCCCGCGATGCCCGGCCCGGGGTGGGCGGCACCGAACGCCGGGCCCGACAGGCCGCCCGGGATCGGGGCCGGTTCACCCGGAACTTCGTCATCCAGGCCTCGGCCGCCGACTGGGCTGCGGTGTGGCTGACGGTCCTGCGGCTCTCGCTGCTGGACGTGCCCGGCGCCGAGCTGGTGTTCTTCCAGCACGACGAGTTGATCGTGCACGTGCCGGCCGAGCACGCCGACCGGGTTGCCGACCTGATCGTGGCCGCCGCCGACACCGCCCGGGAACTGGTATTCCCCGGCTCCGAGGTGCAGACCCCGGTCCGCCCGGTGGCGGTGTCCTGCTATGCCGACGCCAAGTAGACCGGCCGGCATGGTGCCGCGGGTTCCGAGCGGTCGGAGGAGACTGCAGCCATGACGATCCGCACCGTCCCGACCGCCGACCAGGCCGCGCACCAGGCGGCCACCGAGCCATTGCTGGACCATCTGGTGTACGCCACCCCGGATCTGGCGCGCACCGTGGCAGAGTTTGAGGCGGCCACCGGGCTGGAACCCGCACCCGGCGGCCGGCATGTCGGCCTGGGCACCCGCAACCTGCTGGTGGGACTGGGACCGACCAGCTATTTGGAGATCATTGGCCCCGACGTGGAGATGCCACCGGAGCCCGGCCGCCAGATGCCGTTCGGCATTGCTGGACTGCGGGAACCGAGGTTGATCCGCTGGGCGGTGCACCCGGCGGACATCGACCGAGCCGCGACTCTGAGCGCCCGGTCCGGCGCCACTCTGGGTGCACCGTTGCCGATGGGACGCGATCGACCGGACGGTGTGCGGCTGTCCTGGCGGCTGGCCACCGCGGAGCCGGCACCGCTGGACGGCATCACCCCGTTCCTGATCGACTGGGGCAAGAGCCCGCACCCGGCCGCCGACGATCTGCCCGGGGCGGGGCTGCTGTCGCTGTGCGGCCGCCATCCGGACCCGGCCGCGGTCACCGCGGTGCTGAACGCCATCGGGGTGCACCTGCCGGTCGATGCCGGACCGGCCGGCCTGGTTGCCGTGATCGAGACCCCGACCGGCCCGGTCGAGCTGAGCTGACCGGCGCGGGCGGCGCCGAGGTCTGACCGGGTCAGCGCCGCGGCATGGCGATCTGGCCGGCGATGGCCCGGGCGGCGATGTCGGTCCGGTGGTGCGATCCGCGCAGCCGCACCCCATCCACCAGCGCGTACGCCGCGTCCCGGGCCGCGCCCAGGTCGGCGCCGGTCGCGGTGCAGGACAGCACCCGCCCACCGGCGCTGACCAGTTCGCCATCCTCGCCCCGCGCGGTGCCGGCGTGCAGCACGCCGTCGGCGTCCGCGCCGGTGATCAGATCGCCGGTGACGGGGCTGGCCGGGTAGTGCTCCGCGGCGACGACCACCGTCACCGCCGACGCGTCCCGCCAGCGCAGCGTGGGGTGCCCGGCCAGGCCGCCGGTGGCCGCGGCGAGTAGCAGCCCGGCCAGCGGCGTGTCCAGCAACTCCAGCACCACCTGGGTCTCCGGATCGCCGAATCGGCAGTTGAACTCGATCACCTGCGGCCCGTCGGCGGTGATCGCCAGCCCGGCGTACAGCAGACCGGAGAATGGCGCGTCGCGCCGGGCCAGCTCGGCGAGCACCGGATCCAGGATCGCGCGCTGCACCGTCTCGACCAGACCGTCCGGGGCCCACGGCAGCGGCGCGTAGGCGCCCATCCCTCCGGTGTTCGGCCCGGTATCCCCGTCACCGACCCGCTTGAAGTCCTGCGCGGGCAGCAACGGCACGGCGGTGGTCCCATCGCACACCGCGAACAGGCTCACCTCCGGCCCGTCCAGGAATTGCTCGACCAGCACCGGATGACCGGCCGCCAGCACCGCGCGGGCGTGCTCGGCGGCTGCCGCCCGATCGCGCGTCACCACCACGCCCTTGCCGGCTGCAAGGCCGTCGTCCTTGACGACGTACGGAGCGCCCGCCCGGTCCAGGGCGGCGTCGATCTCCGCGACCTCCGTCACCGCCACGCTGCGCGCGGTGGGCACCCCGGCCGCCGCCATGACGCTCTTGGCGAACGCCTTCGACCCCTCGATCCGTGCCGCTGCCGCCGACGGCCCGAAGACGATGAATCCGTTGTCGCGCAAGGCATCGGCCACACCGTGGACCAGGGGAACCTCGGGACCGATGACCACCAGGTCGGGGTGCAGTTCGCGGGCCAGGGCCAGCACCGAGTCCGGCTCGGTAGGCGCCACCGGATAGTTGGTGGCGATCTGCGCAGTGCCGGCGTTGCCGGGGGCGGCGCACAGATCGGTGACGGAGGGGTCGCGCCGCAGCGCCCGCAGGATGGCGTGCTCGCGGGCACCGGAGCCGATGACGAGGATGCGCACAACCGGTCAGGGTAGAGGGCGCGGCCGGAGCGCTGGACAACGGTCCGTGAGTGCGTCGTCCGGTGGCCGTGCCATTCTGGGGCGATGCCGATCAGTATCGAGCAGTATCTGGAGCACATCGAACGGGCGGCGGCCGGGCTGGCCGCGGACGCCGCCGACGCCGGGCTGGACGCTCCGGTGCCCACCTGCCCCGAGTGGACCGTCACCGATCTGGTGGGGCACCTGGGGACCGTGCACCGGTGGGCCACCGCGATCATCGCCGGAGCGCTGCCGAGCACCGACCTTTCCCGTGATGCCGACGTCGCGACCGAGCCGCCGGACGACCGGGCGGCGCTGGCCGGATGGTTCCGGGCGGGCGCCGATGGCCTCCTCGACGCCCTGCGCGCGGCGCCGGACGATCTGGCCGCTGCGGTGTTCCTGCACGCCGCGCCGCCGCCGAAGACGTTCTGGGCCCGGCGGCAGGCGCACGAGACGACCATTCATCGGATCGACGCGATGTCGGCCCGGCTCGGCCGATACCCGACCACCGCGGAGGCCGGGATCGCCCCGGGTCTGGCGGCGGACGGCCTGGACGAGCTGCTGGTTGGGTTCGTGCCGCGACGATCGTCCCGGCTGCGCTCGGCCGACCCGCTGACCATGCTGATCGCGCCCACCGACGTCGAGGTGGCCTGGACGGTTGCGGTCTCCGGGGACACGCCCGTCACCGCACCCGGCGCCGATCCCGACCACCCCGCCGATGTCGTGCTCACCGGACCGGCCGCCGCGCTGTACTTGGGGCTCTGGAACCGGGGCGACGAGATCTCCCAGACCGGTCGGGTGGATGCGCTCGGGCTGTGGCGTCAGATGGTGCGTGTCAGCTGGGCCTGACCACCCGCTACAGCTGAATGCCCCGGGTCAGCGCACCATCCACCACCAGGTTGGTTCCGCTGATGAAACTGGCCCGAGGGCTGGCCAGGAACACCACAGCGTTGGCCATCTCCTGTGGCGTGCCCATCCGGCCGGTCGGATTGAGCGCCAGCGCCGAGTCGTACAGCTCCTTGTCGCCCTGCTTGATGCTGTCCCACACGCCGCCAGGGAAGAACGTGTTGCCGGGCGACACCGTGTTGGCGCGAATGTTCTTGCCCGCCAAGTGGAAGGCCAGACCCTGGATGTAGCCGACGATTGCCGTCTTGGCGGTACCGTAAGGCCCGGAAGCGAAGTCGGCCTCCCGCCCGGTGACGCTGGAGATCGCCACGATGGCCGCGGCGGTGCTGCGCTGCAGGTGCGGCATGGCCGTGCGCACCAGCCGCACCGTGCCCATCACGTCCACGTTCAGGCTGGCCGCCCAGTTCTCGTCGGTGTCCGGGATGGCCAGGGCGCTGACATTGGCCACCACGACGTCGATTCCGCCCAGCTGCTCGGCGGCGCCGGCAACCCAGGAGGCGACCGCGTCGTCGTCGCCGACATCGGCGACGGTGCCGACCACGGTGCCGCGGTCGGTCAGCGCGGCGGTGGTCGCGGCGACCTCGTCGGCGTTCCGGGCGCAAAAGCTCACCGCGCAGCCCTCGTCCAGGAAGGTCTCAACGATGGCGCGGCCGATACCCCGGGTGCCGCCGGAGACCAGCACTCGCCTGCCTGCAAGCTGTAGATCCATGGTGTGGTCAGCCTTTCCGGTTCGAACGGTGTCTGGTGCTACAGCGTCCTTCGTTACAGGGTCGCGGCGCGGGCGCGCAGGTCACGGTGCAGCCCGCCGAACGCGTCCACCGTGGGCAGCAGATCCTTACGGACCTTGACGGCCACGCTGTAATTGGCGTCCACCACGTTGGCGATCGGCGCCTCGGTGGTCTGCGAGAGCAGCTGATAGGCGTCCATCGCGTGCAGGCCGTGCAGCTCGGCGATCCATCGCACCAGTTCGGCGTTGGCGATGCGCCAGGAGTCCTCCATCGGCCGGCTGGACCCGATCGCCATCAGGTGGGTGTCGTCCTCGATACGCGGCCAGGTCGGGGCGGCGCCCGTGCCGGATCCCTTGAGCAGCTCCACGATCAGGGTCGTGGTCATCGCCCCCTCCACCGCGGTACCACAGGCCTCACCCTCACCCTGCCGATAGTGCCCGTCACCGATGGAGAACAGCGCGCCCGGCACGTTCACCGGCAGGAAAACAGTAGCGCCCGCCCGCATCTGCGGGGTGTCCATGTTGCCGCCGAACCGGTCGGGCACCAGTGAGCTGCGCACCTCCCGGCCGGCGGGGGCGACCCCGACGGTGCCCAGCATCGGCGCCATCGGCAGCTCGACCGCGAAATCCGAGTGCCGGGCGACGAATCCGACGGTGCCGCGGTCCCGGTCGACCTGGTAGATCCAGGTGGTGTCGGGCAGCGCGTCCTGCAGCGTGACGGTGCGGTCGGTGCTGGTCATGCCGCCGAAGAACGGCATCGCCGCCGACGCGCCCCAGTCCCGGGCCGGCTCCAGCGACACCAGGTGCAGCGCGAGGGTGTCGCCGGGCTCGGCCCCGTCCACGAAGAACGGGCCGGTCTGCGGGTTCACCGCGGAGAGGTCGACCCTCTCGGCGGACAGGTCGTCGATGCTGCGCAGCGCTCCGCCGAATGCGTCGTCGGACCACAGTCGCAGGGCCGTCCCCGGCGTGACGTGCAGGATCGGGGCGACGCCGCCGAAGGTGTAGGCGTACTGGTCGCGGGTGGGCGTGAACTCGACGAGGTCCATGCTCCGGCATGGTATCCGGAGGCGACCGCGGTGTCCGACGGGGCTCCGGGCGCCGCGCCCGGCATCGGGCCGTGACCTAGCCGAGCACGTCGTGCACGACGATGGTCTCGTTCTGCCCCGGGCCCACGCCGATCGCCGAGACCCGCGCCCCCGCCAGCTCCTCCAGCCGCTCCAGGTAGGCACGGGCATTGCGAGGCAGATCCGTCAGCGTCCGGCAGCCGGAGATGTCCTCGAACCAGCCCGGCAGCTGCTCGTAGACCGGCGTCGCGTGGTGGAAAGCCGTTTGGGTCAACGGCATCTCGTCGAATCGTTCGCCGTCCACCTGGTAGCCCACGCACACCGGCACTCGCTCCAGCGAGGAGAGCACGTCCAGCTTGGTCACGAACAGGTCGGTAATCCCGTTGACGCGCGTCGCGTAGCGCGCCACGACGGCGTCGAACCAGCCGCACCGGCGGGCCCGGCCGGTCGTCACCCCTACCTCGTGGCCGGTCTTGCGCAGGTACTCGCCGGCGTCGTCGTGCAACTCGGTGGGGAAGGGTCCCGACCCCACCCTGGTGGTGTACGCCTTGAGAATGCCGACCACGGTTGTGATCCGAGTGGGTCCAATACCCGAACCGGTCGCCGCGCCACCCGCGGTCGGCGACGAGGACGTGACGAACGGGTAGGTGCCGTGGTCCACGTCCAACAGGGTGCCCTGACCGCCCTCCAGCAGGACGTTCTCGCCGCGCTCCACGGCCTGGTTCAGCAGCAGCCGGGTATCGGCGATGCGGTGCCGGAAGGATTCCGCCTGTGCCAGCACACCGTCGATCACCGCCTGTGGGTCCAGCGCCTTGCGGTTATAGATCTTGACCAGCATTTGGTTCTTCAGCGACAGCGCCGCCTCGACCTTTTGTGCCAGGATGCCCGGGTCGAGCACGTCTTGCACGCGCACCCCGATGCGGGCAATCTTGTCCTGGTAGGCGGGGCCGATGCCTCGGCCAGTAGTGCCGATCTTGGCCTTGCCCAGGTAGCGCTCGGAGACCTTATCGATGGCCACGTGGTAGGGCATGATCAGGTGCGCGTCGGCGGAGATGAGCAGGTTCTGTGTGTCCACGCCGCGCGACTCCAGGTCGGCGATCTCGCCCAGCAGCACGCCCGGATCGATCACGACACCGTTCCCGATCACGTTCCTGACCTGCGGCGACAGGATCCCGGAGGGCACCAGGTGCAGCGCGAACGACTGCCCGTCCGGCCGCACCACGGTGTGCCCGGCGTTGTTGCCGCCCTGATACCGCACCACCCACTGCACGCGCTCGCCGTACAGGTCGGTGGCCTTGCCCTTGCCCTCGTCACCCCATTGGGCGCCGATCAGGACCATCACCGTCATGGCACACTCCCAGCGTGGTCGATACGGCGCGGCCGAGTACGCGCCCCACGAAGGGTAGACCGTTGACGGAGCAGACGGGCTCGGGTGGGCCAGCTGGAACGCCGGCACTGACGGTGCTGTGCTGCCGGGACGCGGGCAGCACCGACGGTGGCCATACGAGCGGCAGTGCGGCGCCGGACGGCGGCGACGGTGCCGACGTGCGGGACATCCTGCTAGCGTGCCGCGGCCGGCACATCCACTTTGTGGGTCGGCGCCCCGGCAAGGCGATCGACCCGCTGCTGGCGGGCCGGATACTGGTGATCGGTGACGATGCCGACCTGGCGGCGGTCGCCTTGCGGCTGCTGCGTCGCGATCTGCTCGGCGCCGTCGAAGTCGCCTATGCGGCGCCGGCGGAAACGGCGGTAACGGCGATCTGGTCGTTGCCCACCGGAGCGGAGGCGGTGCGCGCGGCTCGGCGTGCGGAGGTCGATGTGGTGCCGCTGGTGCGCAACGACTCCGGCGGGGTGCTGGTGGGTGCGGCGCAGCTGTCGCCGGTGACGGGCACCGTTTACGTGGATTCCGAGCGGGTGCTGTCTGGCTCGGCGCAGGTGGTGCAGGTCGAGCCCGACCTGGACAAGGGACTGGCGGTCACGGTGGTGCGCCGGCGGATTCTGGGTTTCGGTCGCCGCCCGGTGACGACGCTCGGGCGGGCGGTCGAATTCGGGTTGACGTCGCAAACGGCGATCATCAGCGACGGCGTGCAGCATCCGCGTGCCGTGAACCGGTGGGTGTTCTACAAGCACACCGAGCCGCTGCGCCTGGTCCGCGGGGTGTATTGAGGGGAGCATTCATGTTCGATCTAGGTTCCGTGGCGCAGACGATGAGTCGCCTGGTGTCCGGCGTCGGCGACGACCAGCTCGGCGATCCCACGCCGTGCCGGGAGTGGACCGTGGCCGATCTCCTCGCGCATATTCACCAATTCACGACGGTCTTCACCCAGAACGGGCATAAGGAAGCGGTTCAACCACCGGTCGGGCTGGTCGAGGATTGGCGAGTGGCAATTCCCGGTCAACTTGACGCGCTCGTCCGAGCGTGGCGCGAGACGTCGGCCTGGCAGGGGCGGGTGTCGGCCGGCGGTCTCGAGATGGATGCGGCCGATCAAGCGACCGTGGGCATTGAGGAACTGACGGTGCACGGCTGGGACCTGGCCCGGGCGACCAGTCAGGATCTGCGCGTCGATGATGCGGACCTGGACCGGGTGGATCGATTCTTCGATCTATTCGGCCCGGAACCGTTCGGCCCGGCGGCGCGCATTCCGGATGCCGCGACGCGTCTGGACGGCATCGTGGCGCGTACCGGCCGAGACCCGTCGTGGCGGCCAGAGCATTGACGGCCCGTCCCGGGCACCGATCCGTCCCGTCGGATCAATATCGCGTGCGGAAGTCTGATCGACTGTCCTTGCTTGGGAACAGGTTCCACGACGACCCTGAGTTCTGCATATCCAGTGGTGCGCAGATGCGGTTGGGGGAACGGCCTTCTCACGAGCAGATATTCCAACATTAGCGACACTACGGGCGATCTGGGCGGCAGTGCGGCGCCAATGTCGGCGGAGAGCGCCCGCTGTGCCGACCGGGTATGTCGAGAGCAACCCGAAGCCGCGATATCGCCCGGCGATGCGACGAGGTGTTCCGGATCGGGGGCATCTCGGTGCCATGGTGAGCGACATTTGCCCGGTCCACTGCCCGCGCCGATGTGCCGTGCCACGGGTAGTGGAAGAATCGCGCGCGGTGCCGCCTCGTAATGCGACGCAGAATAAGGCATGATCGTCAGGTAACGACAAACCCACCTGGGGGAACCACACATGGCCAAGACCACCGCCAGCGCACTGATCGACGACCTCACCGGAGGCAAGGCCGCCGAGACCGTGTCGTTCGCACTGGACCGGACCGCCTACGAGATCACTCTGAACAAGCGCAATGCGGCCGCGCTGCGCAAGGTGATTGGTCAGTACGCCGCTGCGGGCCGGCCCGCCGGCACCGTGGTGGAAATTGCCGGCCCGGCGGCCGCCGGCGGCACACGTGCCGCGTCGAAGTCGACCACCCGCCGCGCCGCCGGCGCATCGAAGTCGGCCGCTGATAAGTCGACCTCCGCGAAGAAGTCGGCCACCAAGACCGCCGCCACGAAGCGAAAGTCCGCCGCGACGAAGGCGGCGCCGGCAGCCACCAAGCCGGCCAGGTCCGCGTCGAAGAAGTCGGCGGCCGCCGCGCCCGAGGCCAAGCCCGCGGCGCGGGGACGCGCAGCGACAAGGTCGACCGCGAAGGGGGCGGCGAGCGCCAAGCCCGGCAGGTTGGCGTCCGCGACGAAGTCCACGCGTACCGCGGGGCGTAAGAAGGCTGCGGCCACCGTGTCCCAGGCAGATATTCGCGCCTGGGCGGTGGCGCAGGGCCTTGCGGTGTCGTCCCGGGGGAGGCTGCCCGGCGCCGTCCGTGAGCAATACCTTGCCGCTCAAGGCTGATCCGGCCGGGAGAGCATGACCGGCGGCGGAGAAACGTGGCCGACCTGCGCCACATGCGTTGGGTCGCCGTAGGTTCCGATGATCATGTTCCTCGACCAGCCGGCGGCGGAGTATCAGGGCAGCAATGCCTCCGGGATCTCCGGGTCGGCGTCGGCCAGGAACGCCCGGACCCGGTCCACCTCATCGCCCTCGCCGAACTGCGCGGCCGCGCGGCCGAGCGCGGCCAGCGCGCGCAGGAAGCCACGGTTGGGCTCGTGCGACCACGGGATCGGCCCGGCGCCCTTCCAGCCGTGCCGGCGCAGTAGGTCGAGCCCCCTGTGGTATCCCACCCGGGCATAGGCGTAGCCGGCGACGTCGTCACCGCCGGTCAGCGCGCGTTCGGCCAGGTCGGCCCAGCCCGCGCTGGAGGCCGGGTGCGCCCGCACGACATCGCGCGGATCGGCGCCGGCTGCCAGCTCGGCGCCGGCCTCGTCGGCCGGTAGTTGGATCGGTGGTGGGCCCAGCAGGTTCGCTCCGCTCATGTCGGCCATCCTGCCGGTCGGAGCCGCCGGTGCCGGCATCGACCCCACCACCGGCCGACCCTTCGAGGGATTGGGCCGACCGGCCCGGCCGACCCGCAGGGCCACGGCCGCTCACACCTGGAACTGGGCGGCGGCGGCCGCGTCCACCTGCCGGTACGACTGCGCCGCGCGCTGGACCGCGTCCGCCAGCGCCCGCAGCGCCCTCTGGCGGTCCTGCGCCGAGGCGGACCACCGTGCCTTGAGCGCCGTGTAGGCGGCCAGCGCGTCGGACCGCATGTCGCCGGTGGCTGCGATTGTCGTGTCCAGCTCCGCGAGGTGCGACTCGATTCGCCCCCAGGTGGCCACCAGGCCCTCGTGTCCGGAGTCCATGGCCGCGTAGTTCACCCTGATCGTGGTCATCCCGCCACCGCCGGGGTCGCGTCGGCGATGGCCTGCTCGGCCTGATCGAATGCCTTGCCGATGGCGGCCAGCCCGGCGCCGTGCCCGAGCAGCGCGGTCGCGAGTGCCCGGGCCTGGTCGAGATAGCCGTGCATTGCCGTGACGAATCGCGGCGCCGCCGTACTGGAATGCCAGCCCGCGCCGATGTCGGCCAGGAGGTCGCGCATGTGCGCGATTTCGCGATTCAGTGCTTCGCCGACCTGGTCCACACCGGATGCTGCGGTGGAAATCCGCGCCGTGGAGACATCGAATCCGTCCATCGTCCCTCCCCTGTGTCCGGCAAACCCGTGCCCGCCGGTGGCCATGCCGGCTCGATGGATGCCCATGGCGTCGCCGACACCGACCATGCTGGCCCCTCGGGCGGGGCCGAGAGGTCGATGCCGGGTGCGGATGTGGATGGAATTCGGACAGGGGGACAACTGCCGAGTACCGTTTCCGGCAGCGCCGTTCCCGACAGACGCCAGAGGCCAGGACCGGCGTAGTCCTGGCCTCTGACGAGCTCCGTTTCCATGCGGGCGTCGCACGGAACTGGGCGCAATGCCGTCCGGCATGCGGTGCCGGGGCTGACACTATGATGCGTGGGCCCCGCAGGTGGTTCCATCAATTTCCCCGAATTTGGGCCCCTGCGACGCGATTGTGATGCGACCTTTAACGGCCCACCGCAGGTGCTTTATCCGCATATCCCGGTCGCTTTACCGACGGCTGAAGAATCCAGCCGGATACCCGGGGCAGCGCCACCCACCGCCCCGCGTCGGGCGGCGGGTGGCGCGCTGGGAGAATGGTCCTTGGCCGCCCGGGGCAGCATCGCCCCCACGTGGTCGTCACCCGCCAGCCCGTCACCGCCTGGAGAGCCTGCCGTGCCTGCCCGACCACTGTCCGAACTCACGCCTGCCGACCTCGCTGCCTTCCGCGCCGAACAGCGGGCCGCCTACGATGCGCTGCGCGCCCAGCACCTCGCACTGGACCTGACCCGGGGCAAGCCGTCCAGCGCCCAATTGGATCTGGCGAACCGGCTGCTGGACCTGCCGGACGGTTATCGGTCCGCCGACGGCACGGACGTGCGCAACTATGGCGGGCTGGCAGGTCTCCCTGAGCTCCGAGCGATCTTCGCGGAACTCCTCGGGGTGGATGCGGCGCAACTCGTGGCGGGCGGCAACTCCAGCCTGACCATGATGCGAGAGGTGCTCAACTTCTGTCTGCTCTATGGCGCGGTGGACTCGCAGCGGCCGTGGAGCGCCGACGGCACCATCCGTTTTGTCTGCCCGGTGCCCGGATACGACAGGCACTTCACCCTCTTGGAGTCGCTGGGCATCGAGATGATCACCGTCCCCATGACCGATGATGGGCCGGATCCGGATGCCACCGCCGCGTTGGTGCGGGACGACCCGTCCGTGCGCGGCATGTGGATCGTGCCGACCTACGCCAACCCGTCCGGCTCGGTGTGCACCCAGGAGGTGGCTGCGGCGCTGGCCGCGATGCCGACCGCGGCGCCCGACTTCAAGATCTTCTGGGACAACGCCTACGCGCTGCACCACCTGACCGAGGCGGAAGCCAAGAGCGCGGACGTGCTGTCCCTGGCGTCGGCGTCCGGGCACCCGAACAGGCCGATCATGTTCGCCTCCACCTCCAAGGTCACCTTCGCCGGCTCGGGAGTGGGCTTCCTGGCGGGGTCGGCCGAGAATGTCGACTGGTATCTGCGGCGTCTGGGACAGGGCGGCATCGGCCCGGACAAGGTGAACCACTTGCGGCATGCACAGTTCTTCGGCGATGCCGACGGAGTGCGAGCCCACATGGTCAAGCACCGCGAGATCATTGCGCCGAAATTCGCTGCCGTGGACGAGATCCTGACCGAGCAGCTGGACGGTCTGGGGATCGCCACCTGGACCCGGCCGGTGGGTGGATATTTCGTCAGCCTGGACGTGCCGGATGGCGCGGCGGCCCGCACCGTGGCGTTGGCCAAGGACGCCGGGATCGCGCTCACCCCGGCCGGTTCGTCCTTCCCGTATCACCGCGATCCGCGGGACCGGAACATCCGGCTGGCCCCGACCATGCCGCCGCTGGCGGAGGTGCAGACGGCCATGCGGGGGCTGGCGGTCTGCGTGCGGCTGGCGGCCGCGGAGCAGTTGGCCGGCTAGCGGTGACGGACTCCATAGACGCAGAGGGGCCCGGGCCGGCATGGCCCAGGCCTCCCTGCCTTCTCAGCGCACCGTCCGCGCGCGGGCGTCGTGCGCGGACGGGCGTCTATGGCGCCGGCGCTGGGCCTCGGTGAGCCTCGCTGCGCCGGCTGCTGTGCTCGTCGTCACATCCTGCTGCGGCGTTACTCGTTTCGCAGCGATTTTGACAAATTGTTATCTTCGACGGCCGCATCGCGCCGTTTCGGAGGGTGTAAATGGTGAAGGAATGGTAAAAGACAGTCCCGCCGCCGCACCGCGATGCAGCGACGGGACCGGGTCCATACCGGGCACCGTGACGTGCCTACTTGACCTTCCCCTCCCAGGCGGCCTTCCAGGTCTTCGGCCCGATGATGCCTGAGTCGTAGATCCCGTTGCGCCGCTGCAAGTCCAGCACGGACGCCTTGGTCACGTTGCCGTAGTAGCCGGTGCCGGACAATGGGTATCCCCGGTGCCCCAACTGCTTTTGGAAGCACTGAAGGTCGCGGGCGGTGTCGCCGAAGTAGAATTGTTTGCCCGGCCACGGTGGGGCAGTCTTGGCGCCCACGTGACAGGACTTGTCGGTCGCCGGCGTGTAGGTGACGGTGCTGTTGCTGCCGGACTTGCGGGCATTACTGGTGTCCCACGCGGCCGCCCAGGTCTTGGGGCCGATGAATCCCACCACGTTCAGGCCGGCCTTGCGCTGGATGGCCAGCACGGCCTTTTCCGTCTTGGGGCCGAAATAGCCGGTGCCGACCAAGCCGTAGCCGAGCTTGCCCGCCTGCTTCTGCCAGGTCTTCAGCGTGGTCGAGTAGTCGCCCTGGAAGTACTGCCGGCCCGGCCACGCCGGCGCCGATGACGTGGAGCCGCCGGAACTGCTGCCGGAACCACCACCCGATTCGCTGCCGGTCGATCCGGAGCTGCCCGGCTTCGGCGGCATGACCCCGCTACCCGCGTCACCGTCCTCGGACAGGCCCACCAGTGCGGCGCACGTCCAGGGCTCCCAGCCGCGCATCCGGTAGAGAATCAGCGCGCGATAGTCCTGCTCGGACTTGCTGGCCTGGTCGGGATAGCCGGAACCGCCAACCGACCGCCAGGTCGACAGGTCGAACTGGTAGGCGCCGTAGTAGCCGTTGCCGGTGTTGATGTCGTAGCGATTGCTGGACTCGCACATCCGCAGCTGATACCACGCGTTGGCGGACGGGTCCGCGGACGCGGTGCCGGCGGTGACCAGCGACAGCGTGGCCGCGGCCAACGTGGTGCCAACAGCGGCGCCGATGAACCTGCGCAGGGGTCTAACGAAGCGACGCACGCGCCGTCCTCTCCGGGTCGCCGTCGCGGGGGCCTCGTCACCATGGGTGCGCCCAGGGGCACCGACGATCGGTGACGCGCTGCTGCCCGTCCGCCGATGCCGCATCCCCTTGCCGGCACCGACGGTTGCGTTCCCCGCTCGACCGTGCGCTCGCTGCTGCCCCTCCGGTGTCGCGAAGCGAGGGGTCGCGACCGCCGACGGGTCGTCGAAACGGCGACGACCGTGTCCCACCGTAGATCACGAGTCACACAAGTCACAAGTACCCCAGCAAACACAGCATGCACGCCAGTGGTGACGACGGTGCGTAGCGACACGCCGTCGGAGGGCAGAAATCACACACATGTGATTCATGGAATCGCTGGCGGGCCCTAGTCCGGGGGGTGTTGCCCGGCGATGGACCGGCGCGGGTGTCGCACCGGGGGCGTACCGTGCAGCCGGACATATTCCCGGTGCGGTCTTGTCGATCGAGCCCGGTCGCGCGGCCCGAAGGGAGAGCCGGTGAGTCGTCGTGGGTGGCTGCTGTTCGCGGCGCTGAGCCTGCTCTGGGGTGTCCCGTACCTGATGATCCGGGTCGCGGTCGACGTCTACGACCCGGTGGTGGTGGCGTTCGGACGCACGGCGCTGGGCGGCCTGGTGCTGCTGCCGATCGCGCTCGGTCGGCGGCAACTGATCCCGGTGCTGCGGCGGTGGCGGCACCTGCTGCTGTACACGCTGGTGGAGATCGTCGGGCCATGGTGGCTGCTGGGGCACGCCGAGACGCGGCTGGACAGCTCAACGGCCGGGTTGCTGGTGGCGATGGTGCCGTTGCTGACTGCGGTGCTGCTGGTGGTGACGGGGCGGGACCGGATCGGCCCGCGGCGGGTGACGGGGCTGATCATCGGATTTGGCGGGGTGGCGGCGCTGGTCGGCATCGACCTCGACCTGCACGACGTGGGGGCGGTGCTGGCCGTGGTGGGCACCGTGATCGGCTACTCCTTCGGTGCGTACATGATGGCTCACCTGCTGGGAGACCTGCCGCCGATCGGCGTCGTCACCGGTTCGCTCCTGTTATCGGCGACCATCTATCTGCCATTCGCACTCTGGCTACGCCCGGACCATCTGACCGCAAACGCGACCTGGTCCGTGGTCGGCCTGGGCGTGCTGTGCACGGCGCTGGCGTTCGTCTGCATCTTCGCGCTGATCGCCGAGGCGGGGCCGAGTCGCGCCACCGTGATCACCTACGTCAATCCGGCGATCGCCATCGTGTTGGGCATCATCGTGTTGGGCGAGCCGTTCACCGTGGGCGTGGCGATCGGATTCCCGTTGGTGATCATCGGCGCCCTGCTCGCGACATCGCGCACCAAGGAGCACGCGCCACCTCCGGAGGAGGACCAGGTGGCCGAGGCGCCGCTGATCGGCTGATCTGCCCCAGCCTTCAGTGCGCCCCCGATCGGGGTCGTACTGAGTGGCGATATGGCCGGTTATTGCAGCATCCGCCACCGATACTTGACACGCGTGTTCGTATCTTTGTACAATGGACTTATGTTCGATTCAGGAGGGTCCGTCGCAGTGCGAACGGCTCGCCGTGCCTCTGATGGGGGGACCCCTGGATCGACTTCCGGTGCTGTGGTGTCGACGGCCGACCTCGCGGGCTGGGCCAGCGCGCTGCGTGGGCTGGCCGCCGACGTGGACGATGCCGAGCGGATCGAGCAGTTGCGCCTGCTGGAGGAGCTCAAGTCCGCCGCCGCGGCGGCGCAGGCGGTGGTGACGGCGGCGTTCGCCCGTTCGCAACGCGCCGCGAGTGGCGTCCCGGTGAGCGCGGCATCCGCGGCGGAGCGAGAACAGCGGCGTCGCCAGGCGGCGCAGGCGACTCGCAGTATCCGCGGGCAGGTGGCGCTGGCCCGCAAGGAGGCGCCGCATTGCGGCGGCCGGCATGTCGGGCTGGCCGAGGTGCTGATCGACGAATGCCCCGTACCTTGGCTGCGCTGGCGGACGGAACTATTTCGGAATGGCGGGCGACGCTGATCTGCCGCGAGACCGTCGGGCTGTCGCGGGAGCATCGCGCGATGGTTGATGCCGAGCTTGAGGGTCGGTTGGGCGGTGCCGGTGATCGGCGGGTGGTGCAGCTGGCGCGGGCTGCGGCGTACCGGTTGGACCCGCAGGCGGTGGTGGATCGGTCGGCGCGAGCGGTGTCGGATCGTCGGGTGACGATCCGGCCGGCACCGGACACGATGGCGTCTGTGTCGGCGCTGTTGCCGGTGGAGGCGGGTGTGGCGGTGTACGCCGCGTTGCGTCGGGCTGCGGACTCCTCGATTGCCGCGGGCGATGAGCGGGGCAGGGGACAGGTCATGGCCGACCTGCTGGTCGACCGCGTCCTGCACCCGCAGGCTGCTATCGGCGGCACGGGCACCGACTCCGACACCGGCACCGCGGGTGCTGTGAGCCCCGCCGTGGACTCGGTGGACGCCGTGCGGGCGGCGTACGCCGCGGCAGCCGGCTGCGGCGCCGCGACTCCACGATCGCCGGGGGCCGACATACCCGGTGTCCTCTCGAGACGGCATGGGCGGGCGTCCCCGCCGCCCGCGGTGGGTGTCCCGCCCGGAGTGAACGTCGAGATCGGGTTGGTCGTGACCGATCAGGCGCTGTTCGGCGGGGACGACGAGCCCGCGTTGCTGGATGGTGAGGTCATGCCGGCCGCGCTGGCGCGGGCGCTGGTGGCGAATCTTCCGGCCGGGTCGAAGGCCTGGATCCGGCGGCTGTATACCCGACCGGAGAGCGGTCAGCTGGCCGCGATGGACTCGCGCCGGCGGCTGTTCGATGAGAACCTGCGCCGGTTCATCCTGACGCGGGATCAGCGATGCCGCACGCCGTGGTGCGACGCGCCGATCCGGCACGCCGATCATGTCCAGCCGGCGGCCCGCGGCGGGCCGACCGCGGCGAGCAACGGGGACGGTTTGTCCGCGGACTGCAACTATGTGCGCGAGGCGCCTGGCTGGGGTGCCGTCACGGGTGGCCCGGACGGCGACACGGTGATCATCACCACTCCGACCGGGCACACCTACACCAGCCGCCCACCTGCGCTGCCGGGCCCACGCTCCGGCCGGCAGCACACCGCCACCGCCAGCAGACCGCCCCGACCAGTCAGCGCTGGGCGGCGGAGATCAGCGCTCTCCGGGTGAGCACCCGGGCCAGGTGCCGGCGGTAGTCCTTGTCGGCATGCAGGTCCGCGACGGGATCCGTGCCCTGGTCGGCGAGCTCGCCGGCTGCCGCCGCATCGGCGCCGGCGGATAGGGCCTGTTCGGCGGCGGCCGCTCGCAACGGTGTCGGACCCATACCGGCCAGCGCGATCCGGGTGCCCGCCACCGCCACCGCCACGATCGCCCAGTCGTTGGCGCGGCGCACGAACTTCTCGTACCAGTGCTGCTCGGCGCCGGTCACCGGGATGCGAACCTCGGTGAGCATCTCGTCGTCGGCCAGCACCGTGGAGAAGTAGCCGGTGAAGAAATCCGCGGCAGCGACGGTCCGGACACCGGACGGGCCGGTGAGGACCATCTCGGCGTCCAGGGCCAACGCGGCGGCGGGCAGATCGGCAGACGGGTCAGCGTGCGCCAGCGAGCCGCCGATGGTGCCGCGGTGCCGGATCTGTGGGTCTCCGACGTACGAGGCGACCCGGGCCAGCAGCGGCACGGTCTGGTGCACCAGGTCGGAGCCGACCAGGTCCGCGTGCCGGGTTAGCGCGCCGACCGCCAGGGTGTCGCCCTCGCGGTGGACGTAGCGCAGCTCGTCGAGATGGCCGACGTCCACCAGCATCGTGGGGGCGGCCAGCCGCAGCTTCATCATCGGCAGCAGGGAATGTCCGCCGGCCAGCAGTTTCGCCTCGTCGCCGTGCTCGGCCAGCAGCGCGACCGCTTCGGCGGCCGTCTCGGCGCGCGCGTAGTCGAACGGGGCCGGGATCATCGGGTGCCCCTGTCGTCTAATTCAGCTGCCATGGCGCGCGACGCCGCCAGCACCGCCCGGACAATGTTGTGATACCCCGTGCAGCGGCAGAGGTTTCCCTCTAGCCCGTGCCGCACCTGCGCTGCGGTGGGTGACGGGTTCTCGGCCAGCAGCGCCACGGACGCCATCACCATTCCCGGGGTGCAGAATCCGCACTGCAGGCCGTGCTCGGCGCGAAACGCCTGCTGCACCGGGTGCAGCAGCCCGCTCGAACCATCCGGCCCGGACAACTCGCTGAGCCCGCTGAGCCCTTCTAAGGTGGTCACCGCCGACCCGGATGCCTGCGCCGCGAGCACCGTGCACGACTTGACCGACTCGCCGTCCAACAGCACCGTGCACGCCCCGCACGAGGTGGTGTCACAGCCGGCGTTGCTCGCTCGCAACCCGCAGGTCTCCCGCAGATAGTGCACCAGCAGGGTGCGTGGCTCGACCTCGTCCGTTCGCTCTGTGCCGTTGACTGTGATAGACACCCGCATCAGCGCGCCCCTTCCGCTTGCTGAGCCAGCTGGATGGCCCGCCACACCCGCTGCGGAGTGGTCGGCATGTCGATGTGCCGCACGCCCAAATGAGCCACGGCGTCGATCACCGCGTTCTGCACCGCCGGCGTGGCACCGATCGTGCCGGATTCGCCGATCCCCTTGGCGCCCAACGGGTTGTACGAGGTTGGGGTGGCCATCGGCACCAGCTCGAAGTCCGGCAGTTCCGGAGCCGAGACGATCCCGTAGTCGGCGAAGGTCGCCGTCAACGGGTTGCCATCCTCGTCGAAGCACACCTCTTCGTACAGGGCCTGCGCCGCTCCCTGCGCCAGACCACCATGCCGCTGACCCTCGGCGAGCAACGGGTTGAGGATGGTGCCGGAGTCGTCCACCGCGACGAACCGCCGCAACCTCGCCTTGCCGGTGGGCACGTCGACCTCCACCACCGCCAGGTGCGCGCCGAACGGGAAGGTGGCGCCCGGCGCGGTGAACACGGTGTGTGCCGAGAGCGGTTCGGACGCTGCCAGCTCCGCGAACGAGACGAACCGATCCGGCACGCCGACCACCGCCACACCCACCCGGCCGGTGTCCACCTCCAGATCCGCCGGATCGACCTCCAGCAGCGCGGAGGCGCGATCCTTGGCGAGTTCGGCAACCTCGATCGCCGCCTGTCGCACCGCCAGCCCACCCTGCTGCAGACTGCGCGACCCGCCGGTGCCGCCGCCCTGCGGGATCAGGTCGGTATCCCCCCAGCGCAGCGTGATCCGCTCCATCGGGATGCCGAGTTCCTCACTGGCCAGCATCGCCCACGCGGTGGCGTGCCCCTGCCCGTGCGGGGAGGTTCCGGTCAGGATGGTGGCACCGCCGTCGGGATGCACGGTGACGGTGGCGTTTTCGCTGGGCGGACCTGACTCGTCGCCGCCTCCGGTGATCTCCACATACACCGCCAGCCCGATACCCAGTGCCCGCTCGTCGCCGCGCGCGCGCCGCTGCGCCTGCTCGGCGCGCAGACCGTCGTAGTCCGCCGCGCGCAACAGGTTCGTCAGCGCGGCTGGGTAGTCGCCCGAGTCGTACACCGCGCCCATCGCGGTGGTGTGCGGCTCGGTGAATGCCGGGAGCAGGTTGCACCGCCGCACCTCCGCCGGGTCCATGCCGATCTCGGCGGCGAATAGATCGACCGCCCGCTCGAGGGCGGCCGCCGCCTCCGGCCGGCCGGCGCCGCGGAACGCGCCCATCGGTGTGGTGGTGGTGACGACGCTACGGGTCGAGGCCTCCACCCGGTCGAACGCGTAGACGCCGGGGGCCATCAGGGCGGTCAGTCCCGGCAGCAGCACGCCGATCCGCGGGTAGGCGCCGCAGTCCTGCAGCACCTCGATCCGGTAGGCGATCATCCGACCGTCCCGGGTGCCGCCGATGGTCACGGTCTGGACCTGCCCGCGGCCGTGCGTCATGGCCGTCAGGTTCTCGGTGCGGGTCTCGGTCCACCGCACCGGCCGGTCGACAATCCGCGCAGCGACGGCGATCGCGATGTGATCCGGGTCGACGCCGAACTTCGCGCCGAACGCGCCGCCGACGTCGGGAGTGATCACATGCACGCGATCATCGGGCACTCCCAGAGCCCGGGCCAGACCGGCCTTGGCGCCCTGCGCACCCTGGTTCGGCAGCCAGATGGTGAGTCGTGGCCCGGCCCCGCCGGTCTCGTCACCGCTGTTGTCCGCAACCCACACGGCCGCGGCGGCCCGGCCCTCCAGCGGCGCCGGGGCCACCCGGTTATTGACGATGCGTCGCGTGACGACGATTTCGCAGCCGTCCAGCAGCCCGGGATCCTGCTCGGTCAGGTTCGCATTCGCGGTGTTGGTGCCCACCTCGGGAAACAGCAGCACCTCGTCGCGGGCGGCGGCCTCGACGCCCACCACGGCCGGCAGCGGCTGGTAGTCGACCTCGACCAACTCCGCGGCATCCACGGCCGCCACCCGGGTTTCGGCCAGCACCAGCGCGACCGCCTGGCCCACATACCGGACCGTGTCGGTGGTCAGGATCGGCTCGACCATCTTGCTGCCGTATTTGGCCCGGGGGGTAGGCAGGCCGAGGTCGGCGGCGGTCAGCACCGCGATCACGCCGGGTTCGGATCGGGCGGCCGACACGTCGATGCCGCCGATGTGCGCGTGCGCCACCGGGGAGCGCACGAATACCGCGTGCAACGCCCCGGTCAGCCGGTCGTCGACCAGATCCTCGGTGTAGACCGCGCCGGTGGTCAGGAAGGCGGGATCCTCGACCCGGAGGACCCGGGTTCCCAGGATGCTCGCCGCTCTGGGATGGCTGCTTTCAGCCGTGGGCAACGCCATGGCACGACCGTAATCGTGCCGCCCCCGTCAGCGCCAACGGGCCCTCATGCCGTCGGTGAGGTACCCGCCGACCCGAGTTGCTGGCAGGCCTGCACGATCCGGGCCGCCATGCCGCCCTCCGCCGCCTTGAGGTAGGAGCGCGGGTCGTAGGCCTTCTTGTTGCCCACCTCGCCGTCGATCTTGAGCACCCCGTCGTAGTTGGTGAACATGTGCTCGACCACGGGCCGGGTGAATGCGTACTGGGTGTCGGTGTCGATGTTCATCTTGACCACTCCGTAGGACACCGCCTCGGCGATCTCCTCGGCGCTGGAACCGGACCCGCCGTGGAATACCAGCGCGAACGGTTTGGATCCCTCCGGCAGCCCCAGCTTGGCCGCGACCGCATCCTGCCCGGCCCGCAGTACCGCCGGCCGCAGCTTGACGTTGCCGGGCTTGTAGACACCGTGCACGTTGCCGAAGGTGGCCGCCACGATGTACTCGTCACCGGTCGGGTCACCCAGCGCGTCCAGGGTGGCCAGGAAGTCCTCCGGTGTGGTGTAGAGCTTGTCGTTGATCTCGCCGACGACGCCGTCCTCCTCGCCGCCGACCACGCCCACCTCGATCTCCAGGACGATCCGGGCCGCCTTCGCCAGCGGCAGCAGTTCCTGGGCGATCTGCAGGTTCTCGGCCAGCGGCACCGCCGAGCCGTCCCACATGTGAGATTGGAACAGCGGGTTGCGGCCGGCCTTGACGCGCTCGGTGGAGATGGCCAGTAACGGCCGCACGTAGCCGTCCAGCTTGTCCTTGGGGCAGTGGTCGGTGTGCAGCGCCACCGTGATGCCGTACTTGTCGGCTACCACGTGCGCGAACTCGGCCAGCGCCACCGCTCCGGTCACCATGTCCTTCACCGCAGTGCCGGACGCGAACTCGGCGCCGCCGGTGGAGACCTGGATGATGCCGTCGCTTCCGGCGTCGGCGAAGCCCTTGATCGCGGCGTTGACGGTCTCCGAAGAGGTGACGTTGATCGCCGGGTAGGCGAATCCGCCCGCCTTGGCCCGCTCGAACATGGCGGCGTAGGTCTCGGGGGTGGCAATCGGCATGGTGGTCGTCCTTCCGGGCTGGCTGGGCTCGCCTGGGCTAGGTCCAGCGCCCAGTATCCCGCAGCGCGGGCGGCGGACGATGAGCAGGTGCCGCGGTGCCGCCCGGCGCCGGACGGGACGGGGTGGGATCGGCGTGCTGCCGGACAGGACGGTGACGGAAAGCTGCGACACTGCCCCGCGCGGGGGAGCAATGTCGTAGCGTGCACCGAGTGGGCGGTCCGCGTGCGGCACCACCGGAAGGGGACGGGATGGCGACAGGGCAGGACGCCGAATCCCAGGTGGAGCGCACGCTGGGCACGCTGGCGTCGCTGAACCCCGTCTATCGCGACGAGGTGGCCGCGGCGGCACCCGCGCACGAGGGGCCGGTGACGATCGACGACATCTACCGCTCGCACCGGATGGGCATGGTCCGGCTGGCGATCCTGCTGGTCGACGACGTGGCCAGCGCCGAGGACGTGGTGCAGGAGGCATTCACCGGGCTGTACCGGCACTGGTCCGGCCTGCGGGACCGGGCGGCGGCCATCGGTTACCTGCGGACCGCGGTGGTCAACGGGTCCCGCTCGATGCTGCGGCGCCGTCGCACGGCCCGGGCCTACGTTCCGCCCGATGCCGGTACGGCCCGCTCGGCGGAGTCGCTGGCCATGATGTCGGCCGAGCACCGGGCCGTGGTGGCCGCGCTGGCCGACCTGCCGGCCCGGCAGCGCGAGGTGCTGGTGCTGCGCTACTACGGCGGCCTGTCGGAGGCGGAGATCGCCGAGGCGACCGGGCTGTCCAAGGGGACGGTGAAATCGACGGCCAGCCGGGCGATCGCCAAGCTGACCACCGCCATGCGGGCCCAGCAGTAGGCGGTGGCGGTGAGCACGTCGAGCCCGCGCGGGGGTGACGACCCGGAAGCGGTGATCCGGCAGGCCATGCGCGCCATGGCCGGCGGCCGGCGGGACGAGGTGGGCCGGGGATCGCGGGACGGTCAGGACCCGGGAGGCGGCCGGGGCGGCTGGTCGGTGACGCAGATTCTGCTGCTGGCCGCGATCGTGGGCCTGGTGCTGGGAATGGGAGCGGCATTCGGGGTCCTGCTGACCCGCTGACCGTGTCCGGTGCCTGTGCGGGCGCTGTCAGTCCAGCAGCGTGACGATCAGGTCGGCGCGCTCCCTGGTGTCCAGCACCAGGTCGGCGTTCGCCTGATCGCTGGACGTCGCCCAGAGACGGGCCGCATCGGCCGCCTTGCCGAACCGTTGGTGCCGTTCGATGAGCCGGGGCAGCCGATCGCTGTCTGGTAGTTCGAGGAACCAGACCTGGTCGAGTTGGCGGCGCGCGGCGGGCCAGCCACCGTCCGGCAGCAGCAGATAGTTCCCCTCGGTGATGACCAGCGGGATATCGCGGTCGACGAGGATCGCCCCGTCGACCGGATCGTCGTGGACCCGATCGAACGCCGGCGCGCGGACGACGGTGCCGGCCCCGGCGCGGATGTCCCGCAACAGGGCCGCGAACCCGTGCGGGTCGAACGTGTCCGGAGCGCCCTTGCGCTGCGCGCGGCCCAACTGGACGAGTTCGCTGTGCCGCAGGTGGAACCCGTCCATGGGCACCACGGTGGCGAGCCGGGGGCCCAGCGCCGACGCGAGCCGATCGGCCAGCGTCGACTTCCCGGCACCGGGTGCGCCGGCAATGCCGAGCAGCCGGCGTGCGCCCGGGGTGATCATCGCCCGGGCGCGCGCGGTGAGTTCCGCGGTGGTGGCGCTGATCCGCGGCACGCCCGCTCGCCGGGCGGCGCCGTCACCGCTGGGGAATCCGGAACTCACCTCGGCCGCCTAGTCGGCACCGGCGGTCGCCGCGGCCGGGCCGCTGTCTGCTGGGCAGCCGCACGACTCGCGATGCATGAAGGTCGGTCGGATCACCACCCGACGTGGTGGCAGCGTCCGGTCCGCCAGCCGGGTCAGCGCCAGACCGAACGCCTGCTCGCCGATGGGCCGGGCGGGTTGCGCCATCGCGGTCAGTCGCGGGTGGAACAGGTCCGCCCAATCGAAGTCGTCGAAGCACACCAGCGCGATGTCGTCGGGAATGCCGATCCCCAGATCGCGCGCCGCGCGCATGGCCCCGATGGTCATCTGGTTGTTGGCGGTCACGATGGCGGTGGGTGGCCGCGGCCGACCCATCAGCTCGGTGAACGCCTGCTGCGCTGTCGTTGACGTGGAATCTCCGTAGGCGATATCGGCCGTCCGGACCCGAAGCCCGTGTCGTCGCAGGCTGGCCTTGTAGCCCTCGATGCGTTCGGCGGAGGTGCTCAGGCCGTGCCGGCCGCCGATGAAGGCGATGCGACGGTGGCCGATCTCGATGAGGTGATCGACCATCTGGGCGCACGGCTCGGCGTTCTCGCAGCCGATCTGGTCGGCCTCGGCGTCGATGAACCGGTCGACCAGCACCACGGGGACGTCGCGCTGGCCGGCATGCGCGATGGCCGCGCCGGCACCTGTGGTGGGAGCCAGCACGATCGCCTCGACGTGCCGGTTGAGCAGTTCCGAGACGGCTCGGAGCTCGCCACGGGGATCGTCGTGGGTCTCGGTCAGCATCAGCGAATAGCCGGCCTGCGCCGCCGCCTGTTCGATTCCCGAAACCACCTCGCCGAACAGCGGATTGGACATGGCCGACATCGCCACGCCCAGCGTCCGGGTGCCGGTCGTGCGCATCGACCGGACCACGTTGTCGGGCACGTACCCGACCTTGGCGATGGCCTGCCGAACCCGGTCCGCGCTGCCGGGCGAGACGGCGCGGGTCCCATTGACCACATGGGACACCGTGGTCACCGACACGCCCGCGATACGCGCGATGTCGGCCATCGAAACCGGTCGCCTCGACCTCATCGTCACCTTCCGCTGCTGTGCGCCGGTGTCAGCGTGGCATCCCAACCCGCGCCCGTCAAGGCCAGCACGCGTTTGCGCAATCGCCATGCTGGCGCTGCGGCGTCGCCGGGCTGCTGTGTCGATCTGACTGGGTCGCAGCGAATCTCACGACCCTTCGTTGCCAAACTGTTATCTACCTGGATCGCGCAACGTATTGCGCGAAAGCCTGCACCGGGGAGACGATACCCAGGCTGGGCTGATCATTTGCGGTGCCGGTCATTTGCGGTGCCGGCCGGACCCGCGACGCTCGCGGCGGAGCGGGCAGCTGCAGGCATCGGATCGAGTAGCGGCAGGGAGGCGACATGGTCATCACGGACTCATCGCCGCAGCCCGGTCAAGGGCGCGAGGGCACGACGGGCACGTCAGCCGGCGCGGATGCCTCGGCCGGCGCGGGGTCGGTGGCCCTGGCGCTGCGCTCGGTGAGCAAGTCGTTCGTCACCACCCAGGTGCTCTTCGATGTGGATGTCGAGGTGCGGCCGGGCGAGGTGCTGGCCCTCATCGGGGAGAACGGCGCCGGCAAGAGCACATCGGTCAAGATTCTCGGCGGGGTGCACCGGCCGGACGGCGGATCGGTCGTCATCGACGGCCAGCCGGTCGTGTTGCGGGGCCCGCTGGACGCGTTCCGGCGCGGCATCGCGGTGGTCAACCAGCATCCGGCGCTGTTCCCCGAACTGTCCATCGCGGAGAACGTCTTCGCCGGTCACCTGCTCCGGTCGGCGCGCGGACCGGGTCTGGACCATCGACGCATGCGCCGGGAGACGGCCCGGCACCTGGCCACCTTGGGCCTACCTGTCGACCCCGCCACGCCGGTCTCGACGCTGAGCGCATCGCAACAGCAGTTGATCGAGGTAGCACGGGCACTGGCCTCCGACGCCCACGTCGTGATCCTGGACGAGCCGACCGCGGCGCTGTCCAGCGGCGAGGTCGACCGGCTGTTTGCGGTGGTCGACATGATGCGCCGGCGCGGAACGGCGCTGCTGTTCGTGGGCCACCGGTTGGAGGAGGTCTTCCGGATCGCCGACCGCATCGAGGTGCTGCGCGACGGCCACGTGGTGGCGGTGCGGCCGGCCTCGGAGCTGACCGAGGCGGATGTGGTCAAGGCGATGGTCGGCCGCGAACTCGGCGGGCTGTATCCACAGCGCAGATCCGTGCCCGGCGGCGCGATGCTGCAGGTCACCGGGCTCGCGGCGGCCAGCGGTCTGGCGGACATCGATGTGACCGTGCACGAGGGGGAGATCGTCGGGCTGGCCGGCCTGGTCGGCAGCGGCCGCACCGAACTGGCCCGGGTGATCTTCGGTGTGGACCGGCCGACCGCCGGCTCGCTGGTGCTGGACGGGCGCCGCTACCGTCCGGCCGGCACCAGCAAGGCGCTCGCGCACGGGATCGCCTACGTCTCGGAGGATCGGGGTGGCCAGAGCCTGATCGGCGAGTTCTCGATCCTGGACAACGCCACCCTGCCGGTCGTTGACCGGGCGACACGGTTCGGTCTGGTCTTCCGCCGGTTGCAGATCGCGCTGGTCGACACGCGGCTGAAGCTGATGAACCTCCGGTTCCGCGACTACCAGCAGCCGGTCTCCGAGCTGTCCGGTGGCAACCAGCAGAAGGTCGTGCTGGCCAAATGGCTGTCCGCGCAGCCGAAGTTGCTGATCCTGGACGAGCCGACCCAGGGGGTGGACGTCGGCGCCAAGGCGGAGGTGCACCGCATCGTCGCCGATCTGGCCGAGCAGGGCATGGCCATCCTGATGATTTCCTCGGACATGCCCGAGGTACTGGGCATGTCCGACCGGGTGATCGTGATGCGGCGGGGCAGGATCGCCGCGGAGTTCGCCCGCGAGGACGCGACCCAGGAGGGCATCGCGGCGGCGGCCGCCGGCGCGTCCGCCTCGACGACCGACGGGCTGGCACCCGCCTCGGTGTCCGATGAGCTGGTACCCGGCGCGGCCTCAGACGCACCGGCGGCGACACCGCCTGCGCGCGGAGCCGTTCCCCCGCCCGGATCGGAGGGTGGCGGCGCCGGCTGGCTGCGAGTGCTGTTGCGCCGCCGGGAGGTTGGACTGCTGGCGGTGCTGCTGGCAGCCGTGGTCATCATCTCCGTCATCAACCCGCGGTTCCTGGGCGGCAACAACCTGGCCAGCGTCGCCAGCAACGCGTCACTGGTGGGACTGGTGGCGCTGGGCGAGCTGCTGGTCGTGCTGACGCGCAACATCGACGTGTCGGTCGGTTCCACGATAGGGCTGACCGCCTACATCTTCGGCTCTCTCGCGGAGAGCCACCCCTCCTGGCCGATCGTCGTCGCCATCGCGGCCGCCATCGGGGTCGGGTTGGTATGCGGCGCGATCAACGGCGCCGTGGTCGCCTACGGCAACGTGCCGTCGATCGTCGTCACGCTCGGCACCATGTACATCTACCGGGGCTACGACAGCATCATCTCCAACGGGCACGAGATTGCTCCCGGCGACATTCCCCAGGGCGCCGTGGATTACGTGTCGGGCACGGACCTGGGCATCCCGCGGCTGCTGTGGATCTGCGTCGTCGCCTTCGCGATCGCCGGGCTGGTGCTGCGCTGGACGCGGCGCGGCCGCGAGTTCTACCAGGTGGGGTCCAACCCGGACGGGGCCGGGGTGCTGGGGATCCCATTGCGCCGCAGGGTGTTCACATCGTTCCTGGTCTCCGGAGGGCTGGCCGGCCTGGTCGGCGCGCTGTGGGCGATGTACTACGCCGTGATCGACGGCAACTCCGCCTATGGGTTCGAGCTGACGGTCATCGCGGCCGTAGTGGTGGGCGGGGTGGCGCTGCGCGGCGGCTACGGGACGGTGGTCGGCGTCGCGCTGGGCGCCATCGCGCTGTACGTCATCCAGAACGCGCTGAACCTGGCCAACGTGAACTCCAACGACCTGCAGGCCTTCTACGGCGCGGCCATCCTGCTGGCCGTCGCCTTCGACCTGACCATCACCCACCGTCGCCGCACCCGCGTGGCGGTGTGAGATGTGGGCATCGGCTCGCGGACGGCTCGCCCAGTGGGACACCCTGCTGGCGGTGCTGCTGGTGGTGGTCGTGCTGGTCGGCTGGCAGACGACGACCGGTTTCATCACCACCTTCAACATCTCCTCGGCGATCGGGGTGATGGCGGAAAAGGCGTTGATGGTGCTGCCCTTGACGCTGCTCATCGTGTGCCGGGAGATCGACATCTCGGTGGCCAGTATGGCGGCGCTCAGCGCCACGGCGTGCGGGATGGTGCTCGATGCCGGGGCGCCGGTTCCGGCCGCCATCGCTATCTCGATCGTGGTGGGCATCGCGTGCGGGGTGGTGAACGCCGTTCTCGTCACCGTTCTCGGCCTGCCGTCCCTGGTGGTCACGCTGGGGACCCTGGCGCTGTTTCGCGGCCTGTGCTACGTGCTGCTGGGCAGCAACGTGATGACGACCGTTCCGGCGTTCTTCACCGCACTCGGGACGGCGGACATCGGATCCTCGCCCATTCCATGGGACATCGTGCCGTTCCTCGTGCTCGCGCCGGTGTTCGCCATCGTGCTGCACGGGCTGCCCACCGGCCGGCGCATCTACGCCATCGGCGGCAGTCCCGAGACCGCGCAGTACTCCGGCGTCCGCGTCGACCGGATCAAGTTCTGCCTGTTCGTCGCGTCGGGAGCGCTGTGCGGGATCGCCGGAGCGATCAACTTCGGGCGCATCAGCGAAGCGACCCCGGACACCATGCTCGGCTACGAGCTGGACGCGATCACGATCGTGTTCCTGGGCGGGGTCAGCTTCCTGGGCGGCAAGGGTCGGATGAGCGCGGTGCTCTGGGCGCTGGCGCTGGTCTGCCTGCTGGAGAACATGTTGCAGCTGAACAACGTCAGCGCCTACGGGCAGGGCACCGCCATCGGCATCCTGCTCATCGTGTCGCTGGTGTTCTCCAACGCCGCCCGGTCGGTCTCGGATCGCCTGCGGCGCGTCCGGCGCCGCCGGCTGGCGCCCGGGCATGGCGCGTCACCACCCGAGCCCGATCTCGCGCACGTCGAATAAACGATCGGCCCCCGCCGGGGGATCGTCCCGATCAGGTACCACGACCAGCGCCTCAGCGCGCAAAGATGGAGGATCGTTGTGAAGATCAACAGGGCCAGAGTCGGTGTGCTGGCGGCCATCCTGGCCTCGGCCGTGGTGGCCACGGCCTGCTCGTCGACGGCGAGCCCCACGACACCGTCGGCATCGGGATCGACGCCGTCGGCGGCGTCCGGGAGCGCTCCGGTCACCTCGGCGTCCGATACCGGCGCCGGGTCGTCGTCGGCCTCGGCCGGTGCCGGCTCGAGTGCCGCCGCGGACACCTCGGCGGCGGCCGGTGCCTCGACCGGATTCCAGGGCGCCACGTCCAATCCCGACTGCAAGACCGGGCATGGCACCATCGGCTACATCCCCAAGCTCGGCACGGATCCGTACATGGTCACCGTGCACAAGGCCGCCGAGGCCGCCGCGCAGGCGACCGGTGGCAAGGTCATCTACACCTCGCCCAACAGTGCCACCGGCGCGGCGCAGATTCCGTTCATCAACCAGCTGATCGCGCAGAAGGTCTGCGTCATCGCGATGTCGGGAAGCGACCTGAACTCCAGCGCCGCGGCGCTGGCGAAGGCGCGCGCGGCCGGGATCAAGGTGATGACCTGGGACTCCGACATCGCGGCGAAATCGCGGTCGGTCTTCGTCAACCAGGCGCCGACCGATCTCATCGGCCAGCAGATGCTGGACAGCATGGAGAACCTGCTGGGCTCGGCCGGTGGTGAGGTCGCGATCCTGTCGACCACCCCGACGGCGGTCAACCAGAACTCCTGGATCGCCACCATCCAGCAGCAGATCAAGTCGAACGCGAAGTATCAGAACATCAAGATCGTCAAGATCGCCTACGGCCAGGAGCAGGCCGACGTCAACACCCAGCAGACCCAGGCGCTCATCCAGGCGTACCCGGACCTGAAGGGCCTGATCGTGCCGGCGGGCCTCGGATACCCCGTGGCCGCCAAGGAATTGGCGCAGGAGGGCAAGCTCGGTCAGATCAAGATCACCGGGCTGGCGCCGTCATCGCTTATCAAGCAGTACATCCTGACCGGCAACGCGCAGGACATCTGGTGGAACGTGACCAACCTCGGCACGCTGTCCTACTACGCCGCCCAGGCGCTGGCGACCGGCAAGATCACTGGCGAGCAGGGCCAGACGTTCACCGCGGGATCCCTGGGCACCTTCACCGTGGGCGCGAACGGTGAGGTGCTGCTAGGCAAGGCCGACACAGTGACCAAGGCGAACGTGAACCAGTTCCCGTTCTGAGCCGCCGCGGGCATGACCGGACCCAGGCGGGGCCGGATCAGGACATGCCGGGCCGGGCGCCCGCCGCGCCCGGCACGGCATGTCGCACTCTCGGGGCTCTCGTGCGACCCGTGCTCTTGACGAACCGGTGGGCGATCCACAAAATGCTCGATACCGCATATCGTCACAAGCTCCAGACCGGTGCCGCCCTCGCGGGAGCCACCAGCTCGTTCACTAGCGGAGGTCACGGGTGGGTTCCGCCGGTGCACGGATCGCGCCGGGCTCTCCCGCGCTCGGCCCCGCCGACCTGGTGTGCCAGCAGATCCCGGGGCAGCTGGAGATCCACGGTGACCTCGTCGTCTACACGCTGCGCCGGGTGGTGGGCGGCGCCGACCGGACCGAGCTGTGGACCGTCGACCTTCTCGACGGCCTACCCCGACCGCTCACCGGTGGTCCGGGCCACGACACCTGCCCCCGGATCAGCCCGTGCGGCGGGACGCTGGCCTTCCTGCGGTCGGTGGGTGATGCTCCCGCGCAGGTGTGGACCATGCCGCTGCCCGGCGGTGCGCCCCGCGCGCTGACCGCCTTTCCCCGTGGCGCCCACGACCTGGTCTGGTCCTCCGACGGGGCCGCGCTGATCGTGCTGGCCGAGGACGCCGCGTCGCCGTGCGTGCATCGGGTGGCCGGCCTGCCGGACGAGGCGACACCCACCGCGATCTCGCTCACCGGCATCGACTGGCGCCGGGACGGCGACGGTGACGGTGGCCTCGTGCTGTACCCCCGTCACCTGCACCGGGTCGACCTCGGTGACGGCACCACGCGCCGACTCACCGACGGACCCTGGTCGGCATCCCGGCCTCGCACCGGCCCGGACGGGCACGTCTACTTCCTGGCCGACCCCGACCCGGATGCCGACATCTGCCCGTCACCCCAGGTGTTTCGCGTCGATGCCGACGGCGAGCACCGCCGTGCGCTGACCCGGATGCCCGGCGGGGTGCTGCGCTACCACTTGCACGGCGACGGCCTGCGCATCCTCGCCCGGGCATCCGCCGACCGGCCCGACGACGAGCCGGCCCGCTGGTACGACGTGGCCGACGACGGGCTGCCGCGGCCCCAGGGTGGTGAGTGGGCCGGCGACAGGCGGGCTGGTGACGAATCAGGCGGTGACGAGACCGGCGGGCGGCGCCCGCACTGGACCGGCCTGCTGGGCGACGAGACCGACCTGCACGACTGGTCGCTCGAGCTGGACGACACCGCGGAGGTGAGCACCACCAGCGGGGACGGCTGGACGGTTCCGGCCGACACCGCGACCGGGCAGGCGCTCTACCCCGGCCCCGGCATCTGCGGGGCGATCGCGCAGTACGGCACTCGCCGGGTGGCGGTGTTCGCCCCGGGTGTCGGAGCCATCGCCCCCGACGTCTACGCGCTGGAGCAGGACGGCCCGCGTCGGCTCACCGAGCACGGCCGCTGGCTGGAGCCCTTCGCGGCACCCGGATGGGAACGCCGTGAGGTCCCCGGCCCGGCCGGACCGATCACCGTCCACCTGCTGCTTCCCCCCGACGGGGTGGCGGCCCGCGGCACCGTGCTGGCGCTGCACGGCGGCCCCACCGGGCAGTGGGGGGTGGTGCCGCCGGTTGAGGCGCTGCTGCTGGCCGGGGCGGGTTACCGGGTGGCCATGCCCAACATCCGCGGCTCCATCGACCGCGGGCCGGGCTGGGTCGCCCCGCTGCGCGGCGCGTGGGGGGAGGTGGACGCGCAGGACGCGCTGGCCGTGTGCGACGCGCTGGACGCCGCCGGGCTGGCCGAGCCGGGCCGGCTCGGGGTGCTCGGCCTGTCCTACGGAGGCTTTCTGACCCACTGGCTGATCGGCGTCACCGATCGATTCGCCGCGGCCGTCAGCGAGAACGGCGTGACCAACCAGGTGGCCGCCTGGGCCGGCTGCGACGTCGGCCCCGCGTTCTGCCGCGCCTCCGACCTGGGCGACCCGCTGACCGCCGACGGGGCGCGCCGGCTGTGGGCGTGCTCCCCGCTGCGGCACGTCGCCGACGTGCGCACCCCGCTGCTGATGCTGCAGGGCGCGGACGACCGCACCTGCCCGGCTTCCGACAACGAGCAGTTCTTCGTCGCGCTGCGCACCCTGCGACGCGAGGTGGAGTACGTCATCTATCCCGAGGAGGGTCATCTGATGCAGGCAACCGGACGCATCGACCGCCGCATCGATCGGCATCGACGCGTGATCGCATGGTTCGACGCCCACCTCGGCCGCGAGGCCTCGCGATGAGCCGGCGACGCGCCCGCCTCGGTGCGGCCCTGCTGGCGTTCGCGTTAACCGCCCTGACCGCGGTGCTGGCCGCCCCGCCGGCGGCCGCCGCACCCACCGACTACCGCATCGGCGACACCCAGCCGGTGGACAGCGTCAACCCGTTCAACGAGCAGAACGAGATCTCCTACACCATCACCTCTCTCACCTACGACCTGCTGCTGAACTACCGCACCTCGGATCTGGCGCCGGACCTGGACAACTCGCTGGCGCAGTCCTACACCGTCTCCCCCGACGGGAAGACCTGGACGTTCCGGCTGCACCCCGGCATCACCTGGTCCGACGGCCAACCGTTCACCTCCGCGGACGTCAAGTGGACCTACGACGCCGCCCGCGAGAACGCCAGCAACGTGATGAACGCCTACGTCACCGACGTCGCCAGCATCGACACCCCGGACAAGACCACCGTGGTCCTGCACCTGAAGGAGCCGGACGCCCGGATGGCCAGCATCTTCGTGCCCATCCTGCCGAAACACGTGTTCTCCCAGTACAAGGTCAAGCAGCTGGACAAGATGCCGCTGCCGCTGCCGAACGTCACCACGGCCCCGTACCAGATCACCACCTACGACAAGAACGGCACCACCGTGCTGACGGCCAACCCGTCCTTCCGGGGCACCGCGCCGGCCACCTCCCGGGTGCTGATCACCCGGTACGGCAACCAGGACAGCCTGCTGCGAGACCTGCAGGGCAACAAGCTCGACATGATCATCGACGGCAATCTGCAGTGGGCGAAACAACTCTCCGGCTCGACGGAGCTGCGGCAGTGGAGCGGTGCGGCCCCCGGCTTCCAGGAGATCGCGTTCAACTCGTGCCCCCCGAAGGGCAGCCCGCTGTGCAGCGGCCCCGGCGCTGACGTGCACACGAAGGTGGTGCAGGACCACGCGATCCGGGAGGCGCTGGCCTACGCCATCGACCGGCCGAACCTTGCGCAGACGGTGTACGCGGGTGCGCCCAAGCCCGCCTACGGCCTCATCTCGCCCTACTACAGCGAGTACTTCAAGGATTGGAGCACCGACCCGGACATCGGATACCGGTTCAGCCTGGACAAGGCCAAGCAAGTACTGGCCGCCGGCGGCTGGAACTGCTCGTCGAGTCCGTGCACCAAGAACGGGGTGCCGGCGGCGTTCACCCTGAACGTGCGCAGCAACGACGAGCCCGGGCAGAACGCCATGCGCCGGGTGGTCGCCTGGGCCGGCCAGGTGGGCATCAAGATCACGATGTCGGTGGTGACGGAAGATGCCTTGAACAACAAGATCTACGCCCCGGGCAAGGACGACAAGTACGCGCCGGACTTCGACGCGTTCTACTGGGCGTGGACCGGGGATCCGACACCGGACTTCAACTTCTCGGTGCTGCAGTCGGACAGCGCGTGGAGCGACTCGTACTACACGAATCCGAACTACGACACGCTGGTGAACCGGGCGCTGGCCGCGACGGACATGTCCCAGCGAGTGGATCTGCTGCACCAGGCCGAGAAGATCGTCATGACCGACCTGCCGTACATCCCCATCGTCTACTCGGTGTCCTACGACATCACCCGCACCGACACCTGGCACCACTACCAGGGTTCGCCCGCCGGAGACGCCGGATCGCCGATCGGCACCAACTGGCTGCAGATCACCGAACTACAGCCCGGCCCGGAGCCGGCGGCGGCGCCCTCGTCGGTCGCCGGGACGAGCACCGTCGCCGCGGGTGGGTCCGGGTCGGGCACCGCCGGGACGGGGTCGAGCGCCGCGGGGTCGACCGATTCGCCGGGCACCGCCGCGTCCGGATCGGGGTCGGGGGGCGCCGGCGGGTCGTCGGTGTCCGGGGCGGCGGCATCCGGTGGCTCCTCGTCCAGCGGGGTGGCCGTGTGGCTGACGATCGTCATCGCCGTCGTGGTCGGGCTGGCCGGCTTCCTGCTCGGCCGGCTGACCGGTCGGCGTGGCCGCGGTGACGGTGACGGTGACGGTGACAATGCGCCGTTCGCCTGATCTTCCGGTGCGAGCCGGGATCACCCGACGGGGCGCCGCCGCTGACCCCGTCACCGCCGGTGGCCGGGTGATTCCCGGGTGAGGGCGCGCTCGGTCGCGCTCCGGGTGCTGTCGGCCGCGGTCACCCTGGTGTTCGTGCTGGTGTTCAACTTCTTCCTGTTCCGCGCCGTCGGCGACCCGAAGAAGGACCTGGCGCGCAACCCGCACCTGACCCTGGAGGGGCAGCAGGCGGTGATCCACCAGCGGGGCCTGGATCAGAGCCTGTGGGTGCAGTTCGTGCGATACCTCACCCAGACGGTGCGCGGCGATCTCGGCTCGTCCTTCGCCAACGGCGAGCCGGTCAGCCATGTGCTCTGGCAGGCGCTGCCGAACACGCTGATCCTGGTGGGTATCGGCACCGTCCTGGCATCGATCATCGGGCCGTGGATCGGCATGATCGCTGGCTGGCACCGCGGCCGAGCCCGCGATCATCTGCTGACCCAGGGTTCGGTGGTGCTGTACTCCATGCCGGAGTTCTGGCTGGGCATGCTATTGATCTCGCTGTTCGCCGTCGCCTGGCCGATCCTGCCGACCGGCCTGCAGGCCACACCAGGTTCCACGGCAACGGGTTTCGACCATCTGTGGGACGTTGGCTACCACGCGGTGCTGCCCATCTTGACCGTCACGCTGAGCCTGCTGGCGCAGTATACGGTGAATATGCGCAGCGCCGTCATCGATGTGCTGCACGAGGACTACATCCTCACCGCCCGGGCAATCGGGCTGGCCCCGCTGCAGGTTCGCCGCCGGCATGTGGTGCCGAACGCGCTGCTCCCCGTCGTCACGGTCATCGGCCTACAGTTTGGCCTGGTGCTGGGCGGCGTCATCACCATCGAGGCGGTGTTCTCCTGGCCGGGCCTCGGGCAGCTGACCCTGCAGGCGATCGATTCCAAGGATTACCCCGTCCTGCAGGGGCTGTTCCTGCTGACCTCGCTGATGGTGATCGTGTTCAACCTGCTGACCGACCTGCTGTACGGCAGGCTCGACCCGCGGATCGGGGACTGATACGCCATGCAGCCCACTGCTTCCCACCTGGCTGCCGCCGAGCTGATCCTGGCCAGGGAGCGACGCGGCCGCGCCGCCCGGATCGCCCGGGTGTTGCGGCCGATCCTGCGCACCCCGCAGGGCCTGATCGGGGCGACGCTGCTGGTGCTGTTCACCGCGGTGGCGGTGCTAGGTCCGTGGATCGCCCCGCAGGACCCGAACGCCCCGTCCTCGTTCAGCGCGGACATCCTCGCCGGCCCCAGCGCCGCGCATTTGCTGGGCACCGACGAGAACGGCCGGGACGTGTTGTCCGAGCTGATCCTGGGCACCCAGACCACCATGCTCATCGGGTTTGTCGCGGCAATGGTGTCCTCCATCATCGGCACCGCCGTGGGCATCGTCGCCGGATTCTCCGGCGGTTGGGTGGATCGCGGGCTGACCCTGCTAGACGACTGGTTCCTGGTGCTGCCGCTGGTGCCGGTGACGGTGCTGGCGGCCAGCCTGCTGGGGGAGAAGGCCACGAACCTCCCGCTGGGCCAGACCCTGGTGCTGATCGTGGTGATCGGTGCCTTCGGCTGGGCCGGGACCTCCCGGATCGTGCGCTCGGAGGTGCTCTCGCTCAAACGGCGCGGGTTCGTCGAGCGGTCCCGGGCGCTGGGGGCTTCGAGCCGGCGCATCATGACGCGTGACGTGCTGCCCAACGTGATGCCGCTGGTGCTGGCCAACGCGGTCATCTACGTCTCGCTGGCGATCCTGACCGAGTCGACGCTGTCGTTTCTCGGTCTGGGCGATCCGAACCGGTTCTCTTGGGGGCAGATGCTCGAACACGCGCAGGACGCCGGAGCGATGGCCGGCGGCCACTGGGCTTATTACCTGCCGCCCGGCATCTGCATCACCCTGGCGGTGCTGGGCTTTTCGTTGCTGGGGCATAGCATCGAGCCGATGTTCGACCCGCGCCTCCGGGAGCGGCGATGATGAGTACCGGGGATTCGGCGCCAGCAGCGGTGACGGGATTGTCCGGCGCCGCCGAGATCCCGGCCGCCGACCCGATTCTCACCGTGCAGGGCCTGACGGTGGTGCGGCGCGACCGGCCGAAGATCCGCATCGTCGACGACGTCACCTTCCATATCGGCCGTGGCGAGGCCGTCGGCCTGGCAGGCGAATCCGGCTGCGGGAAGACCACTACGGCACTCGCCGTGCTAGGCCTGCTGCCCAGCGGGCTGCGCCGCGCGAGCGGCGAGCTCACCTTGCACGGACGGCGCGGGGAGCGGGCGCTGCACCGGCTCGGTGGCGCCGCGATGCGCCAGGTGCGCTGGGCGTCCATCTCGATGATCTTCCAGGGCGCCATGAACGCGCTCGACCCGGTCAAGCGGATCGACGCGCAGATCGCCGAGGCGATCCTGCTGCACGAGCCGCGGGTCGGACGCGCCGGTGCGCTGCGCCGGGTCGGCGACCTGCTCGACCAGGTGGGGGTGCCGCGCAGCCGCGCCGCCTATTACCCGCACGAGTTCTCCGGTGGCCAGCGCCAGCGCATCATGATCGCGCTGGCGCTGGCGTGCCGGCCGGAGCTGATCATCGGGGATGAGCCGACCACCGCGCTGGACGTCATCACCCAGGCGCAGATCCTGGATCTGTTGCGGGATCTGCGGCGGGAGCTGGGCCTGTCGCTGTTGCTGATCACGCACGATCTGGCAGTGCTGGGGGAGACGTGCGACCGGGTGGCCGTGATGTACGCCGGGCAGATCGTGGAGAACGGCACGGTCGCCGAGGTCTATCGCCGCCCGCAACACCCCTACGCGGCACGGCTGTTGGGCCTGCTGGGTGCCGACGACGCGCCGGGCACGCTGCCGGAGCCGATCCCGGGCAGCCAGCCACGGCCGGGCCGCCGACCGGCGGGATGCCGATTCCATGACAGGTGCGACGTGGCGACCGAGCGGTGCGCCGCCGAGGCGCCGGCGCTGCTCGACTGCGGGCCGGAACACCTGACGCGGTGCCACTTCGCGCCGTGGCCGGACGGGGTGATCCGGCGCGCCGACGGAGGCGCCGTCGGGGGCCGGGACTGGTCCGGTGAGCGGTCGGGGGAACAGCCATGACGGGGGAGCGGCCGCCGCTGCTGGAGGCGGTGGACGTGAGCGTGCGCTACCGCGTCCGGGGCCGGCGCACCGGCGCGCGCCGATCGCTGGAGGCGTTGCGCGATGTGAGCCTGGCCTGGCAGGAAGGCGAAACCCTCGCCCTGGTCGGGGAATCCGGCAGTGGCAAGACCACCCTCGGACGCGTACTGCTCGGCCTGCAGGCGCCGAGCGGGGGTGTCGTCCGGTTCCGCGGCCACGACCTGGGCCGGTCGCAGCAGGCGAGCCTGCGCCGCGAGGTGCAGCTGATCTTCCAGGACCCCTATCAATCGCTGAACCCGCGCAGCACCGTGGGCCGGCAGGTGATGGCCGGGCTGGACATCCACCGGATCGGCGAGCCCGGCGCCGAACGCATCGCGATCGGGCTGGCCGCCCTGCAGGCAGCCGGGCTGACCCCGCCCGAGTCGTACTGGCAGCGCTATCCGCATCAGCTCTCCGGCGGGGAGCGGCAGCGGGTGGTGATCGCCGGCGCCATGGCCCTGGGCCCGAGCGCGCTGGTCTGCGACGAACCCGTGTCGGCGCTGGACGTCTCGGTGCGCGCCCAGGTGCTGGCGGTGCTGGCCGAGCTGCGCCGGGAGCAGGGGCTGTCGTTGCTGTTCATCACGCACGACGTCGGCCTGGCCCGGCAGATGTCCGACCGGATCGTGGTGCTCTACCGCGGCCGCATCGTGGAGCAGGGCCCGACCGCCCGGGTGCTCGCCGACCCACAGCACGAGTACACCATGGCGCTGCTCGCCGCGGTGCCCGGGAACAGGCTGCGAGCCGGCGAAGCCTGAGTCAGTCGGTGGCCATCTGCGCCAGGTAGGCGCGCTCGAATTCGGCGACGTAGGAGTCCTTCTCGGTGTACACGCCATAATCGAACGACCGCGACCGCACCCCACGCTGCAGCCGCTCACAGACCGCGATGTCCTGCCCGTTGACGGTCTCGTTGAACGCCACGAAGTCGCTCGGGTCGAAATCCGGCGCGGCGATGTCGTCCGGGTGGAACAGGTACTCCGACTCCAGCCGGCAGCGATCCGCCGCCAACGGCAGGATTCGGGTGACCACGGCCTCCCGGCTGGTGATGTCGATGAACATGTTCGGCAGCACCGTCGATCCGAAGTACAGCCCCCGGTCGGCCTCCGTCATGCCCGGCAGCAGCGCGAACCTCGACCGGGACGTCGCCGCCAGACCCTCCTCGTCACCGATGATCCGCACCGCCCCGTCCGGAAGTCCCTCCTCGTAGAGTGCGCCGGTGCGGTAACTCGGCACCCGGGCGACCAGTTGGGGATGCACGATCGTGCAGTGCAGGCACTCGTTGTAGTTGCCGATCACGATCTTCCAGTTCGCCGCCACCTCCACGCTGGTGGTGTGCCCGATGCGCAACTGGTCCAGGCCGAATCGCTCGTAGCCCAGTGGCTGGTCGTACTGCCCGGCCAGGTCGTCCCGCAGGCTCATCGGTTCGCCGCGATCCAGATTGACGAACACGAACCCGAGCCAGGTCTGCACATGAACGGGCTTGAGCCCCAACCGGTCCCGGTCCAGTTCGTCGTCGGACACGTTGGGCGTGGAGGCCAGCGAGCCGTCGTCCCGATAGCCCCAGGCGTGGTACGGGCAGCGGATCACGGAGACCGCGCGGCCCGCCTCGGCGTCGCACAGCAGGGTGCCCCGGTGTCGGCACACGTTGTAGAACGCGCGTAGCGCGCGGTCCTTCCCCCGGATCAGCAGGATGCTCTCGTCCACCACTCGGACGGTGCGCCAACGCCCAGGCTGGCTGATCATCTCCTCGCGGCAGGCGTAGAACCAGCTGCGATAGAAGATCCGCTCCTTCTCCGATTCGAAGACCTCCGGGGCGTAGTAGTCCGGCCCGGCGAGCGTGTGCACATCCATGCGGTTCATGCCGCGTGCCTCCTTCGGCTGGTGATCACGCTAGCCGATGGGGGTGCGGCTCGGGAACGGCCGAACCGGTGGCGGCGCGCCCCGATGGCGTCCTCAAACATCTAGTTCTATAGTGCAATACGTGATTGTCTTCCGGATTGACCGGCGCGCCGGGGTGCCGCCGTACCTCCAGATCGTGCAGCAGACCCGCCAGGCGTTGCTGCTCGGCCGGCTGCGCATCGGGGACCGGCTGCCTACGGCGCGAGAGGTGGTGGCCAGCACCGGGATCAACCCCAACACAGTGCTCAAGGCCTACCGCGATCTGGATCGGGAGGGTCTGGTAGAAACCCGGGTCGGCTCCGGGACCTTCGTGATCGCCACCCCGGGCCGCGCCGTCGCCGCACAGGAGTCCGAGGCGGGAGCCGCCCTGGGCGCCTGGCTGCGCGAGGCCCGGGCGTCGGGGCTGGACCGGGCGGAGGTGGAGGCGCTGACGAAGGCCTGGATCGACGACATCTACCTCGACGACATCTACCGGGGAGAGCGATGACGGTGACGGGAACTCTGGTGGCGGCCAGCCCGCTGCGGGTGGTCGAGGTCGGCCAGCGTTACGGCCGGATATGGGCCCTGCGCGGCTGCTCGTTCGAACTGCGCACCGGGGCGGTGACGGCGCTGGTCGGCCCCAATGGCGCCGGCAAGTCCACCCTGATGGCGGCGGCGGCCGGGCTGCTGCGGCCCACGCAGGGCCGGATCGAGGTGCAGGGCGAGGCGGTGACGGCGTCTCCGTCCCACCCCGATCTCGGTTATTTGGCGCAGGACAAGCCGCTGTACCGGCGCTACCGGGTGAGCGACATGCTCCAGATCGGCCGGCACCTGAATGCCCGATGGGACGCGGCGCACGCCGACGAGCTGATCGACGCGGCCGGGCTGGACCGGGCGCAGCGGGTCGGCACGCTGTCCGGCGGCCAGCGCACCCGGCTGGCGCTGGCGCTGGTCCTGGCCCGGCGGCCGTCGGTACTGCTGCTGGACGAGCCACTGGCGGACCTGGATCCGTTGGCGCGCTTGGAGGTTCAGCAGACGCTGATGACGGAGGTCTCCGACACGGGGATGACGGTGCTGATGTCCTCGCACATCCTGGGCGAGATCGCCGATCTGTGCGAGGACCTGCTGGTGATAGTCGGCGGCGGCATCACGCTGGCCGGCCAGATCGACACCGTGCTGGCCCAGCACCGGGTGCTGATCGGGCCGGGGATCGGCCCGGATGGGCTTGGCTTCCTACCAGATGGCAGCGCGGTGGAGGTGCAGCGAGCGGCGCGGCAGACCACGGTGCTGGTGGACCGGCCGGTGGGGCACTTGCCGATCGGCTGGTCATCGGGTGATCCGAGTTTGGAGGAGATCGTGGTGGCCTACCTGCGGCGCGGCGGCACGGCGGGCGCCGATGCGGCAAACGTCGGGGTGGCGTCGTGAACTCGCCACGGCATGAGGCGGTGACGACGCCGGCCGACCACGCTTCGACCGGGTCGCATGGGCACCGGGCGGCTGCCAGTCCGGGGGCGAGTCCCCTTGCGGTGCAACCGGCCCCGGCTGGACGAGGCCCGGGCGGCATGTGGTGGGTGGCGTGGCGCCAGCATCGGTTGACGGTGCTGATCGCGCTGGCCGTGCTGGTCGTAGTCGCTGCTGCCGCGCTGATCTTCCAACTGGTGCTGATCGCCCGGCTGCACGCGGCCGGCTGCACCGTGCTGACGGACTCGAACGCCTGCACCTCTGTGGCGGCGCAGAATGCCTTCGACCAGAACACCTGGCACCTGTTGCGCGGCGTGTTGGTGGCGACGCCGATCGTGTTGGGTGTCTTTGTGGGCGCGCCGATGTTCCCGCGGGAGTTCGAGCAGCGCACCGAGGTGTTCGCGCTGACCCAGTCCGTTGGCCGCCTGCGCTGGTGGGCCACCAAGGTCACGGTGGCGGGCGTCCCGTTGCTGGCCGGCCTGCTGGGTCTCGGATTCCTGCAGCAGTGGTGCGACGCGACGACCTGGTTCACCAGCGGCGCTGCGTTGTACGACGGTACGTTCCAGGTGCGTAGCATCATGCCCGCGGCATACGGGCTGCTGTCCTTCGCGATCGCCGTCACCGCAGGGCTTTTCATCCGGTCGGTCACGGCGGCACTGGTGGCGGCTTTGGTCGTGGCGGGCGCGGGCGTCGTCCTGATCGCATTCCCGCTGCGGCCGCACCTGCTGCCCGCGACGAGGCTGGCCACTGCGATCCCCGCGGTGCAGCCCGGACCGGGTGCGGTGAGCGCGTACAACAAGGCCATGCAGGGCAGTTGGTTCCTCGGGTCCGGGTATCTGCTCCGCGACGGCCAGGCGATCTCCTTCTATCAGGCCAATGATGTTCCCTGCCAGGACATCTCGATGACCATGACGAACGGCCAGCAGCCGACCGCGCAACAAACTGCCGACTACACCAAGGCGCTGGCGAAGTGCCAAGCAGACCACGGCATCAAGCACTACACCGATTACCTGCCCGCGTCGATGCTCTGGCCGCTGCGCGGCGTCGAGGCAGGTATCTGCGTGCTGCTTGCGGGGTTGGCTCTCGCCTTCGGTGCCTTCCGCCTCCGCGCGAGAGCCGGATCCAGAAGCTCGTAGTGGTACCGGGCCTTGATGATCTTTACCGTGTGCTCGTCCGCTCGGTAGACCAACCGGCTCTCGTCGTCGATCCGGCGGGACCAGTACTCCGGTACGAGGATGGGCGTGGCACCCGAACGCCGGCGCACTGACCCGCCAGTTCGGGGAGGATGCGCTGGGGGGAATACTCAGCTTCCATGGCGAGCGGTCCGGCTGCGCCGGACGTGGCCACCCGACATGGCGAACCGACGGAGCACGTGGTCCGCCGGCTCGGCGCGCTGACCACCGCGCACCTGCTCAGCGACGGCGCGGGCAACTTCCTACCCGGCGTGCTCCCCGCGGTGCTGGTGGTGCTCGGCCAGCCGGTCAGCATGGCCGGAGCGCTGGTCGCGGCGCTGAGTATCGGACAGGTGCTGCAGCCCCTGGTGGGGTGGGTGGCCGACCGCGTCGGTGGCCGTGTGCTGCCCCCGCTCGGCCTGCTGCTCACCTCGGTCGGCGGCGGACTGATCGGGGTGGTGCCGAGCACCGGGGTGCTGATGGTGCTGCTGCTGGCCATCGGCGTCGGCTCGTCGCTGTTCCACCCGCCGTCCCTGGCAAGCATTCGCGCGATGGCCGGCCGGCGCACCGGGTTGGCGATCTCGGTCTTCCTGGTGGGCGGCGAACTCGGCCGCGGGCTCTGGCCGACGGTGGCCAGCCTGATCACCGCCCACCTGGGGTTGACCTGGCTGTGGCTCATCGCGATCCCGGGCCTGGTCTGGCTGCCGCTGCTGTATCACTGGATGCCGCGGCTGCCGGCCGCACCGACGGACCGCGCGCCGATCCGCTGGCGCCGGCACGCGTTCCCGGCCGCGCTGCTGATCGGATTCCGCGGCCTGCAGGGCTTCACCGTGTTCTCGCTGTCGGCGTTCATCCCGATCCTGTGGCACGTGCGCGGCGAGTCCCTGGTAGCGGGCGCGTCGGTGATCACCACCGTCATCACCGTGGGGGTCGCTGGCAACCTGCTTGGCGGATTCCTGGCGGATCGGATCGGGCGGCGCCCGGTGCTGCTGGCGTCCGCGGTGGGGGTGGCGGCGTTGGTCCTGCCGGTCGCCCACGTGCCCGGCTGGTGGGTGTTCCCGATCGCGGCGGCACTGGGTATCGCGCTGTTCCTGCCGGCCGCCTCCACGATCCTGATCGGCCAGTACATCTTCCCGGAGAACCGGTCCATGGGGTCGGGCATCGCGCTCGGCCTGGCCAACGGGCTCGCCGCGGTGGCCGTGCTGGTGGTGGGCCTATTCGTGACCGAGACCAACGTGCTGATGGTGTTCTGGATCCTGGCGGTGCTGGCGCTGGCATGCATCGTGGTCGCGGTGGCGCTCCCGGCGGAGTTGATGCGCCGGGAGGAGATCTAACGGTCCGGATCGTCGATCGACGCAAGCGTTCCGGGCTACTCCATGGAGAACATCGACCCGGGGTTGAACAGCCCCTGCGGGTCCAGCGCCTTCTTGATCGCGCGATGCGCGGCGAGCCCCACCGGGCCGATCTCCTCGGCGAGCTTGGCCTGTTTCATCCGGCCCACCCCGTGCTCGCCGGTGATCGTCCCGCCCAGCGCCCGCGCCTCGTCCAGCACCCGGTCGTACGCCGCCCGCGCCCGCGCCACGACGTCCGGATCGGCGGCGTCGTAGACCATCGTCGGGTGCATGTTGCCGTCCCCGGCATGCCCGACCACGGCGATCATCACCCCGGTCTCGGTGGACACCCGCTCGCAGGCCAGCAGCAGCGCCGCCATCTGGGTCCGTGGCACGCACACGTCGTCGGTGGTCCAGGTGCCGAACTCCTCCAGTGCCGGCAGCACGTCCCGGCGGGCCTGCAGCAACATCCGGCCCTCGGCCACGTCATCGGTGACGAAGCACAGGGTGGCGCCGGCCTCGTTGCATACCCGCTCCAGCCGTCGCATGTCGGACTCGCCGGCTGTGCCTCCAGTGTCCGACTGGCCGATCAGGATGGCTGCCGGGGTGTCCCCGTCGCCGAGCACCTTGGCCCCGGTGTGCGCCTCGACCGCTCGGATCGATGCCGAATCCATGATCTCCAGCAGGGAGGGCACCAGCCCGTCCGCGACGGCCGCCGTCACCGCGGCACCCGCCGCATCGACGTGGTCGAACGCGGCGACCATGGTGCACGGGGCCAGCGGCTTGGGACGCAGCGCCAGCGTCGCCTCGGTGATGATGCCCAGGGTCCCCTCGGACCCCACGATCAGCTTGGTCAGGTCGTACCCGGCGACACCCTTGACGGTGCGCCGCCCGGTTCGCAACACCTCACCGGAGGCGAGCACGACCTCGAGACCCAGCACCGCGTCGGTGGTGACGCCGTATTTCACACAGCACAGGCCGCCGGCGTTGGTGGACAGGTTGCCGCCGATGGAGCACCAGTCGTAGGAGGACGGATCTGGTGCGTAGAACAGGTTCCGGGCCTCGACGGCGGTGCGGAGGTCCTTGTTGACGATGCCCGGTTGCACGACGACGAGCCGGTTACCCTCGTCCAGCTCCAGGACCTTGTTCATCCTGGTCATCACCACGGTGACGGCGCCGTCGACCGCGTTGGAGGCACCGGTCAGGCCGGACCCGGCGCCCCGCGGCACGATCGGCACGCCCGCCGCTGCGCACGCCGTGACGACCGCCACGACCTCGGCGGTGCTGCCGGGACGGACCACCGCGAGGGGGGTGCCGGACGGGGCGAGCGGCATCATGTCGCGCGCATAAGCGACAGTGACATCGGGGTCGGTGGCGACATACTCGGCGCCCACCGCCGCGGTCAACGCATCCAGCAGGGCGGGAATCGTGCCGGTCTCGACGGCAGTGTCTGCGGGGGCGATGGCGTCCATGTTCCGACGGTAGTCGATGGGTAACGCCGGCCGTCCGGCGGCGGCCCATCTGTCTGAAAACCTGCCTCCAGATCCGGCTGCTCGGAGCGTTTTCGCAGGTGGCGGCAATCGTGGACGAATCCAGCGGCAGAATTTCAGACTGATCTCCATCCGACCCGGCCGCCGGTACTCTCGGATGGTGTGATCCCTCTGCGCCCCGCGCTGCTGCCTGGATGGCTCGACCCCTCGACACTGATCGACGCGATGGGCTCGTGGGCGGTGCTGGGCATCGCGCTGATCATCTTCGCCGAATGCGGCATTCTGCTCGGATTCTTCCTGCCCGGAGACACGCTGCTGTTCGTGTCGGGGTTGCTGATCGCCAGCGCCGCTGGTGGTGACAGCGGCATCCACATCAACCTGGCGCTGTTCATCGCGCTGGTCGCGCTGGCGGCGTTTGTCGGCAACCTGGTCGGATACGGGATCGGCCGGGCGGCCGGGCCGAGGGTGTTCCATCGCAAGGACGCGAAGTTCCTCAAACCGGAGTACGTCGACAAGTCGCAGCACTTCTTCGACCGGTACGGCGCGATCACCGTGATGTTGGCCCGGTTCGTGCCGATCGTCCGCACCGTGGCGACCGTGATGGCCGGCGTGTCGAGGATGAACGCCAAGCTCTACACCGTCTACTCCGCAATCGGCGGCATCGTGTGGGTGACGGTGGTGACGGTGGCCGGCTACTACCTTGGGCAGATCGACTTCATCCGGCAGAACGTGGATCTGATCTTCATCCTGGCCGTCGTCGCCGTGGTGTGTGCCTCGGCGGTTCCGGCCCTCTGGCACTGGCATCAGCGCCGGACCCGCGCCCGTGCGCGCGCCGCCGGTTCGACGGACGGCGCCGCCGTCGACTCCGTCACCGACTGAACGCCCGCCGCCTCGTCACCGCCAGCCGGCGCACTGTTCGTCGGAGCCGGTCAGTTCGATTCCGAACCAATTCACGCCGCCGGTGCACAGCTCCGCCAGATGCTCGCCCGGCAGGGCGCTGATCTGGCTGTGCGCCGCCCACATACCCAGGCCCAGCAGCACTCCCACCGCCACGATCAGGATGCGGGCGGCCAGCCGGTGCACCACCGCACACCCGACGGCGGCGAGGACCACCAGGCCGGCGATGCCCCAGAGCAGCCCGGTGGCCAGGGCGTTCGCGGACACGGGGTGGCTCAGTACAGCGAGGCGAGTGTCGGCATCACCGGCACCAGTCGGTGGGCAGCGACACGCTGATGCCGAAGAACGAGGGCATGTGATCGTTGACCGTGGCGCACGCGTCTCCCTTGAGGTTCTCGGCGGCGCTGGTCACCTTGTCGCGTTGCTGCCAGCAGAAGAACACCAGCACCGCGGCCAGCACCAGGCTGATGATCTTGCCCACGATCTTCTTGATCAGAATCGCGAGCAGGATGCCGACCACGGCGATCACGATCAACGCCCACATGGCGACGGTCTTCACGGTGTTCAGGTCCACAGCGGGCAATCTACCCGGCGCGGGCAGTGCCCGGGGGAGGTTCGACGGCATATCGGCCCGGTGCTCGCCGGTGCGTCACGGCGACGTTGACTCAGAGCTACCTACCGAGTATACATACGCGGTATGTCGATCAGATACGGCCTGCTGGCGCTGCTCTCCGATGGTGACGCGTACGGCTACGTCCTGCGGTCGCGATTCGAGGAGCTAACCGGCGGGGTGTGGCCGCTGAACATCGGGCAGGTCTACACCACGCTGACCCGGCTGCAGCGCGACGGTCTGGTGACCGATGCCGGCACCGACGGCGACGGTCGGGTGATGTACGCGCTGACCGGGGCCGGCCGGGAGGCCCTGGCCGGGTGGTGGTCGGCTCCGGTCGCACGCGCGGATCGGCCCAGAGATGAACTGGCGATCAAGATCGCGTTGGCGGTGACGACGCCCGGGGTGGACGCGGCGGCGGTACTGCAGACGCAGCGGGCAGCGACCATGCGCTCGTTGCAAGATCTGACCCGGCTCAAGCGGCACGGATCGGACGCCAGCACGCGGGACCCCGGCGGGGACCTGTCCTGGCGATTGGTGTTGGAGTCCATGGTGTTCGCGGCGGAGGCGGAAGTCCGCTGGCTGGACCACTGCGAGACGGCGTTGCTGCGGGCGGGCGCCGGTCGGCCTGCCCCATCCCGGTCGGAGGCGACACGGCCTGCCCCCGAGCAGGTTCCCGACGAGGGCGATGTGGCGGTGACGAGGCTCGGTGCGAGCGCCAGATCAGATCGGCGGGTGCGGTCGTGACGACGGGCAGGCTGATGGTCGATCCGGGGGCCGCGCCCGATCCGAGGCAGACGCCGAGCGAGGCGGCCCGGCACCATCGGGTGCTGGCGCTGTCCGGAGTGAGTCGGGTGCACGGGCGCGGCCCCGCGGTGGTGACGGCGCTGGATGGCGTGGACCTGGCCGTGCGCGCCGGCGAGTTCGTGGCGGTGATGGGACCGTCCGGTTCAGGTAAGTCCACCCTGCTGCACCTTGCCGGCGGCCTCGACGCCCCGACCTCCGGGACGGTGATGGTCGAGGGGCAGGATCTCGGCGCGACGAACGCTGCGGACCGGGCGGCGTTGCGCCGCCGGCATATCGGTTACGTGTTCCAGGACTTCAACCTGATCCCGACCCTGACGGCGGCCGAGAACGTTTCCCTGCCAAGAGAATTGGACGGCATACGGCGCGGCCGGGCCCGGGTGGAGGCGCTGGCGGCGCTGCGGGAAATCGACCTGGCCGATATCGCGAATCGCTTTCCGGACGCGCTCTCCGGCGGGCAGCAGCAGCGGGTGGCCATCGCGCGGGCGTTGATCGGTGACCGGCGGCTGCTGCTCGCGGACGAGCCGACGGGGGCGCTGGACTCGGCAACCGGAGAGTCGGTGATGACGGTGCTGCGGGCCCGCGCGGATGCCGGGGCGGCGGTGGTGCTGGTGACGCATGAGGCGCGGCATGCCGCCTGGACGGACCGGGTGGTGTTCCTGCGTGACGGACACCTGGTGGACACCGCCGGCGTCGATAGCGCAGACGAGTTGTTGCCCGGCAATGATCTTCGCCCGGGGGAGTCGTGACCGGGTGGCGCACTGCGTTGCGCATCGCCCGTCGTGATGCGTTCCGGCACCGGGGCCGCTCGCTGCTGGTGATGACCTTGATAGCGCTGCCAGTGCTGGCGGCCGTCAGCGCGGACGTCGTGATCCGCTCGGGCATTGCTACCGAGGCGGAGACCGACCGGTCCCAACTTGCCGACGCCGATGCGTGGATCATGGCCCCGGCGGGTGTGACGGACTTCTCGCAGTTGTGGAGCTACGGCTCGTCTCCACCGGTGACGGGTCAGGGCGCGATCATGCAGGACGGCCGAAAGGTTGTTGTGCCGGTGTCGACGTTCCCCGCGAGGCCCGCCGCGCAAATCCTGCCGTTGCTCCCGGCCGGTTCGAAGGTCACCGCGTGGCAACACGTCCCCGCGGTGCCGTTTGCGACATCGTCCGGTCCGTATCTGTCCGTCGGTGCGGACCTGCTTGACATCACCGCTCTGGCGGCCGGCCACCGCTACACCCTGGCCTCAGGGAAGGCTCCGGCCGAGGCCGGCCAACTCGCGGTCACCACCCACCTGGCCCGCCGTCTGGGCCTGACGGTCGGACAGCGAGTGACAGCCGGAGCGCCGGCGCAGCACTTCACGATCACGGCGATCGTCCGAGCGGCAGCTACCGGCGGAACGACTGCCGTGCCACCGGCAGAGTTCGACGCCATCGTGGCGATGCCCGGCACCCTGCACTTCATCACCAACACGTACTCCGGTTACGGCCCCCGGTACCTGGTCGTCTCGCCGACGCCGATCACGTCGGCGATCGTGGCCACGCTCAACGGCGAGGGCATCGGCGTGTACTCGCGGGCAGACCCATCGCGGCTGGCCACGGTGGTCTACACCGACCCCAACACGTCCATGTTCCTGGTGCTGGCCGGTGTGGTCATCGGGGTGGTCATGGCGTTGCTGCAGGTGGTGTTCCTGGCCGGGCCGGCGTTCGCCATCGGGGCGCGGCGGATGCGGCGCCAGTTCGGCCTGCTGGTCGCCACGGGCGCCACCGGCAAACACCTGCGGGCGGTGGTGCTAGGTACCGGGGTGGTACTCGGAGCGGCCGCGGCGGCCCTGGGCCTGCTCGTCGGTGTCGGCCTGGGCGTCGCGCTGCGCGCGATGCTGTCGGCTTGGGTATCCGGCTACCACTCGTTCGGTCTGCATTTGCACCTCGGCGAGCTGGTCGGCATCGCCGGGTTCGGCCTGGGCACCGCAGTGCTGGCCGCGCTGGTCCCGGCGATCACCGCCGGCGGGGCCACCCCGCTGTCGCTGCTCGGCCGGCAGCCCTCCGGTGCCCGCCCGGTGCGGTGGTGGTCGCTGGCCGGCGCAGTGCTGGCCGGCACCGGGCTCGCACTCACGGTCTGGATGGCCACCAGCCCGGTGCCGCAGGACGCCCTCGCGCAGACCACCCGCAGCCGCGGTATCGGCCTGGCCTTCGGCGCCGCACTGGTCGAGATCGGTCTGCTGCTGGCCATTCCGCTGCTCGTCCGGATCCTGGCCGGGCTCGGCCGGCACCTGCCCACCTCGGGACGGCTCGCGCTACGAGACGCCGACCGGCACCGCAGCCGCACCGCCCCTGGCATCGCCGCCGTCACCGCCTCCGCCACGCTGGCCGTCATCGCAGCCGTCCTTTTCACCAGCACCGGCGCCAACGCTCAAGAGCATTACCAGGCCGGGCTGCCGCTCGGGGATGTCAACGTGCAACTCGGCCAGCCAGCCGACGACACGGCACCGGCAGGAACCTCGGCCACGCCGACGATCGACCCGGCGAAGGCGGAAGCCGTCGTGCGAACGCAATGGCCACAAGCACACAGCGTCAGCTACCAGACGGTGGACGCTAGCCAGCACAACGACCAGGTGGTCGACGCGTCCGGTGACGTCGAGGGGCAGTTCTATCAGCGCGGCCTGATCATCCCGCCGAGCAACCTGTGCCCGTACTCCGAACCAGGAACCGAAACCTTCCAACTGGTCGGCGACGATCCGGCGATCTACACCATCAACGACAACCCGCCGCAGCCCACCGACGCCCAAATCCACACGGCCGCCACGGACTGGCGCTGCTACGGACGGACCTACTCCACCCTCACCGAACAGCAAGCACACGTGCACCGCTGGCCGAGGGCCGTGAAGGGCTACCAGAATGGCACCGTCCTGCTGCCCACGATCCTGGTCGGCGGGCCGGAACTGCGCCGGCAGGCCACCGGAGTGCCGGATCCCGTCGCCGACGCCGCCCTGGCCGCCGGCGGCGCGGTGGTGCTGGACCGGACCTACCTCGCCCCGAACGGCACCATCAGCAGCGGGCTGCAGAACGGAGACCAAGGACCGAACGGACCAGCCACCACCGACATTCGCGCCGTCCCAGCCGTTCTCGGCGTTTGGTCTCCAACTCCGCTCGGCGTGATCCTGTCCCCGCAGGCCGCCGAAGCGTTGGGCTGGACACCGCAACCAGGCGGGCTCGTCGTCCACCCCGGCGCCACCGTCGACCAGTCGCAGGCCGATGACCTGGCGCTCGCGTTGCAAGCCGCAACAGGCCAACCCGCGAGGGCCACCGTCGAGACCGGCAGCATGCCGAACGTCGGCGACTCCACCCGCACCGCCATGACCGTCGTGCTGATCATCCTCGGCTTCCTGATCGCCGGCACCATCATCGTCGTCACTGCCCTCGGCCTGGCCGACGCCCGCGCCGATCTGGCCACGCTCGCCGCGGTCGGCGCCGCGCCCAGAGTCCGACGCCTCATCACCGGCTGCGCCGCCGGCCTGGTCACCTTCCTCGGATGCCTACTCGGCGGCGCCATCGGCCTGGTTCCGGCGTGGGGACTCCTGCGTCTGCTTCAAATCGTCAGTGCCCCCTACGGAGACCCCATCATCGTGCCGTGGGCCGTGCTCGTACCGTCGTTGATCGTCATTCCGTTGGCGGCCTTCGTAATCGGGACTCTGCTGCCCCGCTCGAAGCTTCCGATGGTGGCCCGGGTCGAATAGGGCACCGAGACGACCAGGCGCAGCGGCGCTGGTGTCGCTGCGCCGCAGCCTTGGCTACGGCTCGACCCGCAGCCGCATGACCCAGCGCCACTTGGCGATTCGGCGATCGCGCTGGAAACCGAACTCCTCGAACAGGGTTTCCGGGCCGGTGTGCAGGTAGGAACCCTGCTGTGGCGGCCGTCCTGCTACCTGCTCGGGATACGCCTCCACCACGCCGCCGCCGGCTTCGGCAATCGCCGCGAGCGCACCCGCGACCGCTGCCCTGGCGACGCCGTTGCGTCGGTGCCCCTTTCCGGTGAAGATGCAGCCGATCCGCCAGTCAGGCAGTCGCTGCAGTTCGCTCTGGTAGGCCCTGGCGCTCTTGATGGTCGGCAGTTCCACCGCGGTGCCGAACTGGCACCAGCCCACGCATTCGTCGTGTTCGTAGACCAGCATCTGATGGACTTGCCCGCTGCGGACCAGGGCGTGTTTGTTGTCCCGGTTCCCGCCGGCGCTGCGCCGGTCGAGCCCCCGGGGGTGAAATCCCATGCACCAGCAGCCGCCCCAGACGCCGTTGTTCGCCTCGACCAGCGCTGCGAAGTCATCCCATGTCTTGGTGGTCAGTGGGCGGATCGAGTAGTCCCGCTCCGTTTCCGGTTCGGTCATCGTCCCATCATGGCAGCTGTCGGCGCTCACCACGCCCGCGACAGGTCGGCGTGCTGACAGATCCAGGTGTGCATTGCGATCCCAGCCGCGACGCCCGCATTGATCGACCGGGTGGAGCCGAACTGCGCGATGGACACCGTCGTCGCCGCTCCGGCGCACGCCTCGTTGGTGAGCCCGGACGACTCGGATCCGAACAGCAGCAGGCAGTCTCGTGGCAGCGCCGCCGTCTCCAACGGCACCGAGCCAGGCAGGTTGTCCACCGCCACCACGGTCAGCCCGGCCCGGGCGGCAAACGTCAGCAGTTCGGACACGGTGTCGTGATGCACCAGGTGCTGGTACCGATCGGTGACCATCGCTCCGCGCCGGTTCCAGCGCCGGCGCCCCACGATGTGCACCGCCGTCACGGCGAACGCGTTCGCGGTGCGCACCACGGTGCCGATGTTCGCATCATGGCCGAAGTTCTCGATCGCGACCTGCAATCGGTGACGGCGTCGATCGAGGTCGGCCACGATTGCCTCGCGGCTCCAGTACCGGTAGGGATCGACGACGTTTCGGGAGTCCCCGCCCGCCAACAGCTCCGGGTCCAGCCGGGGGTCATCGGGCCAGGGCCGCGGATGCGGGCCCACCCCGGCCGGCGGAGTCACCCCCGACCATTCGGTGGGGCCGGGTGCGGCCGGAAGCTCGATTGCGTCGGGTGCGCCGCTTCGGGTCCGCGTGCCGGATTGCTGTCTGCGTGCGCTATCGCGTCCGCGAACAGCAGAGGCACACGCAGATGGCGAGGTGGCGGATCCGCCGCCACCCATCAGGTGCCCGCCTCCAACCCCAGGTCGGCCAGTCCCAGCAGTGTTCGGTAGGGCAGCCCGCGCTGCTGGATCGCCTGCGCCGCACCGGTGTCCCGGTCGATCACCGTCGCCACCCCCACCACGGTCGCGCCGGCCTCGACCAGTGCGTCCACCGCCTGCAGCACCGACCCGCCGGTGGTCGAGGTGTCCTCCACGGCCAGCACCCGCCGGCCCGCTACTGCTGGCCCCTCGATGCGCCGGGACATCCCGTGATCCTTGGCCGCCTTGCGCACCACCAGCGCGTCCAGCGGCCGGCCCGGGGCGTGCAGCATCGCCAATGCCACCGGGTCGGCGCCCAGCGTCAGCCCGCCCACCGCCTCGAACGACCAGTCCGCGGTCAGCTGCCGCAGCAGCACGCCGATCAGCGGCGCCGCCTCGTGGTGCAGGGTCGGCACCCGGGCATCCACGTAGTAGTTGGCCTCCCGGCCGGATGCCAGCACCACCCTGCCGCGCACCACCGCCAGGTCCCGGACCAGCCCGGCCAGCCGATCGCGCAACTCCGGGTCGACGGGGGGCGGGATATTGGCGGGCTGATCACTCACGCCGCTAGCGTCCCACACCGCCGGACCCGCGATCCCCACCGGACACGGCGGGCCTGTCCGATATGACCCGCCTGGTGCGCCACGGTCCGGACCCCGCGTCGGGCGGCCAGCGCGCATCACCCTGCCCCGGTAGTGTCGGCCGGGCCGGACCCGATCGCCGCCACGATCGGTCCACCAGCGAGGAGGACACCGGTGCCCGACCTGCCCGACATCGAGACCGCCACCATTCCGACCGCCCGCATCGCCACCTGCGTGCGCTGGGTGCGCCACCGGGACGGCGCAGACCCGGTGGTGTTCGTGCACGGCAACGTGTCCTCGTCACCGTTCTTCTTCCCCGCCATGCAGCACCTGCCGGACCGGTTCCGGCCGATCGCCGTCGACCTGCGCGGCTTTGGCGGCACCGACACCGCCCCGGTGGACGCCACCCGCGGGTTGCGGGACTTTTCCGACGACCTGCTGGCAGCCTTGGACGCGCTGGACCTGCCGCGCGCGCACCTGGTCGGCTGGTCCATGGGCGGCGGCGTGGTGATGCGCGCCGCGATCGACGCGCCCGATCGGGTCAGCTCACTGACCCTGATCAACCCGGTGTCGCCGTGCGGGTTCGGCGGCACCCGCGGCCTGGACGGCCGGCTGCTGTCCCCGGATGGCGCTGGATCCGGCGGCGGCACGGCCAGTCCCGACTTCGTGCGCGCGCTGGCCGACGGGGACACCTCCTCGGACAGCCCCTCCTCACCCCGATCGGTATTGCGCGCCTTCTACGTGGCACCCGGCTGGGACGGCGAGGACGAGGAGATGTACGTCGCGTCGATGCTGTCCACGGCCATCGGTGACGATAACTACCCGGGCGACTCGGTGCCCTCGCAGGCCTGGCCGGGCATCGCCCCGGGCCGGCGCGGGGTGCTGAACACCATGGCGCCCACCTACCTGGACCTGTCCGGCATCGTCGACATCGAGCCCCGGCCGCCCATCCTGTGGATCCGGGGCGAATTGGACCAGATCGTCTCGGACACCTCGTCGATGGACCTGGCCCAGCTGGGCGCGCTCGGCGCCGTGCCCGGGTATCCCGGCGCCGACGTCGCGCCGCCACAGCCGATGGTGTCGCAGACCCGGTCGGTGCTGGACGGCTATACCTCGGCTGGTGGCCGGTATCGGGAAGTGGTGATCCCCGGCGTCGGGCACTCGCCGCACATCGAGAACCTGCCTGCCTTCCTGGAGGCGCTGGTGCCGCACCTGGACGGTGCCATCCGAGGGTGACCTGACCGCACGAGACCGGTACCGACACGACGGGGGAAGTAGATGCCGATTCCGGCGATCCAGGCGCGCGGGCTGGTCAAACAGTTCCGCCGGCCGGGGGATGTCCCGATCCGCGCGGTGGACGGGCTGGATCTGACGGTGCCGGCCGGCCAGATCGTGGCCTTTCTCGGTCCCAACGGGGCCGGCAAGACCACCACGCTGGACATGCTGCTGGGCTTGACCATCCCGGATTCCGGTACCGCGACGGTGGTGGGCATGGCGCCCCGGGCCGCGGTGCTGGCCGGAAGGGTCTCCGCGGTGTTGCAGACCGGCGGGCTGCTGGCCGATCTGACGGTCGCCGAGACCGTTCGGCTGATCTCCTCCACGTTCGAACACTCCCGCCCGGTCGCGGAGGTGATGGCCAAGGCGGGTATCTCGGGGCTGGCCGACCGGCGGGTGTCCAAGTGCTCCGGCGGCGAGCAGCAGCGGCTGCGGTTCGCCCTGGCGCTGCTGCCGGATCCGGCGCTGCTCATCCTGGACGAACCCACCGCAGGCATGGATGTCGCTGCACGGCACGAGTTCTGGGACACCATGCGGGCGGACACGGCATCCGGGCGCACGGTGGTCTTCGCGACCCACTACCTGGAGGAAGCGGACTCCTTCGCCGAGCGGATCGTGATGGTCAGCCGGGGCAGGGTGGTCGCCGACGGGACGACCAGCGAGATCCGGTCGAAGAGTTCCGGCCGCACCATCTCGGCCGAGATTCCTGATGCGGGAGCGGATTCCTGGCTGGCGCGGGTACGCGCGGTTCCGGGGGTCGGTGGGGTGACCGAGCGCGGCCGGCGCGTGGAGATCGCCGCCGCCGACACCGACGCGGTGGCGCTGGTGCTGCTGCGCGACCTGGGCGCGCGACACCTGGAGATCGCCGCGCCCACCCTGGACAGTGCGTTCCTCACCCTCACCGGCCAGCATCTGCCGGCCGGCGCCGTCACCGATGACGGCGAGGATGCCTCTGGTGCCACGGGTTCCCAGGCGGTGACGGCATGAACGTCACGTACCTCGGCCTGGAGCTCAAGCGGTTCCTGCGCGACTTCATGGGCGTCTTCTTCACGGCGGTGCTGCCGGCGTTCCTGTACGTGATCTTCGGCGCGGCGCAGTCCTGGTCGGACGAGCCGGCCGGCAACGGCAACGTGGCGTGGTACATCATGATCTCGATGGCGGCGTACGGCGCCGTCACCGCTACCGTGTCGGTCGGCGGATCGGCCGCGGTGGAACGGATGCAGGGCTGGGGCCGGCAGCTCGGGCTGACCCCGATGCGGGATTCCACCTTCGTGGTGACCAAGGCGATGGTCGCCATGATTATCGCGCTGCTCCCGGTCGGGTTGATCTACGTGATCGGCGCGCTGACCGGGGCGCGGGCCACCACCTCGGCGTGGATCGTCGGCGGCATCATCGTGCTGCTCGGCGCGGCCATCTTCTCCATCTACGGCCTGATCTTCGGGTTGGCGTTCCGCAGCGAGTCGGCGGTCGGCGCGGCGAGCGGATCCCTGGTGATCCTGGCGTTCCTGGGCAACATCTTCTTCCCGCTGTCCGGGACGCTGCTGACGATCGCCACGTTCACTCCGCTGTACGGGTACGTGTCGCTGGCCCGGCGCCCGCTGACCGAGGGGTACATCCTCAACGGCACCGAAAGCACCCACATGCTCTACGAGCCGCTGTGGCAACCGATCACCAACATGGTCGTCTGGGCGCTGATCTTCGGGGCGCTGGCGATCCTCGCGGTGCGGGTGGGCAGGCGTCGCCAGTAACGGGGCCGGGATCCGGGGTGTTCAGGTGCGGGTGTCCTTGTCCACCAGGTAGGCCACCCGGCGCACCAGCGACCGGGGCGCCAGCTTCGCCGCGAGGGTCACCGACTTGTACAGCGGGCCCGGCACCACCATCGGGCGGCCGGCGCGCAGGGCGTCCAGGGACTGCGTCACCACCGTGTCCACGTTGACGTACAGCGCCTCCGGCTTGCCGACCATGTCGATGTCCGCCCGCTCGTGAAATTCCGTGTGCACGAATCCCGGGCAGACCGCGACCATGTGAACGCCGGTGCCGCGTAACGACATCGCGATTCCCTCGGTGAATGCGATGACCCAGGCCTTGGACGCCGAGTATGCCGACCCCCGGCCGGGCAGCAGCCCGGCGACCGAGGCGATGTTGATCACCCCGCCGTGCCGCCGGGCGATCATGCCGGGCAGTGCGGCGTGCGTCAGCAGCATCACGGCGGTGACGTTGAGCTCCAGCTGGTCCAGCAGCTCGGCGTCCGTTGCGGCCGCGAACCCCTTGCCCAGCCCCTTGCCGGCGTTGTTGACCAGGATGTCCACCGGCCGGGCGGTGTCCCGCAGCCGGGCCGCGACGTGCGATCGCTGTTCGGGGTCGGTGAGGTCGGCGGGCAGCACCTGTACATCGGGCGCGCCCGCGGCCAGCAGCGCCGGCCTGGCCTGCTCCAGTCGGGCGGCGTTCCGGGCGACGAGTACCAATCGGTCGCCGGCCAGCGCGAAATGGCGAGCGAAGGCGGCGCCGATGCCGGCGGAAGCGCCGGTGACGAGAACGGTCCCCATCGCCCGACCTTAACCGCCGGGCGTGGTCGGCCGGCCGGACCGGTTGCCTGCGAGTCGCTCATCGACTGCTGCCCTCAATGCGTGAAGGGGCGGTGCGACGCGACGAGCCGGCGGATCTCCTCCGTCGGGTACGGGACCTGCCTGCTCTGCTGCTGGAAGCGTCGGTTGAAGTCCGAGACGACGGCGGCGACCCGCGCATGCCGGGCGATGATCGCGGCGACCTCCGCGGTGACTCCCGTGGGGTGCTCGCCCTCGGCGTAGGCGCGCACCAGCGCGTAGCGGCCGTCCCGGTCGTCCGTCCGGTACCCCTGCAACGCGGTGACCAGCCAGTTCACCAGATACGTGGCGGTGTAGGACCGGTCGTAGTCCTGATGGCGCTCGGCAAAGTCGATCTCCTGCGGGGACAGCTCAAAGCGGGAGGAGATCGCCAGGCCGTAGTCCGCGAAGTACAGCCGATGGCCGTCGGTCAGGATGTTTTCGAAGTGCGCGTCGAAGTGCAGCAGCCCCCGGGCATTCATGAACGAGACGCCGTCCTGCAGGTTCCTTTCCACCATGGCGCAGGCCCGGTCGGTCGCGGCGTCGCCCGCGGCGACCTGGCCGTTCAGCCACTGGTGCAGGTTCTGCGGGATGTATTCCAAGAACAGCGCGATGCTCGCCGAGGCCCGATTGAGCGCCTCGATGCGCGTGCGTACCTGTGATCCGCCACCCCAATAGGCAACGGCGCGTTCGATATCGGCCCATTCCTCGGGCAGGGGCGTCGAGCCGGGCAGCGCCCTCCAGTGGTACATCAGGGGGAAGCCGTCGTGCTGGCCCGCGAGGACCCAGTTCGTCGTCATGGTGTGCACCGCGAGCTCTCGCCAGGCACCGAAGCCCGGCCCGCCGATGGCACCGACGCCGTAATGGCAGGCGACGGGCAGGTCGAACAGATTCGCCGTGGATCGAACGTGCTCGGGTTGCCGCTCCAGGTCGGTCAGGGGCACTCGCTTGACGAAGACCGGGCTTCCGGCCACCTCGAGCAGGGCCGATGTCCCGCCGATTCCGGATCCGATCGGGACGGCGGTGTCCAGCATCTCGGACAGTGTGCGATCGCTGCACAACGCCAGGGATGTCGAGATCGCGCCGTGTGCGGTCAGACGCGCGCTGCGTGGCCCGCTGAGGTACGTGGCTGCTGCCTGGTGGTTCAGAAGGCGACCTCCGGCACCTGCATCAGCGAGGTATCGGCGGCCTCGACGATCGCCCGCCGGGCCGAGAGCTCCGGCAACACGTTCCGGGCGAACCACCGCGCCACGGCGAGCTTGCCGGTGTAGAAGGCCGAGTCTGCCTCGGACACCCCACCGGAATCCAGCGCGCGCTGGGCCGCGGCGGCCTGGCGCAGCAGCAGGTAGCCGATCAGCACGTCACCGGCGCTCATCAGGAGCGACACGGCATGCTCACCCACCCGGTAGATCGACTCCGGATCCGTCTGGGAGGCCATCGTGTAGCCGACCAACCGGCCCACCATCAGCTGCAGGTCTTCGGAGGCGGTCTGCAGCAACGCCAGCTCCTCCTTGAAGCGCCCGTCACCACCTCCGGCTCCCGCGCTGCCCGACTGTGCCGCGGTGAGGAACTCCGCGATCTCGCCGGCGATCGCTGCCAGCGCGGTGCCACCCGTCCGCACGACCTTCCGGAAGAAGAAGTCCTGCGCCTGGATCGCCGTGGTGCCCTCGTACAGGGTGTCGATCTTGGAGTCCCGGATGTACTGCTCGATCGGGTAGTCCTGCGTGTAGCCGGAGCCGCCGAAGGTCTGCAACGACAGCGCGAGGTTCTCGTACGCCCGCTCGCTGCCCACGCCCTTGACCACCGGGAGCAGCAGATCGTTGACGGCGCGAGCCAGCTCGACATCCCCGTCACCGGCGGAGATCCGGTCCTGCCAGGACGCGGTGTACAGGTAGACGGCGCGCAGCCCCTCGGCATACGCCTTCTGGCGCATCAGAATCCGGCGCACGTCCGGGTGGTGGATGATCGTCACCCGCGGCGCCGACTTGTCCGCCTGGCGGGTCAGGTCCGCCGACTGCACCCGCTCGCGCGCGTAGGCCAGCGCATTGAGGTAGCCGGTGGACAGCGTGGCGATTGCCTTGGTGCCGACCATCATCCGCGCGTATTCGATCACCTGGAACATCTGCGCGATGCCGTCGTGCTTGTCCCCGAGCAGGTATCCGACGGCCGGGGCGCCGTGCTGGCCCAGCGTCAGCTCGCAGGTGTTGGAGACCTTCAGCCCCATCTTGTGCTCGACGCCGGTGACATAGACCCCGTTGCGCTCGCCCAGCTCGCCGGTCTCGGCGTCGAAGAGCACCTTCGGCACGATGTACAGGCTCAGACCCTTGGTGCCTGGCCGGGTCTCGATACCTGGCCCCTCCGGCCGGGCCAGCACCAGGTGGATGATGTTATCGGTCAGATCGTGCTCGGCGGAGGTGATGAACCTCTTGACTCCCTCCAGGTGCCAGCTGCCGTCCTCCTGCAGGATCGCCCGAGTCCGGCCCGCGCCCACGTCGCTGCCCGCGTCCGGTTCGGTCAGCACCATGGTGGCGCCCCAGCCGCGCTCGATGATGGTGCGCGCCATCGCCTGCTGCTCGGGGGTGCCGTTGCGGTGGATGACGGTGGCGAAGTTGGCCCCGCCGGCATACATGAACAGGGCGGGGTTGGCGCCCAGCAGCAGTTCGGCTGCGGCCCACCGCAGCGACGGGGTGGCCCCGTATCCGCCCAGGTCCTCCGGCAGCTCCAGCCGCCACCACTCGCCGTCCCGCAGCGCCCGGTAGGACTCGTGGAACGACGCCGGCAGCGGGGCGGTGTGCGTCTGTGGGTCGAACACCGGGGGATGACGATCACCGTCGACGAACGACGCCGCGATCGGGCCGGACGCCACCGCCTCCAGCTCGCGCAGCACCTCGCGGGCGGTGCTCGCGTCCAGCTGGCCGCGTCCGAGATAGGCGTCGGCGCCGAACACCTCGAACAGGTTGAACTCCAGGTCGCGAAGGTTGGAACGGTAGTGGCCCATGGCGGTCTCCCGGGTCTCGGTGGTGCGTGCGTGAATGGCCGCGTGCCGCGAAGTTACTCGCTGGTAGCTTCAGGCTATTACCGACCGGTAACCTTCGCAAGGCGCCCGCGCGGCACGCCGGGACCGCCCCTGCTGGACCGCACCGGGGTTCGTGGGTGACGATGCCTGCAATGACGGCCTCACGCGCACGGCGACGCCCCCTCCGCACCCGGTGCGGCACGGTGCTCGCGTGTGCCGCCGTACTGGCGCTCGCCGGATGCACCTCCGCGCCGCCCGACCGGCCTCGGCCATCCGGCGACGCCACCGGCTCGGTGCTGCCCACCGGCCCGTCCGGCCAGGGCGGCACGGGACTGATCCCACCGGACTCCGCCACCGGCTCTGCCGGGCAGACCGCGACGAACTCGGGTGCCGCCGGACGACCCGCGCCGCCGCCGGCCGCCACCCTGACCTGGCTGTCCGGCCCGGCCGCCGACGACGGCCTGCAGGTGACCACCGACGCCGGAAAGCGCTGGCAGGGACCGGTGCCGGGCGAGTGGGCGGTGCTGGATGACCAGGGCTACCGGTGGTTCGGCCCGGACGGATCGGTGGTCGGCTGCACGTCTCAGCGATCCTGCGTGGGCGTGGACGGTGACGGGAACGTCGTCGTCACCACCAGGCCGAAGGGCCTGCGGGTGGTGTTCGCCTCGGACGGCCGCTTCCTCGGCCGGTTCTCCGCGGCCGGCGACCGGATGTCCACGCCGAGCACCAAGCCCACCCTGGCGGATGCTGTGGCGGACAGCGGGGTGGACCTGCCCAGCCTGCTGAACGAGGCGACCCTGGCGCCGCCGTTCGCCGGCGGCGCCACCGGGGATCCGCATCTGATCACCGCCGGCGGGGTGCGGTTTACCACCCAGGTTGCCGGCCAGTTCGTGGCCCGCGGCGGCGACCGGGACCACACCATCCAGCTGCAACTCGAACCGATGGCGCACCGCGACGACGTATCGGTGGTGTCGGCGGTGGCCGTCGGAACCGGCGAGCACTCCATTGAGGTACACCTCGACGGCACGCTGTCCATCGATGGCACGACGCGGCCCTGGAAGTCCAGCTTCGACCAGGTCACGGTGTCGGGTGGGCTGGCGATCGGTCGGTGGCCCGCCGACGAGAACCGAGTCGTGGTGGTCGCGGTGCTCTGGCCGGATGGTGGGTCGGTGGTGATGTCGGCCAATCCGGCGCTGGGCATCACGGTGGTGGCGCACCTGGTTCCGGTGTCCGGCTCGGTGGGCCTGTTCGGTGCCGGTGGACAGGCCGCGGGGCCGGACCTGCTGTCCCGCAAGGGGACGGCGGAGAACACCGGCACGGTGCTGGCGTCCTGGGAGGTGACCGAGTCGGAGCGGCTGTTCGCCGAGAAGCCCGCGGCCGTCTCCGGGTTCCCGAAGGACGCGCCGCCGGCGGACCCGGGTGCGGCCAAGGTGGCCGCCGAGGCCTGCGGTGGGCAGGGCATCCAGCACGCGGAGGACGTGGCAGCGTGCGAGTTCGACGTGGCACTGACCGGTGATCCGGGGTTCGTTCCGGGGCACGTCGAGTTGGCGCTGCCGGCGGAGCGGCCGGCCGTGGCGGCCACGTTCGCGCAGCACTGGCCGGCGCTGACGCCGGGGAGCCTGCTGGGCGCGGCCACCATGCCGTCCGACGGCCGGCTGAGCCTGACGCTGGGCTCCGGCAAGGCGCGGGTGTACCGGATGACGCTGGCGCATCACGGGGTGGTGACCCTGATCAACCGGGCCGGCTGCGGCGTCGATGAGACCCCGCCCGGTCTGGAGCAGGCGGCGATGCGGGTGTTCGACGTCTCGGGACATGCGGTCAGCGATCGGTTCGCGCTGTGCGGCCACGAGCAGACACCGGATCTGCCGGCCGGGACCTACAACCTGGTGGTGGTCAACGGGCCGTCCACCCCGAACCTGTTTGTCCGGGTCGACGTCACGCTGCCCTGAGCCGGGCGTCAGCCGGCCGCGCGGTGCACGATGCGGGCGCCGGCCACCGTGGCCAGCACCGGAATCTGGCCGAGTTGCCCGGCCGGTTCGCGATACGGGTCCGCGCCCAGCACCACCAGATCGGCCGTCGCTCCCGGTCGGATCGCCGTGTCCCGGCCGTGCAGGGCGCCGCCGCCCACCGTGCAGGCGGCCAGCGCGGTATCGAGGTCCAGTGCCTGATCCGGGCCGAGTGCGGGGGCCCGCGGCGACTCGATCGGTCGCCGGGTCAGCGCCACCTGGACCTGGGCCAGCACGCTCGCGCTCGAGACCGGCCAGTCCGACCCTGCGGCCAGGGGAGCACCGGCGCGGTGCAGGTCGGCGAACGGATACTGCCCATCGACCCGCCGGTCGCCGAGGAGCGGTCGGCACAGCGTGCGCACCTGGTCGTCCTCCGCCGCCCAGAGCATCTGCAGTGTGGCGGTGACGCCGAGCGCGGCGAACCGGGGGACATCGTTCGGGGCGACCAGTTGCAGGTGCGCGAGGTGATGCCGGGGCCTGGCCGCCACCCGTCCACCGCCGGCCGCGGCGATCGCGTCAAGGGCGTGCGTTACCGCCCGGTCGCCGATGGCATGTAGATGCACTGCGAAGCCCGCACTTTCGGCCGCCCGCACCGCCCCCAGGAGCTCGTCACCGCTCAGGTACAGGGTCCCTGTGGCGGGGGGCAGCTGGTTGAGGTAGGGCAGGTGCACGGCCGCCGAGCGGTTCTCCACGATGCCGTCGACCATGATCTTCACGGTGCCGGCGCCGATCCGGGCGCCAGGCCCGGCGGATCGCGGCGGTCCGGCCAGCGCGCGGACTCGCTCCCGCCGCGCCACCAGGTCGGTGATCTGCTCCGGTCCGCGGGCGCGGTCCCACCACAGCGCCAATTCCACCGTGCCGGTCAGCTCCCCGCGACCCGCCAGGTCCTCGTAGACCGGCAGCGGGTCGGGATAGCCCAGGTAGTGGCCCACGATCGCGTCCTGCCAGGCGGTAATGCCCTGCGCGTGCAGATGGCGTTGCGCAGCCAGCAGGGCGGCGCGCTGGTGGGCCGGTGACGGTGCCGGCATGGCCCGGGCGACCAGGGTGGCGGCGCCCTCGTGCAGCATGCCGGTGGGGGAGCCGTCCGGCGCCCGCTCGATCCGGCCGTCCGGCGGATCAGGGACCGTCGCGTCCAGCCCGGCCGCCCGCAGTGCCGCGGTGTTCACCCAGGCACCGTGCCGATCGGTGTTAACCAGGTAGGCGGGGCGATCGGCAGTGACGGCGTCCAGTTGCTGCGCCGTCGGCAGGCCGCCGGGAAACGCGGGGAGCGCCCAGCCGCCGCCGGTGATCCACAGCGCATCCGGATGGGCGCGGCCGAACGCCTCGACCAGGCGCAGGTAGCCGGCGGCGTCGCCCGTGTCGCCTGTGTCGCCTGTGTCGTGCAGGTTGCAGCCGATCAGGTCGAGCCCGCCGAACAGCGGATGCACGTGTGCGTCGGTGAATCCGGGTAGCACGGCCGAGCCGGCCACCCGGTCGGCGCCCGCCGGTAGCGCCGCCCGGCAGTCGGCCACCGACCCCACGGCGGCGATCCGCCCGTCCAGTACGGCGACGGCGTCCGCCCACGGCCGCGCCGGGTCGAAGGTGCGCACCCGGCCGGTCACCAGCAGCGCGTCCATCGACGGAAGGCTACCGGCGCGGCCCCGGCGCGATCGGCGGTGGCGAAGCCTCACCTGGGCCTCACGGCTACCCTGCTGATCATGAGCGCTGGTGACCCGGCCCCGACCCTCGGCGACGACAAGGACTGGACGTGGGCCGCCGAGCGGGCCTGCCCCGACTGTGGATACGACCCGACCGTCCTGGTCGACGCCGGCCTGGGGGCCGCCCTGCGGGCCACCTCCGATCGCTGGTCCGCCGTGCTGCGCCGGCTCGAGGTGCGCCGGCGCCCCCGGCCGGACACCTGGTCGCCGCTCGAGTACGCCTGCCACGTCCGGGACGTGCACCGGCTGTTCACCGAGCGGGTCCGGTTGATGCTGACCGCGAACGACCCGCAGTTCGCCAACTGGGACCAGGACGCCGTCGCGGTCGCCGACCGGTACTGGCAGCAGGATCCGAGCGAGGTCACCGCGCAACTGGCGGCGGCCGCCGAGGCCACGGCTGCCCAGTACGACGCCGTGCCGGCGGATGCATGGCCCCGCACCGGACGGCGCAGCAACGGCGCGGTGTTCACCATTTCCTCGATCGGCAGGTATCACCTGCACGACGTGGTGCACCATCTTGGTGACGTGCGGGGATAGCCCGCCCCAATCATCGGAGGGCTCCTATGAGCAGCGAATCGGCAGAAGCACCCGTCCGACGGCCCGGCACCCGGGACCTGAACACCGGCCCCACGCGGCCGGATCCCTTCGTAGCGGGGCTGAAGTCCGGCCCGGACGGCCACGACGAGCAGGATCCGGTTGTCGGCGGACTGGCCTCGGGCGAGAGCGGCACCGAGCAGTAACGACCATCCAGAGCGGGCGACGGGAATCGAACCCGCGCTGTCAGCTTGGGAAGCTGAAGTTCTACCACTGAACTACGCCCGCAGCGCACGTCACTATACCGAACCTCGGCGGGCCGGCGGCGCGCCGAGGACCTCGTCACCGCCCAGATGGGCGCGACGCCTCGCGATCTGCCTCGGTCGGCTCCGCGGCCGGGCTCTGATAGAGCTGATCGGCGTCGAACAGCGCCGGGCCATCGCGCTCGGCGACGCCCTCCGCGAGCAGCATGCGCCGCTTGGTGACGGCTCCGCCGGGGGCGGAGAACCCGCCGATGGTGCCGTCGGCGCCCAGCACCCGATGGCACGGTACGACGATCGGGAACGGGTTGGCGCCCATTGCCCGGCCGATCGCGCGGGCCAGCCCGGGGTTGCCGATCCGGTCGGCGAGCTGGCCGTAGGTCATCGTGTCCCCGGGGGCGATGGTGCGCGCGGCGGCGTAGGCCCGCTGCAGGAAGTCCGACAGGCCCGACATGTCCAGCGTGAGGTCGCCCAGATCGTCGCGCGAGCTGCCCTCCAGCACCGCGCGGATTCGGTCGATCGCCCGCCGGATCGACGCCGGCGGCGCTGCCTCGGCGGCCTCGGGGTAGGACTCGGCCAGTTGCGCTCGCGTCGCCTGCTCGGAGGGCTCGGGAAGGTGCACGCCGGTGATCCCACGAGGTCCCCAGGCGATACCGCAGCACCCGATCGCACTATTGAACGCCGCATAACCGGCGGTGACGCGGCCATCGCCAGGTGCCGGCTCCTTGCTGCGGGTCATGGCCCCCATGGTGCACCGCCGGTCCGACAGCCAGCCCCGCTACGCTGCATCAATGCTGCTGTCCGACCGAGACCTGCTGGCGGAGATCGACGCGGGCCGGCTCGGCGTCGACCCCTTCGATGCGACCTTGGTGCAACCGTCGAGCATCGACGTGCGCCTGGACCGGCGGTTCCGCGTGTTCAACAACAGCAAGTACACCCACATCGACCCGGCCGTGCAGCAGGACGATCTCACCAGCCTGGTGGAAGTGGCCGGCGACGGCAGTGATTCCTTCGTGTTGCATCCGGGGGAGTTCGTGCTCGGCTCCACCTACGAGGCGGTGACGCTGCCCGACACCCTGGCGGCGCGGCTGGAGGGCAAGAGCTCGCTGGGGCGCCTGGGGCTGCTGACGCACTCCACGGCCGGGTTCATCGACCCCGGGTTCTCCGGGCACATCACGCTGGAGCTGTCCAACGTGGCAAACCTACCGATCACCCTGTGGCCGGGCATGAAGATCGGCCAGTTGTGCCTGTTCCAGCTCAGCTCGCCGTCGCTGCACCCGTACGGCTCGGCCCAGTACGGCTCCCGCTACCAGGGCCAGCGCGGGCCGACGCCGTCCCGGTCGTATGTCAACTTCCGCCGGGACACCATCGATCGGTGACGGGCCGGCAGCGATGACGCCGTGCGGTCCGCGCCCGCCCTGCGCCCTGCCTGTATCGTCCCGAACTGGCGGATGCGCCGGGACGGGCCGGCGCGCCGAGCCGCCTCGATGCCGGGAGAGGGGCCAGTCGCAGTGAGCGTGCTGTCGATCGTGCTGATCACGCTGTGCGCGGCGGTCACCGTAGTGGCGGCCCTGATGACGGCGCGGACCGTGCTCCGGATGGTCCGAACGATCCGGCTCGGCCAGCCCGATCCCACCCGCGGGCGCCCGTTCGGGCGCAGGTTCGCCACCATGCTCACCGAGACCGTCGGCCACACCAGGATGCTGCAGCTGTCCGTGGTCGGCGTGGCGCACTGGTTCGTCTTCGCCGGGTTCATCGTGCTCTCGCTACTGGTCGTCGAGGCCTACGGCGAGGTGATCGACCCCTCCTTCGAGCTGTGGGTCCTGGGTACCTGGGGCCCGTGGAACCTGTTGGTGGAGATTCTGGGGGTGACGACGATCCTGGGGATCGCCGTGCTCATCGTGATCCGCCAGCTCGCCCACCCGCGCCGACCGGGGCGCCGATCCCGGTTCGAGGGCTCGAACTTCTGGCAGGCCTACTTCGTCGAGATCGTGGTGGCCATCGAGGGTGTGGGCGTGCTGCTGGTGCGCGGGTTCAAGCAATCCGCGGACTATCTGCACCAGCCGGCGTGGTCCTCCCCGGTCGCGCACGCCCTTGCCAGCTTCCTGCCGAGCTCGGATGCGGCGATCGGGATCACCGCCACCTTCAAGGTGCTCTCGGCGATGGTGTGGCTGATCGTGATCGCCGCGAACGTCACCATGGGAGTGGCCTGGCACCGGTTCACCGCCTGGTTCAACATCTTCTTCAAGCGCGAAGACTCCGGCCGAACGGCGCTGGGCGCGCTCAAGCCGATGATGTCCGGGGGCGCCCCGCTGGACTTCGAGAAGGCCGACCCGGAGACCGATGTGTTCGGCGCCGGCAAGATCGAGGACTTCTCCTGGAAGGCCTGGCTGGACTTCACCACCTGCACCGAGTGCGGACGCTGCCAGTCGCAATGCCCGGCGTGGAACACGGCCAAGCCGCTGAGCCCGAAGCTGGTGATCCTGGCGCTGCGTGATCACGCCTACGCCAAGGCGCCCTATCTGGCCGCCGGCGGCGGCACCGACATGGCCGGCACGGAGAAGCTGTCCGATCAGGACATGGCGGCGTTGGCCCACTCCGACCCGCTGGCCGCGCTGGAGGCCGGGCGCCCGCTGGTCGGGGGTGCTGACGCTGCCGGTGGTGCCGGCGGCATCATCGATCCCGAGGTGCTGTGGGACTGCACCACCTGCGGCGCGTGCGTGCAGCAATGCCCGGTGGACATCGAGCACGTCGACCACATCGTGGACATGCGGCGCTACCAGGTGATGATCGAATCGGAGTTCCCCACCGAGCTGGGAGGCCTGTTCCGCAACCTGGAGAACAAGGGCAACCCCTGGGGGCAGAACGCCTCCGCGCGAATGGACTGGGCCAAGGATCTGCCGTTCGAGGTGCCGGTGGTGAACGGGAGGATCGACGACGATCACGAGTACCTGTTCTGGATCGGCTGCGCCGGGGCCTTCGACGACCGGGCCAGGCGCACCGTCCGGGCCACCGCCGAGCTGCTACACCTGGCCGCCGTCGGGTTCGCCGTGCTGGGCAACGCCGAGACCTGCACCGGCGACCCGGCCCGCCGTGCCGGCAACGAGTTCCTGTTCCAGATGCTCGCGAGCGCGAACGTGGAGACGATCAATGCCGCGTTCGGCGAGCGCAAGCGCCGCAAGATCGTCACCACCTGCGCGCACTGCTTCAACACGCTGCTCAACGAGTACCCGCAGCTGGGCGGGCAGTACGAGGTGGTGCACCACACCCAGCTGCTGAACCGGTTGGTGCGCGAACGACGGCTGGTGCCGGTGGCCGACCCGGCCCGGACTGCTCGCCAGGTGACCTACCACGATCCGTGCTACCTGGGCCGGCACAACCAGGTGTACTCGCCGCCGCGGGAGCTGATCGGAGCCGCGGGCGTCACGCTGACCGAGATGCCGCGCAACGCCGAGCGAGCACTGTGCTGCGGGGCCGGTGGCGCCCGGATGTGGATGGAGGAGCGGATCGGCAAGCGCATCAACCTGGAGCGCACCGATGAGGCCGTGGCGACCGGCGCGACCCAGATCGTCACCGGCTGCCCGTTCTGCCGGGTGATGCTCACCGATGGGCTCACCGCGCGGCAGGCCGACGGCATCGGCACCGACGTGGAGGTGCTGGACGTCGCCCAGGTGCTGCTGGAATCCGTCAAGCGCTCCTGACGGCCTTGGGAGTCTGAGGTGGCGTCATGGCGCGACCTGGGACTCACGAGCCGGGGGAGAATGGCGGCCATGAGCGAGCAACCCGACCAGGCCGTCCCCTCGGATCCGGCGCCGGCAGCGTCGTCCGGATCGGCGGCGCCCGCATCGGCCACGTCTCCCGCATCGCCGGCGCCAGCCGTACCGGCGATTCCCGACACTCCCGTCACCGGCATGCCCGTCCCGCCCACGACGACACCCGCCACCGACTACACCGACGCCGGCGTGCCTACCCTGCATTACCTGCAGGACAAGATCGACCGCCGGTACGGCACCGCCCTGGGCGCCACCGAACTGGCCGAGGCGGGCGACGAGGCCCAGGCCCAGCAACGGACCGCCGCCGACCGTGAGCAGGCCGGCCGCGACCGGCTGGCGGAGATCCGCCGGTCGCTGCACCCGGACCGGTAACGAACTCCCGGATCGATCCAGCAACGCTGTGAAACAGTGGACGGGTGCAGATCGGCATCCTCGGACCCCTCGAGGTGCGCGACGGTGACGTCGGCGTGCCCGTCGCCGGCGCCCGGCTCCGCCGCCTGCTGACCAGGCTGGCGCTGGACGCCGGGCGGGCGGTGCCCATCGCGGAATTGGTGGACGCCGTCTGGCTCGACGACCCGCCGCACGAGGTCGCCAACGCGCTGCAGTCTCTGGTGTCCCGGCTGCGCCGGGCGCTGGGGGCCGCCACCCCGATCCGGCAGACCCCCGCCGGCTACCGGCTGGACGTCGCGCGCGAGGACATCGACGCGCACGCCTTCGCCGACCTGGCCGGTGCGGGCCGGCGCGAGCTGCTGGCCGGTGACCCCGTCACCGCCAGCCGCACCCTGACCACCGCGCTGGCGCTGTGGCGTGGCGCCCCGCTCGCCGACGCCGACGACGCTCCCTACGCGACCGCCCCGACCGCCCGGTGGGACGAGACTCGGCTGGGCGCCTGCGCCGACCGGATCGCCGCCGAGCTCGCGCTGGGCAATGCCGCCGGAATGATCGGTGAACTCGACGAACTGGTGGCCGCCCATCCGTTGCGCGAGCAGTTCGTCGGCCAGCTCATGACGGCACTCGCCGCCACCGGCCGCACCGCCGACGCCCTGGCCGCCTACGAGGCGCTGCGCCGCCGGCTGGCCGACCTGCTCGGCGCCGACCCGGGGCCGGAGATCAGCGCCCAGCACCTGGCGCTGCTGCGCGGCGAGCAACCCGCCACCCCGGGGCAGCCCGCGGCTCCGGCACCGCCGGGCCGCCGCACCAACCTGCATGCTGCCGTGTCCAGCTTCATCGGACGCGAGGCCGAACTGGCCCGGATCGCCGAGCTGGTCGCGCGGACCCGGCTGACCACCATCGTCGGGCCGGGCGGAGCCGGCAAGACCCGGCTGGCCGCCGAGGCCGCGTCACCGCTGGTCGACGCCGGCCGGGACGGGGTGTGGCTGGTGGAGCTGGCGCCGGTCTCGGATGGCGCCACCATTGCCCAGGCGGTGCTCGGGGCCTTTGGCGTCCGGGACGCGCGCATCCTGGATCGTCGGTCCGAACCGGTCGGCGGCATGTCGGCCACCGACCGGGTGCTGGACACGCTGGCCGACTCGGACGCGCTGCTGGTGGTCGACAATTGCGAGCACCTGATCGCGGCGGTCGCCGAGTTCACCGAGCTGCTCCTGGCTCGCTGTCCGCGGGTGCGGGTGTTGGCCACCAGCCGGGAGCCGCTCGGCCTGGCGGGCGAGGCGCTGGTGGCGATCCCGCCGCTGGGCCTGCCTCCGATCGGTGCCGACGCCGCCCAGGCGGCGGCGCACCCCGCCGTGCAGCTGCTGGTGGAACGTGGGCGGGCGGCCAGCGCGGCTTTTGCCCTGACCGACGAGACCGTCGGCGCGGTGGTCGACATCGTGCGCCGGCTGGACGGGCTGCCACTGGCGATCGAGTTGGCTGCGGCGCGGCTGCGGGTCCTGCCGGTGACGGAGATCGCGCAGCGGCTCTCCGACCGGTTCCGGCTGCTCGCCGGCGGCATGCGCACCTCTGTGGCCCGGCATCGCACGCTGCGCGCGGTGGTGGAGTGGAGCTGGGAGCTGCTCACCGATGCCGAGCGGCTGCTGGCCGAACGGTTGGCCATCTTCCCGGCCGGCACCACTGCCACGGTGGCCGGCCGGGTGTGCGGTGACGGCGCGCTGGATCCTCGCGAGATTCCCGACCTGCTGCTCGCCCTCGTGGACAAGTCGTTGCTGCAGGCGAGTTCCGGCGCGGGCGACGTGCGGTACCGGATGCTGGAGACCATCCGGGAGTACGGCGTGGAGCGGCTGGATGAGCGCGGCGAACTGGCCGAGGCCCGCTCCCGGCATGCGACCTACTTCGCCGAACGCTGCCGGCAGCTGGATCCGGTGTTGCGCACCCGCGATCAGCTGGCGGCGCTGGCCGAGTTCACCGCGGAGCGGGACAACATGCTCGCGGCGCTGCGCTACCTGGGCGACTCCGGAGACGTCCCGACTGCCGCCTCGTTGGTGCTCGACCTGTGCTGGTTCTGGACCATCACCGGCGCGCACACCGAGATGGCCACCTGGACCCAGTTCGTGCTCGATGCGAGTCGGGGTGCCGGCGACTCCCCGGACCGGGTACGGGTGCAGGCCTCCCGGTTGCTGGCCAGGGTTCTCGGGGCGCAGACCAACGCCGAGGAGTCCTGGCCCGACCTGCAGCGGGAGCTTGCCGACGTCGGCCGCCGGCTCGCCGCGGTGGACGACGGTGCCGACCCGATGACGTCGCTGGCACGGCTGTACATCGAGTTCTTCGGTCGGCAGGGCCCGGCGGATGACGACCTGATCGCCCGGTCCGGCGACTCGCCCGATCCCTGGATGCGGGCCATGGTCGGGGCGATGCGCGCCATGTACCTGGAGAACAACGGCGATGTGGCCGGGCTGCGCGCGGAGATTGACGCCACCTACGCCGCGTTCGACGAGATCGGCGACCGGTGGGGGCTGTCAACGGTGCTGACCGTGCGGGCGGGGGTGCGCAGCCTGGACGGCGACGTGGACGGCGCGGTCGTCGACTACCTGCGCGCGCTGGATCTGCTGGCCGAGCTCGGCGCCACCGAGGACGACATGATCGTGCACCTGAAGATGGCCGGACTTCGGTTGCAGCAGGGGGACTTCGACGGCGCCCGTGGGCACATCGCCGCCGTGCGGGTCGGTCAGCCGGGCACGCCGGTCCCCCTGGAGCGCATCCTGCTGGCCGATGCCGCCCAGATCGGCATCCTGCTGGTGGAGGGGGAGGTGGCACAGGCGGTCGAACGGGCCACGGACCTGCGGGCACGAGCACCGGACGCGGTGGGGGACAACCCGATGTACGGGCATCTGAGCGCGATGATCGGATCGGTGTGCGCCTCGGCCGCGGTCGCCGGCGGCGATCTGGCCACCGCCCGCCAGGACCTGCTGGCGAGCTATCCGGCGGCGCTATCCACCGAGGACCGGCCGCTGCTGGCCTCGTACGCGGTCTCCGTGGCCGGCTATGCGGAGGCGATCGGGCGGCCGGTGGACGGGGCCGAGATCCTGGGCGCCGCCACGGCGCTGCGCGGGGCCGACGACCTCGGCGACGCCGGCATCGCGAAGGTGCGCGAGCAGCTGATCGTCGCGCTGGGCCGGTCGGTGTTCGACGCCGAATACGCCGCCGGCCGTTCCTTGGGCCACGACATCGCGGCCAAGCGCATCGACCCGGCGCTGCTGGAGGACGGCGACGAGTCCCGAGGGCCTGTCCGCTCGCATCCGAGCCGGCCGCTGACCCCGCGCACCGAGGCTCGGGGGCGGCCGTCTTAGCCGGTGATGCTGCCGACCCACGGCGAATGTTGGTAGCATGGCTACGATCAATACATAACCAACAAGGAGGTGGCGTCACCGTGACGGTCACCCAGATTGATGTCGACGACAGTGCGCTCGAGGAGGCCATGCGACTGTCAGGCGCCAGGACGAAGAAGGACACGGTCAACCTGGCACTACGGGAGTACGCCGAGCGTCATCGCCGGATCGAGGCTCTGGACCGCTATGCGGCTGCAGCACAGAATTGGGATCACGCGGCGTGGCAGGCAATGCGGGCGGCGGAGAAGTTGCCGGTCGCGTGAGTCACTACCTGGTTGACTCGTCCGCGCTGTGGCGCATCCTGCGCGAGCCCGAGATTCGTGCCGGGTGGGCGGAGGTCATCAGCGACCATGGCATCGGATCGTGCCATCCGCAGCGCGCGGAGTTTCGCCGCTCGGCCCGTGACATGGACGAGTACGACCAGATGTCGGCGATGTTCGCTGATCTTTACCCGGACGTTCCGCTGCCGAAGGCCACCTGGCAGTGGGTCGAGACAGCGCAGTACCGGCTGGTTCGGGCGGGCGCGCACCGTGCGCTGTCCTGTGTGGACCTGTTGATCTGTGCCGTCGCCGCGCTCCGCGGACTCGTGATCCTGCATGACGACAACGACTTTGGCACCGCGGCCCAGCACCTGACCGAGCTGCGCGAGCGACGCGTTCGGACCCTGCCCGGACCGGCGTGAACGGCGGGGCGGGGCCGTGCTGCACGGCCCCGCCGGCACGAGACTCAGGCGCGCCGTCGGTATCCGCGCAGCGCCAGCGGCACGAACACGACCAGCAGCGCGGCCATCCAGCCCAGGGTCCACAGCAGATCGTTCGTCACCGGCCCGCCGGTCATCAGCCCGCGGATCGCCGATGCCAGGTGACTCATCGGGTTGGCGTCCGCCACGGGCCGCATCCAGCTCGGCATGGTGGAGGTCGGCACGTAGCCGTTGGACACGAAGCTGAGCGGCATCACCAGCAGGAACATGATGCCCTGCACCGCGCCGGGGGTGCGCACCTTCATACCAACCCACACCGAGATCCAGCAGAAGCACAGCGCGAACGCGACGGCCAGCCCGATCGCGGCCAGCGTGGCGATGACGTTGGTCTGGATGCGGAACCCCAGGATGGCGGCCATGCCCAGGGTCACGCCGCAGGAGATCAGGTAGCGCACCACGTCGGCCGCCACCGCTCCGACCAGCGGCACCGACCGGCCGATGGGCAACGATCGGAACCTGTCGAACACGCCCTTCTCGATATCCGCGTTCAGGTTCTGCCCGATCGCGACTCCGGCGAGCGCGATGCCGATGCCCATCATGGCGGGCAGCAGGAACTGCAGGTACTGGCCCTGCGATCCGCCGGAGATGGCGCCGCCGAAGATGTAGGTGAACATCAGCAGGAAGATGATCGGCTGCAGCGTGACGTCGATCAGCGCCTCCGGCGTGCGCCAGGTCTTGATCAGGCTGCGCTTGGCCAGCGTCAGCACGTGGGACAGATAGGTGGCCGGCGACGAGGATGCCGTACTCAGCGCGGCCGAGACCGGCTGTGGTGGTGGAGGTCCGGCGTGCTGAGGCCGGGTCTGGGTGGTGGTGCTCATGCTGCGTTCTCCTTGGAATCGATATCGGTGACGGTGTCCGCCGACCGGCCGGTCAGGGTCAGGAAGACCTCGTCCAGGCTCGGCAGGTGCAGAGACAGTTCGTGCACGGCGACGCCCTCGGCGGCCAGCCTGGCCACCACCGGAGCGAAGAATTGCTCGTCCGGCACCGCGACCGATAGCCGCTCGCGGCCGACGATTTCCGGTGTCGCTCCGGTGATCTCGCCCAGAATGCGGCGCACATCGTCCAGCTGGGCGCCGTCCGCGGGGCGCACCTCGATGCGCTGCCCGCCGATGACCCGCTTGAGCCCGTCCGGGGTGTCGTTCGCGATCACCCTGCCGTGATCGATCACGCTGATCCGATCGGCCAGTGCATCGGCCTCGTCCAGGTACTGGGTCGTCAGCAGCACCGTGGAGCCGTCGGCGACCAGGGTGCGTACCACCTCCCACATCTCCTCGCGCTTGGCCGGGTCCAGCCCGGTGGTCGGCTCGTCGAGGAAGATCACCGCCGGCCGGCCGACCATGCTGGCGGCCAGGTCCAGGCGCCGGCGCATGCCACCGGAGTAGTTCTTGGCGACCCGGCCGGCCGCGTCGGCAAGGTCGAACCACTCCAGCAGCTCGGCGGCGCGGGCCCGGGCGTCCCGGGCGGACAGGTTGAGCAGGCGGCCGATCATCACCAGGTTCTGGGTGCCGGTCAGGTCCTCGTCCACCGAGGCGTATTGGCCGGTGAGACCCACCGTCGCGCGCACCCGGTGCGGCTCGCGCAGCACGTCGTACCCGCCGACGGTGGCCTGCCCGGCATCCGGCTGCAGCAGGGTCGCCAGGATCCGCACCGCCGTGGTCTTGCCGGCGCCGTTCGGGCCCAGGACGCCCAGCACGGTGCCCTGCTCGGCGGACAGGTCGACCCCGTCCAGCGCCTGGGTGTTGCCGAAGCGCTTGCGCAGCCCCTCGGCGTGAATGGCTAATGCTCCTGTTGTCATGGTGAGACTCCTCTGTGCTGCCCGCGGGCAGCGGCGACGTTCGTTGTCGATCACCACTGTGCCGGTGCCCGCTGGCGGCACGCTGACATCGGGCAGCCATGCGCTGGTGCGCCCTGATACGCCCCGCCCCGCCCCGCTCGTGAGCCTGTGGTTGCGCTATGGCGCCAGCACAGACTCACGAGCGCAATCGGGCGCCCGGGTGTGACCTTGGCCGCAAACGGTATCGATCCAGCCGCAGTTGGTGTTCACTACTGATGCCGACCCTGGATGCGACGGTGGTTCACCAGCAGACGGCGCCCGCGTGGCGCGGCAGTTGAGCTTGGGCGATGCGGGGGGTTCGATTCCTCCCGGCGGCACTCAGCGGGACGCACGACTGGACCACCCCGGTCGCGCGTCCCGCTTGTCAATTCACTCGGGTCACTCGGGGCGTCGAATCACTCGGGCGTCGTCACGCCAGCCGGTTCGCCGGCGTGAAGGCGAAATGGTCCTCATCCGACTCGGCCCGGATCACGTGCGTCACCGCATTGATCAATGCCAGGTGGGTGAATGCCTGCGGGAAGTTGCCCAGGTGCCGCCCGCTGACCGGGTCCAGTTCCTCGGCGTACAGCCCCAGCGGCGACGCGTGCGAGAGCAGCCGCTCGCAGAGTGCTCGGGCCCGGTTCACCTCGCCGATCTCGACCAGCGCCGACACCAGCCAGAACGAACAGATGGTGAAACTACCCTCCACGCCAGACAATCCGTCGTCGGTGGACTCCGTTCGGTAGCGCAGCACCAGCCCGTCCTGGGTCAGATCGTCGGCGATCGCCAGCACCGTCGCGCGAATCCGCGGGTCGTCCGGCGGCAAAAAGCGCACCAGCGGCGCCAGCAGCAGCGACGCGTCCAGCTCCGAAGACCCGTAGTGCTGCACCAGCACGCCGCGCTCGTCCACCCCGTGGGCCAGCACATCGGCGCGGATCTCGTCGGCGATCCGTTGCCAGCGCCGGGCCTGCTCGTCGGAGTCGTGCAGCGACGCCAGTCGCGCCCCCCGGTCCAACGCCACCCAACACATGATCTTGCTCATGGTGAAGTGTTTCGGTTCGCCGCGCACCTCCCAGATGCCCCGGTCGGTGCCCTGCCACCGCTCGGCCGCCTGCTCGACCTGGGCGACCACGATGGGCCACATCTCCTCGGGCATCTGATCCCGGGACCGCGTGTGCAGGTACACCGAGTCCAGCAGCGCGCCCCACACGTCGTGCTGCCGCTGGTCGAACGCGCCGTTTCCGATGCGCACCGGACGGGCGTCGCCGTAGCCGGACAGGTGGTCCAGGGTGCGCTCGGTCAGGTCCCGCTCCCCGTCCACCCCGTACATGATCTGCAGGTGCTCCGGGTCGTCGGTGGCGACATCGTGCACGAAGTAGAAGAAGTCGTCGGCCTCCCGATCGAAGCCCAGCGTGTACAGCCCCCACAGCGCGAAGGTGGAGTCCCGGATCCAGGAGTAGCGATAGTCCCAGTTGCGCTCGCCGTGCGGGGTCTCCGGCAGCGAGGTGGTGGCCGCCGCCATCAGGGCGCCGGTCGGGGCGTAGCTGAGCCCCTTGAGCGCCAGCGCCGAGGTCTGCAGGTGCGCCCGCCAGGGATGGTCCGGGAACGAGCCCTGGGTCAGCCACTGCCGCCAGAATTCGCTGGTCTCCTCTATCAGTCGGTTGGCCTCGTCCAGGTCGGTCGGGCCGGGCAGCTCGGAAAAGGCCAATGCCACGAAATGCCGTTCCCCCTCCCGCATCCGGGTCCGGCCGGTCACGATGCGACCCTCCAGGCCGAGCCGGACCGAGCTGGTCAGGGTGAGCGTCGGCTGGCCGTGGGCGGTTCCGACGACGGTGTCGTACCCGGCGTCGGGGTAGGTCCAGTCCACCGGCGTGCGGCCGTAGTCGAATTCGGGGCGGCAGCTCACCGACAGGTCGACCGTCCCGTACAGACATTCCACCGTGCGCACCAGCAGGTGCGTGGCATCGGTGTCGGTTGGTGCCCGGCGGTGTGTCTGCGAGCGCTGCGAGAGGTTGTGCCACGGGCCGATGATCAGCGCGTCACGGACGATCAGCCATCCGGTCGGAGTCTGCCAGGTGGTCTCCAGCACCAAGGTGCCGGGCAGGTAGCGGCGGGCCACCGGGACCTGAGAGCCGAACGGCCCGACCCGGAACGAGCCGGCGGAGCGATCGAGCAGGGCGGTGAAGATGCTCGGTGAGTCCGGGCGTGGCACGCACATCCACTCCACGGAGCCGGACGGGGCGATCAGGCAGTTGGTCTCGCAGTCGGATAGGAATGCGTAGTCGGCGATGGCCGGGAATTCGCCGGAGATCCCGCGCCGGTAGGGGGATCCGTCGGTGGCCTCGGTGCGGCCGGCGGTGGTGGCGTCGGCGGTCTGGGCATCCGGTCGCGCGGTGGAAGGGGCGTCGCTGGCTGTCACGTCACCGATTGTCTCGTGCACATCGATTGCTCGCAGGTCGTCGGCGTGTGACGGCGCGCGACCGCATGCCGGGCCGGTTGACCCTGCACTGCCGCGGACTGCGTCCGACCAGGCAACTACCGTGGCGCGGTGAGCACCTCCGAGGCCGCCGCGTCGGCCCCCCGCGCCGGCAGCGCCGCGGCACTCCTCGCGGTCGTCGTCACCGTCGTGCTGTGGGCCTCGGCGTTCGTCGGCATCCGGTACGCCGCGCCGTACCTGTCGCCCGGGCCGCTGGCCCTGGGCCGATTGGCGGTGGGCACCGTCGCCCTCGGCGCGCTGGTGGTGCTGCGCCGGGACCCGCTGCCCCGCGGGCGGGACTGGTGGCCGATCGTCACCATCGGCGTGCTGTGGTTCGGCGTCTACAACGTTGCGCTCAACGCCGGGGAGCGGGCAGTGGACGCGGGCACCGCCGCCATGGTGATCAACATCGGCCCGCTGCTGATCGCGGTGCTGGCCGGCTGGCTGCTGCGGGAGGGCTTTCCGCGCAGTCTGCTGATCGGCATCGGCGTGGCATTCGCCGGATCCGTGGTGGTCGGGCTCGCCACGTCGGAGGGCGCTGTGGGCTCCGCCCCGCTGATCGGCGTGCTGCTGTGCCTAGCGGCGGCGGTGGTCTACGCGATCTCGGTGGTGCTGCAGAAGGGCGTGCTGGCGCGGGTATCCGCGGTGCAGGTCACGTTCTGCGGCTGCGCGATCGGATTGGTGTGCACGCTCGGGTGGGCGCCGCAGCTGGTCGGCGAGATCGGCCGGGCACCAACGTCGGTGGCAGCGTCGGTGCTCGCGACGGTCGTCTACCTGGGGCTGTTCCCGACCGCAGTCGCGTTCACCACCTGGGCGTTCGCGCTGCGCCGGCTGCCGGCCGGCAGGCTGGGAGCAACGACCTATGTGGTGCCGGCCTTGGTGGTGCTGATGGCGTGGATGCTGCTCGGCGAGGTGCCGCCGTGGGGCGCCCTGGTGGGCGGTGCGCTGTGCCTGGCGGGCGTGGCCATCTCCCGGCGGCGGTGAGGGCGCAGGACGCTGCCGACCTCGTCACCCTCCACGCAGACAGTTGGTGGACCAGGGTTCAGTCACGACGGTTTGGAGGGAGTGGTGGTGATGACTTCTTGTCGATCTTCACAGCCATCACCACCATGCCGGTGGCGCCTACCAGAGCCAAGGCAAGGTAGACGAGTATTTCTGCGATTTCGGAGTTCGATATACTGTCGACCGCCCCGGTCTGATCCGCGAGAATTCCCTTCTGCCATTGGATGGCGTACTGCCGGCCGAGCCCGAAGGCTCCTGCCGTGAGAATTATTGCAGACAGCAGGACGTAGACTCCTCGCGAAATGTGAATTCCGAGTCTCGACTTTGATTCCTCACTGGAACGTTCTACCGTGACGGGCGTCAGACATTCTTGCCCTGCTCCGCACTGGCCGCCGCGTCGGTGTTCCACGGCGGCTTTCCTCTAGCAAAGATCCAATGGCATGCGATTCGAGCGAGCACGGTTTTCTCGAACCCGCGCAATTGTCGCCTGGCCAGCGCCGCCGAACGGTGCGCCCGGGCCGCGGGTTTGAATCGGGGTCAGAAGCTGCCGCCGAAACCTCCGCCGCCGCCTCCTCCACCACCCCCGCCGCCGAAGCCGCCGCCAAACCCACCGCCGCCTCCGCCGCCGAAGCCGCCCCCGCCGAAACCACCGAATCCGCCGCCCCAGCCGCCGCCGCGGTGCCCGGCGTTGAGCACCGAGTTGATCAGGATCCCGCCGAGGATGGCGCCGCCAATGCCGCCCATCGGCGAGCCCCGGCCGGGCCCGCCGGACCAGTCGTTCATGTCGTTGCGCGCCTCGGCATAGGCCTGCCGGGCCAGGTCGGTGGCCTTCTGCGCCTCGGCCAGCGCGCCGGTGGCGTCTGTGTCGGCCTGCGCCTGCGCCTGCGCCAGGTGCCGCTGCGCCTCGGCCAGCCGGGTGCGGGCGGTGGAGTTCATGGCGCCGCGCCGGGTGGAGATGTAGTCGTCGACGGCGGTGACGGTCGACTGGGCGGTCACCAGCTCGCTGTCCAGCGAGGCCCGCGCCCGCTTCTCCTGCTGCTGCGCCGTCCGGGTCGCGGCCAGGATGTCGTCCAGGGCGTGGTCGGCGTCGGTCAGCTTCTTCAGCGATGTCACCGGGTCCCGACCGGCCTCGGCGGTGCTGGTCTGATCCAGGGTGGACTGCACGGCCGCCAGGCGCTGCTGGATGTCCGCGGTGGCCGCGCCGGCGCTGCCCTGCCCGAGTGCGGTGCGGGCATCGGCCAGCTCGCCGGTGACGTGGGTTCGGGCGGTGGCCAGTTGCGCGGCAGCGGCGGCCAGGTCGTGGTCCAGCCGGTCGATCGCGTCCAGCAGGGTGGTGGCCTGCTTGACCGCCTCCTGAGCGGCCCGGGCCTCCAGGACGGCCTGACCGGTGGCGGCATCGTCACCGCTGGAACCGGCGGCCTTGGTCGCCGCATCCGTGGAGGTCCGGGCGAACTGCAGCCGCTCGTTGGCCTGGTCGGTGTTGCCGTCCACGGTGGCCAACGCCTGGGCCGAATACGCCCCGGAAAGCCGCTGCAGGGTCGCGGCGGCCTGCGGCAGCCGGGTGTTCTGCGCGTCGATAGAGCCGGGCAGCGCGACGAGCACCTGCGGCAGTCGGGACTTGAGATCGCGCAGCGTGTCGAACTTCTGGGTCTGCGCCTCCAAGCCGTCGCTGGCCTGCTGGCACAGCGCGATGATCTGCGTCATCCAGCCGCGGCGGGTCTGCTCGTCCTCCGGGATGTCGTCGTCGATCTCCTGGCGCAGCTGGAACGCCTGGGTCAGCTTGGCCTTGGCGTCGTCGTGCGCGGCGCGGAAGTCCCTGGTGGCGTCGGTGCCGAACTCGCCCTCGGCCAGCTGCAACTCGCTGTCGCTGGCCCGGACTGCGTTGTCGGTCTGGATCAGCGCGTTGACGCTGCGGTCGGACAGCTGCTCGTACGGCTCCGGGGGCGGGCCGGCGTTCTTCTTGGCCTCGGCGGCGGCTGCCTTCTTGCGCTGGTAGGAGCGGTACCACAGGAAGGCGATGACGGCGATCGCCAGGATCACCACGATCCAGATCCAGGCGAGACTTCCGTCATTGGAACCGTTACCGGTTGAGCCGGGTACGTCGCCGGTTCCCGGTGTCCCGGCCGCTCCGCCGTTTCCGTTACCGGGCGGAGCGTTACCGGACAGGGCGTTCTGCAGCCCCTTGGCCGTGGCGACGATGGCAGCGGCGAAGTCGCCGTTGCGCATATCGGAGGCCGCCTGGTCCGTGACGATGGTGCCGACCTGATCCTTGGTCAGCGGGAACGACGAACCGACCCAGCCGCCGAACCGGCCGTCCTGGGTTGCGATTGCCAGCAGCACATCATTGTCGCCCAGATCGGAGGCGGTGAAGCTCTGCTGCGCCCAGGTCTCCTTGTCGACGCCGTCGAAGCTCTTGACCAGCACCACGTACAGCCCGGTGTGCTCGCTGCTGCGCAGCTCCTCCAGCGCCTGCTGCGCCTCGGACGTGTCGGCTCCGGCGCCCGCCAGATCGTCGATCTGTTGGGTGCCCACGTTCACCGGTGGCTCGGCGGACGCGGCCGGCACCACCAGCAGCAGCGCTGTCAGCGCCGCCACGATGATCGACGCGAATCGGGCGACTGCGCGCATGGTGTTCCTCTCGTCGGGTGGATTCCAGTATCCAGTGTGCCGGTCGCCACCGGCCGGGATCACTGCCGGAACATCGGCACCGAGCGCCGGGTCGCGTGGTCGCCCGTGCTGCGGCGCGCCGCTATCGTCACCGATGGTTGTCGGGGAACGGGGGGCGCCACCATGGAGGAACACAGCGAGCCGGCGAGCGGCGCGGCGCTGGACGACCTGCGCCGTGAGCTGCGCAGCCTCGGTGCCGCCCATCGCGCCCTGGAGCGGCGCATCGACGGGGCCCGGACGGCGGCACTGCGGACGATCACGGCCCTCGCCGTGATCTGTCTGGTGCTGGGGTTTGCGCTGCCCGCCTTCGAGGACGATGCGGCGTCGGATGCCTCGTCACCGGGCAGCCTGGTGCAGATGCCGTTCTACGCCTTCGGCCCCTCGGCTCCGGGCCAGACATCCGACGGAAAGGTCCTCAACGTCGTGATGGGCATCGGCTTCACCGGGCTGCTGATCGTGGCCATCATCGTGATCATCGCCCTGCTGGCGAGCTGGGATGGCATGGGCGACGGTGCCTGGCGCCGGACGGCGCGGGCCGCCGCCGTGCTGTTGATCATCGGGACCTGCGTGGTGCTGTTGATCGCGGCGGGCGGCGCATCCAGCGGCGGGGAGATTCACTGGTCCGTCCTCATCGTGCTGGCCGTCGGGTGCGCCCTCGCGGCACCGATGCTGCTGACCGACGTGCGCGTCACCCGCAGCCGCCCGGGCGTCGCCGGATATCCGAGCTAGGGCCCGGGAACAAACTCCGTCACCGGTCACGTTGCACCTATCGAAAGTTGAGCCGAGCCGGCTCAGGTATCGTGTGACCAGATCAAGGGAGATACCGGCGTCGCCTTGCGCCGTCGGTTCGTAGATAGATCAAGCAGGAGGAACAAGCATGTCGCGTGCCGTCGGAATCGACCTCGGTACCACCAACTCGGTCGTCTCGGTGCTGGAGGGTGGCGAGCCCACCGTCATCGCCAACTCCGAGGGCTCCCGGACCACCCCGTCCATCGTGGCGTTCGCCAAGAACGGCGAGGTACTGGTCGGGGAGGTGGCGAAGCGTCAGGCCGTCACGAATGTCGACCGCACCATCCGGTCCGTCAAGCGCCACATGGGCACCACCTGGACCGTCGACATTGACGGCAAGAAGTACACCCCACAGGAGATCAGTGCCCGCATCCTGGGCAAGCTCAAGCGGGACGCAGAGTCCTACCTCGGGGAGAATGTCAGCGACGCCGTCATCACCGTCCCCGCCTACTTCAACGACGCCCAGCGGCAGGCCACCAAGGAGGCCGGCGAGATCGCCGGCTTGACGGTGTTGCGCATCGTCAACGAGCCGACCGCGGCCGCGCTGGCCTACGGACTGGACAAGGGCGACAAGGAGCAGACCATCCTGGTCTTCGACCTGGGCGGCGGCACCTTCGACGTGTCCCTGCTGGAGATCGGTGACGGCGTCGTCGAGGTCAAGGCCACCAATGGCGACAACAACCTGGGCGGCGACGACTGGGACGACCGGGTTGTGAAGCACCTGGTGGAGAAGTTCAAGGCCGCGCACGGCATCGACCTGACCAAGGACAAGATGGCCATGCAGCGGATCCGCGAGGCCGCGGAGAAGGCCAAGATCGAGCTGTCCAGCTCGCAGCAGACCTCGATCAACCTGCCGTACATCACGGTGGACTCGGATAAGAACCCGCTGTTCTTGGATGAGTCGTTGTCCCGCTCGGAGTTCCAGAAGATCACCTCCGACCTGCTGGATCGCTGCCGCAACCCGTTCCACCAGGTGATCAAGGACGCCGGCATCAACGTCAGCGCGATCGACCACGTGGTGCTGGTGGGCGGCTCCACCCGGATGCCCGCCGTCACCGATCTGGTCAAGGAGCTGACCGGCGGCAAGGAGCCCAACAAGGGCGTCAACCCGGACGAAGTGGTGGCAGTCGGAGCGGCGCTTCAGGCCGGGGTGCTCAAGGGCGAGGTCAAGGATGTGCTGCTGCTGGACGTCACCCCGCTGAGCCTGGGCATCGAGACCAAGGGCGGCGTGATGACCAAGCTCATCGAGCGCAACACCACCATCCCTACCAAGCGCAGCGAGATCTTCACCACCGCCGAGGACAACCAGCCGTCGGTTCAGATCCAGGTGTTCCAGGGTGAGCGCGAAATCGCCGCCTACAACAAGAAGCTCGGCATGTTCGAGCTCACGGGTCTGCCCCCGGCGCCGCGCAACGTGCCACAGATCGAGGTCACCTTCGACATCGACGCCAACGGCATCGTGCATGTCTCGGCCAAGGATCTGGGCACCGGCAAGGAGCAGTCGATGACCATCACGGGCGGCTCGGCGCTGCCCAAGGAAGACATCGACCGGATGATGAAGGACGCCGAGGCGCACGCCGAGGAGGACAAGGCCCGCCGCGAGGAGGCCGAGACTCGTAACCAGGCCGAGGCGCTGGTGTTCCAGACCGAGAAGTTCGTCAAGGAGAACGAGGAGAAGCTGCCCGACGAGCCGAAGGAGCGCGTCAAGGCCTGCATCACCAAGGTCAACGAGGCGCTGAAGGGCACCGATGTCGCAGCCATCAAGTCCGCGGTGGAGGAGTTGGCCAACGAGTCCCAGCAACTGGGTGCCGCGCTGTACGCCCAGAACCAGGCGGCGGGCGCGACCGATGGCGCCGCGGGCGACGCCGCCGGTGCCACGGATGCATCGGGCGGCGGGGCCGGCAGCTCCGACGACGAGGAGATCGTGGATGCCGAGATCGTGGAGGACGAGAACAAGTGACGGGTGCTGGATTCGGCGAGGCGTCGGATGACCGCGGTGCTCCCGACGGCTCCGACCGGGCCTTCGAGTTCCGGGATCGGCGGCGCATCGACCCGGCCACCGGGGCGCTGCGCGAGCAGCCGCAGCCGGGCTCGGCCGCGGCCGACCCGGGCAATCCGGCCAACGCCTCCCAACCGGTGACGGCCACCGTCGCGGGCGCGGCTGGTGAGTCTGCAGCGGAGTTGGCCGCCGCCCGCCAGGAGGCCGCAGAGCGGACCGCCGACCTGCAGCGCATTACCGCCGAGTACGCCAACTACCGCAAGCGGGTCGAGCGGGACAAGCAGCAGGCCACGGCCGGCGGCAAGGCAGCGGTGGTTGCCGAGTTGCTCGGCGTGCTGGACGACCTGGACCGAGCGGCGGCCCACGGCGATCTCACCGGCGGCTTCAAGACGGTGGCGGACAAGCTGATCGACACCCTGCAGCGGCTGGGACTGAGCCAGTACGGGGCGGTCGGCGACGAGTTCGACCCGACCGTGCACGAGGCGGTGCAGTTCGCCACCTCGGCGGAGGTCGACCACCCGACGGTGACGACGCTGCTGCGGGCCGGCTACCTGTTCGACGAGCGCGTGCTGCGGCCCGCGGTGGTGGCGGTGACGGGGCCCGAGCACGACACGGCCGAACCGGTCGACCAGCCCTCTCCGCAGGGTGAGGTGGGCGGTGACGAGGGTGCCGTCGATGCGGGTGGCGATACACACGGGGCATGATCACGGGAAGGAGGTGAACGGGTGAGCGCCAAGGACCTCTATGAGAAGGACTACTACGCCGACCTAGGCGTGCCCAAGACGGCCAGCACAGCCGAGATCAAAAAGGCCTATCGCACGCTCGCCCGCGATCTGCACCCCGACAAGAACCCCGGCAACAAGCAGGCCGAGGAGAAGTTCAAGGCGGTCTCCGAGGCCTACGACGTGCTCTCCGACGACGCGCGTCGCAAGGAGTACGACGAGGCCAGGGAGCTGGCCGCATCCGGGGCATTCCGCGGGTTCCCGGGCGGCGCGGCCGGCGGATCCGGCGGCTTCGACCTGTCCGACCTGTTCCGCACCGCCGGTGGTGGCGGGGCGGGCGGCGCCGGTGGGCTCGGTGACCTGTTTGGTGGCCTGTTCAACCGCCGCGGTAGTGGCGGTACCCGGGCGCCCCGGGGCAGGCGCGGCGCGGACGTGGAGACCGAGGCGTCCCTCTCGTTCGCCGATGCCGTGGGCGGCGCGACGGTCTCGCTGCGGCTGTCCGAACGCGCCACCTGTCCCACCTGTTATGGCACCGGGGCCAAGCCCGGCACCACTCCGCATGACTGCCCGGTCTGTCACGGCACCGGGCTGACCACCCGCAACCAGGGGTCGTTCGCGTTCTCCGAGCCGTGCCGCAACTGCCACGGCACCGGGTCGATCATCGACTCGCCGTGCCCGACCTGCCATGGCGAGCGCACGGTGCTGTCCGCCCGGACGGTCAATGCCCGAATCCCGGCGGGAGTGGCCGACGGCCAACGCATCAGGCTCGCCGGCAAGGGCGAGCCCGGTGTGGGTGGCGGCGGCGCCGGCGACCTGTACGTGGTGGTGCGGGTCGCCGCGCACCCGCTGTTCGGGCGCAGCGGCGACAACCTGACCCTCACCGTGCCGGTGGCCTTCACCGAGCTGGCGCTGGGCAGCACACTGACGGTGCCCACCCTGGATCGGCCGGTGTCGCTGAAGGTCGCGCCGGGCACCGCATCCGGCCGCAAGCTGCGCGTGAAGGGCAAGGGCGTGCGACGCAAGGACGGCCGCACCGGCGACCTGATCGTCACCGTCGAGGTGGCGGTGCCGGCGAAGTTGACCGAGGCCGCGCGAGAAGCGCTGCGGGCGTTCGCGGGGACCCAGACCGCCGACCCGCGGCCGGAGGTCACCGCCGCGGTCGAGGCCGTCAAGGCGGGTGTGTGATGGCAGCCGACATGACGTCGCCCCGACCGGATCGCGACCGGCCCCGGCACGGTGCTCCCGCACCGGAGCGACCCATTCACCAGGTTCGCGCCGACGGCCGGGTGGTGGGCGAGATCCGCTCCGACACCCCGGTGTTCGTGATCTCCGTGGCGGCCGAACTGGCCGGGATGCACGCCCAGACGCTGCGCTCCTACGACCGGGAGGGCCTGGTCTCGCCGGGGCGTACCAGCGGGGGTGGCCGGCGCTACTCGCAGCGGGACATCGAACTGCTGCAACAGGTGCAGCGCCTATCCCAGGACGAGGGCGTCAACCGGGCCGGCATCCGGCGGATCATCGAACTGGAGGGGCAGGTCGATGCGCTGCGCGATCGGCTGACAGAGCTGCTCGACGAGGTGCAGGCGTTGCGCGGCGCGCTGGCCGAGGCGCCCCGGGCCGATCCGGGGCAGCCGGTGTCCGGGCCGGGAATCGCGCTGCGCCGGGACGTGGTGCCCTGGCGGCGCGCGACCACCGCGATCGTGACCTGGCGACCCGGCCGCTGAGCGTCCCCAGCTGCCGGTGCCGGGTGTCAGCCAGGCCCGCCGTCAGCACACGGCCTGGATGTAGAACGAGGTGTCGCGTGCCGTGGTGCTGTCGATCTGATCGTGGATGTACACGTGCGCCTGGGTCGGCGTGCCGGACTGCGGGCCGACGGCGACGGTCCAGTTATAGGCGTACGGGGTTACGACGAACGAGCAGCGCGACACGTCGGTGTCGAAGGTGACCAGGTAGTTGCCGGTGCCGGGATGCGAGGCGGCCGTGACGCGGGGCGTGGCGAACTGCAAGGTCCCGTCCTGACCGACGAAGGCCGCCATCTGCGGGGCGAAGTAGCCCGTGACGTCCACCACGATACTGGACGCCGCCCCGAAGGCCTTGATCGACAGGTCGTACGAGGCGGCTGGATCGCCGAGCGTCATGGTGCCGCCGGTGGTGGTGATCGGCCCCGACTCGTAGTGCGCGAGGGTGGCGCTGGGAAGCGGCTGGCCGTAAGGCCCGGCGCGGAAGTAGCCGGTGCCGCCGATGTTGACCGACGATACCGACACCATCAGTGCGGTGGCGCTGTCCGGGATGCCGCATCCTGCGGCCGCGCCACCCTGCGCCGCAAAGCCTGTGGTGCCGCGGGCCAGGAAGTTGCGGGTCGTCCCCGCTGCCAGTTGCCCGCCGGCGGCGCGGGTGTCGATGATCCGGCAGGGCGTCAGGGGCACGAACGTCGTCTCCAGCACCGGTGGCCGGACGGCGTCCGCGGGTGCCGCTGCCGCGGGGGCAGATCCGGCCGGGTCATTGCCGGTTGAGTCGGCGGCCAGCGCCACGCCGGCCCCGACCAGGCAGGCCGCGCCCAGCGCGACGGCGATGGTGACGATCGATAGTGTCCGGTGGCGTGGCATCGAGTGCTCCCTGGGAGTCGGTGGCGCGTGGATTGCGCCGTTCCCGCCAGGAGAGGCGTGGTGGGAGTTTTGATACTGGTCGTGCTCACCCGGACGGCAGCAGCGGCAGGCCCGGCCACAGCGTCGTGAACTCGGCCCATGATCGTCGCGACTCGGCTCGCTCGGCGGCGGCCCAGGCGGCCAACGCCGGCCGGTCCAACCCGGGTGCGGTGGCCAGCGATGCGGCCAGTGCCACGGCGGTGACGGCGTCCTGGTGGGCTCCCAGCACGTCCTGCAACCGCTGCACCTGGGCCGAGAACCCCAGTACCGCCCGAGCGAACTCGCCGCCCGCACCACCGGCCGCGTCCGCCGCGTAGCGAACGGTCTTGGCGTCCTTGCGCACCCGGTGAACCAGCGCTCCGTCGTCGACGCCCGATGCGCGGGCGCCGCTGGGCGCGGCGCCCGAGTCGCCCGCCGAACCCGTTGCAACCAGCGCGATCTCGGCATCCGCTCGCAGCTCCAGCCAGGCGGTCGCCAGCAGGGGTGCCACCACCGCATCCGCCGGGCACGTCCCGGCGCGGGCCAGCGGCGGATCAGCGATCAGCGCATCCAGATCGCGCAGCAGCGCCAGGTAGTCGCCGGAGGCGAGTTGCTCTCGCAGTGCAGACAGCGCCGCCACCCGGCGGGCAGCAAGCTGACCGGTCACCCCGGCCATATCGGTGGTGCCGGTGGCCCCCAGGTGGTCCACGCGCTGCAGCGCCACGTCGAGGTCGCGCAGCTCGGACAGCGATCGGCCGAGACCCTGTAGCCGGGCCGCGACCGACCGGGCGTCCGGACCGGGCAGCAGCGGCCGGTACACCCGCAGCACCGACCGGATCCGCCGGGCGGCGGCCCGCGCATCGTGCGCCGCCTCGGGGTCCGGATCGCCCGCGCGCAAGCGGATGTCGGCGTCGATGAGCAGGTCGCGTTGCCGGGCCAGGAATCCGACCAGCACCGGGCCACCGGGCAACACCCGTGCGCTCGTGCTGTCGGCTTGGTCCACGGCCGCCGGGTCGACCGCCGCCGGAGGGCTCGTCACCGCCGTGTTGCTCGCGCTCTCCGTCCGAAGCAGCCTGCCCACCTTCGACGCCGCGCCGGCGGGTTGTGCGCCCGCGGCCAGCAGTGCCGCAACCGTGGCCGCCACCGCTTCCGGCGTGCCCAGCTCCAGCTCGACCTCCAGCTCGCGCCACTGCCGCTCGGCTGGCCCACCGGGGAGCAGGCCGCTGCCGGTGACCTCATCGTCGGCGACCTCCACCAACGCTCGATCCGCAACGTCGCGCAGATGCCGCGCGCGCCGCCGGGTGACCAGCCGTGCCACCGGCACCAGCGGCCGGCCGCGGGCGGCACCCCGCACCAGGTCCACCAGCGCCCTGGGAACCTCGTCATCGCTGGAGCCAGTGCCCTGCAACGGCACTCGCATCTCCGTGCGGGCTCCCATCCCGGCCGGCAGCTTGAGGTGCCAGCCGGCGTCGGATCCTCCGGTGCGGCGCCGCAGGGTCAGCCGGGAGCCGAGCAGGTCCAGCCGGTCGGTGTCGTAGTAGACCGCATCCAGGTGGTGCAGGACGGCCTCGCCCATCGACGCCACCCCGGCCGCGTGCACGGCGGGATCGCGATCGAGGGACGGCATCTCGAATCCGGGCTCGGCATCGAGCTTGGTCTCGACCTCAAGGTGCCGCTCCAAGGCCGCCTGGGTGGGTTCGGACATGCACCCATGGTGTCAGGCATTCCGGACGTCGCCCTGCAACCTGCCTCAGCACAGCACGTGGATGTAGAAGTACTCGTCGACGGCCACCCCGTCTGCGTTGTACACCGACACCTGCACGGCGTCCGGACGAGTGGAGTCGAACCAGGTGTTGGCCGTGCCATAGCTCCGGGAACCGAAGGTGGTCACCTGGGCGCTGCAGTAGCGGATCGTGCGGTCAAACTGCACCTCATAGACGCCGGTGCTGGTGTGCGCGGCCGCGATCATCCGGGGTGAGCCCGAGTACGGCCCGCCGGCGGCGGAGACGAAACCCGCCAGCGGCGGGGCGTAGTAACCGGTCACGTCCAGTACGAGTCCGGCACCCGACTGGAATGCCTTGGCGGTGACGTCGTATGCCGATCCTTGGGTGCCCAGGGTGACGGTGGCGCCGGTGGTGGTGATCGGCCCGCGCTGGTAGTGCGCGACGGTGGCGCCGGGATCCGCATAGCCGTAGGGCCAGATGCGCAGATAGCCGGCGCCGGCGATGTCGACCGAAGACACCGAGACGGCGACGCCGGTGGCGCTTGCCGGCACACCGCAACCGCCGTCCTTGCCGCCCTGCTCGGCAAAGCCGATGGTGCCCCGGATGTGGAAGTGGTGGGTGGCACCGGCGGCGATGCGCCCGGGGCGGGTGTCGATCGCGCGGCATGGGGTGATGGGGGTGAACTGGGATTCCGCGGCCGGTTGGTAGGTCGGCGGCGCCAATGCCTGGGCCGCGGCGGTACGGGCCGGGGTGCCGGCGGCGAACCGGTCGAGGGCGGAGGTCGACGCGACCGTGCCGGCGACAAGCGCCGTCGCGAGTGGGATGGCGGTCACCGCCGCCGCGATGGTGACGATGCGGGGCCAACTGGGCATGGCGGTCCTTCCGACGGACGCGTACCGGTAGCCGAGAAGTGTCCTCGATCAACCCACTCGTGTCGATACTCGCCGTTCATGAGTTTCGTGCTGCCCACGGGCCAGACCTAAACTTGAGCGGAATAGACTCAACTCTGATGCGTTGCTAGAGGTAGGCGAGCTACCGTCCCGACCTGGTGCCGGTCGGCGGCTCGCGGAGCACAATGAGCCACACGCCGAGCGTCCTGAGCGAGGGGATACCCGAACACCGCATGAACACCGAGATCCTGACCACCAAGAGCCGTGAGGTGCTGGCAGGCGCGATCGCCGCGGCGACCAAGGCCGGCAATGCGATCGTGGAGCCGGCCCACCTGCTGGTGGCGTTGCTCGGCACCGATGGATCCACCGGGCCCGGGCTGCTGCGCGCCGTAGGCGCCGACCCGTCCGCCATTGGTACCCGTGCCGCCGCGCTGCTGGCCGCGCTGCCCAGCGCCAGCGGTGCCACCGTCGCCCAGCCGCAGCTGTCCCGTGCGGTCGCCAACATCCTCACCGGCGCCGAGGAGATCATGTCGGCGGCCGGTGACGAGTACTGCTCGACCGAGCACCTGCTGGCGGCGCTGGCCCGGTCGGCGACCGACGTCGGTGCCCTGCTCAAGGAGTCCGGCGCCACCTCCGAGGCGCTGATCGAAGCGTTTCCCGCGGTGCGCGGCGGCGACCGGAAGATCACCAGCCAGGATCCGGAGGAGACGTACCAGGCGCTGGCCAAGTACGGCAACGACCTGACCGAGGCCGCCCGCGAGGGCAAGATGGACCCGGTGATCGGCCGGGACGCCGAGATCCGCCGCGTCGTGCAGGTGCTGTCTCGTCGCACCAAGAACAACCCGGTGCTGATCGGCGAGCCCGGCGTCGGCAAGACCGCCGTGGTCGAGGGGCTGGCCCAGCGCATTGTCGCCGGCGATGTGCCGGAGTCGTTGCGCGGCAAGCGCCTCGTCGCGTTGGACCTCGGCTCGATGATCGCCGGCGCCAAGTACCGCGGCGAGTTCGAAGAGCGGCTCAAGGCCGTGCTGGAGGAGATCAAGTCTTCCGGCGGGCAGGTGATCACCTTTATCGACGAGCTGCACACCGTGGTCGGCGCCGGGGCCACCGGCGAGGGCGCCATGGATGCCGGCAACATGCTCAAGCCCATGCTGGCCCGCGGCGAACTCCGGATGGTCGGCGCCACCACCCTGGACGAGTACCGCGAACACATCGAGAAGGACCCGGCCCTGGAGCGCCGGTTCCAGCAGGTGTTCGTCGGCGAGCCCAGCGTGGAAGACACCATCGCCATCCTGCGCGGCATCAAGGAGCGCTACGAGGCGCACCACGGTGTGCGCATCGCCGACTCGGCGCTGGTCGCCGCCGCCACGCTGTCGGATCGCTACATCACCAGCCGGTTCCTGCCGGACAAGGCCATCGACCTGATCGACGAGGCCGCCTCCCGGCTGCGCATGGAGATCGACTCCCGCCCGGTGGAGATTGATGAACTCAGCCGAGCTGTCGATCGATTGAAGATGGAAGAACTCGCTATCGCCAAGGAGTCCGACGAGGCGAGCGTGGACCGGCTGGCCCGGCTGCGCCGCGACCTGGCCGACCGCAGCGAGCAGCTGGCCGCGCTCACCGCGCGCTGGGAGCGGGAGAAGTCCGGACTGAACCGGGTGGGCGAGTTGAAAAAGCAACTCGACGAGCTGCGCGGGCAGGCCGAGCGGGCCCAGCGCGAGGGGGACCTCGGCCGCGCGTCCGAGTTGCTGTACGGCCAGATCCCCGCGCTGGAGCGGGAACTCGCCGAGGCGACCGCGGCCGAGAAGGCCGACGAGATGGCGGCCGAGCCGATGGTGTCCGAGGAGGTCACCCCGGACGACATCGCCACCGTGATCGCCGCCTGGACCGGCATCCCGGCCGGTCGGCTGCTGGAGGGCGAGACCGCCAAGCTGCTGCGCATGGAGGACGAGCTGGAGCAGCGAGTGGTCGGCCAGCAGCAAGCCGTGCGGGTGGTCGCCGACGCGGTACGCCGCGCCCGGGCCGGCATCGCCGATCCGGATCGGCCCACCGGCTCGTTCCTGTTCGTCGGCCCCACCGGCGTCGGCAAGACGGAGCTGGCCAAGGCGCTGGCCGACTTCCTGTTCGACGACGTGCACGCCATGGTCCGCATCGACATGAGCGAATACTCCGAGAAGCACTCGGTGGCACGTCTTGTCGGGGCGCCGCCCGGGTACGTGGGGCACGAGGAGGGTGGGCAGCTCACCGAGGCGGTCCGCCGCCGCCCGTACACGGTGATCCTGCTGGACGAGGTGGAAAAGGCCCACCCGGACGTATTCGACATCCTGCTGCAGGTGCTCGACGACGGCCGGCTGACCGACGGCCAGGGCCGCACCGTGGACTTCCGCAACACGTTGCTGATCCTGACCTCCAACCTCGGCTCGGCATCGCTGATAGACGCCGCGCTGCCGGAGGAACAGCGCCGGGAGGCCGTGATGATGGCGGTGCGCTCGACGTTCAAGCCGGAGTTCCTCAACCGGCTGGACGACGTGGTGTTCTTCAACCCACTCGGCCCTGAGCAGCTGGAGCGAATCGTGCAGATCCAGGTCGGCACCCTGGCGCGCCGGCTGGCCGCCCGCCGGCTCACCCTGAACGTGACCCCGGAGGCTCGGGACTGGTTGGCATTGGCCGGGTATGACCCGGTGTACGGAGCGCGGCCGCTGCGCCGGTTGATCCAGTCTGCGATCGGCGACCAGCTGGCGCGCGAGCTGCTGGCCGGCCGGATCACCGACGGACAGACCGTGGTGGTCGACGTGGCGGAAGACGATCCGTCATCTCTGTCCATGACGGCGGGCGAGCCCGTCGGCAGCTGACGGCGGGTGGTCCGACCCGGCGGGCGTCGCGTCATCGGTGACGGCCACCAGTCGGCCGGGCTCGCCCTCGGACGCGACCCCCGCCACCGGATGCGTGGTGGTGTCGTGGTCGGGCTCGTGCTGGCCGGCCCGGCGTGCCCGCTTGGCGCGGGTCAGGCCGGCGTCGGCCGCCGCCACCAGGTGCCACAGCGGCAGCCGGTGATAGGGCGCCACCACGGTCGATCCGACGGACACCGATAGCGGTACCGGCAGCAGCGCCGCCGCCCGGCTCACCTTGGTGGTCAGGGTCCCGGCATGCGCCGCGGGTGCCAGCACGACGAACTCGTCACCGCCCGTCCGTCCGACCACCGTGCCCGGTCCGGTGACCGTTCGCAGGGTGGCCGCCAGCCGGATCAGCGCGTCGTCGCCCACCGCATGCCCATGCCGATCGTTCACCGCCTTGAAGTCGTCCACGTCCAGCGCGAGGATCGTCAGGTTGTGGGTGCGGGACATCCGGGCGAACGCCAACTCGAGGCCGCGCCGGTTCGCCAGCCCGGTCAACGGATCCGTCACCGACCACAGATGCAGATCGGCCACGGCTGCGTCGTGCCGGCACCGCAGGTGGTAGATCAGCTCCGAGCTGCCGATCAGCACCGCCGCGTGCAGGCACACCGCCACCACCGTGAGCAGCGTGATCGGCGACTGGAACGCCAGCAGGCACACCACCAGGATGATCACGTGATGGCCGAGGAGCACTACCCGGCTGGCGTGCTGCGCCACCATCAATCCGGTTAATAGCAGCGGCAGCAGCGCGGTGAGCCGCTCGGCGCTGTCGTGCAGTTCCAGCACCGACAAGGCGATCACCAGGTCCGCGCCCAGTACACCGCCGATCAGCCGGAGCGGGTCCAGCCGCGGCACGGTGGCGATCAACACGATGCCGGCGATCAGGCAGCCCAGCGACACCAGCAGGTACACCCAGTCGATCGGGTCGGCCAGCGGAGTGGGGTTGCGCCCCAGCACGGACAGCAGCCCGAGCACCCCGAACACGGCCAGCGACCAGCCGGGTAGCCGGGAGGGCGGAAGGGCGGTGACGATGCCCTCCGCCGGCACCGCGGCCTGGGCCGGCGCCCGCGTCACCGGACGATCGACCACCTCCGAGGCGTCCAGCTCGCCGCGGCAAATGCGGTCGCGCCCGGTGTTCTTCGCCTCGTACAGGGCCCGGTCCGCCGCGTCCAGCATCTGCCAGAGGGCACCCGGGGCGGTGTAGTCCTCGTGCGGCACGTCGACCACGCCGATGCTCGCCGTCACCGGGGGCCGCAGCGCCGCCAGTTGCTGCCGGAATGCCAGTGCGACGGGCTCCGCGCGGCCGACCACCAGGGCCGCCAGTTCCTCGCCGCCGATCCGGGCGACCAGGTTCCCGGGGCCGGCGGCCGTGGCCAGCACCTGGCAGACCCGGCGCAGGATGTCGTCGCCGGCGGCGTGACCGTACTCGTCGTTGAACCACTTGAAATGGTCGATGTCCACGATCAGCAGCCCGATCGAGGTGTCTCGCCGGGTCGAGCGGACCAGCCGGGTGAAGCCGGCCGCCAGCCCCCGACGGTTGAGCACCCCGGTCAGCCCGTCGGTCAGTGAGAGGGTGCGCAGCGCGAAGATGCGATTGGCGGTCGCCGTGGACAGTCGCCGCACCAGCAGATCCGCGGCCACCAGGACCCCCATGGCCAGGCAGGTCTCGATGATCCGGCCGATCAGGGTCCGGTCGGCCACCGGTGCGCCCACCATCACGGCGGCGATCAGCAGCACTCCGGCCAGGTGGATGCGGTGCGTCATGGCGGCGAGGCTGGAGGCCGCGATGACGGTGGGGATCACCAGGAACAGCACCCGGGCGCGCGCGTCGGCCGGGGCCAGCGCGCCGACCTGCATGACTACCGGCACCGCGTCCAGCACCAGCAGCCCGACCAGGGTGGCCGGCATCGTTTGCGTGCGATGGATCGTCAGCAGCGTCACCGCGACCAGTGCGGCGAGCACGGCGGTGACCAGCGTGAGCACCGTGCCGGCATGCCAGGCGCCAGACACCCGCACCTGGTATCGAACGGCCAGGCTGGTGACTAAGGCCAGAAATCCCAGCGATCCGCCGATCAACAGAGCGGGGTGCGGGATGCGCAGCACCGCGTCGACCGGATCGCCTGAGCCTTCCGCGGCGCCGCCGCTGTCCCGATCGAGCAGGGTGATCACCTCCGGCACGAGGACGGCGACGATGTCACGGAGGCGGGAACGCGCCCCACTCGGCTGATACCTCTGTCGCTGGTGCGCGGGTCAACGTTACGTGACGACGCGGGTGGAACCTGTCGCTCTCGGGTAGCACCACAGGATGGTGGTCTTCGCCGATCGTCGCTTCGCGGGGGCACTGCTGGGGCCGCAGGTCGCGGCTGCAATCGGCCCGGATGCAGCCCCGGTGGTGCTGGGCCTGCCGCGCGGCGGCATGCCGGTGGCGGAGGAGGTGGCCGCCGTGCTGTCCGCCCCGCTGGACGTGCTGCTGGTGCGCAAGGTGGGCACGCCCGGCCAGCGCGAGCTGGCGATGGGTGCGGTCGGCGAGGACGGGGCGGTGACGAGCAATCCGGAGGTGCTGGCCCACGGGGGTGTGCCGGCCGCCGAGTTCGAGCGAGCCGCGAGGCGGGAACGGCGGGTGCTCGCGCGGCGGGTGGCGGCTTGCCGCGCGGTGCGATCGGCGGTGCCGGTGGCCGGACGAGTGGTCGTGGTAGTGGACGACGGGGTGGCGACCGGCGCCACCGCCCGGACCGCCGGTGCCGTGCTGCGGGCCCGCGGCGCACGGGTCGTGGTGCTGGCCACGCCGGTGATCTCGCCTGCCGTCGCCGACGCGCTGGTCAGTGGCTCGGGCGCCGTACTGGATCGGGTGGTCGCGGTGCTGCGCCCGGAGGTGTTCGGCGCGGTGGGGCAGTTCTATCTGGACTTCGCGCCGACCACCGATGGCGAGGTGCTCTCGATCCTGCGCCGGGTGTCAGGATGGGAGCCGTGAGTGCTGCGACCGACGGGCCCCGCGGACTGCCGGGCTTCGGCCCTGCCGCGCGAGCGGCCGTCGAACCCTTCCATGTGATGAAGGTGTGGGCCGCCGCCGCCCGCCGGGCCGAGCGCGGCCTACCGGTGTTCAACCTGGCGGCGGGGCAGCCGGCGACCCCGGCGCCGAAACCGGTGCTGGCGGCTGCGCACGCCGCGTTGGACGGGCACATCCTGGGCTACACCGAGGCGCTGGGCATCGCCCCGCTGCGGGAGGCCATCGCCGGCCATTACCGCACCCGGTACGCCCTGGACGTGGATCCGGCTGACGTCGTCGTCACCACCGGATCGTCCGGAGGCTTCCTGCTGGCCTTCCTGGCGGCGTTCGACCCCGGGGCCCGGGTCGGGCTGGCGCGACCCGGCTATCCCGCCTACCGCAACATCCTGGCCGCGCTGGGGTGCACGGTCGTCGACCTGCCATGCGGCCCACAGACCCGTTTCCAGCCGACCGTCGCGATGCTGGAGGAGCTCGGCCTGGACGGCCTGATTCTGGCCAGCCCTGCCAACCCCACCGGCACCATGCTCGCGGATCCCGACCTGACCGACCTGGCCCGCTACTGCGCGGCGAGCCGCATCCGGCTGATCTCCGACGAGATCTACCACGGCATCACCTACTCCGGTGATCTCGCTCGACCGGTCAGCGCGTGGGCGACCGACCGCTCCGGGTTCGTGGTGAACTCCTTCTCCAAGTACTTCTCCATGACGGGCTGGCGGATCGGCTGGCTGCTGGTGCCGCACGACCTCGGTCCGGTGGTGGATGCGCTGGCCGGCAACCTGGCGATCTGCCCGCCCGCCCCTGCCCAGTACGCGGCGCTGGCGGCGTTCGAGCCCGCCTCCTACGCCGAGTGCGACGCGCACGTGGACCGATACGCCGGCAACCGGGAGTTGCTGATCGGCGGGATGCGGGCGCTGGGTCTGCACCGGCTGGCACCCGCCGACGGCGCCTTCTACGTGTATGCCGACGTCTCGCATCTGACCGACGACTCGGAAGCGCTGTGCTGGGATCTGCTGGAACGGACGGGGGTGGCGACCGCTCCGGGGCGGGACTTCGACCCGGTGGACGGCCGCCGGTACCTGCGGATGTCGTTCGCGGGCTCCGCCGAGACGCTGCAGGGGGCGCTGGACGCGCTGGGCGCGTACCTGGCTCGGCACTGACCCACCGACGATCGGCGCCCCGCGCCGGGGTGGGCCGCCTGCCCGGGGCCGGCCGCGGTGACGGTAGGCGGTGACGGTAGGCCCAGACCCACCCGGGCTCCGGGGGATACCCCGACCGAGAATTCAGGGTCCAACCCGGAGGCGCGCGCCGGCCGAACATGGCACCGTGGATGGTGTCGACGGATAGGAATCCGGGCGACCGAGGCACCGGAGGGAAACATGGAAAAGTTCTTCAAGATCGTCGGCATCGTCGTGGTGGCCTGGATCGTGCTGGCTCTGATCGGCAAGCTGGTCGGGTTCCTGATCAGCTCGGTCCTGTGGATCGCCCTCATCGCCGGCGGCATCTATATCGTCGGCGCGATCGCGGCTCGCGGCCGGCGCAATCAGGTCGGCCGCCGATAGTTCCGACCTTCTAGACCACCCGAGCCGGGTAGCGCCGCGTGTGCCGCTACCCGGCGTGCGGGACCTGTGCGCCTGCCCCGGCCTGACGTCCCGGACCGCCCGAGTTGGTGACAGTTGATCACCGTCGGTGTATGGTCACGTACACAGCGTGTGCACGAGGGGAGCGGGCCGCGCTGCGGGGGGTCACGATGACGTACGCGCGCACCATTGTCACGATCGATGGACAACGGTGGGCTACCGGGCCGCCATCGTCCGCGGTGCCTGGGGCGCCGGCAACGCCGCTGCCGCGGCAGCGAATGCCGGGCGTCGGGTCCCCCTTGGCCGCGACCGAATCACGACGGGTCGACGAGCCAGCGCAGCAGCAGCAACCGGCCATGCTCGCGACGACGCAGGGGCCGTTTCTGCCGGGTGTCGAGCCGTTCCGCTGGCTGCGCGAGTACCCGCCCGGCATGTTCGACGGGCTGCTTCGCCGGCGGGCCTCCCGCCGGTAGTGCCCTCGACGAACCCTCCGGACCGACCAGGCTCACCGTCAACGCGTGATCACCGGCACCTCGTGATAGCCGGACGCGCCGTCCGGAGCGGGCGGGCGTGGCGTCGCATCCTGCACGGCGCCGCTGCCGTCGACAGCCCGGCATCGCAGGGTGTGCTTGCCTGGGGCAACGTCACCGGTGTCCCACCGCAGCACCCACTGCCGCCAGGTGTCCTTGGACGCAGTGCCGGCCAGCGTTGCGTCCTGCCAGGGCCCGTCGTCCACCTGCACCTGAACCGCCGAGATGCCACGGTGCTGTGCCCACGCGACGCCGGCCACCGGCACCACCCGGGGACCGACGGTCACGTCGTAACCGGGGGTGTCGATCCGGGACGCGGTCTTCACCGGGCCGCGCGGCGCCCAGCCGCGGTCGGTCCAGTACGCCGTCGCGTCCGAGAACCTCGTCACCTCCAGGTCCACCACCCACTTGGTGGCCGATACGTATCCATAGAGCCCCGGCACCACCATGCGCACCGGGAAGCCGTGCTCGATCGGCAGCGGCTCGCCGTTCATGCCAAACGCCAACAGCGCATCCCGGCCGTCGGTGAGCACGTCCAGCGGCGTCGTCACGGTGAAGTCGTCCGCGCTGGTGGACAGCACGCAGTCCGCGCCCGCCTGCGGTGTCGCGCGCGCCAGGATGTCGGAGATCCGCACCCCCTGCCATGCGGCGTTGCCGGCCAGGTTGCCCCCCACCTCGTTGGACACGCAGGTCAGCGTCAACCACCGCTGCACCTGCGGCATGGCGAGCAACTCCGACCAGCCGAGCTGGAAGGGCCGGTCCACCAGGCCGTGCACGTTCAGCTGCCACGCCTCGGTGGTGACCCGGGGCACGGTGAAGGCGGTGTCCACCCGGTAGAAGGAGCCGTTGGAGGTGACGTAGGGGGTCAGGCCGGGCACCGCGGGGTTGACGCCCGCCGGCAGCGCTGGTACGGACCTCGTCACCCTCGCAGGCGGACGGTGGATGGGCTGCCCGGGCCGGGTCGCCGCCGTGCTCGCCGGTGGCTCGACGGACGGCCCGGCCACCGGGGGCAGCGTCACCGCCGCGCGATCGGCCTGCACGTCGACGACGCCCGGCACCACGCGCGAGAGTCCGCCGGCCACGGCCGCCGCCAGCGCCGCGATCCCGGTCGCTCGCAGCACGCTGCGTCGATCCGGCGCGTCCCAGCGTGCACCGGATCCCGCCGAGTCCTGCCCGGGCGCCTCGGCGGCGTGGATGGCCGCGTACGGATCACCCGGGGGCCGCAGCGCGTGCAGCAGGAAGCCGATCCCCGCGGCGCCCCCGGCCAGCATGGGAATCAGATCGGCCGGCCCGGCCGCCGGGCGGGTCAGGATCGCCGCCCCCGTCACCGCCACCAGCACGGCCCCCAGTGCCGCCGCGCCGACCGGGTAGGCCCGGCCGATCAATCCGATGGCCGCCGCGACGATGACGAAGGTCACCAGCATCGCCACCGCCAGTGCGGCCTTGTCGCTCTGGCCGAACAGCGAGATGCCCAGGTCCTTGAGCCACTCGGGGGTGATGGTGATGAACGCCGACCCGAGGGAGCCGAACGGTGACGCGGCCGGATTCAGCAAGCCCAACCAGGCCGCGACGGCCGCGAGCAACTCAGCCACGCCGAGCGTCAGGCCGACCGCGACGACGCCGACGCCGACCGCCGGCCAGCGTCCGATCCGGGGTGCTCCGGACCGCCCGGCGGAGGGATTGCCGGTCCTGGGTGGGGCTCCGATGGTGCTCATGGCGTTCTCCCCGGGCGATGTGATCTCGGTGCCGACCCGCGCTTTCACCGGGCGACCTGCCCGGTCGTGTGGTCCAACGTACGCCGGCCAGGAACGGTTCAATCGACGGTGCCGAGGGCCCCTCGACCCGGCCCCTGCGACCGGCATGACCGGCAGGCAGTAGGTTCGCCGGGTGACCGTGCCCGACCCAGACGCGTCGCCCCTCGGCTCTGTCCCCCGAGTGGCCTCCGCTTCCCCTACACCCGTTGCGGACGACCTTGCCTCGGTCATCGACGCCACGACGCCCGCCGCGCTGCGAGCCCGAGGCAGCCTGAAGTGGACGGTGCCGCCGGCCGGCCACATCGGGGCATTCGTCGCCGAGATGGACTTTGGTGCCGCGCCAGCGGTCGCCGAGGCGCTGCGGCGCGCGGTCGACGATGCCGCCTTCGGCTACCTGCCGCCCTGGCTGGAGGCGGACTATGCCCAGGCCTGCGTCGACTGGCAGCTCGCGCGGCACGGCTGGCGGGTGGACCCGGCCAATGTGCACGCCGTCGGTGACGTGCTCAAGGTGCTGCAGATCGCCATCGACCATTTCACCCGACCGGGCAGCCCGGTCATCCTGCCCACCCCGGCGTACACGCCGTTCTTCGCGATGCCGCTGGCGTGCGGCCGGGAGATCATCGAGGTCCCGTGCCTGGTGGAGAACGGCTACTACCGGCTGGATCTGGACGGCATTGCCGCTGCCTTCCGGGCGGGAGGGCAGCTGCTGGTGCTGTGCAACCCACACAATCCGGTGGGACGGATGCTCGATCGGGAGGAGCTGCTGGCGGTCTCCCAGGTGGTGCACGAGCACGGCGGGCGGGTGTTCGCGGACGAGATTCACGCCCCGTTGAGCTACCCGGACTCCGCCCCGCACGTGCCGTATGCGTCGCTGTCGGAGGTGACGGCCGGTCACACCATCACCGGCACGTCGGCGTCCAAGGCGTTCAACCTGCCCGGGTTGAAATGCGCGGCCGCGATCGTGTCGAACGAACGGGATGCGGCCACCTGGGCGGGGCTGCACATGGTGGTCACGCACGGCGCGGCCACCATCGGTGCGGTGGCGAACATTGCCGCCTACACCGCGGGCGGACCCTGGCTGGCGCAGGTGCTGGACTACCTGGCCGGCAACCGGGCGCTGCTGGCCGACCTGGTGGCCGAGCGGCTGCCGGGAGTGCGATTCCGGCCGCCCGAGGGAACCTACCTGGCCTGGCTGGACTTCCGGGACCTGGCGCTACCCACCAGCCCGGGGGAATTCCTGAGCGGGCATGCCGGGGTGATGGTCAACGACGGCCTGCGATTCGGGGCGCCGGGCGCCGGTTTCGCGCGGCTGAACATGGCGACTCCGAGGCCGATCCTGGAGCAGATCGTGGATCGCATCGCCGGTGCCGTGAGCGACGTCGGAGCGCGGAGCGACCAGCGGGGCACCGTCGGCGGTAGCGGGTGAGCGAAACCGCCGCGCCCTGGCAGGCGGCGCCGGGGATAGCCCAGATCCAGCGACGCACCGTGCGGATGCTGATGGCCGCGCAGGTGGTGGGTGGCATCGGGATCGGCGTCGGCGGTTCGTTGGGCTCGCTGCTGGCCGAGCAGGTCACCGGATCCGAGGGAGCGGCGGGCCTGGCCCGCACCGGATCGACGCTCGGGGCGGCCCTGGTCGCGCTGCCACTGGCGCTGCTGGCGGCGCGCCGGGGCCGGCGGCTGGCGCTCGGGCTGGGGTGGGCGATGGCCGCGGTGGGTGCGGTGCTGCTGGTGATTTCGGCCGCACGCGGCGACGTCCCGGTGCTGATTCTGGGCATGTTGCTGTTCGGTGCGGGAACGGCCACCAACCTGCAGTCTCGGTACGCGGCCACGGATCTGGCCGAGCCGCGGCACCGGGCACGGGCCCTGTCGGTGGTGGTGTGGTCCACCACGGTCGGGTCGGTGCTCGGCCCGAACCTCGCCGGACCTGGTCGGGCGGTGGCCTCCTGGGTGGGAGTGCCGTCGATCGCCGGCGGATTCGTCATTTCCGGTGTCGTGCTGGCCCTCGGCGCGGTCGCCATGTGGGTGTTTCTGCGCCCCGACCCACTGCTGACCGCCCAGCACCACGCCCGACTCGCCGGTAGCCCGCATGCCGGCGGCGGGCGCAGCCTGGCCGTCACCGCCCGGGCGATCGGTGCCTCACCACTGACCAGGTTTGCTTTCGTCACAGTGGTTCTCGGCCACACCGTGATGGCCGCGGTGATGACGATGACTCCGGTGCACATGGCCGACCATGGGGCGAGCCTGGAATTGATCGGCATGACCATCAGCGTGCACGTGCTGGGGATGTATGCGTTCTCGCCGGTCGTCGGAATGATCTCCGACCGGATCGGTCGTATTCCGGCGATCCTGATGGGGCAGCTGATCTTCATCGCCTCCGCGGTGGTGGCGGGGCTGTCCGGGTCGTCCACGGCGTTGGTCACGGCCGGCCTGTTCCTGCTGGGTCTGGGCTGGTCGTTCTCGTTGGTCGCCGGATCGACGCTGCTCGGTGAGTCGGTGGACGAAGCCATCCGCCCCACCGTCCAGGGCACCGCCGACATGGCGATGAACCTGCTCGCGGCGGTGGCGGCGGGTCTGTCCGGCGTGCTGCAGAGTGCCTATGGCTTCGGAGGTTTGAATGCCGTCGCGGGTCTGCTGACGATCCCGGTGCTGCTGTTGATGATCGTCACCGGCGCCTCGGGCCGGAGGGTCGCTCAGTTACGACTGTGACGAGCCGGTGACACGGTCCGCCGGCGATGTATCAGTGCCGGGAGCGGGCGACGACGGCACCGCCGGCGAGTGGGTGTCGGCGCGCAGGATGCTCGGTGTTCTCGGGATGGTCGCCGCGGCAAGGAAGGCCTGCGCGTCCGCCTCGGCGATGGCATTCTCCTCGTCGTGACCGTCGAATTCCGCGTGGCCCGCGGTGCATACCACCAGCCGCTTCGGCCCGGCCAGCGCGTGGTAGACGGCGAACTGGCCGCGCGGGTCGACGGCCGGGTCCATCCGGGCCACCGCCACATGCACCGGAATGGTGATCGACCCGGCGGCGATGGCCGCATCGAAATAGTCCAGCATCGGACGGTCGCCGGGATGGTCGGCCAGATGCCGGCGCACCGCGTCGCCGCTGCCGTTACACGGCCGCGACAGCCGGACCGGGAAGTCGCCGAAGCTCGGCACGTCGAGAGTGGCGCGACGGAACCGGGAATCCCACGGTAGCGCCAGCGCACCGATGCCACCGCCGAAGCTGCCACCCCGAAAGTCCAGCCGGTCGGCGGCATCCGGGTGCCGCTGCAGCAGCGCCGTGGCCGCGCGCCAGATATCTGCCACGCAGAACCGATGCGCATAGCGGTAGCGGTCCCCGATCCCGATCAGCACGTGCTCCGAGCTGGGCAACCCGCCGGGATTGTCGGGCAGCCAGGGTGCGACCGGGAAGATCGCGGCGGCATCGGCCGGGACCATGGTGAGATCGGGCTCGGTGCGGCCGCCGTAGCCGTGGCTGATCACCAGGCCGCGGCTCACCCGCCGGCCCGGCTCCGGCCCGACCAGCCAGCCGAGCACCCGGCCGCCCGCCGAGGAGGACACGCTGACGCGCTGCACCATCCGGCCTCGGCCGCTCTCGTCGCATTCGATGCGGAGGTCGGTGGCGATCGCGGTCAGCTCGGCGTGCGTCTCCCGCCAGAAGTCGTCGAAGTCCGCCGGGCGAGCGGGCGCCGCGCGAGGGATCAGCAGCTCGGCCAGTGAATAGCTGGTGTACTCCTCGCCCTCCGGCCAGCGATGCATCGACTCATCGAGCATGGTTCTCCTTGCAGCGCCGCAGAAATGATGGGCGGGCGACGGGTCTCACGAGCGCAGCACCCGTCCCTGGCGATGTAGTGGCGGGGATGCCGTGACTGCCTCACCCGCGCGGGGGTAGCACCCCGGCGGTGTCCTGCAGGAAGGCGATCTCCGCCGCGTGCTGGTACGGGCCGCCACTCTCGTGACCATTGAACTCGTAGGTCACCATGGTGGCCGGGCCGCCGTAGGCGTGCATCGCCGCGTACACCGTGGAGGGCGGGCAGACATGATCGCGCAGCCCCGCGGTGAACAACGCCGGTGCGCTGGCCCGCGATCCGTGATGCATCGCGTCGATGTAGTCCAGGGTGTGGAAGACCTGCGCGATCCGGTCGCGGTGCACGGCCAGGTATCCCTCGATCTCGCCATACGGTCCGGCGTCGCTGACGGCGACGGCGCGCCGGATGTGGCACAGGAACGGCACGCCGGCGATCACCCCGGCCAGACCATCCACCAGCCCGCTGACCGCCAGTGCGGTGCCGCCGCCCTGGCTAGATCCGGCCACCACGACCCGATCGGAATCGACATCGTCCAGCGAGCGCGCGGCGTCCACCGCGCGGACCGCGTCGGTGAAGAACCGCCGGTAGTAATGGGTCTGGAAGGACTCGATGCCGCGGGTCAACGATCCGGGATGCGCGGGAGCCGATCCGTGCGGGTCGGGTGTGTCGCCGCCGGCGCCCCAGGTGGAGCCCTGGCCGCGGGTGTCCATGAGAAGCTCCGCATACCCGGCGGAGGCCCACCGCAGGTGCTCGAGCGGCAGCCCCCGGCCGCCGCCATATCCCAGGTAGCTGACCACGATCGGCAGCGGTCCCGAGGCCGCCGCGGGCCGCACCAGCCAGGCCGCGATCGGGTCGCCGCCGAATCCCGGGAACCGCACGTCCTCGACCGTGACGGTGCGCAGCCGCGTCTCGGCCGGCGTGCGTTGCACCCGCATCGGCACCGCCCGCGCCTCGGCCAGTGTGTCGGCCCACACCTGGTCGAAATCGTCCGGGGGGCGCGCCTCGGGGCAATAGCGTTCCAATTGGTCCAATGGCATGTCGAAATAGCCCACGGGTTCTCCGGAAGGTCTCGAAGGGCAGTCGTGAAACCGCGACCACGGCAGCAGAATCATACCAGCAAGTGATCGGCGGCCGGGCCGGCGGCACTCCGGCCCGGCGGCGGAATCGGTGTGGAGTAAGGCTTTCATCGGTCGGTGGCGGCGGGATAGGATCATGGGGGCCGACCGGCGGGGTGCCGCTCGTGGCCGCGCCAGCGCTGATGAATGGAGATTTGGTGATCGGTTCGCAGGCGACCGGGCCGGCGCGGCTGCGGCTGCGAGAGCTCTCCGGCGCAGCGGAATTGGGCGAGGCGACGGACCTGATGACGGAGGTCTTCGGATCGGACGAGCCGATTGCCGTCGACCTGTTGGTCGCCGTGGTGTGCGCGGGCGGGTTTGTGGGTGGGGCCGAACTCGACGGGCGACTGGTGGGCGTGGCCATGGCCTTCGGCGAAGTGGCGCGCCCCAGGTCGGACGAGGCGCCCGGCCTGCACTCGCATGTGGCTGCGGTGCGGGCGTCCGCCCGCGGCATGCGGGTCGGGCAGCACTTGAAGTGGTATCAACGTCGGTGGGCCATGGAACGCGGGATTGGCGTCATCCATTGGACATTCGACCCGCTGGTCCGGCGCAATGCCGTGCTCAATCTCAACCGGCTGGGCGCGGTGGCGGCGGAGTATCACGAGAACCTGTACGGCACGATCCCCGATGCACTCAACGTCGGCATGCCGTCCGACCGGTTGCTGGTGCGGTGGGATCTGGACAGCCCACGTGTGCAGGCCGCAGCCGCGGCGGCATCGTTGCCGCCGGGGTCGCCGTCGACCTCACCGTCACCGATATCGCCGACGCCGCCCGCGATTCCGCGGGTGCCCGGGACGATCGACACGCCACCGGACATCGAGCGCCTGGTGGCGGCCGCCCCCGCCGCGGCAGGCGAGTGGCGGATCCGGCAGCGGGCGGCCTTCGCGGCACTACCCGAGGGCTGGGTGGTCACCGGCATCGATTCCGACGGCCGATATGAAGTGGAGCAGTCATGAAGGTACAAGCCATTGAACTGCGGCGGATCTCGCTGCCATTGGTCACTCCGTTTCGTACCTCGCAGTACACCGAGTACGAGCGCAACTTGTTGATCGTCGCGTTGCACACCGACGTCGGCGTGGGCTGGTCGGAATGCTCGGCGGACGACGCCCCGGTGTACTGGTCGGAGTATCAGGCCGGCGCGATCGACGTCATCACCAAGATTCTCGGTCCCGCGTTGTTGCGGGCGAACGACGTCACTCCGGCGCTGGTGGCGGAAATCCTGGCGCCGTACAAGGGCCATCGGACCTCCAAGTGCGCCTTGGAGGCGGCGGTTCTGGACGTCTGGTGCCGGCAGGCGGGCATCTCGCTGGCCGATCACCTGGGCGCCGTGCGCACCGCTGTGCCGGTGGGGGTGTCGGTCGCCATCGAGGACACCATCGACGAGATGCTGGCCCGGGTGGACGGCTACCTGGCGGACGGTTACGCCCGGATCAAACTGAAGATCGAACCCGGCCGGGATGTCGACGTCGTCCGGGCGGTGCGCCGGCACATCGGCGACGATGTCGTTCTGCAGGTGGACGGGAACGGTGCCTATTCGCTGGCCGATGCCGGGCACCTCATGCGGTTGGACGAATTCGGGCTGACCCTGCTCGAGCAGCCACTGGCGTTTGACGATCTGCGGTCGCACGCCGCGCTGGCCCGCATGATGCGAACCCCGATCTGCCTGGACGAGTCGATCGTGTCGCTGCGATCGGCGGCGGATGCGATTGCGCTGGGTGCGTGCCGGATTATCAACATCAAGCCGTGCCGGGTGGGCGGGTATCTGGAGTCCCGGCGGATCCACGATGTGTGTCTGGCCAACGACATTCCGGTGTGGTGCGGCGGCATGTTGGAGTCCGGACTGGGCCGTGCGGCCAATCTGGCGCTGGCCGCACTGCCGGGATTCACCATGCCGGGCGACATCTCGGCGACCGACCGCTACTTCACCGAGGACATCACCCGCCCGTTCGTGCTGAGCGGCAGCACGATTGATGTTCCGACAGGGCCGGGTCTCGGGGTGCAACCGGACCTGGAGGCGTTGGCCCGCATGACCAACTGGCAGTCCACCGTGCGGCTCGACGACCCCGCCTGACCGTCGTCGCCACCGGCCGATCGGAAAGGCTATCGGTCGGTGGCACCCGTGTACTAAGCCGTGTACTGAGTCACCCAATCGATCACCCGCTGGTTGAAGTCGATCCGGTGCGAGGCCCGGCCACCGAACACGAAGCCGTGGCTGGCGCCCGGGTAGAGCACCAGTCTGGTTGGCACCCGGCGCTCGCGCAGCGCGGTGAACCATTGTTGGGCCTGGCCGCGGGGGCAGCGGGCGTCGTCGTTGCCCTGCAGGATCAGTGTCGGGGTGCGCACCGCTGCGACCGTGCTCAGCGGCGAGAGTGCCCGGAACGGCTTGGGATCGGACCACCATGCGCCACCGACCTCCGCCTGGGACAGGAAGGGGCCCTCGTCGCAGGTTCCCGCATCGCTGACCAGATCGACCACGGGGCCGCCCGTCACCGCGGCCGCGAACCGGTCGTCGTGCGCGGTGAGGTAACACGTCATGAATCCGCCGTAGCTGTATCCCGTGACCGCCAGCCTGGCCGGGTCCGCGACGCCCTCGGTGACCAATTGATCGATCGGTTCCAGGAAGTCCTGGGCATCGGCGCAGCCCCAGGCGCCGACCGTGGCGGTGTAGAACGCCTCCCCGTAGCCGTCGCTGGCCCGCGGGTTGAGGATCAGGATCGTCCAGCCGCGAGCGGCCAGTATCTGGTGGTACAGGTGCACCGGATCGGCGGAGCCGTTCCACGCATTGTGTGGGCCTCCGTGGATGTCCAGCAGCAGCGGCTGCGCGCCGGTCGCGGCGGGATCCCGCAACACCCAGCCGTGCACCCGGGTCCCGTCGGAGATGACGAATTCCCGCTCCACCCGTTCGCGCAGCGCGATATCGGCGATGCGTCTGCCGTGTGAGGTGCAGGCATACTCGTTGCCCCCATCGCTGTCGGCGAGGACGACCTCGCCGAAGGAACGCGGCGTGGTAAGCACCAGGGCCACCCGCCCGCCGACCGCTGAGGCTCCGGCAATCACCCGCCCCGCGCCGCCGACGATGCGGCGCGGTGTCCCGCCCGCAACCGGCATGGCGAATAGGTGGGTGCAGCCGCGGTCCCGCGCGCAGAACAGCAGGGTGCGCTGATCGTCGACGAGTTGCGGTGGAGCGCCGGGATAACCAACGGCAGTGCCGCGCATGATGCTGCGGTCCAACCCGGTCGTCAGGTTCTCGGTCATGCCGGTCCGGATGTCCAGCCGGTACAGGTAGTCGTGCCCCGTGCGGGTGTCGGTGCGCCCGCCGGCCAGCAGGGTGTTCTCGTCCAGCCACTGCACGGAGCCGAGATGGCCGTCGGCCGGCCCCACCAGGCGCGGGGCGGCCTCGCCGTCGGCCCGGATGAGGTAGACGGCGCGGGTGCGGGTGAGATCCGAGTCCGGGTCCATGTCGGCGGTGAACGCGAGCCACGCGCCGTCCGGTGACCAGGCGGGGGCACTGGCATCCCAGTCGCCGCGGGTGATCTGCAGGACCGACCCGTCCGAGCCGTCGGACCCGTCCGCCGATCGGTGTTCCTGGAACGGCGACAGGACGTGCAGGTGCGCTCGGATGTCCCGTCGCCACGACTCGCCGTCGGATTGGTAGCCCAGCCGGTCGGTCGCCATCGGGCGGTGCGGATCGTCCGCGGCCTCGTCCGCGCCGTGACCGCTGTCGCGGGCCCCCGCGACGAAGGCGATGCGTTGCCCGTCCGGGCTCCATGCGGGTCGGCTGACACCGTGCGGCAGTTTGGTCAGCTCGGTCAGGTGGCCGGACTCCACCGCGAGCAGCCACAGCCCGGTGCCCGCGTCGTCACGGCGCACGAATGCCAGGTGCGTGCCGTCCGGCGACCACGTGGGCGCCGTGTCGGCCGGACCCTCGGTGAGCCGGTGTGCCTCTCGGCCGCCGGCGTAGGCCATCCACAGTTGGCGCTGCGTCCGGTCGGTATCGCGATCCACCGACGCGACCACGTACGCGACCCGGCCGGTATCCGGTGCCAGTGCCGGGCTTTCGGGTACCTCGATCGAGTACAGGTCATTGAGCTCAAGGGGTCGTCCCATGGTGCTCCATCCCGGCCGGCGCAGTCGTTCTGCGCGGCCAATGTCAGGGCGGGTCAGATCGAGGCCAGATCGAGGTCAGATCGATTCGAGCGCCGCGTCACCGGCCCCGCTGGATACGCCCAGCCAGGCCCGGCAGACCGCATAGGTCAGCGCGCCGATGCACAGCGCGCCCTCGGTGATGGCGTCGTAGGTGCGGTCCTTCGAGTCGGCGGTCAGCACCGCCACCGTCACCGTCGTCGTGGCGCTGGACACGATCCCGATGTCCGTGCGCACACCCTGCAGCGCGCCCGTCTTGTGCGCGATGGTCAGCGGTACCGCGGCGTCCGGCGACTGCGGGAGGTATCGCGGCAGCATGGACTCGAAAACTTGCTGCCCGGCGACGGCTATCGTCTCTGTGGCGCCGGGCAGTTCGTCGGCCGCCAGCCGGTCCAGGTAGCGCCCCAGTGCACCCGCGGTCGCATATCCCATGGAGGGGTAGGCGGTGTCGAAACTGGCCCCCGCACCACCGCGCAGCCGAATCGCCGGGTCGATCAGCTCGGCAATCAGCTCGGCGGCGTGCTCACGTCCCATCGCGTCGATCACCAGGTTGGTCGCGGTGTTGTCGGACAGGCAGATCATGAGCCAGGCGAGATCCCGGTAGGACAGCTGCAGATCTCGGGACAGGTACTGCAGAATGCCGGAGCCCGGGGCAATGTCGACCCGGTTGACCGGGATGGGCGCGTCCCAGTCCAGGCCGGTGCGCTGCGCGTGGGCGTGCAGCGCCGTCAGGATGGGCATCTTGATCGCGCTGGCGGTCGGCAGCTCGGTGTCGGCGTCGTGAGTCAGCCGCTCGGAGGTGCTCAGGTTGCCAAATGCGTATCCGACGCGGCCGGAGAAGCGGGCGACAATGGCGTCGAGCGTCTCGGTGAGCGATGGTGCGGTGGGATCGGCGGTCACGGGGTGACTCTCCTTGTCGGACGGGCGCTGCGGGTGATCACAGCGTGCTCAGGAATCGATACATCATGTCCGCCCCGCCGCGCAGCGAGGACACCGGCACCCGTTCGTCCACGCCGTGCATGCCGCTGCCGGTGCGGCCGTCGGGGTCGTTGGTCATCGGCGTGAAGCCGTAGCATGCGATGCCCAGCCGGCCGAAGGCCTTCGCGTCGGTCCCGCCGCCGAGCAGCCGGGGGATCACCACCGCCTCCGGGTCGATCTGTTCGATGCATGCCTTCATGGCCCGGTACCAGACCGTGTCGGCCGAGGTTTCCAGCGCGGGGCGGTTCTCGATGAACCGCCGCTCGATACCGTCGCCGAGTAGCTCGTCCAGGATGCGCAGCGTCTCGTCCTCGGTGCCGGGCAGGGTGCGAACGTCAATCTGGGCGTGCGCGCTGCTGGGGATCACGTTGACCTTCTCGCCGGCCCGCAGCACCGTCGGATTCGACGAGCACTGCACCGTCGAGCGGACGCAGTCCTCCAGGTCGCCAATCATCTCCAGGGCGGCGTCGAAGCCCTGGTGGCTGGACAGATCGGGGTGGATGCCGAGCGTGGAGCCGACGATGTCGAAGAACGCCCGTACCGTCGCCGGCGGCCGGATCGGCCAGCGGTATTGGGCCACCCGAGCCAGCGCGACCACCAGCCGGGCGACCGCATTGTCGGCATCCCGTTGCCCGCCGTGGCCGGCGGTGCCGCGGGCGGTGACCGCCAGGTGCATGATGCCGCGTTCCGCGGTGGCGATCGGGTAGAACCGGTGCACCGTGCCCTGCGGATCCGCCACCGGCACCAGGAATCCACCAGACTCGCCGATCGCCCCGCCGACCCCGTCGAACAGCTCCGGATGTTCCGAGACCAGCCATTGCGCGCCGAGATTGCCGCAGTCCTCCTCGTCGGCGACGAAGGCGAACACGATGTCCCGACGGGGGCGGACGCCTTCGGAACTCCAGCGCAGCAGGCAGGCCAGCATCGTGGCGACCGCGTCCTTCATGTCGGTGGCGCCACGCCCCCACAGGTATCCGTCGCGCACCTCGCCCCCGAAGGGATCCACGCTCCACTGGTCGTGCTCCACCGGGACCACGTCGGTGTGCCCGTGTACCAGGAATCCGGGCAGGCTCCGGTCCTCGCCGGGCACCCGCAGCACGACATTCGCGCGGCGGGGGGCCGATTCCAGCACCGTCGGGCGGTAGCCGGCCGGCTCCAGCAGTCCCACGATGAACTCGGCCGCCTCGCGTTCGCTGCTGCGCTCATTCGGACCGTAATTGCTGGTGTCGATGGCCAGCAACTGCGAGCAGATCTCAACGACGTCGGGTGTGGTCATGTATTCCTCTCACCGGTGGATGATGGCGGTGGCCTGGTGGCGCCGGGCTGTCAGCCGTAGGCACCTTCCCGCGCGCTGCCCACGATCGAACTCACCACGCGGAAGGTCGTCATGGCACGACGCATGGTCGGGCTGTCGAACCCGACCCGGCGGTGGGCCAGCGACTCGACGGTGGGAACGGTCGCGGCCGCGTCTGCCAGGTGCGTGGCGTCGAATTCGATCTCGATCCGGTGCGGAGCGACGGCCGCCGCCGATCTCCCGGCGAGCGCGGCGGCCTCGGCCGCGGCGGCACGCTGCAGGGCAAAGGTACGCGCCGGCGGCAGGCAGACCGCCGCGTAACGGCTGACGGCGGTCTTCACGGTGACGGTCCGTGCCGCGGGCGCGTAGTGGGCAGCGTCCGCGCAGGTTCGATCGTCGCCGGTGACCAGCAGCACCGGCACGCCGAACTCCCGTGCCAACGCGGCATTCAGATGGCCTTCGCTGGCCGCGACGCCGTCCAGCCACACCCCGGTGATGCTGTTGGCCAGGTAGGTGTGCGCCATGATCCCCGGCTCGCCGGCCCCCGCGTGATAGCCGACGAAGGCGACGCCGTCCGCCTCGTCAATGCCCTGCATCATGCCCAGCGGCTTGTGCCGGCCGGTCAGCAGTCGCACCCGGTCATCCAGCTTCTCCAGCAAGAGGTTGCGCATGGAGGCATGCGCCTCGTTGATCAGGACGGCATCCGCGCCGCCGTCGAACAACCCGAGCGCCACCGCATTGACGTCCGCGGTGAACAACTCGCGAAACCGGTGCCATTCGGTTTCCCGGGGCTCCACATCCAGGCCCCAGGTGACTCCTGTCGCGCCCTCCATGTCGGCAGAGATGAGGATGTCCATGGACTGCAGCCTCTCGTCAGCGCTCGTTGCCGGCTCCCCGGGTTCCGATACGTATCGTAAAGTAGACCGCTCCGGTGAAACTGTCCAGAGCACCGCCGGGAGCGGAGCATCGGTGCCCGATCGATCGTCATAACCAGTGAGGTACAGGCCCTATGGCGGGCGGCTCGGCCCGTCGTCCGGAGGTGTTCCGATTCCGGGCCCGGCGGGCTGGTGGAGTTCCGTCGTGCAGGGATATGGAACATATCTGTGCTTGACAAACCCGACACCCCGGCACCATGCTTGGCCGCGTGGCCCGACCGGGCGTCCTTGCAGCGCACAACGCTGGCGGGCGCGAGCCGGCCGGTGGTGGCCCCTTCCCGGGGCCGTTCCACAGACGATGAGGTACATCCGACTCCGGAAACGAACCACCCACCAAACGCAGCAGCGGGCCGGAATGCCCGGGCCGAGAGGAGAACGTGAACATGTCAGGTTCCAGTCGCAGGCTCGCGAGGCGGGTCGGCGCGGCAGCGGCGAGCATCCTGTGCGCCGCGGGATTGGCGTTGGTGGGGCTAGCGCCGCCCGCTAGCGCCGATTCCGCGTCGACGCTGATCGTCCAAGGCGACTCGTTCAAGAGCAATTTCAATCCGTGGACGTCCTACAGCTCCGGCGACAAGGACATCATCACCAACATCTACCCGAGCCTGACCTACCTGGACGAGAAGCAGAAGCCGGCGCCCTACCTCGCCGACTCGTGGACCACGTCCAGCGATGGGCTCACCTGGACGTTCAAGATCCATCCGGATCTGAAGTGGAGTGACGGCCAGCCGCTCACCGCCAAGGACGCCGCCTGGACGTTCAACCTGATCATGACCAACAAGACGGCAGCCACGTCCAACGGCGCGCTGCTCAGCCAGTTCGACTCGGTCACGGCGCCCGACGACACGACCCTGGTGATCAAGACCAAGGCGCCGGTCGCGGACATGTTGTTCATCAACGCCTCGGGTGGGTCCCAGCCGGGAGTCCCGATCGTGCCGCAGCACATCTGGGAGAGCAAGGTCAACGACCTGGAGGCCGACTCCAACCTGGTCGTTCCGACGGTCGGTTATGGCCCGTGGACGCTGACGGACTACAAGGCCAACGAGTACGCCACTCTGACCGCCAACAAGGACTTTTTCCTGGGTGCCCCGCACTACGACAAGCTGATCTATCAGCAGTACAACACGCCGGACGCGGCGGTGGCAGCCCTGCGCAGCGGCCAGCTGAACCGAGCCGGTGTGACTCCGGCCCAGCGCGCCTCGCTGAAGGACGACAAGGACATCACGACCTACTCGGTGCTCGGTGATCTGTTCCTGTCGATCGAGATCAACCGGGGTGCGACGACCAAGAGCGGCAAGGCGATCGGAACCGGCAACCCGCTGCTCAAGGACCCGGCGATCCGCCAGGCCATCAACCTCGGCATCGACCGCGACACCCTGGTGAAGAAGGTGCTGGACGGCGACGGGGTGGCCAGTGCCGCATTCCTGCCGCAGCAGTACACCGACGACTGGCAGCCCAAGGACAAGATCTCCTTCGACCCGGCCAAGGCGAACGAGATTCTCGACAAGGCCGGTTACCCCAAGGGATCCGACGGCTTCCGGACCGATCCCAAGTCCGGCAAGGAGCTCTCGTTCCGGCTGGGCACGCACAGCGACAGTGCCCAGGACGCCCAGGTCGCGAACTACTTCGTGCCCTGGATGAAGAACATCGGCATCAAGATCACCTTGGAGCCGATGAGCTTCTCGCTGCTGAACGAGAACCTGGCCAAGGCGGACTGGGACATGCTGTTCGACCGGTGGGGCCCCGGGCCCAACCCGACCTACCTGCTGTCCACCCAGACCTGTGCGACACTGCCGGACGACGACGGGCAGAACGGCAACACCGACTCGTTCTACTGCAACCCGGAGTTCGACAAGCTGTTCGCGCAGCAGTCCACCGAGGTGGATGCCCAAAAGCGGATGGACACCATCCACCAGATGCTGCAGATCCTGTATGACGACGGCAACAACCTGATCCTGTTCTACGCCAACGCCTTGTCCGGCGTCACGACGAACAAGACGGCGAACTACATGATCGGCACCGCGGACAGCGCCGGGAACTACCCGCCGCAGAGCATCTTCCTGAGCTGGCGGTCGGCGGAGCCGGTCGGTGGTTCTGGATCGGGCACCAATGTGTGGCTGATCGTCGGCATCATCGTCGCCGTCGTGGTCGTGGTGGGTGGCGCCGGCACCGTGCTGGCGTTGCGCAAGCGCTCGACGGCGGATGCGAAGGAATAGGCCACTTGGCTGCCGTGCGCACCGATGACGCCACCCTGGCGGGAGGGGCGGGTTCCGCCCCTCCCGCCAGGAGCCGGCGCAGTATCGGCTGGGGCTATCTCGCCCGCCGGATCCTGCTGGCGATCGAGAGTTTTCTGGTCACCCTGATCATCGGCTTCATCGTCTTCTCGCTGGTGCCGTCGGACCCGGCCCAATCTCTGAGCCGGGTGCAGGCGGTCACCCCGCAGCAGATGGCCGACCTCCGCAAGGAACTCGGCCTGGACGACCCGATTATCGTGCGCTTTTTCACCTTCCTCGGCCACACGTTCACCGGGAACTTCGGGTATTCGTGGGAATACCGGCAGTCGGTGGGCAGCCTGATCGGCTCCGCCATCGGGCCCACGCTGCTCTTGATGGGGTGCGCCACCGCCATTTCGGTGTTGCTGGGTCTGTGGCTGGGCATCAGAAGCGGCTGGAGGCCGGGGAGCAAGTTCGACCGGTTCTTCACCGGAACAGCGGTGACGTTGTGGTCGGTGCCGACGTTCTGGCTCGGCATGATGCTGCTGGTGGTCTTCAGTGTGGGAGTCGGCCCGTTGCCCCGGCTGTTCCCGGCCGGGGGGATGTCCGACCCGACGATCGACCCGCACGGTTTCGTCCATATCTTGGACGTGGCGCACCACCTCGTCCTGCCCTGCGTGACTCTGGTGGCGGTGACATTCGCGCAGAACCTGATGATCATGCGCTCGTCGCTGGTGGACGAGTTGGGCAATGCCTACTTGACGACCGCTCGGGCCAAGGGTCTACGGGACGCCGATGTCCGACAGCGGCACGCCGTGCCCAACGCCATGCTGCCGGCCATCACCGTCATCTTCCTGCAGATCGGGGGGCTGGTCGGCGGCGCGATCGTCACCGAGACCGTCTTCTCCTGGCCCGGTCTGGGCCTGCTGGTCTACAACGGCATCAAGATTCCCGATCTGCCCCTGCTGGAAGGGACTTTCGTTATCTTCAGCGGATCCGTCATCGTGTTCAACCTGCTGGCAGACCTGCTGTATCGAGTACTGGATCCGCGGGTGAAGGGATGAGCACCGGCCCGGGCACGGTCGACACCCGACCGACGCAGAATGCCCCTCACCTCGGCAAGCCACCGGCCCGTTTCGCGGGCGTCCGGCGCCGGCTGGCGCAGTTCTTCCGGATGCCCACCGGCGTGTTCGGCGCGGCCGTCTTGCTGTTGGTGGTCGCCACCGCGGTGTTCGCACCGCTGCTGGTGCCCGCGGCCGCGCTGGACGTCACCCAGGTTGATGGGCCGTCGCTGCACCCCCCGACGGCCGGATACCCGTTGGGCACAGACCAGGCGGGTCGTTCGGTGCTGGATCTGGTGCTCTGGGGCACCCGGTCCTCGCTCGTCATCGGCTTGATCGCCACCGCGCTGACGGTGGTGGTCGGCACCATGGTCGGGCTGGTCGCCGGGCACTATGGCGGCTGGATCGAACGGCTGCTGATGCAGATCACGGACTGGGTGATCGCCCTGCCCGGCCTGCCGCTGGCCATCTCCCTGGCGGCGGTACTCGGCCAGGGCAACGCGTCGATCATCGTGGCCATCGCCGTCACGTCGTGGACCGGCACCGCTCGGCTGGTGCGCGCGCAGACACTGGCGGTCGGCGCCCGATCGTTCGTCGAGCGCGCCAAGGCGTTGGGCGCGTCGGACGGCCAGGTGATGCGCCGGCACATCCTGCCCAGCGTCATTCCGATCGTGCTCGTCACCAGCACCCTCAAGATCGCCGATTCGATACTCTCGGCCGCCACCCTGACCTTCCTGGGGCTGGGCAACCCGATGGATGTGTCCTGGGGCTCGATCCTCAACAGCGCGCTCGGCCAGGGAGCGCTGACCGCCGGGGCGTGGTGGTATCTGATTCCGCCGGGCGTCGCGATCCTGATCGTGGTGCTCGGGTTCACCCTGTGCGGCAGGGCATTGGAGACGATCATCAACCCGCGGATGGGGGCGGCGCGATGACGGTCGACGTGAGCGCGGCATCCGACGAGGGCGGCCGCGCGGCCGGTGCCGCTGCCCCGCTGCTGGAGGTCCGCGATCTGCGGGTGTCCTACGGGGTCGGCGACCGAAGTGTGAAGGCGGTCCGTGGCGTCGACTTCGTGGTGCGATCCGGTGAGGCGCTGGGCATTGCCGGGGAATCCGGCTCTGGCAAGTCCACCCTGGTGATGAGCTTCCTGCGGTTGCTGCCGTCCGTGGCCACGGTCACCGGGCAGGTGCGCTACCACGGCGAGGACATCCTGACCATGAACTGGGGTCGGGTGCGCGCGGTGCGCTGGGCTGGGGCGTCGATGATCTTCCAGGGCGCCATGTCGGCGCTGAACCCGGTGCGCAGCATTGCCACTCAGATCATCGAGCCGATCATGCTGCACGAGAAGATCGGCGCTCGCGCCGCGCGCGCCCGGGCCGCGAGCCTGCTGGGTGACGTGGGGTTGCCGGCGGCCCGGCTGGACTCGTACCCGCACGAGTTGTCGGGCGGCCAGCGGCAACGGGTGATGATCGCGATGGCGTTGGCCTGCGGGCCCGACCTGATCATCGCCGACGAGCCGACGACGGCGCTGGACGTGATGGTGCAGGCCCAGATCTTGCAGCTGCTCAAGGATCTGGCGGCCAGCCGGGCCATCGGCCTGATCATGATCAGCCATGATCTATCGGTGCTGGCCGAGGTGTGCGACCGGCTCGCGGTGATGTATGCCGGTGCGATCTGCGAGATCGGACCGACCGAGGAAGTGCGCACCGACCCCCGGCATCCCTACAGCGCCGCGCTGCTGGACGCCTTCCCGGAGATCGGCGATCCGACCTCGCGGCGGCAGCCGCACGGGCTGCCTGGAGATCCGCCGGATGCCACCGCGACGACACCCGGATGCCCGTTCCTGCCGCGGTGCGCGGTGGCCATGCCGTCCTGTGCCGATCACACGATCGCACTGTGGCCGTCCGGGCCCGGGCGTCTCTCGTCCTGCCTGCGGGTGCTGCCGGAGTTCGCCGGCGGCCCCACGGATGTCGATCGGGGACCCTCCGCGGCCGCACTCATGACCGAACCAAACCCAGGCCGGTGAACCCAGTGGACCAGACGATCGACTCCGCACCGGTGCTCGAGGTGACGGATCTGCGGGTCACGTTCTCCTCGAGGCGGTCGGCCGCACCGGCCCGCGCCGTCGACGACGTGAACCTGGCCCTGGGCCGAGCCGAGATCATCGCCCTGATCGGGGAATCAGGGTGCGGCAAGAGCACGCTCGCCCGCGCCATGGTCGGCCTGGTCAAGCCACAATCCGGCCGGGTGATCAGCAGGGGCGCACCGTTGCGGTATTCCAAGGCGGCGCTGCGGCAGCACCGCCGGTCAGTGCAGCTCGTGCTGCAGGATCCGGCCGGCGCGCTGAACCCACGGCACACCGTCTACGACCTGGTGGCCGAGGGCCCTCGGCTGCACGGCCTGACGGATAACCTGTACGAGCGGGTGTGTGCGTCGCTGACCCAGGCGGGGCTGCGGCCACCCGAGCAGTTCCTGTCCCGTTACCCGCACCAACTCTCCGGCGGCCAACAGCAGCGGGTCGTCATCGCCGGGGCACTGGCCCTGGAACCCACGGTGCTGGTCGCCGACGAGCCGGTGTCGTCGCTGGATGCCTCGGCGCGCGGGGAGGTGCTGCGGCTGCTGCTCGACCTGCGGGACACCCTGGGCCTGTCCGCGCTGGTGGTCAGCCATGACCTGGGCCTGGCCTGGAACATCGCCGATCGGGTGGCGGTGATGTACCTGGGCCGCATCGTCGAGCTGGGCACGGTCGAGGAGGTGCTGCTGCGGCCACGGCACCCGTACACCAAGGCGCTGCTGTCGATCCTGCCCGGTGGCCGGTTCGCCGAGCATCTGACGCTGTTGCAGGGGGAGGCGCCCGACCCCACGGCGATACCGCCGGGCTGCCGGTTCCATCCGCGGTGTCCGCTGTACGCCGAGAGTCAGAGCGACCCGCGCGCGGCATGGTGCCGGGAGCGGGATCCACAGGTGCTTCCCGCCTTGGCCGATACTCCGTTGGTCGCCTGCCATTTCGAAACCCCTGCCGCCCCGGATGGGTCGGTTCTGCCGTTCGTCTCGGCGACACCGCAGTGAGCGCCGTTGCCCTGGTCGGGGGGACGGTCGTCGATGGCAGCGGGAGCGCCGCGCGGCCCGGCGACGTGCTGATCGCCGACGGAGTGATCGCGGCCGTCGGTGATATCGGCGCGATCCCGGCCCGCGCCCGAGTGCTCGATGTGTCGGGACGGTGGGTGGCGCCGGGCTGGATCGACGTGCACTCGCACGGTGATGATGCGCCGCTGCTCGGTCGACCCGATGGGTCGAAGGTGCTGCAGGGCATCACGTCCGAGGTGGTTGGCAACTGCGGGTTGAGCATCGCGCCGCGCTCGGTCGAGCATGCGGCGGCGTTGGTCGAGTACACCGAGCGGATCTTTGCCGCACCGGACTGGGACGGCACCTCCTTCGCCGACCTGCTGGCGCAGGCGGATCGGTCGGGGTATGTGACGAACTACGCACCGCTGGTCGGGCACGGCACGCTGCGGGTGGCGGTGGCGGGTCTGCGCCCCGGCCCGCTGCGGCCGGCCGAGTTGGCGGCGATGCGGGAATTGGCCGGCGAAGCGATGCGCTCCGGGGCCGTGGGTATGTCCTCCGGACTGATCTACCCGCCCGGGTCGTTCGCCGACACCGACGAGCTGGCTGCGGTCGCGGAGGTGGTGCGCGAGGCGGGCGGCATCTATTCCTCGCATATCCGTGCCGAGGGCCGGCACCGTCGCGCTGCGGTCCGGGAGGCGATCGAGATCGGGCGGCGCAGTGGTGTCCGGGTGGAGATCTCGCACCACAAGGCCAAGGGCACCAGCCAGTGGGGCACCGTCGCGGAGTCGATCGCGGACGCGGCGGCGGCCCGGGCCGAGGGCATCGAGGTCGGATTCGACGCCTACCCGTACGAGGCGTCCAGCACCACGCTGGCCGCCTGCCTGCCCCCCGATCTGTTCGCGCTGGACGACGAGGCACTGCTCGAATACTTAGAACGTCCCACGACGGTCGCCGTACTGCGGGATGCGTTGGCGCGCAACGACTGGGACAACCATGTCCAGGACGGTGGCGGGTACCAGGGGATCCTGGTGGTCAGCACCATGGATGGCAGGTTCGACGGACAGACCCTCGCCGAGATCGCGGAGCTGCGTGGTACGGACGGGGCCGAGGCGCTGGTTCATGTGCTGCGCGAGGAACGGCTGCGAGCGGGAATGGTCTGCTTCGCAATGTCCGAGGACGATGTGCGGACGGTGCTCGGTGCGCCGAATACCTGCATCGGATCCGACAGTACCTCGGCGGGGACCGGGCACCTGGGGCATCCCCGGGCCCGCGGCACATTCGCCAGGGTACTGGGTCACTACGGCCGTGATATCGGCCTTTTCAGCATGGAGGAGGCGGTGCACCGGATGACGGGTCTTCCCGCACGATGGTTCCGGCTGGACGGTGTCGGCCTGCTTCGGCCGGGCTACGCGGCGGATGTGGTGGTATTCGACCCGCGGTCGGTGGCGGACCGGGCGACCTACACGCGACCGGACGAGTATCCCGTCGGGATCCACGAGGTGTTTGTCTCCGGCGAGCACGTCGTCTCCGACGCCCGGTTCACCGGGGTCAAGGCCGGACGCCGGCTTCGGTTGGCCAGCACCGTGTTGGCGGCAGACCCGGCATGACGATTCCACTGCGCCCAGCCGATGTCGACGACGCCGCGCGGCGTCTGGCGGGAGTGGCCCACCGGACCCCGATCGTCACCTCCCGGACGTTGGACGCCCGGGCGGGACGTCGCGTGTACCTCAAATGCGAGAACCTCCAGCGGGTAGGCGCGTTCAAGTTTCGCGGGGCGTTCAATGCCATCTCCCAGCTGGATCCGGAACAGCTGCGGCGGGGCGTGACGGCCTATTCGTCGGGCAATCACGCTCAGGCGGTCGCGCTGGCCTGCCGCGAACTGGGGACCACGGCGGTGGTGGTGGTCCCCGACGACGTGGCTCCCGCGAAGCGCGCGGCGATCGCCGGTTACGGCGCCGAGATCGTGTCCTACGACAGGCTGACCGACGATCGGGCGGCGATCTGCCGGCGGATCGCCGCGCAGCGTGGTTTGGCGATGGTGGCACCGTTCGAGGATCTGCACGTGATGGCCGGCCAGGGCACGGTTGCGCTGGAGCTGCTGCACGATGCCCCGGACTGCGACGCGATCGCCGTTCCGGTGAGCGGCGGTGGGTTGATCGCTGGCTGCGCGGTCGCGGCGACCGGACTGCGGCCCGGCATTCGAATGGTTGGCGTGGAGCCGTCCACCGGAGACGACACCCGGCTGTCGATGGAGGCCGGTCGGCGGGTGAGGGTGCCGACCCCGCAGACCATTGCCGACGGGCTGCGGTCGGCCACCCCCGGCGAGATGACCTTTGCCATCAACCGGCGGCTGCTGGATCGGGTGGTCGTGGTTGACGACCAGGAGATCGTCGAGGCCATGCGGTTCGCGTTCGAGCGCCTCAAACTGGTGCTGGAGCCCAGTGGTGCGGTCGCACTGGCGGCCGTGCTCGCCGGGCGGGTACCTGGGGAGCATGTCGGCGTGGTGCTGTCGGGTGGCAATATCGACCCGGACCGGTTTGCCGAGGTGATCGGGGGTGGTCAGCCCTCGTCGAAATAGATGTTCAGTGCGCGAGTGAGCTTCTGCCGCTTGTCGATCCGGCGCCGTGCCCCCTTGGCGCTGGCAACGGCCAGTTCGGTCAATACGTGGATCGCGGCGACCAGCGCGGTCGGCGAGTCGTCCTCCAGGGTGTTCTCCGTGGGCACCACGATGCTCACCGATGCGATCGAGCAGATCGGTGCGGCGAGGCTGTCGGTGATGGCTACCACGTCGCCACCCGCCGCTCGGAACTGCCGGGAGAACTCGATGGTGTACCGACGGTAGCGGTACACGGAAAACGCGATCAGCACGTCGGTGTTGCGGACGTCCGCCAGGATATCCAGCGGCCGTACGATGGCGCCGTCGATCAGCGTCACCTGCGACAGGCCCGCCGACAGATCGCCGGCCAGGAGGGTGGAATAGGCGAACGACTTCCCCTCGCCGATCACGAACCGGCGGCGTGCGGACACCACCAATGCCGTTGCCTGGACAGCGGTCCCGTCCGTCTCCAGGGATTCGAAAGCGTTGGCGAGGATCCGGCGTTCCCGCTCGATGATCTTCCGCTGCAACGTCGATGAGGCGGACCGGCGGCCGGAGCGCTTGGCTCCGTCCGCGTGTTCCGCTTGCTCGCCGTCGTTATCGTGATTCGTATGTTGTGACTTGACAGTGTGCTGTGGCATGGGTGGCGTTCCTCCGTCATTGTTCGGCACGGACGCTCGTCGTTGATCGTAGTGTAGTGATCAGAACTGGTTTGGGCCATCCGCGCCGCCAACAAAATCCGCAATGCGCCCCTCGCTATGGGCTCGATGCGGCGGTAACATGTGCAGACATACGATTCGTAACGTGGGCCGGTCGGCATCCACACCGAGCAGAGTGAAGGGGCGTCGGTGCAGTCCGAACAGTACGTTGACGTACCGGGTGGCCGGGTCTGGTGCCGGACCGTCGGATCGGGTCCCGGCCTACCGCTGCTGGTGCTGCATGGCGGCCCGGGGTTCACCTGCGAGTACCTGGACAGCCTGGCCGAGTTGGGCGATGGCCGCCCGGTCGTGATGTTCGACCAGCTCGGCTGCGGGCGTTCCGATCGCCCGGACGACGCGTCCCTGTGGACGGTCGACAGGTTCGTGGCCGAGGTCGCCTGCGTCCGTCGCGCGTTGGGCTTGCATCAGCTGCACCTGCTCGGCCAGTCGTGGGGAGCGATGCTGGCAGTGGACGTGGTGCTGGCCGGCGCGACCGGGATCGCCGGCCTGATCCTGGCCAGCCCGCCGCTGTCGATCCCGCTATGGATGGCCGATGCCCGGCGGTTGCGCGCGCAGTTGCCAGAGCGGGTGCAGCGCACCCTGGCCGAGCACGAGGAGCGCGGATTCACCGCCTGCCCGGAATACCGGGCGGCATCCCTGGAATACAGCCGCCGGTACATCTGCCGGGCCGACCCATGGCCGGACGGCTATGAGCGCTCGTTCGTCGGCGAGGGCGAGCAGGTCTACCACACGATGTGGGGTCCGAACGAATTCACCGTCACCGGTACGTTGTCGAGCTACGACCGCACCGACCGGCTGGCCGAGATCACCCACCCCACCCTGCTGACGTGTGGTCGGTTCGACGAGGCGACGCCCGAGGCGACGCTGGCCTACCAGGAGCGCATGCCGAACGCCCGGACGGTGGTCTTCGAACGCAGCGCCCATTGTGCGCATCTGGAGGAGCGCGAGGCCTACCTGTCGGAGCTGCGAACGTTCCTGGGAGCCGTCGAATCAGCAGACCAGCTCGGCGCCGGATCGGGTGCGAAATGACCGACCGGTTCGAGGAGGTACTGCGGGCCGGCTACGCCGGCGGTACGTTCTCCGGCGCGGCTTGGTCGACGGGCACCGCGGATCGGGTGGACTCGGCCGGCGTGATCGGCGAACTGTCCTGGGGCGGCCCGGCCGCGAACGCAGACACGTTGTGGGATCTGGCATCGGTCACCAAGCCGATCGTCGCGCTGGCCGTGATGAGGCTGGTGCAGGACGGATGGATGACGCTGGACGACACCATCGGGCAGCACCTGGACGACTACCGCGGCACCGACAAGGAACGCCTCACGGTTCGCCAGTTGCTGACCCACACGGCGGGCTTTCCCGCCGAGCTGCCGATGTACCGCTGGTGCGACTCGCGCCAGGCGATGCTGGACGAAATCCGCGGCGTGAGCCTGCGGTTCGAGCCGAGCACGGATGTGGAGTACACCTCGCAGGGGTTCATCGTGCTGGGCCTGATGGCGGAGGCGGCGACCGGGATGCCGCTGGATGAGGTGGTGCGCGGCACCGTCACCGAGCCGGCCGGGCTGTCGCGCACCCTGTTCCGGCCCGGCGCGGCGGATCGTCCGCTGGCGGCCGCGACCGAGGAATGCCCCTGGCGGGGCGGGGTGGTGCAAGGCACCGTGCACGACGAGAACGCTGAGGTGCTCGGGGGTATCGCTGGGCATGCCGGGCTGTTCGCCACGCTGCCGGACCTGCAGTCCCTGGCGCAGCTGCTGTGCCGCGGCGCATCCGGAGCCGACACGGCGGTGCTATCGGCTCGGACCCTGGCCACCATGATCGCGCCCGCGACCGATCACCTTCGTCACCGCCGCACGCTCGGCTGGCAGGGCAAGGATCGGGTGTCCAGCCCCGCCGGCGATCTCGCCGGCCCGCGCACCTTCGGTCACACCGGATTCACCGGCACCAGCATGTGGATCGACCCGGACGCCGGCCGGTATGTGGTGCTGTTGACCAACCGAGTGCACCCCACCCGTGCGAGCGGCGGGCTACCGCGCATCCGCCGGCTGGTGCACAACATCGGGTTCGGCTACTCGGCCGGCGAATAGCCGTTCACCCGGCCGGCGGGTCGCAACTCAGCCGGCCAGCTTGGGCAGGTCCTCCGGCCCGGCCGGCTCGGTGGGTGCCCGGTGGCCCAACTCGACCACCAGCATCGCCGCCACCATCAGAGCCCCGCCCAGCGCCACCCGCCAGGTCAGCGGTTCGGCGAAGAACGCGATCGACAGCACCGCCGACCAACCGGGTTCGGTGGACATCACGATGGCCGCCCGGCTGGCCGAGATCTGCGACTGAGCCCAGGTTTGCACGATCATCGCCAGCGCGCCGGACACCACGGCCAGATACACCAGGATGATCCAGCCGCCGGCCGACCGGGGTGTCGCGAACCCGTCGCCGATGGTGGCGACGCCGCACAGCACGGCGATCACCACCATCTGAACGATCGCCATGCCCAGCGCGTCCCGTGCCCGGGCCCACGCTCCCAACCCGACGATGTGCAGCGCGAACAGCAGCGCGGAGATCAGGGTCAGCCATTCGCCGAAGCCGAGCGATAGGCCACGCAGCGCCAGCACTCCCAGCCCCAGCACCGCGAGCACCGCGCCGGCCCAGGCCCGCCTGCCGATCGGCGTCCGCAGCAGCACGGCGGCACACAGCGGGGTGAGCACCACGTACAGCCCGGTGATGAATCCGGAGATCGTTGCCGGGGTGTGCACCAGCCCGATGGTTTGTACCAGCTGCGCCGCGCCGTACACCACGCCCAGCGCGGTGGCGTGCAGCAGCGCCCGGCGGGAGAGCCGGCCGATCGCGCGCGGAAACGCGATCAGCAGCGCCACCGCCGCGATCGCGAAGCGGATCGCCAGGAACTGCCGGGGGCTGAGTTCACCCAGCAGCGCCTTGGTCAGCGGGAAGCTGGAGCCCCAGACGACCGCGACCGTGAGCAGGGCCAGGATTGCCAGCATCGGCCCGCTGAGTCCGCGGGCGCGGAGCCTGGAGGGCACCGCGGGCTCAGAGCTGGCCGGGCGCACCTGCTGATCGTGCCAAATGTTTCCGTCGCGCTGCCGTGCAACCCCGCGACCGCTACCGTCCGTCGTATCGACAGGGCAGGAGGACAGGTGGGGCGGCGCAGTGCGCGAACCGACGCGGCCGAGGGCGCGGCAGATCACGCGAACGCGGATGCGGCGTTCACGGCCTACGTGGCTGCCCGTCGCGACGTGGTGCGGCGGACGGCGTACCTGCTGTGCGGCGACTGGCACGCCGCCGACGACCTCACCCAGACGGCGTTCGTCAAGCTGTATGGAGCCTGGCACCGGATTCGCGATCGGGGCGCGTTGGACGCGTATGTGCGGTCGGTGCTGGTGCGCGCCACGATCGACGAGTCCCGTCGGCCGTGGCGCCGGGAGAAGGCCGTCGACGCGGTGCCGGACAACCCTGCCCCGTCCGACATCGCGTCGGCGGTCGCCGACCGGGCACTGGTCCGATCGGCGCTGGCGGTGGTGCCGCCCGGACAGCGGGCGGTACTGGTGCTGCGGTACTTCGAGGGCCTGGACGTGGCGGAGACGGCGGCCGCGCTGGGGTGTTCGGAGGGCAACGTGAAGTCGCAGACGGCGCGCGGCCTGGCGGCCCTGCGCGCCACGCTGGCGGGCTCGGGGCAGGAGGTGACGAGCAGTGGCGACTGACCAGGTTCCGGGCGGTGACGAGCCAGCCGCGGAGCACTCGGGCTCCGGCGGCGACCCGGTCGCGGCGGAACTGGGCGCCCTGTTCGGCGCCGCCCTCGCCGACGAGCCGCCGAGTTCGGTGACGCCACTGGGGGTGCTGCACCAGGCGACGCTGGCCGACTCCGCCCGACGACAGCGGCGGGTTGCGGTGGCCCGTCGCTGGGGTGGGGGCCTGCTCGCGGCGGCCGCGGTGGTAGGGCTGGTGGTGGTCCTGGGTCCGGTGTTGGGCAACCGGGCGGAACCCTCGGTGGCGGGCGGACGGGCGGAGAGCGCCGCCGCCTCGTCCGGTTCAGCTGGCTCGGCCGGTCCCGCCAACGCTCCGGATGCGGGTGCCTCGGGCGGTTCGGGAGGCGCCGCGAGCACGCCGGCCGCGGGGCCCGGCGTGCCGGGAACGTCCGAAGGTGGCTATGTCGCGTCGGGTGGTGGCGCCGAGTCCGGCGGCGAGGAGTCGGCCACGCCGCCGCAGCCCGGCCGCGGCGCCGGTTCGTGCGCCGCGTCGGATCCGTGCTCGACTCCGAGCAGTGCCCGCGCGGATGACGGCCAGCAACCGGCCGAGGTCACGGGCAGCGGAGATAGCGCGGATCAGTCCGCTCGACCCAGTAGAGCCCTCGGCACCACGGCGACCCTGACCGGAACCGGCATGTCCGGGTGTCCGCTGTTTCCGCCGCTGGAGGACGCTGAGCGCGCAGCCGTGCTCGATGCGCTGCCCGATAGCTCCGTCACCGTCGAGGCCCGGGTCTCCGGGTGTGCGCCCGGCCTGCAGCGTGCCTCCGTGGTACGGCCCCGCTGGTCGGGCGCGGCGCTGATCGTCGCCGTCCAGACGGTGGGCCACACGCCGACCGATACGACCGGCGCCGCAGGGTCGGCCATCGCCGCCCCGGGTGCCACCCCGGTGGCGGAAACCGTCCGGGCCGTTCGGGGCGGGACCGTCGTGGTCGTCACCGCCAATCCGCAGGCCGCCGACCATCTGACTACAGACCGGCTACACGCCATTGCCCGGGCGGTACTGGACGCCACCGGCTGATCGTCAGGGCCGGGAAGGCGGTCGGCTCCGCAGGCGGCGTGCCACCCGGCGGAGCCGATCGCGGTCCGTGCCTGGGACACTGGAGCACGTGACCCCACCGCGACCCGCCGTGCCGGACGTGCTGGCCGACCGCTACGCCAGCCCCGAGATGCTCGCGATCTTCTCGCCGACCGGAAAGATCATCGCCGAGCGGCGGCTGTGGCTGGCCGTGCTGCGCGCCCAGGCCCGGCTCGGCCTGCCGGTCGAGGACGGGGTGATCGCCGACTACCAGGCCGTGGTCGACCGGGTGGACCTGGCATCGATTGCCGCGCGTGAGCGGGTGACGCGGCATGACGTGAAGGCCCGCATCGAGGAGTTCAACGCGCTGGCCGGGCATCAGCGCATCCACCAGGGCATGACGAGCCGCGACCTGACCGAGAACGTCGAGCAGGCACAGGTTCTCGCCGGCCTTGGGCTGGTGCGGGACCGGACGGTGGCAATGCTTTCGGCGCTCGGCCGGCGAGCCGCCGACCATGCCGGGCTGGTGATGGCCGGCCGGTCGCACAATGTCGCCGCCCAGGCCACCACGCTGGGCAAGCGGTTCGCCAGCGCTGCCGACGAGCTGCTGGTCGCCTATCACCGGACGCAGGATCTGCTGGCCCGCTACCCGTTGCGCGGTATCAAGGGCCCGGTCGGCACTGCCGCCGACCTACTGGACCTGCTCGGCTCGGCCGAAGCGGTCGCCGAGCTGGAATCATCGGTGGTGCAGGAGGTTTCGGGCCGGAACGAGGTGTTCGCCTCCGTCGGTCAGGTATACCCTCGCTCGTTGGACCACGATGTGTTGTCCGCGCTGGTGCAGCTCGCGGCCGGTCCCGCGTCGCTGGCGACCACGATCCGGCTGATGGCCGGCGCGGAGCTGGCCACCGAGGGTTTCGCAGCCGGGCAGGTGGGTTCCTCGGCCATGCCGCACAAGATGAACACCCGCTCCTGCGAGCGGGTGTGCGGGCTCGCGGTGGTGCTGCGCGGCTACGCGTCGATGGCGGCGGAACTGGCTGGGGCGCAATGGAACGAGGGTGACGTCTTCTGCTCGGTGGTGCGCCGGGTGGCGCTGCCGGACGCCTTCTACGCGATCGATGGGCTGCAGCAGACCTTCCTCACGGTGCTGGCCGACTTCGGCGCCTACCCGGCCGTGATCGAGGCCGAGCTGCAGCGGTACCTGCCGTTCCTGGCCACCACCAAGATCCTGATGGCGGCGATCCGGGCCGGGGTTGGCCGGGAGAGCGCGCACGAGGCGATCAAGGAGCACGCGGTCGCCGTGGCGTTGGCCATGCGGGAGACCGGCCGGGCCGACAACGATCTGCTGGACCGGCTGGCCGCCGACCCGCGGCTTCCGCTGGATCGGGCGGCGCTGCAGGCGCTGGTCGACGATCAAGGTTCGTTTACCGGCCTGGCCGGAGCCCAGATCGCCGCGGTGCTGGCCCGGATCGAGGCGGTCGTCGCCGAGCATCCGAGGGCCGCCCAGTACACCCCCGGCGCGATCCTGTAGCTCGCCGGGCTACTCGTCCAGGGTGATGGAGCCGTCCCGGCGACTCCGCTCGGCGAATCGTTCGATGAGCCAGGCTCCCAGCGCTGCCCAGCAGGCGCCGATGGCCAGGGCCAGCACCAGTGGCGGGAGTGCGTGCACGAGCCCGCGGTCGAGTCCGGTGCGTAGGCCGTACAGGACATGGGTGACGGGCAACCCCTGAGCGATGGCCTGGACCGGGGTGGGCCAGAAGCTGACCGGGACGAACACGCCGCAGATGACGGCCATCAGGCTGTGAGTGAGGTTGGAGGCGAGATTGCGCCAGGCCGGCCGGCGCAGCACGAGCGCGGCGATGGGCATGGCCAATCCGAAACCGGACAATACCCCGCAGGGCACGGCCAGCAGCACCGTGATCACGCCACCGATGTCGTAGCGGACGCCGAACAGCGGACCGATGGCCAGCAGGGCGATCGTGGAGGTGGCGCACGCGCTGGGGATCCATTGCGTGCTGCGCCCGGTAAACGCCGGCCAGACCCGTCCCGGTGCGCTGACCAGGAGGGGCAGCGTGCCGGTGCCGCGTTCCCACGCGGAGGATTGGATGACCCACATGACTTCCTGTACGCCCAGGTACAGGGCCCGGCCGACGACCAGGAATGTCGCGGTGCCGGGGCTGTCCAGGACCCGTCCGACCAGGCCGTAGAAGACGACCTCGCACAAACAGCGCAGCAGCCACCCGACGGTCCACGTCCGCCAGGTATAGCGCCAGGTGAAGTCGACCCAGCCGGTCCGCATGGCGGCCCGGAACGTCGGCCAGGGCGACGGCCGGCGAACCGCCGGGGCCGCAACGACCAGATCAGAAGGCGGCTCAGAATGCAGCGAGGCCAAGTTTCCCCTCCTGCCTGGCGTTGCGAAGGGTCAGCGCGAGCAGCCAACGCGCGAGCAGGAACGCGATCAGGCCCTCACCGAGGACGACGGCGCACCGCCAGGCCCAGCCGGCGACCGTCGGATGGTTCACGCTGTCGCGCACCAGGTCCGCGCTCCAGGACAGGAACACGATGCGGGACAGCGGATGCACCCAGTCGGGATACACGGAGATCGGCACCAGGACGCCGCCGAGCACGTAGAAGGGATAGGTCATGGCGTTCTGGAAGATCCGCGGCGACCGCGAGTTGACGAAGAACACCGAGAACAGCAGCGCCGTCCCGAGTGTCGCGGCGGCGGTGCACACGACCGCGGCCACCAGTGGCAGCGGCGCCCGCACGATCGGGGTAATGCCGAAGATGATCCAGCCGGTGAGCGCGGACAGCACCAGTCCGATCAGCGAGATGACGGTGACGACGCTGACCCTGCCGATCAGCACCGTCTCCAGCCGCCCGGGTGCGGCGGTGAGCGATTCGAGCGATCGATTATCGCGTTCCCGGGCGATGACCTCGCCGGAAATGATCAGGGCCATTCCCCACAGGGCGATCAGCGCGGGTGCGACCACACCGTAGACGTCCAGGTCCGGGCGGGATGCGTGACGGAAGATCGCCACAAATCCCACGGTCTGGATCGGCACCAGCAGCAGTGTGACCATTTCGAACGGCCGGGATCGCAGCAGACGGAATTCCAGCGCGGCCGCCGATCCGAACAGCCGCAGCGACGCCAGCGGGTTCCATGGCCGGGGGGCCCGCACGGTGGAGGTCGTCATCGCACGCGCATGCCGCGGTCACCGATGATGTGGACGTACACCTCGGCCAGCGAGGGTCGGTCCACCGTCACGTTCGTGTGCCCCAGCCCGATGAGCTCGGTCAGCAGGTCCGCCACCGCGCCCTGGAGTTTGGTCTCCAGCCGGACGCCGCCGGTGTCCAGCACGCCAGCGGAGGCGATCTCGTCGCGGCCGTCGAATCGGGCCACCAGGTCACGGGCCTGCTCGTCGGTGACGGCGCGGATGTCGATGCGCTCATACTGCAGCAGCATCTGCGAGAGCGCGGCGGGCGTCGCGGTCGCCAGGATCCGTCCGCGGTCGATCATCGACACCCGGTGGCACAACGCTTCCGCTTCGGCCATGTCGTGCGTGGTCAGCAGGATCGTCGTGCCGGCGGCGTTGATCCGCCTGATCAGACCCCGGAACGCGGTGGACGAGACCGGATCCATCCCGGTGGTCGGCTCGTCCAGCAGCAGCACCGCCGGGTCGGGTAGCAATCCCCGTGCCAGGTGCAGGCGCTGCGCCATGCCGCGGGAATATCGCTCGGCCGGGATGTCGACGTCGGCCAGGCCGACCAGATCGATCACGTGGTCGATGCGCTGCGCGGCGAGCCTGCCGCCCATGCCGTACATCGAAGCCCAGAACCGTAGATTTTGCGCCGCAGTCAGCCCGCCGTACAGACCCCGGTCCCCGCCCAGCACCAGGCCGATACTGCGGCGCACCTCCGAAGCCTGCTCGACGACGTCGAACCCCGCCACCGACGCCGAACCGGAGCTCGGCGTCAGGATTGTCGAGAGGATCTTCGCCAGCGTGGTCTTGCCCGCGCCGTTCGGCCCGAGCAGGCCGTGGATCTCGCCAGCCGGGATGGACAGGTCCACATCGTCGAGCGCCACCACATCCCGCTGGGGATCGGACGAGGCACGCCGCCGATGGGGCACACGGTAGACACGGCCCAGGCCCTGGGTCAGTACGGCGTCCGTCACCCGTCACCTCGGCATTGCAGTCGGCTTGCCCGGTCGCGCCCACCGCACTCATGCGTCGCTGCGAACCATCGGTCCGTGCCGGCGTGGCCGGTGCAGATGTTACTGGATCGAGGGTCCTGCCTGCCGGTCGCTCGACGCTGCTGTCGACCCTCGACGCGGCTCGGGAACCACTTGGATAGCACCTCGGCTACGCCTACGAATTGGCGGACGTCATTGCGCATCTGTCGAGTCGCCGTGATGGTCTGATCAACGTGCCCAAGCTGCTCGATCTGGTCGATATCACCGACGGGCAGCGAATCCGACTTCGGCCATACCGCATGCTCATGGCGATCTTCTGGCTGGCCATGCTCCTGCCTGAAACACCGGATACTCACGAAACCCGGTCGGGACGACCGAAAGCCATGTCAGATGCACGCTGAACCTGCTCGGTGGCGGGACTCCCGCCCGCTGACCGACCTGTTGCAGAGCGCCACGCACGCGGGCACGGCGGTATGGGCATCCGGTAGGGAGCGTGCTGTGGTCCGCGAGCGGGCCTTCCGCCCGATGCGCCCGTAGGCGCCCACCCTGATGGCCGTGCCGCCGGCGACCTTCACGTAATTCAAGACGCAGACGGAGTCTGATCGACGGCGTCACGGACACTGGACGGAGCATCGCAGCACAGCGGATCGCGTACCGGGCTCAGGCTCCATCAAACCCTCGGACGAGACAGTATTGTGCGCTGACACTTTCGATCGTTACGCGCTCACGCACGCGGCAGTGTACCTGGTACACGTGCAAGGATGGCCCACCGTCCTTCCAGTTTCGGCGGGAAACCGTCTCGGCGTTGCCGGCGCGTTGGATACCTGGATCACGTCGCTGGGGCAGGCGTCTCGCGGCAGGCGATGACGCTGCGGGGACCTGTCAAGGACTGGACGTGGTTCAGGCGCGATTCGAGCGCCCGGTCAGGGTTTCGTCCAGGCGATGGTGTGCCGAAAGGCGAGGTGGTGCCGGAGGGTCGCGCCGGGCATCCCGTCGATGACCGCCTTTCGCAGCTCGTCAAAGGACAGGGTGGGGTCGCGTACCGGGAACGGCGGGTCCTGCACTCCGGCTCGGCTCGGCCACGGATGCTTCACGTAGCCGATGAGCGGGTTGGTCACGACGGAGGTAGCGTCCCACAGGTAGTCCCGGAGGGAACGCGGCGCCGCGAGTCCGACCGCGAGAAACCGGCCGCCGGTCACGAGCAGCCGCCGGACCGCTCGCAATGCCTCCGGGAGGTCGAGGTGGTGTAGCACGGCAAGCATCGTCACCGCATCGAATGGCCCTTCCAGCTGGGTCCATGGCTTGTCGACAACGGACACGGTGGGCAGGCCGGCGCAGCGCCGGCTCGCCTCCTGTCGCATGGTGACGTCGATGTCGCTACCGATCACCGAGCCGACGTGAGGCGCGAGCACCGCCAGGAGTTCGCCTCGGCCGCACCCGACATCGAGGACCGCGTTGCACGGTTCGGGCAAGTTGGCGAGGATCCAACTGTGGAAATGGTCGTTGTGGCTCCACGGGTGGCGCGCGTTCAATCGGCGCAGCCCGGACGTTAGTGCGTCGCTCCATGGTTTGCTCGTCATTCGCCGGACCACCATGAGTCGATCGTCGCACGGATCGGTGCCGACCAACGATCGCGGAATCCCGCTGGTGCTACGCATTGTTGGCGCGGCGGAACGGGCTGGAGTGTGCTGCGCCGCACCCAGTGGATCGAGGTCGCGCTGCCGCTGGGCGCCGGCATCGTGCTGGCCGTCGGAGCCGGGGGCTCGCGGGCGCCGCCTACCTCGCGTAGGGCGGCGAGGCGCAGTACCTGCCCTGGAGCGAGTTCGGTGCGCCGGCCGGTGCCGCGCTGCTCGCCGCCGTGGTGGTCGCGGGCTTCGCCGTGATCGCCTCCAGCCCCCGGATCCGACCGGAACTCATCCGCAGCGAGTAGCGGCGCGTCCTACCATGAAATTCTAACTCAGGGCGTTTGATTTGCATGGTAGCTTGAGAGAGTGATTCGTCGTGATGCTGATCTGGCGCGCTTGCGATCGGCGATGGCTCGGGCGCCGGTGGTGCTGCTGGTGGGCCCTCGGCAGGCAGGCAAGACCACCCTCGCTCGCCATGCGATGGGTTTCGACCAGGGCCCGGTCCATTTCTTGGATGCGGAGAATCCCCGGGACCTCTCCCGATTGTCCGATCCGCTGCTGGCCTTGGAGTCGTTGCGTGGCACGGTTGTGGTTGACGAAGCGCAACATGTGCCGGATCTGTTCCCCGTGCTGCGGGTCCTCGCCGATCGACCGGAGAGTCAGGCTCGTTTTCTTATCCTGGGCAGTGCGTCCCCGACGCTTGTCGGTCTGGGGGCCGAGAGCCTTGCCGGGAGGGTCGAGATCATTGAGCTCGACGGCCTGCGCGTCGCTGACGTGGGGACCGGTGAGCTTGATCGTCTGTGGGTGCGCGGCGGCCTCCCGCCTGCCTATACCGCGCGCAGCGAGCCCGACTCGATCGCTTGGCGCGACAACTATGTCGCGACATTCCTGGAGCGCGACCTGGCAGGTCTCGGGTTCCGCATGCCGGCCACCACCATGCGTCGGGTCTGGACGATGCTCGCTCACTATCACGGGCAGCTTTGGAACGGGGCGGAGCTCGCGCGGGCGCTCGGAGTCAGCGAACCTTCCGTCCGGAGGTATCTCGACGCGCTGACCGATGCACTGGTCGTTCGTCAGCTGCAGCCGTGGTTCGCCAACATCTCTAAACGACAGGTGCGATCCCCCAAGATCTACCTGCGCGACAGCGGCACGCTGCACAGCCTGCTGGGCATCGGCGATCAGGAGTCTCTGCTCTCGCATCCCACGGTGGGGGCCAGCTACGAAGGCTTCATCATCGAGCAACTTGCGCAGATCTGCGGCCGGATCCCGATGTACTTCTGGCGCACGCAGCAGGGTGCCGAATTGGACCTATATCTTCAGCACGGCGGTGCCAGACTGGGGATCGAGGTCAAGCGGAGTTCCGCGCCCAAGCTCACTCCTTCGATGCGGCATGCGCTGAGCGATCTGCATCTGGATCATCTCCTGGTCTGCTATCCGGGTCCGGTGCGCTACCCGGTATCGCCGGATGTCACCGCGATCCCGGACGCGGACCTGCTGCGAGTCACAGGCGCCGACGAGCTCCTGGCATTGGCGGGCTGACTCGGCCCAGCAGCCCCGAGTAGCCTCGGCGGACGTGAATCCGCTGCTGACCCCGTCACCGCTGCCCTACCAGCTTCCGCCATTCGCCGACATCACACCGGACCACATCCGGCAGGCGCTGGAGGCCGGCATGGCCGAGCAGCGCGCCGAAGTCGACGCTATCGCCGCCAACGGTGACGAGCCCGACTTCGCCAACACCATCGAAGGGCTGGAGCGCTCCGGGCAGACGCTGCAGCGGACCGAGTTGCTGTTCGGCACCCTTGCCGGCACCTGCTCCACTGCTGAGATCCAAGCGATCGAGGCGGAGTTCGCACCGAGGCTAGCCGCCCACTCCGACGCCGTTCGGCTGAACCCGGCGCTGTTCGCCCGCATCGACGCGGTGCACGCGTATCGCAGCGAGGCCGGCCTGACCGCCGAGCAGGTCCGCCTGGTCGAGCGCTACCACCTGGACTTCGTGCTGGCCGGGGCGGGACTCGACGATCCGGCGCGCGCGGAGTTGACCGAGCTCAACCAGCAGATCTCCGTGCAGTCCACCGCGTTCCGGCAGAACCTGCTGGCCGCCATGGAGGGCTCCGCCCTGCGCCTCACCGATGTTGCGGAACTGGACGGCGCGAGCCCGGACGCCATCGCCGCCGCCGCCGAGGCCGCCCGAACACGGGGCCTGGACGGCTATCTCGTCACCCTCGTCTCACCGACCTCCCAGCCGCTGCTGGCCTCCCTGACCCGCCGCGACATCCGGGAACGACTCTTCGCCGCATCGCTGCACCGGGCCTCATCCGGCGAGCACGACAACGGCCCGATCGCCGTTCGCATCGCGCAATTGCGCGCCCTCCGGGCGGCCCTGCTGGGGTTCGCCACGCACGCCGACGCCATGCTCGCCGACCGCGCGGCCGGCAGCACCGGCGCCGTCGACGCGCTGCTGGGCCGGATCGTCGCGCCGGCCGTCGCCAATGCCCGCGCCGAGGCGGAGCTGATCGCCGAGTTCGCCGCCCGGGATGGCGTCGCCGAACTTGCCCCGTGGGATTGGGCCTACTACAGCGACCTGGTGCGCGCCGAACGCTACCGGGTGGACACCGCGGCGCTGCGCCCCTACTTCGAGCTCGACGCGGTGTTGCAGGACGGCGTCTTCCACGCGGCGAACCTGGTGTACGGCATCACCTTCCGCCGCCGTGAGGACCTGGCCGGGTATCACGCCGACGTGCGAGTGTGGGAGGTGGCGGACGCCTCGGGCGAGGTCCTCGGCCTGTACCTGGGCGACTACTTCGCCCGAAAGGGCAAGCGCGGCGGGGCGTGGATGTCCAACCTGGTCGATCAGTCGACGCTGCTGGGTACCTCTCCGGTGGTCTACAACAGTTTGAACATTCCGCAGCCGACCCCCGGCGAGCCGGCGCTGCTCACCCTGGACGAGGTCGGCACCCTGTTCCACGAGTTCGGGCACGCCCTGCACGGGCTGTTCTCGAGAGTGGTCTACCCGCGGCTGTCCGGGACCTCCGTACCGCGTGACGTGGTGGAGTTTCCCAGCCAGGTCAACGAGATGTGGATGCTGCGCCCGGAGATCCTGGGCCGCTACGCACGGCACGTCACCACCGGGGAGCAACTGGATCCCGCGGTGGCGCAGGCGATCCGGGACGCTGCGCAGTGGGGCGAGGGATTCCGGACCGTCGAGTACCTGGCCGCCACCCTGCTGGACCAGGCATGGCACCGGCTGGCACCCGACGCCACCGTCGACGACCCGGAGGCCTTCGAGAATGAGGCGCTCCGCAGGGCCGGGATAGCAATGGAGTTGATTCCGCCCCGCTACCGCACCGGCTACTTCCAACACATCTTCGCCAGCGGCTACTCGGCCGGGTACTACTCCTACATCTGGGCGGAGGTGCTGGACGCGGACACCGTCGAATGGTTCGAGGCGCATCCGGGATCGGTGCGCCAGGCCGGTGACGAGTTCCGATCCACGGTGCTCTCCCGGGGCAACACGGTGGACTTCACCGACGCCTGCCGCACGCTGCTGGGGCGGGAGCCCGACGTGGCGCCGTTGCTGCGCCGCCGGGGGCTGCTGGCCGGCTGACCGCGGGCTGGCGCCGGTGACGGTGCCGCCGCGCCGCACAGAAGGGAGCGCGCATGTCGCAGGATTGGCACGCGATCGTCGACATCCTGGTGGCGCTGGGCCTGTGCGGCGTCATCGGCCTGGAACGGCAGTGGCGCCAGAAATCCGCCGGGCTGCGCACCCACACCCTGGTCGGCGTCGGTGCGGCGCTGTTCATGGTGGTCTCCAAGTACGGCTTCTTCGACGTGATCGGCGACGGCGTGGTACTGGATCCGTCCCGGGTGGCGGCCCAGATCGTGTCTGGTATCGGATTCATCGGCGGCGGGCTGATCTTCGTCCGCCGCGACATGGTCCGCGGGCTGACCACCGCCGCCACCGTCTGGCTGGCGGCCGCGGTCGGCATGGCCGCGGGCTCGTCGCTGCGGCTGGTCGCGCTGGCCGTCACCGTGATGTACCTGCTGATCGCGTTCGGCTTCCCGCCGCTGCTGCGGATGCTGCCCCGGCCGCGGTTTTCCTCATCGGTGTTGCGGGTCACCTACGAGGACGGCCGAGGGTTGCTGCGCACCATCGTGCAACTGTGCACCGCCAAGGGCTTTCACATCGTGGACCTGGAGCTGGTGCGCGGCGGTCAGCGCAGCCGGTCCGAGCGGGACGGCGACGGAGGGCCGCGCAGCGTCGTGGTGCTGATCGAGCTCGACGGCCGGGAGGACCCCAGCGAGCTGGTGCACGAGCTGGCCTCGCTCGCCGGGGTGCTGGAGGTGGGCATCGCCGAGGGATCCGGTAGCGAGTAACGGCCGGCCGCTGCGGTGCCTGCGGTACCGGCGCCACTCCCGGCGGATAGGCTCACGGGCGTGGCGACACTGTCGGACTACCAGCACCTGTCCTCCGGCAAGGTCCGCGAGATGTACCGGGTGGACGACCACCTGCTGCTGATGGTGGCCTCCGACCGGATCAGTGCCTACGACCACATCCTGCCCACCCCGATCCCGGACAAGGGCAGGGTGCTCACCGCGATGAGCGCCTTCTGGTTCGAGCTGTTGGCCGACCTGGTGCCGAACCACCTGGTCGCCGTGCAGGACGAGCGCATCCCGGCGGAGGTCATCGGCCGCGCCATGCTGGTGCGCGACCTAACGATGCTGCCGGTGGAGTGCGTGGCCCGGGGATACCTGTCGGGCTCCGGATGGGTCGAGTACCAGGCGGCCGGAGCGGTGTGCGGCGTGCCGCTGCCGACCGGGCTGGTCGAATCCGCGCAGCTCCCCGAACCGATCTTCACCCCGGCCGCGAAGGCCGAACTCGGCGAGCACGACGAGAACATCACGGTGATGCAGGTGGCCGGCATGGTCGGTGACGAGCGTGCCGGGCAGCTCCGCGAGACCACCCTGGCCGTCTACCGGCGGGCCGCCGAACACGCCGCCGGTCGCGGGCTGATCCTGGCCGACACCAAATTCGAGTTCGGCACCTCACCGGGCGGCACGATGCTGCTGGCTGACGAGGTGCTCACCCCCGACTCCTCGCGCTACTGGCCCGCCGACGGGTACGCGCCCGGCGGTCCGCAGCCGTCCTTCGACAAGCAATACCTGCGGGACTGGCTCACCTCGCCGGCCGCCGGGTGGGACCGGCACGCCGACGTGCCGCCGCCGGCCCTTCCGCCTGACGTCGCTGCCGCCACCAGGAGCCGTTACATCCAGGCATACGAGCGCATCTCCGGCCGGTCGTTCGCCGACTGGCCGGGCGGCACCGAGCAGGGGGGGACGGCATGACCGGAACCAGCGAGGCCTACCTGGTGGACGCCGTCCGCACCCCGGTGGGACGCCGGAACGGCGGGCTGGCGACGGTGCACTCCGCCGATCTGGGGGCCCATGTGCTGGCCGAGCTGATGCGCCGCACCGGCGTCGACCCGGCCGCGGTGGACGAAGTGATCTTCGGCTGCCTGGATCAGATCGGCCCCCAGGCCATGGACGTGGCCCGCACCTGCTGGCTGGCCGCCGATCTGCCCGATAGCGTGCCCGGCACCACGATCGACCGGCAGTGCGGCTCCTCCCAACAGGCCATCTCCTACGCGGCGCAAGCGGTGATGAGCGGCACCAGCGACCTGGTGGTGGCCGGCGGAGTGCAGAACATGTCCGCCATCCCGATCCAATCCTCCAATGCGGCCGCTGCCGGGTTGGGCTTTCCCGATCCGTTCTCCGGCTCGCAGGGCTGGCGGGCCCGGTACGGTGACGCGCCGGTGTCGCAATTCCACGGTGCCGAGCAGATCGCCGAGCGATGGGGGATCAGTCGCGAGCAGATGGAGGAGTTCGCCATCGGCTCGCACACGAAGGCGCTCGCCGCGCAGGCGGAGGGCAGATTCGACTCCGAGATCGTGCCGATCGCGGGTATCACCGCCGACGAGGGTCCGCGCACCCCCGACCCCGCCAAGATCGCCTCGCTGAAGCCCCTGACCGAAGGCGGCCGGATCACCGCGGCGGTGGCCAGCCAGATCTCCGACGGATCCGCCGCGCTGCTGGTGGCCTCCGAGCGGGCGGTCCGCGAGCACCATCTGACCCCGCGGGCCCGCATCCATCACATCTCGGCCCGCGGCGCCGACCCGATCATCATGCTGACCGCTCCGATCCCGGCCACCGAGCATGCGCTGGCGCGCGCCGGCATGAGCCTGGACGACATCGACCTGATCGAGATCAACGAGGCCTTCGCCTCTGTGGTGCTGGCCTGGCTGGCCGACACGCATGCCGACCCAGCGAAGGTCAACGTGAACGGTGGAGCGATCGCCCTGGGCCACCCGCTCGGCGCCACCGGCGCGCGGTTGATGACCACCCTGCTGGCCGAGCTGGATCGCACCGGCGGCCGGTACGGGCTGCAGACCATGTGCGAGGGCGGCGGCCAGGCCAACGTCACCATCGTGGAGCGGCTGTGATCCGCGCGGCGCGCGAGCCCGCAGCGGCGATCCCCGCAGCACGCGCCACCGCACCGTTATCCGATCGTGTCCCGGATGGCGTTTGAGCTTGGGCCGCCGGGGTACGCGGCGGGCATGAGCCAGGATTCTGCGGAGGGGCGCCGCGGGGTGCGACGAGCTCGCGCGGGCTTCCCCGCAGAGGTGGGTTCCGCCGCTCGTGCCCGGTCGTTCGTCGGGCGGCTATGCCGGTCGTGGGGAGTGCCGGCGGTGGTGCCGGACGCCGAGATCGTCGTGACCGAACTGGTGGAGAACGCGGTGCGGCACAGTCGGAGCGCCTGCGACGTGACGGTGGAGCTGGCCAGCGACACCCTGACCATCGGCGTGGGCGACCGCGGCAGGCGACCGCCCCGACTGCAACGCCCGGCGCCGCTCACTGCGGGCGGGCGCGGGCTGCTGCTGGTGGACCGCATCTCCCGCCGCTGGGGGTACGCGCCCACCTGGGACGGCAAGGTGGTGTGGGCGGACGTCCCGGTCGGCTGACGGGTCGCGCGCACCTGCGAGCATCCCGCCTCGCGCGTCGGGACCTGGAAGGTTTCGTCGAGGAGCGGGGTGGGCACAAGATGAGGGACATGAGCGAGCACAATCACCCGGCCGACGATGTTCCGCCGGGACCTGACGACGTTCGGGTGGACATGTCGATCCCGGCCGATCCGGCGCAGTTGCAGCTGCTGCGCAGCATGGCCGCTGCGCTGGCAGTGTCGCTGGATTTCGACATCGACACCATGGCGGACCTGCGGATGGCGGTCGACGAGCTCGGCGCCACGATGATCACGCGGGCGCGACCGAGGGCGCGCGTCAGCTGTCGGTTCGACACCAAGGGGCTTGCCGTCACGGTGACGGCGGAGGCGCCGGTGACAGGCCTCGACCCGATTGACCGGGAATCCTTCGGCTGGATGGTGCTCACCACGCTGGCGGAATCCGTCACCGGCGACGTGACCGATCTCGACGGTGCCGGCCCGCGGCTGCGACTGTCGCTGACGGTGCGGCCGACCCGGGCGGCGCGGTGAGCGACGGCGACGACTACGCCGCGGCCGCAACGCTCTTCGCCGAATTCGCCGAGCTGGATGAGCAGGATCCGCGCCGTGCGAGGCTGCGCGACGATCTCGTGACCATGCACCTTCCGGTCGCCCGGCACATTGCCGCCAAGTTCAGCGGTCGCGGCGAACCGGGTGACGATCTGCAACAGGTCGCCACGATCGGGTTGATCCACGCCGTGGACAGGTACGACCCGTCCCGCGGCGTGGCGTTCCTGGCCTACGCGGTGCCCACCATGATGGGCGAGGTGCGCCGGTACTTCCGGGACTCGGCCTGGTCGGTCCGGTTGCCGCGGCGGCTCTCCGAGCTCCATCTGGCATTGGGCAGGGCCAGCCGCGAGCTGTCCCAGCAGCTGGGGACGGCACCGACACCGAGCCAGCTGGCCGAGCATCTGGGTGTCACCGTCGCCGAGGTGCAGGAGGGGCTGGAGGCCGGTCAGTCGTACCGAGCGGCGTCGTTGGACGACGCGGGCGGGGGTGACGAGTCATCGGCCGCCCTGCTGGATCGGCTCGGCGGGTCCGACCACGAACTGGAACTGGTAGAGCACCGGGCGGTGCTGGGCCCACTGCTGGCCGAGCTGCCCGAACGGGAGCGGACGATCCTGATGCTCCGCTTCTTCGAGCATCGCACCCAGACACAGATCGCCGATCGGGTCGGCCTGTCCCAGATGCATGTCTCCCGGCTGCTGGCTCGCACCGTGCAGCATCTGCGGGACCGGCTCGCCGAGGAACCGCCCGATCGGTAGCCGACCGGCGACCCGCGCCCGATTCTGGCAACCTGATGGGGGCCGTTCGGGTTCCGGAGTCGATTGTCGATGCAACCATCCATTACCGTACGTGCGTGAGGTGGGACGAGGAGGGCCGATGACCGAGGATCCGAGTGCTGAATCCCCGCAGACCCCGCCGGCGGGGTTCGCCGTCGACGTGCGGGCTCCGCAGGACGGAGTGGTGACGGTGGTCGTCACGGGCGCGATCGACCTGCAGACCGCGCCCGCGGTGCACGAGGCCCTCAGCCGGGCGGGCCAGGACGTGCCGGCGGTGCAACTCGACCTGCGCGGGGTGGAGTTTCTAGGCTCGGCCGGCCTGTCGGCGCTGGTGGACGCGGCGCGGCATGCCGAGGAGTCCGGGGGTCGGCTGGCCATCCTGGCCACCAGCCACGCGGTGCTGCGGGCCGTACAGGTGACGGGCCTGGACACGGTGCTGCAGATGTTCGACGATCCGGCCGCCGCCACGAAGTACCTGCAGGGCTGACCGAGGGCCCGTCGGCCGACATCCCGCCGTCATTCCCCCGGGTCGCCCCGGCGCGGCGGGTCAGACGCGGGTGCCGGACCGTCGGCCCCACCAGCCGACGATCAGCAGCACGATCACGGCTCCGATGATCGAGCCGATGATCCCGGAGGTTTGGAAGAATCCGTCGCCGGAGTCCTTGCCGAACAGCAGGTAGCCGAGCAGGCCGCCGACGAACGAGCCGACGACGCCCAGCACGATCGTCGCAGCGATGGACATGTCCTGCCTGCCCGGCACCAGCAGCCGCGCGATTGCCCCGGCGATCAGGCCGATGATGAGCAGGCAGATGATCAGTCCGAGCCAGTGCATGGTGGTCTCCTTGTCGGGAATGGACCTTGTGAGATTCGGGACGGTGGTGGTCGACGGGGGGATAGCCGGGCGGGGATCGTCCCAAACACCCAGCGCGCCGGCTCCCTCCGGTCAGGCTCCCTTGCGTGCCCGGGTGCCCGGGCTCTTGGCGGCGCTCGTGCGGGTCTTCCGGACGGTGGTCTTGCCGGATCCCCCGTCACCGCTCTTCGTGGCGCGCCGGCCGCTCTTGCTGCCCTTCTCGCCGCTCTCGCCGCTCTTGCCGTTCTTGCCGCTCTTGCCGTTCTTGCCGCTCGCGTCGCCGCCCCGGCCGGCGTCGGTGCCGGACGTGCTGCCGCCGCGACGGGCGACGCTGCGTTCCAGGGCGGCCAGCAGGTCCACCACCTCGGCGTCCTCGCCCTCCTCGGCGGGTTGCTCGGGTGTGTATGCCTCGCCACCCTCTAGCTTGGCGTCGATCAGCTCGCGCAGCTGAACCTGATACTCGTCGGTGAACTCCCCGGGCTCAAAGTCGGCAGCGTAGGAGTCCACCAGGGTGGCGGCCATCTGCAGCTCGCGGTCGCTGACGGTTGCCTCGGTTACCTGGTCGGGTACCTGGAATGCCCGGATCTCGTCCGGCCAGCGCAGCGTCTGCACCGCCAGCACGTCCCCATGCACCCGCAGGGCCCCGAGCTGGGTGCGCTGGCGCAGGGCGAAACGCACCACGGCCACTCGGTCGGTGCGCTCCAGCGTGCGGCGCAGCAACACGTAGGCCTTCGACGCCGCGGCCGCCGGCTCCAGGTAGTAGGCCTTGTCGAACAGCAGCGGGTCGATCTGCTCGGCCGGCACGAACTCGGCCACGGCGATCTCCCGGGATCGATCGGCCGGCAGCGAGGAGAAGTCCTCGTCGGTCAGGATCACCGACTGGCCGTCCTCGCTGTCGTAGGCCTTGGCGATGTCGCGATAGGCGACCACCTCACCGCAAACCTCGCAGACCCTCTGGTACCGGATGCGGCCTCCGTCGGCGGCGTGCACCTGGTGAAAGGACACGTCGTGATCCTCGGTGGCGCTATACAGCTTGACCGGGATGGTGACCAACCCGAAGCTCAGGGAACCGTTCCACAGGGAGCGCATGTGACCATGATGGACCACCGGTGCGATATAGCTGCCCGGATTGCCGGATCCATGGTGATAATCCGGTGCCGGCACTGCCGGGTACGGCGGGTGCGGGGCATGTGGCGGATTCGGGCAGTGCGGGACGGAGGCGAGGACGATGGCGGCAGGCGGGGCGGGTGCGGGTCGCGCGACGGGTGCGGGTGGCGCGACGGGTGCGGGTGGCGCGACGGTGCACGTCGACGGCCATCGCATCGCGCTGACCAACCTAGGCAAGGTGCTCTACCCCGCGCCGGCGCTGACGAAGGCGGATGTCGTCGACTACTACGCGGCGGTGAGCGCGGTGATGATCCCGCACCTGGCGCATCGTCCCGTGACGCGCAAGAGGTGGCCGGACGGGGTCGATGCCCAGCCGTTCTTCGAGAAGAACCTCGGCAAGGGCATCCCCGGATGGGTTCGTCACCGCTCGCAGCAGCACAGCGACCGCACCGTGGACTACCCGTTGGTGGACTCGGTCGCCGCCCTGGTCTGGCTCGCGCAGCTGGCGGCGCTGGAACTGCATGTGCCGCAGTGGTTCTACGGCGATCATGGTGGTCGACAGAATCCGGACCGGCTGGTATTCGACCTGGACCCGGGGCCGGGTTGCACGCTGGCGGACTGCGCGATGGTGGCCCGCACCGTCCGAGACACGTTGGGACGGCACGGGTCGAGGCTGGTTCCGGTCACCAGCGGGTCCAAGGGCCTGCACCTGTATCTCGGCTTGGGCGGCTCGATGACCTCGGACGAGGCGTCCGACTGGGCGCACCGGCTGGCCCGCACCATCGAGCGCTCCATGCCCGACCTGGTGGTCTCCCGGATGAGCAAATCGCTGCGGGCCGAACGGATCCTGATCGACTGGAGCCAGAACAACGGGTCCAAGACGACCATCGCGCCGTACTCGATGCGCGGGCGGGAGCAGCCGATGATCGCGGCCCCCCGCACCTGGGAGGAGCTGGACGACCCGGAGCTGGGCCAGCTGGACTACCGACAGGTGCTGGACCGGCTCGACGATCTGGGTGACCCGATGGCCGAGCTGGGGCGTCCGGTGGGTGGCCGGCGGTCGGTGGTGGCGTTGCGCCGGTCCTCCCGCGAGGCGCGGCGGGCGGTGCGCGATGCCGTGGCGGAGCAGGGCATTTCGCTGGCGGTCGAGTCGCCGGACGGCCGTTCGCCGGGCGGTGACGATGCGGCCGAGACCGACTCGGAGGGCGACGACACTCCCGGACGCGCCGTCGATCCTGCCGACGGTGATCCCGACCGGCTGGCGACCTACCGCGCAAAGCGGTCCGCGGACCGGACCCCCGAGCCGGTGCCGGAGGCCGGTCCGCTACCGCACGGCGACGACGACACCTTCGTCATCCAGGAGCACCATGCCCGGCGGCTGCACTACGACTTCCGGCTGGAGCGCGGTGGGGTGCTGGTGTCGTGGGCGGTGCCCAAGGGGCTGCCGACCGACACCCGGCAGAATCGGCTGGCGGTGCAGACCGAGGACCACCCGCTGGCATACGCCTCCTTCGCTGGGTCGATCCCGAAGGGGGAGTACGGCGGCGGCGAGGTGACGATCTGGGACGCCGGGCGGTACCGGACCGAGAAGTGGCGTGACGACGAGGTCATCGTGGTGCTGGAGGGGAAGCGGGCGCGCGGCCGTTATGTGCTGGTGCGCACCGGGGGGACCAACTGGCTGATGCACCGGATGAAGGACCAGTCCGGCACGGACGGCGGCAGTAGCGGTGATGGTGACGGGGAGGATGCTGGTGCTGCTGGCGGCGGCGGTGCTGGTGGTGACGGTGCTGGTGGTGACGGCGCTGCCCTCGCTGACACTGCCGGTGAGGGTGGTGCTGCCGGTGCTGCTGACGGCGCTGCCGTCTCCGACGCCGGCAGTGGGTCCGGTGCTGCCGGTGCTTCCCTCGCTGACACTGCCCGGTCTCGGCTGCCGCGCGATATCTCGCCGATGCTGGCCAGCCCGGGGGAGATAGACCGGCTGGGCGACGGGGTGTGGCGGCTGGAGGCCAAGTGGGACGGCATTCGAGCCATCGTCGAAATAGACCACGGGGAGCTACGGGTGCACAGCCGGGCCGGCAACGACCTGAAGCCCGGATACCCGGAGCTGGCCGAACTGGTCGACGAACTGGCCGAGCACTCGGTGGTGCTGGACGGCGAGATCGTGGCGCTGGCCGACGGCGACGCGCCCAGTTTCGAGTTGTTGCAGCACCGGATGGGCCTGACCCGGCCCGCGGAGGTACGCGCCGCGGCGGCGCGGGTGCCGGTGCGCTACTACGTGTTCGACCTGCTGTACGTCGACGGAGTCTCGTTGCTGGGGAAGGCCTACGACGATCGGCGGCGGTTGCTGCGCGCGCTGCGGGTGCGGACCGAGCACTGCGAGGTGCCCGAGCAACTGGCCGGATTGCCGGCAGAGGCCCTGGCGGAGAGTCGCCGCCGGAAGCTGGAGGGCATCGTCGCCAAGCGCGCCGACTCGCCCTACCGGCCCGGGCAACGGTCCGCGGCGTGGATCAAGGTGAAGCTGTGGGCGACCCAGGACGTGGTGGTGGTCGGCTGGCGGCCTGGCCGCGGACGCCGGGAGGGCGGCATCGGCTCGCTACTGGTGGCGCTACCGGGCGGTGACGACAATCGCGCCGGCGGCTCGGGAGGGGACGGCGATCCCCAGTTGGTGTACGCCGGCCGGGTCGGAACCGGATTCACCGACGCCATGCTGGATCGGCTGATGGAGACGCTGAAACCGTTGCGGCGCAAGACGTCGCCCGTGGCCGATTCGGTACCAGGCGCCGATGCGCGAGATGCGGTGTGGGTGACGCCGCGGCTGGTCGGCGAGGTGAGCTACTCGGAGATCACCCGCGACGGGCGGCTGCGGCAGCCGGCCTGGCGGGGGCTGCGAGCCGACATTCCGGTCGACCAGGTCCGCCGCGAGGGGTAGCTCGCCGACCGGGACGCCCTCGGCGCGGCACCATCGCCGGGGGACAGGTGGCTCGGTACGGTCGGGTGCCCGGTCGATGTCGCCGATGACCGGCAGCAGGAGGACGCCGGTGCCCGAGTTGCTGATCGAGACGTCCGCCCTGCGCAAGTCCTATGCGAGCCGGCGCGGGCGGCAGGTCGCGGTCGACAGTCTCGACCTGGAGGTCCCGGCTGGCGGGGTACACGGGTTCCTGGGGCCGAACGGGTCGGGTAAGACGACCACCATCCGGTTGGTGCTGGGACTCGCGAGGGCCGACTCGGGCGGCATCACGCTGTTCGGCGCCCCCGTCCCCGGCAGGTTGACCGACGTGATCGGCCGGGTCGGCGCCGTGGTCGAGCAACCGCGGCTGTTCCCCGGCTTCACCGGACGGGACAACCTGCTGCTGCTGGCCAAGTCCGTGGGACTGGGGCGTTCTCGGGTCGATGAGGTGCTGGGCGCGGTGGGGCTGGCCGATCGCGCCGGCGACCGGTACAAGACGTACTCGCTCGGCATGAAGCAGCGCCTGGCGATCGCCGCGGCGCTGCTCAAGAAGCCGCAGCTGCTGGTGCTGGACGAGCCGACCAACGGCTTGGACCCGGCGGGCATCCGCGAGATCCGCAATCTGGTACGGGATCTCGCGACGGCGGGCACCACCGTGCTAATCAGCTCGCACATCCTGGCCGAGGTGCAGCAGGTCTGCGACTCGGTGTCGATCATCGGGCGTGGCCGCCTGCTGGCGGGCGGGCCGGTGGCCGACGTGCTCAGCCAGGTGGGCGGCGGTGCCCGGACGTTCCGGGTGGCGGTGGACGATCCGGCGGCGGCAACCCGGGTGCTGGCGGCGGCCGGGCTGACGGTGCGGCAGGAGCGGGACGCGCTGCTGGTGTCCGGCGCCGAGCAGGCCTCGCAGATCACCCGGATGCTGGCCGAGCGGGGTCAGTTCCTGTCCGGGCTGTCGCCGGTCGGTGCCGATCTGGAGTCGGCGTTCCTCCAGATTACCGAGGGCGAGGGACTGTGATCAGGGCGCTGGGTGTCGAACTGCTGCGGCTGCGCAAGCGCCGGGCGGCCTGGTTGCTGACGGTTCTGGCACTGGTGGGCTGCCTGGTGGTGTTGGGGTTCGCGATTGGCAACCAGGCCCCGCCATCGGCGTCCGACCGAGCCGCGGCGCAGGCGCAGGTGGACCGACAGATCGCCGATCCTGCCTTCCAGCAGCAACTCAAGGAGTGCCAGGACGCGGTCGCCGCGGGCGGATCGCAGGACTGGCCGGCCGGGATGGACTGCGCCGAGTCGATGACGCCGAAGGTCGAGTGGTTTTTGGGCTGGTCGCCTCCGCAGTTCGTGCACAACTACGCCGACCAGCTGCTGGCGGTGACGTTGATCCTGGCGCTGGCCATGGCGCTAGTCGGGGTGACCTTTGCCGGGGCGGACTTCTCCTCGGGCACCATCGGAACCCAGTTGCTGTTCCAGCCCAGACGGACGGTGGCATTTTCCGGTAAGGGCGGCGCGCTGGTCCTCCTTGCGCTGCTGGCCGGCGTCGTCGGAGTCGTGCTGGCGGGCGTGGCCAGCTACTGGGCGGCCGCCCAGTGGGGCTCGACGGCCATGGTGCGACAGGTGGCCAACGGGACCGTCGACGTCACCTGGGGCGAACTGATCTGGGACGGTGTCCGAGCGATCCTCGGAGTGGCTGCCGCCTCGCTCGGCGGGTTCGCGCTGGCGATGCTGTTCCGCTCCAGCCTGGTGGCGGTGTCGATCATCGCGGGGTACGGGCTGGTGGTCGAGGCCGTGATCCGCTCGCTGTTCCGCGGCATCGAGCCCTACCTGGTGTCCAGCAGGGTCGCGGCCTGGCTACAGGGGCCGTATGAGATCCGCATCTACCCGCAGTCCTGCGGACCCGGTCCGTGTGAGCCCACCGTCACCACCATCAGCGTCGCGGCCGGTGGCGAGTACCTGCTGGTCCTGCTGGCCGTGCTGGTCCTGCTGGCCGGATGGGCCTTCGCTCGCCGCGACGTGAACTGAGCCGCGGACTCCCGTCGGGCCGGATCGGGCTTAGAACGGCGGAGGTTCGTCGTTGGGATCGGGTTGGCCGGTGGCCCGGCGCATGGCGCGGTCGACGGCGATGTTGTCGAGGTAGTCGCGGTGGGTGGGTCGGCGGCGCCGGGTGGACGGGCCGGCACTGGCCCGAATGGTGTCGGGCCGGGCGCGGGCAGTGGCGAGTTCTTCGGGTGTAGGTGGCCGGTACCCGGCGAGGATGCGGCACGCCCGTAGCCCGACCGAGCGAAGCCGCGCGAGGTGCTGTTCGCGGCGGCGCACGCTTTCGATGAAGTGGAGCATTTCCGGAGAGGGCGGTGCGACTGCCGGCAACGACGGCTCATCCGGTGGCTCGGGTTCGGGCGGGGGCCAGGTGGCGGGCAGGATCAGCTCGGTGATCGCGAGGTCGGTGCTTTCGCCGGGGAGGCGGTATTCGGTGGGATGGGTCGTGTAGTGGTGACCGGTGGGGCTCGTCCAGTCGATGGTGTGGTCGGGGCGGCCTTCGGCGATCCATTGGGCGTGGGTTTTGAACAGGTGGTGGCGGCGGCACTCGGGGTCGCAATCCCATAGTTCGGTCCGGCCGCCGGACGCGGGATCGCCGTGGTTGAACGGAATTCGGTGGTCGTGGTCGGTGCGCCATCCTGGTTGTCGACAGGATGGGAAGCGGCAGTGCGTGGCCAGCGTGGTGATCTGATCGGCCAGCGACTGCCGGGGTCGGTAGACGGTGGCCGAGACCGCCTGGGCGGTACCACTATCTCCGTCGATACCGGCCAGCGCCAGCGTTTGGTGGGCGCGGGCGATGGTGGTGGCCAGTTCCGCGGTGATGGCGCCGTGACCGGCCAGGTGCCCGGGTAGCCGGTCCAGTCCGGCCAGCGTGGACATCCCGATGGTGATGGTCAGATGCGGGCGGCGCCCGTGCCGGGACAGGCCGCGCCACGCGGGCTCCGAAGAGGGCCTGGCAGCGGGTTCGGATGCGGCGGGCGCGTCACCGCCGCTGCCGGTGTTGTCGGCGGCGGCGGTCGTGCGGGGTTGTCCATAGTGCGTCAGGTCGATGCGGCCGGTCGCGAGCAGTTCGGCGGCGATGTCGGCCAGGGCGTCGGCGCGCCGGGTGTCGATGTCGCGGTGCTGGCCGTCCTCGTCTGGGACGTCGGAGCCGGCCTGGGCCAGTAGGTCGAGCAGGGTGTAGAGGGTGACGGCGTCCTCGGCGCGTAGGTGTGCGTGGATGTCGCCGGTGCCGTTCTCGCCCGGGCGGTGTCGTACGTGCCGATGGGCGCGGGCGTCGCGCTCGTGGCGTGCGGCCGCGTCGGGATCCGCGGCGATCACCGCGCGCTCCAAGAGTTCCTTGACGTGACTGGAGACTCGGGTGCGTGCCAGCGGCACGATGACGTCCTCGGCGGCAGCCCGCACCTTCGTGGGCAGGCACCTGGTGCCGTCGGCGATCAGCGTGACACGGCGCTGATCGATGCGTCCGTCGTGCAGCGCCGACCAGGTGGTTGGTAGCTGATCAACCAGTTCGACGGCCGCGCTGACCCGGCCGGTGGCGGTGCGATGCGGGATCGCCAGGGCGGCGGCAATCTCCGCCGACGCCAGAGAGCGGGCGTAGTCCTGCTGATGCGCGGCCAGCAGGTCGGGGTCGACTCGTCCATCGGGCCCGCGGGCTGCGCCGGTGCGGCTGGTCAGGTTGTCGGTCAGCCCCGTCAGGTCGCCGGCGACACCCGGCCGGGCGAAGGCTGCGGTGAGCGTGGCCTGGGTGGCTTGCAGGTGCGAGATGGCTCGTTCGCACGTGACGATCGCGTCGATCAGGTCGGGGCCGGCCAGTCCCGTCGGGTCGGCGGCATCCAACGCCGCGACGGTGTCGGCGCCCGGATCGGCCGCCGCATGAATGGCCCACTCAGATCGCGGAGTCGACGTTACGCGTGTGCCGTCACTCATCGCTCGTCACCTCCGATTCCCTGCCGCAGTCGGTACGATTGTTCTAATAATACAGAATACGCGACGGGGTGTGCAACCACCGCTGTAGTATTTTACGAACAGATATTCGGCTGGCCGCTGTGCGCACGGCCCGCGCCCATCGGGGCCGGCCGACGGCGTCAGCCGCCGCCGATCACCACGAACCCCCCGATCTGCGTCACGCCGTCGGAGAGGAACACCGGAATCGTCCGGGACGGGGCCGAATTCTGCGCCAGTGCCTGGGAGATGCTGGTCGGTATCGGTCCATTCAGATCGCTGGCCAGTACGTATCCCGTTTGCCGTTTGGTGGCATACGCCGCGATGAGGACCGGCACGCCGGGTCTTGGCGTTCGCGTTTGCGTCGGAACCGTAGGTCTGGCCGCGGGCATTGGTCGGCCAGGCGCCCGCCTGCGGCGACGGACCCTCGCCCGGTGGATAGGAGCGCTGTGCGCGGGTGCTGCTGAGGGGGCCACCGGCCGACTCGCGGCCAGGCCCGGCGGCAGATTCGGCCGCGGGCGCGCCGGCCGGTCCCGATGCAGGTGCGGACTCCATGGCTGGCGCGGATTCCATGGCTGGCGCGGGCGCCGACGAGGCCGCGCTCAACGAGGCACGGATGTCCGGGACCTGCTCGCGTGCCAGCAGTGTCGATCCGGCGTGGAGCACCAGCGTGCCGCCCCGTGCGGCCGGCACGAGGAATCCTCGGAGCGCACCCAGCCGGTACAGATCGACCGTCTCCCCGGAGGGTTCGTCACCGCCTGTCGGGAACCACTGGATTCCGATGACGGAGGAGTCCACGACCCCGCCGAAGGTGGAATCGGTACCCAGCGTGCCACGCAGCGGGCCCGTCTCGCTGAGCCTGGTGCCAGCCCAGCCGCGACCGGGTGGATCGATCGCAGCGCAGAACATGGTGGAGGTGATACCGATGATTCCCAGGCGGGTGCGCGCGGCGTGCGCGGCGGGTTCCGTGTCGAGACATCCTCAGGCGCCGGTCGTCACGGTGTCGTACCGGAACAGCACCGGAGCGACCGACCCGCGGGTAACCACCAGCAGCGGCTGGTAGTGATCGTCGGTACCGGTGAGGATGCTCTCGTCAGATGCCCAGGCGATGGCGCCGCAGAACTCGCTGTCCTTGGGCACATCCGCGTAGGGCGCCGAGGTGCACGGTGGCGCGTCCGCACCGTCGTGATCCAGCCGGTACAGGAACGCCGCCAGGGTCTGCATGGTCACGGGCTGGGACGGGTGGAATTCGCCGTCGCCGTATCCGTGGGCGATGCCCTGCTCGTCCAACCAGGCGATGGCGCCGCAGAACGGGTTGCTGGTGGGCACATCGGTGAATGGGGCTGCATCGCAGGCCGGTGCCTGATCGCCGTGGTGATCCAGCCGGTACAGGAACGCCGCCATGGTCTGGCGGGTGACGGAATAGTCCGGCCGGTAGGTCCGGTCGGGGTATCCGGAGGTGATGCCCCTTCCGACCATCCAGTTGATGTACGGGCAGTTCGGGTCGGTGGAAGGGACGTCGGTGAACGGGTCGCTGGCGCAGGCCGGAACGCCGGGGGCCGAGCCCTGCACCGCGCCCGCATTGCAGGCCTCGCCGTCGGCGCTGGCGGTACCCCGCTGGTCGGTGGCCGGGCACAGGGTCCCGGTGGACCCGGGAGCCTCCGGTGTGGCGCCCACGGGAATCATTCCCACCGCCGGCGAGCCGGGCATCGGGGCGACCGTCTCGGTCGGACCCCCGTTGTCGCCCAACGGATTCAACAGGCTCGCCAGGCCGGCGCTGCTGGCCACGCTGCTCGACTGGGCGAACCCGCAGGAGTCGTCGCTGGCGATGTTGAAGCCGCCGTCGTAGATCGTCCCGGTCTCGCCCTGTACCACGCAGCCCGTCCCATCGCCGGCCAACACGGAACTGACCAGCCGCACCGGAGCGGTGCTGGTGATGCCGACGCCGGTGCCCTCGACGAAGGTGGACGCGGTGACGATCACCGGGCCACTGCTGAAGATCCCGCCGGCATTCGACGCCGGCCCGGCGTTGTCGACGAACGTGGACGTGGACACCGTTGCCTGTCCGCTGCCCTGGCCGAAGATGCTGGTGTTCACCATGCCGCCGCCGGACGTGGCGTCGCCACCGGTGGTGTCGTTGTGCGCGAACGTCGATGCTGTGACCTGCATCGTCTCGCCGCCCCCGAAGGCGGCCACCACGCCGCCGCCGTAGGTCACCCCGTTGGCCTGCTCGCCGGAGGCCGGATTGTCGGGCCCGACGGTGGTGTTGCCGGTGAACGTCGACGTCGAGACCACGGCGGCGGGCCCCGATGCCCCGCCGCCGAGGGTGACGATGCCGCCGCCGAACGCGACGGCGTCCACGGCTCCGGCCGTGGTGTTGTCGGTGAACGTCGATCCGCTCACCGTCGCCCCGTCGAGAGCGATAATGCCGCCCCCGACGGAGAAGCTGACGTCTGCCGTCACCGAGTTGCCGGTGAAGGTGGAGTCCGTGACGTGCACCGGACCGTAGCTCAGGATGCCGCCGCCCCAGGCCGCGATCTGCGATGCGGACCCGGTGTTGTCGGTGAAGTGGCTGCCCGTCACCGTGACCGAGCCGGCATCGCCGCCCCCGGTCGGCGCCATGGCGACGATGCCGCCGCCCACCGTGGTGCTGCTCGATGAGGTGTCGTGCGGCACGGTGCCGATCGTGTTGTCGGTGAACGTGCCGTCGGCGACGGTGATGCTTCCGCCGGAGTCGGACACGATGCCGCCACCGGGGGCGGCGCTCTCGAGGCCGCCGATCGTTCCGGTGATCGTGAGGTCGGAGACGGTCAGCGTGCCCGATCCGGTGTAGTGCAGCAGGTACGCCGCCTGGCCCTGTCCGTCGAGGGTCGCGGTCACGCCGTTGCCGGGCTTGACCTTCAGGGACCTCTGCGGGACCTCCCAGCCGGTCGTCGTGGTGAACCTGGCGGTGCTGCCGGCGCCGGGGTCGGCCTCGAGAACGACGGTGTCGTCGCTTGCGGCCAGACCCAGCGCCTGGCCGAGAGTGCAGGCGCCCGCCAGGTCGGCCGCCTTGTCACACGCGGCCGGTGACGAGGCCCCGCCGTGCGGGTAGGCGTACAGCGTGACCGGCGCGGTCGACCTCCACTGGGCAAAGAGCGTGACGGGTACCGCGGTGCCGTCACTGCTGTCGGTGCTCAGCGTCGCCGTGTCGGATATGGCCGTACCGCCCCCGTCCGCCTTCGTGTTCCAGCCGGTGAGCGTGTACCCGGCGCGGGTCGCCTGCGGGAAGTCTGCGGTGGTGCGGCCGACGGACGTCAGCGTCGGCCCGTCGACGATGCTCCACGGCGTCGCCCCGGCCCAGTCGACGGAGCCGTCGCCCGCGTCGAAACTCAGCTTGTAGTGGTGATCGGTGACCGCCTGGTCGCCGCCGACGGTGACGGTGTGAGTAATGGCACCGCTGTTGTCGATTGTCCCCGTGCCGTCGAGAGTGCCAGGGCCGCTGATGGATCCGGCGTTGGTCAGAGTGCCGTTATTGGTGAGGGTGCCATCGCTGAGATCGATGGACTCCTCCGCCGGAAGCCTCAGTGCGCCGGAGGTGGTGACGGTTCCGAGCTCGCGTCCGCCGCCGATGGCAATGCTGTCGGCGCCGGCGACCGTCACATCCGCGGCGCTGCCGATCGTGAGGTCGACGCCGAGCCCACCGTAGGCGCTGCCGATGCCCGCCCCGTTCTCGCCGCCGATGGCGGTGACGGTGCCGCCGGTGATGGAGGCGGTGCCACCTCCGGCGGAGTCGGTGCCGCCGATGCCGGCACCCCAACCGTTGCCCGTGGCCGTCACGGTTCCGCCGCTGATGGTCACCGTGCCGCCCTCGCCGTCGGTGAGCCCGTCGGGAGCCGCTACCGCACCGCCTCCGATGCCGGCACTCGCCCCGCCCGAGCCTCCGGTGGCGATGACGGTGCCGCCGGTGATGGTGACGTTCCCGCCGGCGGCGTGGACCGTATCGCCGCCGATTCCGGCGCCGTACTGGCCGCCGGTGGCCTCCAACTTCCCGGTGCTGGGTGAGCTGGAGTCCTCGATCGTCAGTGACGCGACAATCGACTCCACTATGGTTGCCACCTCGATGCCGGCCTTGCCATCGGGGGCCGTGACCTTCAGGGTGTGACCGTTCAGGTCGAGGGTGATCGCCTTGTTCGTCGTCACCGCCAGCGGCAGGTTGTCGCCTGCGCCGATCGTCACATCACAGTTCAGGGTGACGGTGCCGCCATCGGGGGCGCTGTTGAACGCGGCGGCGAAGGTGATGGGTGAGCAGGGCGGATTGGCGGTCCCCTGCACGGACCCGGCGTTGCAGGTTTCGCCGGCGGCGCTCGGGGTGCCCCGTTGGTCCGTTGTCGGGCAGAGCGTCACGGAACTGCTGCCGACCGTCACCGTCGTGCTCGCTGGGATCATGCCGACGGCAGGCGAATCCGGCATCGGGGCAACGGTTTCCGTCGGACCGCCGTTGTCGCCGAGCGAGTTCAGCGTGGCGACCAGACGCGTGCTGCCGGAGACGCTGTGGCTCGCCGTGTCAAGGCCGCACGAGTCGTCGTCAGAAATGTTGTAGCCGCCGTCGACGACGACGCTGTTGTACTGAGGTGAGATGTCGCAGGAGCTTCCGCCCGTGGCCAGGACGCTGCCGGCGATCCGTACGTGTCCGATCGCGATGTGGATTGTGCCGTTCCCGGCTGCGCCCGTGCCGAAGAAGGTGGATGCGATCACCGTCACCGACCCGGGGCCGCGGGCGTCGATGGACCCGTACGGTGTGGTGGTTCCGCTGGCCGCGAACGTCGAATCCGTGACCGTGACCGGGCCGTCGCTCACGTTCTGGATTCCGTTGCCGCGCACCGGGTGAGCCGGGTCGTCGCTGAATGTCGATCCCGCGACCGACACCTTGCCGAGACCCCAGTTGACGATGCCGCCGCCGTAGCCTTGTGCGGATCCGTTGGACTCGAACGTCGAGTCGGTGACGTCGAGCGTACCGTCGTGGACATTGACGATGCCGCCGCCGGGCGTCGACAGGTTGGTACTGCCGACGCTGCCCTTCACGGTCAGATCGGACACGGAGAGAGCCCCGGTGCCGGTGTAGTCCAGCACGATGGGCGCGTGCTGCTGTCCGTCGAGGGTGGCGTGGACGCCGTCGGCCGGTTCGATCGTCAACGAGTCCTGCGTGACGCTCCAGCCGGCGTCGGTGGTGAAGGTCGCGTCGGTGTCACCGGGGTCCGCTTCTAACATGACGGAGTCGCCCGAGTTCGCCAGCCCCAGCGCCTGTTCCAGGGTGCAGCCATTGGCCAGTTCGGTGACAACCGGACACGACGTCGGTTGATCTGCGCCGCCATTCGGATACGCGTGCAGCGTCGCTGTCGTCGACAGCCACTTCGCGTAGAGAGTCACAGTGACGGCACTGCCGGTACTGCTGTCGGTGCTGAGCACCGTGTCGTCGGCGACGGTGTTGCCGGTGCCGTCCGCCTCGGTGTTCCAGCCGTCGAACGCATATCCGGTCCGGGTCGCGGTCGGAAGGTCGTCGGTGCTGCGCCCGACGGATTTCAACGTCGGTCCGTCGAGGATGCTCCACGCCGTCTGCGATGCAGCCCAGTCGATTTCACCGCTCCTGGGGTCGAAGGAAAGCTGGTAGTGGTGGTTCTTGACTGTTTGATTGCTGCCGACGGTGACGGTATGCCAGATCGCGCCGGAGTTGTCGACGGTGCCTGTGCCGGCCAGGGTGCCACCGCTGCCGGTGTCCTTGATCGAGCCGTGGTTGTCGATCGTGCCGGTGTTGGTCAGCGTTCCGCCCTTGAGGTCGAGGGTGGCCTCGTCCGGCAGGGTCAGTATCCCGGCGCTGCTCACCTGCCCCAGGGCGGAGGAACTGCCGATGGCCGCGCCGGTGTTGGGGTTCCCCGAGATGGTGACGTCCGCCGCTGCCCCGATCGACACCAGACCGGGGGCGGGTGCCGGGCTGCCGGCGCCCTGCCCGCCGCTGCCGATGCCGGAACCGAAGGGGCTGCTGGCGGTGACGGTGCCACCGCTGATCGAGACGCGGCCGGCGTCGCCGTTGGACCCTCCACCGATGCCCGCGCCGGTGCCGGTGCTGCTGGCGGTGACGGTGCCACCGGAGATGGACACGTCACCGCCGTTGCCGCCGCTGTTTCCTCCGATGCCGGCGGCCTGGGCACCCCCGGTGGCTGTGACGGTGCCTCCGGTGATGACCACGCTGCCTGCGGTGCCGCCGCCGCCCCCGCCGCCGATGCCGGCGGCGAAGATGCTGCCGGTGGCGGTGACGGTTCCTCCGGTGATGGTGACGCGTCCCGGCGTGTTGACGGCGATGCCGGAACCGGAATTGCCGGCGCCGGTGGCCTTCAGGATCCCGCTGCCGGTGGTGCTGGTGTCCTCGATGGTGAGCTGTGCGGTGCCGACCGCGATACCGGGGAGTTCGCCCGGAGCGGTGACGTTCAGCGTGTGGCCGCTCAGGTCCAGGGTGATGGATGTTCCGGCGGGAACCGTCAGGGGCAGGTTGTCGGCGGCGGTGATCGTGACGTCGCAGCCCAGCGTCACCGTGTGCTGGTCGGCGGCGCCGTTGAACGCCTGCTGGAAGCTGGCCGCGTCACAGGTCGGTGCGTCGGACGTCCACTGGGCGTAGATCCGCTGGCCGGACACGGCGGTGCTGGTATGCGTATCGACGTCGGTGCCGGTGCCGTCGATGCCGGTGTTCCACCGGTCGAGCGTGTACCCGTCGCGGGTCGGCCAGGACGTGGGAAGGTCCGCCAACGCGCCGATCGTGTCGCCGAGGGTGGCCGCGTTGGCCGTGACCTGCTCCGGGGCGACGGCACCGTTGCCGTCCAGCGCCACCGTGCCGCTGTTGCCGCTGATGACCTGACCGGCATCCGGCGCCCGGCCCGCGGCGCCCGCTGCGCCATCGTCTCCGCTGACCCCGGCCTGCCCGCTGGCGGTGCCGGCGGTGCCGCCGTCGCCGCCCTTGCCACCCTGCCCGGCGGTGCCACCGGCACCGACCTGGAGGGTGGCGGTGGAACTCGACATCAGCCGGACTCCGCCGTTGTTGACCGCGACGTTGCCGTTGCCGCCGTTGCCGCCGACCCCGCCGCGGCCGCCGTCGCCGCCGTCGCCGTTGATGGTGGCGTCGCTGCCGTCCCCACCTGCGCCGCCGTCGCCGCCGGTTCCGCCGGCCCCGCCGGTGACGGTGGTCCCGGAGCCGGACAGCACCAGTGTGCCGCCGTTGTCGATTCCCAGGCCGCCCTGCCCGGCGTTCCCGCCGCCCGAACCGCCGCCGCCGGATTCGACGACGCCGGGCGCCGACGCGCCGTTGCTCCCCGGCATGCCGGCCGCGCCGTCGCCGCCCACCCCGCCGACGATGGTGGCGTTGGTGACGCCGGAGAGCACCAGCGTCCCGCTGTTCGTCACCGCCGCGGCGCCGGGTCCGCCGTTACCACCCATGCCGCCCATCACAGAGTCCGCGTCGACGGCGCCCTGGCCCCCGGCGCCGCCGGTGACCCGCAGGGTTCCGTTCTGCACTGTCAGGGTGCCTCGGTTGTCCAGACCTGGAACGCCTCCCATGCCGTCGAGTTGTGTCGCGTCCCCCGACGGTCCCGCGGCGCCCTCGATGGTCAGTGTCTTGCCGTCAAGGTCCAGGGTCAGGTTCGTGCCGGATTCCACGGTCAGGGCGTTGCCGCCGACGACGGTGAACGACTGCGTCAGCGTGTAGCTGCCACCGGCGGAGAATGCTGCGCGCAGCGTCTGCTCACTGTCGATGGAACCGGTTCCCGCCGATGCCGTCGCGGCGGGCGCCATCAGACCTAGCGTGACGAGCGCCACGGCGAACGTCATGCGGGCGCTGACGCCGACTCCCCACCGCCAGGAGGGGGCGGGCCTGGTGGACTGCATGGCGCGGTGCTTCATCGCGGCGGCGATCCCTTCGCTGGCGGATAGGTAGCACCTCACGCTGGCACGGCGGGTGGCCGGCGCTGTCACCAACCGGTCACCGTCGGTGGGCTCCGGTCCGGCAGGGGTGCGTGGGAGGGCAGGGCCGGCCGGCTGTGCCCGGGAGGACGTCACCGGCTCCGGCAGGGGTGCGTGGGAGGGCAGGGCGAGTATCCGAGGGCTTGGCGGCCAGCGCCTGCGCCGCGGCATTCGCCGGTTCGGGCCCGAGGTCCCAGATGCACGGGACCCCGCCGGACCGGCCGGTGAAGGCGCAGGTCAGGCGGGGTCTCATCGCGCGGAGGATGGGGGATTCGAACCCCCGAGGGCTGTTAACCCAACCCGCTTTCCAAGCGAGCGCCATAGGCCACTAGGCGAATCCTCCGCCGATGAGTGTACCGGGCGCCGAGGAGTGCCTCGGCCGCTCGCCTGGTTCGCTAGAGTGGTGCGCGGACCCCCGCGGCGTCCATCTCCTCAACCCCCCCAGGGCCGGAAGGCAGCAAGGGTCCGGGAGCTCTGACGGGTGCGGGGGTCCGCTGCATCCTCCGGATGCGGCGCCGCCGGGCCGGTGTTGGTGCCGATGCTCAGCCGGGCCGGACGATGCAGCGGAAGCCGATGTGCGACATCCCGGAGTCGACCTGCTGCGCCTGCCGGCCGGCGGGCCGATAGCGCTGGCAGTAGTTCTCCGCGCACAGGTGCGACCCGCCCTTGATCACCCGGCGGGGGAGGTGCGCGCCGCCGGGCTCGTCCTGGTCGTAGCTGCCCTCGGGGGTCTCGATGCTCGGATTGGTCTGGATCCCGGAGTGGGTCTGGATGCTCGGATGGGCCGCCAGCGCAGCGACGCGCCCGCCGGGTCCGCAGCAGGAGTGCCCCGGGGCACCGTCACCGCTGGACACACCGTCGCTGTTGCGAGCGCCGGCTGCGTGCGACGGCCGGTAGAAATCGCTCGTCCACTCCCACACGTTGCCGGTGACGTCGTACAGCCCGTACCCGTTCGGCGGATAGGACCGCACCGGACTGGTGCGCCGCTCGCCGGCCGGTTTGAGGTTCTGCCAGGGGAACTCGCCCAGCCAGGTGTTCGCCAGCCGCCTGCCGCCGGGAGAGAACTCGTCCCCCCAGGCGTAACGGGCCCCGTCCAGACCGCCGCGCGCCGCGAACTCCCACTCCGCCTCCGTCGGCAGCGCCTTGCCGGCCCACGCCGCGTACGCCGCCACATCCTGCCAGGCCACGTGCGTGACGGGATGCAGTTCCCGGCCGGTCACCGACGACCGAGGCCCCTCCGGGTGCCGCCAACTGGCGCCGGGTATGTACCGCCACCATGCCCGCCAGTCCGTCAGATCCACCGGGCCGGCTGTCGCCGTGAACACCAGCGAGCCGGCGACCAGCAGCGCCGGATCCAGGTCCGGGTAGTCGGCTGGGCTCGGTGGCCGCTCGGCGACGGTCAGGTAGCCGGTGGCCTTGGTGAACCGGGTGAACTGGGCGACCGTGACCGGGCTCGCGTCCGCCCAGAACCCGTCGACCCGCACCCGATGCTGGGGGTGCTCCTCGGGGTAGTCGTCGATGGTGGAACCCATCAGGAAGGTCCCACCGGGGATCCAGGCCATGCCCGGGGCAGGGGCCGGATCGGCGCTCGGGGGCCTTGTCGTCGGGGTGGCTGTCATGTCCGCACTGTAGGAGCCCGGCGGCTCGGGGGCTGCGCTCGGCCGCCCTCGCCGGGTGTCGTGCGCACCACGTACCCTCGCTTCGTGGCGTTGGCTCTGTACCGCAAGTACCGCCCGGCGACGTTCGCCGAGGTGGTCGGGCAGGAGCACGTCACCGAGCCGCTGCGCACCGCGCTGGCCGCCGGCCGGATCAACCACGCCTACCTGTTCTCCGGGCCGCGAGGTTGCGGCAAGACGTCCAGCGCTCGGATCCTGGCCCGGTCGCTGAACTGCGAAAAGGGCCCCACCCCGGATCCGTGCGGGGTGTGCGCCTCGTGCCTGGCGTTGGCCCCGGAGGGTCCCGGCTCGCTGGACGTGGTCGAGCTGGACGCGGCCAGCCACGGCGGGGTGGACGACACCCGCGAGCTGCGCGATCGTGCCTTCTACATGCCCGCCGAATCGCGCTACCGGGTGTTCATCATCGACGAGGCGCATATGGTCACCAGCCAGGGCTTCAACGCCCTGCTGAAGATCGTGGAGGAGCCGCCCGAGCACCTGGTGTTCATCTTCGCCACCACGGAGCCGGACAAGGTGTTGCCCACCATCCGGTCCCGGACCCACCACTATCCGTTCCGGCTGTTGCCCCCGGCGACACTGCGTGCCCTGCTGGAGCGGCTGTGCGGTGAGGAGGGCGTGGCGGTGGAGGCCGCGGTCTTCCCCTTGGTGGTGCGGGCGGGCGCCGGATCGGCGCGCGACTCGTTGAGCGTGATGGACCAGTTGTTGGCCGGGGCCGGGCCGGACGGGGTCACCTACGCCAGTGCGGTCGCCCTGCTGGGGGTGACGGATGCCGCCCTGCTGGACGAGATGGTGGATGCGCTGGCCGCGTCGGATGGCGCCAGCGTGTTCGCGGCGGTGGATCGGGTCGCGGAGGCGGGGCACGATCCGCGGCGGTTCGGCGTCGACCTGCTGCAACGACTGCGCGACCTGGTGATCCTGCAGGCGGTGCCGGACGCAGCGGCCAAGGGCCTGATCGACGCGCCGGAGGACCAGTTGGCGGCCATGGCGGCGCAGGCCGAGCGGCTGCCCACCGCCACGCTGACCCGGTTTGCCGAGGTCCTGCACACCGGGCTCACCGACATGCGCGGCACCACGTCGCCGCGGCTGGTGCTGGAGCTGCTGTGCGCGCGCATGTTGCTGCCTGCGGCCTCGCTGTCGGACGGGGCGTTGTTGCAGCGGTTGGAGCGCCTGGAGCGCCGGATGGACATCGCGGGTGGGTCGTCCAGCGATGCCGACCATTCGGACGGGGTCGGCGCCTCCGCCGGTGACGGGGCCTCCCGCGGTGGCGCGGAGTCCCGGACGGTGGGGCGGGCCGGCGGACGGCCGGCGGAGGTCCCGTCTGATCGGCCCGGGGCTGCGGAGCGCCCGGCGACGTCCGACCGACTACCGTCGTCGGAACGAACCGAGGCGCCCAGGCGGCGTGGCGGCCCGGAGCGCGCGGAAACGGCCCGACCCGAGAAATCCGCGACCGGTGCGCCGCCGCCCTCGATGCCCCGCGACGACCTGGGGCTCCCCGCGCCGCCGGTGCTGTCCTCGGACCGGCCGTCCGGGAGTGCGCGGGCCGAATCCGACGCGTCGGGCGGATCACCCGACAGGACTCCGGTCGTGAGCCGAGCCGAGGAGCCGGGCGGTGGCGCCCCCGCGGCACCGCCCTCGGGGATGCCGCGGACCGATGTCGGCGCCGCCGACGTCCGCCGGGTGTGGACCGAGATCCTGGCCGCGGCGAAACGGCAGCGCCGCACTACCCAGGTGCTACTCGAGTCGGCCACGGTTGCGGGGGTCGACGCCGGGGTCCTGTCGCTGACGATGCCGTCACCGGCGCTGGCCCGCCGGGTCGCCGAACCGGGCAACACCGACGTGCTGCGTGCCGCGCTCCACGAGGTGCTCGGCGTCGATTGGCGAGTGCGGTGCGAGGCCGGCGACCCCGGAGCCGCACGGGGCGTCACCGGTGATGCGCGACCGGAGCCCGGATCGCCGCCGCGGGCGGCTGCCGACCACGGTGGGGCGCCGTCCGGCGGGGGCCAGCGGTCGCAGCCCGACACCGCCGACGCGGCCGTCCCGGCTAACGACCCGGGCAACGATCAGGACGCAGACCCCGACGAAGGGGTCGACCTGGACGGCGACTTCGACCCGGACGCAACGGTCGTGGCGTCGCGCGACCCGGAGCAGGCCGCGATCGAACTGCTCGCCGACCGGCTCGGTGCGCGGCGGTTGGATCCGGAGAACTGACCGGGCCACCGGCTGCCCGCCCGTGATCCCCTCAGGTCAACACCGAGACGAGCGCGATGATGGCCGGAAGCACCGACAGGGCGGCCAATACCCGCACGTGCGCGATGGAGGTCACCGGCCGGCCGTCCCGCACGGCCGCGTTGATCCGCCGGTAGCGGCGGCTCGCGAACAGAAAGCAGCCGAACGCCACCAGCAGCATCAGCAGCGACGGCACGTGACGGGCCAGCGAGCCGCCCTGGGTGTGCACCAGCAGCGCGGCGTTGGCCGCCAGGGCCAACCCCGTCCGGTTCCAGGACAGCCTGGTCCGCTCGGACTGCCCACCCGGGTCGACGATCGCCCGGCCCGACACCGTCGGCTCCGTCACGATCGATCCCTGGCCGCCGGACCGGTCATGGGGTGGACTCCGTGACCAGCAACACGATGAGCACCACCAGCGCGACGATCGCCACTCCGTAGCCGAGCAGCACGGCGAGCTTATTCGGCGGCAGCGCGGAGCCCTGCCGCATGGCGCGCTCGGCCGTCCACCATCGGTGATGGGCGGCAGCGGCGATCACCCCGGAGATCACGATCAGCGCCACGCCCACGGCCAGTCGCGCCGCCCTCGGCCCCAGATCCGGCGCCAGCTGGACCACCGCGACGCCACCGGCCAGCAGCGCCAGCGAGGTGCGGATCCACGCCAGAAAGGTGCGCTCGTTAGCCAGCGAGAACCGGTAGTCGGGATCGCTGCCGACGTCGCGCAAGCGAGGTCGGCGACGCGACGCGTCGGTGGCCTCGGGACGCTTAGGCATCGATCCCCGCTCGGGGCCCGACGTCGGCGGCGCACCGGAATCCCATGTGCCCGGTGGAGGTGTCCGGGGTGTTCTGGGTGCGCCCCGCCGTGCGATACCGGTTGCAGTAGGACACGTGGCACAGGTACGACCCACCGCGCAGCACCCGGGTCGGACCGGCCGGCGGCCCCTGCGGATCGCGCCGGGTCCGGTCAGTCTCCCGCGTGTGCCAGTGCGCCGAGAAGAAGTCGGCCACCCACTCCCAGACGTTCCCGGTCGTGTTGTACAGGCCGAACCCGTTGGGGGCGAACGCATCCGCCGGGGCGGTCGCCAGGTAGCCGTCGTCACCGGTGTTGCGCCTCGGGAACTCGCCCTGCCAGACGTTCATTCGATGTTCCCCGCCGGGCTGCAACTCATCGCCCCAGGGGAACGTCGAGCCCTCCCGCCCGCCTCGGCAGGCGCGCTCCCACTCCGCCTCGGTGGGCAGCCGCTTGCCGGCCCAGGCCGCGTACGCCGCAGCGTCGTTCCACGAGACGTGCACCACCGGGTGGTCGCCCAGTCCCTGCAGGTCGCTGCGCGGGCCGTAGGGATGCGACCAGTCAGCACCGCGCACCGCCGTCCACCAGGGCGCGCCGGGCACCGTGCCGTCCATCACCGCGGACCGGTCCCGCCGGTCGATCAGGCCATCGAACACGAACGACCAGCCGAACCGGTCGGTCTCGGTCCGGTAGCCGGTGGCCGCGACAAAGGCGCCGAACTGATCGTTCGTCACCGCCGTCGCGTCGATATGGAACTCCCCGACGTGCACCCGGCGCACCGGACCCTCCCCGTCGCCGGGGAAGGCATCCGGGGCGTCGTTGCCCATCGCGAACTCGCCGGCCGGGATGCGCACCATGCCGGTCAGGTCGGTGTGGTGGGTGGTGTGCGGGGCGGTCAGGTCGGCGATCGCCGGGCCGCTCGCGTCACCCGCCCCCGAGCGAGACGGCCCGCAGCACGCGCTCACGGCCGCCGCTCCCGTTTCGCCGCCAGGTTCGCGGATCTACAGCGCTGTTGTGCGTCCAAAACGGCGCAAAACCGTGCTGCAGATCCGCGAACATCGAGCGCGGGCATCGGCCGGTCAGCCCAGGGTCGGGTACAGCGGGCGACGGACGGCCAGCGCCGACACCCGGTCCGACAGCGACTGCGCCAGGGCGGGGTCCAGCTCGCCCGCGGGGGCGGTCAGTGCGCCGGCGATGATGTCGGCCACCTCCACGAAGTCCTCGTCACCGAATCCCCTGGTCGCCAGCGCCGGGGTGCCGATGCGCAGCCCGGAGGTCACCATCGGGGGGCGCGGGTCGAACGGCACCGCGTTCCGGTTGACCGTGATCCCGATCGAATGCAGCCTGTCCTCGGCCGCACGGCCGTCCATATCGGACTCGCGCAGGTCCACCAGCACCAGGTGCACGTCGGTCCCGCCGGTCAGCACCGTCACCCCCGCGTCGGCCACGTCGGACTGCGTTAGCCGCTCTGCCAGTAGCCGCGCCCCACGCTGAGTGCGCTCCATGCGCTCACGGAACGACGGGTCCGCGGCCATCTTGAATGCCACCGCCTTGGCGGCGATCACGTGTTCCAACGGCCCGCCCTGTTGGCCCGGGAACACCGCGGAGTTGATCTTTTTGGCCAGATCCGCGTCGTTGGTCAGGATGACCCCGCCGCGCGGCCCGCCCAGCGTCTTGTGCGTGGTGGTGGTGGTGATGTGTGCGTGCGGTACCGGTGACGGGTGCAGCCCGGCCGCCACCAGCCCGGCGAAGTGCGCCATGTCCACCAGCAGGTAGGCGCCCACCTCGTCGGCAATCTCCCGGAACCGGGCGAAGTCCAGCTGTCGGGGATAGGCCGACCAGCCGGCGATGATCAGCTTCGGCCGATGCTGCCGGGCCATCGCGGCGACCTCGTCCATGTCGACGCGGTAGTCCTCCTTGGACACCTCGTACGCGGCGACCTCGTACAGCAACCCGGAAAAGTTGATCCGCATGCCGTGGGTCAGGTGCCCGCCGTGTGCCAGCGACAGGCCCAGGATGGTGTCGCCCGGCTTGATCAGGGCCGCGTAGGCGGCGGCGTTGGCCTGCGCCCCGGAGTGCGGCTGCACATTGGCGTAGCCGGCACCGAACAGCTCCTTGATCCGGGCGATGGCCAGCCGTTCGGTGACGTCGACGTTCTCGCAGCCCCCGTAGTAGCGCCGCCCCGGGTAGCCCTCGGCGTACTTGTTGGTCATCACCGAGCCCTGCGCCTGCATGGCGGCGACCGGCGCGAAGTTCTCCGACGCGATCATCTCCAGCGTCTGCTGCTGGCGGTGCAGTTCGGCGGTGATCGCCGCGTAGACCTCCGGGTCGGCCTCGGCGAGCGTCGCGTCGGGGCCGGGCCAGGGCCGAGCGGCCGGCTGGGACGTCGAGGCGGTGTCGGGGGCTGTCATGGCGAGCCTTTCTGCTGGCGAGCACGGAGCCGGGTGCGAGGCCGGGCGCGCCGAAGCGCCTGCGCCGACCGGCACGGGTCAACGGTAGTGGACGGGGTCGGGCGTCCCAGGACCGGCCGACGGCCCCGGGCACGTGCCGGGTCAGCCGCCCAGGTAGGCGATCACCCCGGCGGCGATCCCCGCGGCGTAGCGCTGCTGGCCGTCCGCGGAGGACATCAGCGCGGCCTCGGCGGCGTTGCGCATGTTGCCGCACTCGATCATCACGGTCGGTCGTAGCGACAGGTTCAGCCCGGCCAGGTCCGACCGGGACCACAGGCCGTCTTGTCCCAGGGCGTTGCTGGCCGGGAAGTTCGCGCCGGCCAGCCCGTCCCGGATGGCGGCGGCCAACTCGTCCGAGCGCGCGGCCATCGCCTGACCGGCCGGGGGCCGGGACGCCGTCATCACGTAGAAGCCCTTGATGTCCGCGGATTCCCCATCGCCGTGGATGGAGACCACCGCGTCGGCATGCGCGTCGTTGCCGATGGCGGCCCGCTTGTTGACGCACGGTCCGATGCCATCGTCCGAGTCCCGCGTCATCACGACGGTGATGCCCTTGGCCTGCAGCGCATCCCGCAGTGCAAGGCCCACCTGCCAGTTGAACCGGTATTCCGGGTAGCCGTCGTTGGTCTCGGTGCCGGTGGTGTTGCAGTTCTTGTACTCGCCGAAGCCGGCCGGCACCTGCTTGTTGATGATCTCCGGATGCAGGTGGTTGGCGCCGTTGTGCCCCGGATCGACCACCACAACCTTGCCGGCCAGCGAGCCGTGTCCGGCCGGCGGACCGGTCGGCGAGCTGCGGGTGGTCGGCGAGGTGGCGGTGCTGCGATGCGGAGTGCTGCGTGGGGCGGGCGTGCTGCGGGAGGTGACGGTGTCGGCGGATGTCCGGCTGGGCGTGACGGTGACGGTGGTGGTGACGACCGCGTCGTCGCCGGAGCTCGCTCCGGTCGGGGGCGCCACGACGGTGATGGCGCTCTGCCGGGAGGAGGGGGCGCTCGAGGCGGTCGATGGCGCGCCGGTCGGTGCGGAGCCGCCGGTCGGTACCGGGGCGTTCGACGTTGCCGAGCTGCCGGCGCCCGTTGCCGGTGAGCCGCTCGGACCGGGCGCGACCGTGGGTGCGGCACATCCCGCACCGATCAGGGCGCCGGTCAGCAGGACGGCCAGCAGCATGGGTCGCGCGCGCATGACGGCCAGCCTGCCAGGTCGGTGCCGCTTCTCGCGGCAGCCACGCTTCGGCCCGGCCTCGCGGACGCCACGCGGGTGGCAGCCGCGAGGCGCGGACGCCCGACACCCCCGCGCACTACGCTGGGGCCCGACCGCATAGCGAAGGGACACCCTGACGATGCAGCCAGGCGGATTCGATCTGGGCCAGTTGATGGCATCGGCGCAGCAGATGCAGGCCGAGGTGGAGCAGGCGCAGGCGTCGCTGGCGCAGGCTCGGGTGACGGGCAGCGCCGGCGGCGGCCTGGTGCGCGCCGAGGTCAATGGCAATGGCGAACTGGTGGGCATGGTGATCGACCCGTCGGTGGTCGATCCGGCCGACACCGAGACCCTCGCCGATCTGGTGGTCGCCGCGGTGCGGGACGGGGCGCGGGCGGCGGCCGACCTGACGCAGAAGACCATGGGGTCGGTCGCCGGAGGGTTGATGGGCGGCCTCGCCCTGCCCGGGTTGGAACTGCCCGGCCTGGGCGGCGGCGCACCGTACGAGGGCGACCTGGACCAGGACGACGGCGAAGACGAGGACGACGGCGAAGACGAGGACGACGGCGAAGACGAGGACGACGGCGAAGACGAGGACGACGGCGAAGACGAGGACGACGACGATGGCGGTGACGATGGCGGTCGCGGAACGGCCTCGTCGCCGGTGGAGCGCTGACGTCGACGGTGTATGAGGGTCCCGTCCAGGATGTGATCGACGAGTTCGGCCGGTTGCCGGGCATCGGGCCGAAGTCGGCGCAGCGCATCGCCTTTCACCTGCTGTCCACCGATCGGGCGGACATCGAGCGGCTGCGCGCCGCGCTACTGCGGGTTGCCGAGGAGGTGCGGTTCTGCGAGCGCTGCGGCAACGTCAGCGAGGGCGAGCTGTGCCGGATCTGTGCCGACCCACGACGGGAGGCGGCGGTGATCTGCGTGGTGGAGGAGCCCAAGGATGTTGCTGCGGTGGAGCGCACCCGGGAGTTCCGCGGCACCTACCACGTGTTGGGCGGGGCGATCTCGCCGATCGACGGCATCGGCCCGGACCAGCTGCGCATCGCGCCGCTGCTGCAACGCATCGCCCAGCCGGGGGTGCGCGAGGTCATCCTGGCCACCGACCCGAACCTGGAGGGCGAGGCGACCGCCACCTACCTGATCCGGCTGCTGGCCAGCTTCCCCGACCTGTCGGTGACTCGATTGGCCAGCGGGCTGCCGGTGGGTGGTGATCTGGAGTACGCCGACGAGGTCACCCTCGGCCGGGCGCTGTCCGGTCGGCGCACCGTCGACGCGTGACGGTGCACCGCCCGGGCGCCGAGCCGCCGGGTCGGGCCGGTGTACCGCCGCCGGCCGCATCGGGTTCACCGGGTGACCCGGGATCGACGCTTGACACCGGATTTTCGTCACCTCTGGATCTCGAGGCAGGGATCGCCGCCGCAGCCAGGCTGGCGGTCGCCCGCCCGGCCCGGCTGGGAGGCACCCGGTTGGTGGCGGTGGACGGGCCCAGCGGCTCGGGTAAGACCAGCCTGGCGGCGCCGCTGGCCGCGGCTGTCTCCGCCGTGCTGGGCGGTGACGTGATCCGACCGGGGCGACTGCGAGACGGGGACTCCTCGGCGCCGGACGAGAGGGATCGGTCGGACTCGTCATCGACGCTGCGCACGTGCTCCGCAGGGCGGGTCAAGGCCATAGCGGGTGACCGTTCAAAGGTCACGGTGGTGTCCACCGACCTGCTGGCCACCTGGGAGCATCCGCTGGACTGGTGGCCGCTGCTGGAGCAGCACCTGCTGGCGCCGCTGGCCGCCGGGATCGCGGCGGAACTGCCGGTGGTGCAATGGGTCTTAGGACACCCGCGGCCCGGTGGCTCGGTGCACGTGCCGGCGGTGGACGTGCTGGTGCTGGAGGGTGTGTCGTCGGGGCGCCGCGCCGTCGCCGATCGGCTCTCGGCGCTGATCTGGGTGGAGGTGCCCGACTCGGCCCGGCGCCTGGAACGAGCAGTCGAGCGCGACGGGGAGGCCATGCGGCCGTTCCTGGCTCGTTGGCAGCGGGACGAGCAGCTGCACTTTCGTGATGATCGCACCCGGGATCGCGCGGACATCGCCATCACCCCGCCGTGACACGCAGCGTGCGACCGCGCTGACACATGTGCAGCGGCTAAACTGACGTGCTAACAGCGGCTAGACTGATATAGATCAAGCGGCTAGGCTGATGCCACGATAGCGGCTGGACTGACATATCCGGTCGGTGCGCCTGGTGGCTCTTCCGCCGCCGAAGGAGGTCACGTGGTCGCAATTCCCCCCTCTCCCATGGGCCGAATCGTTCAGCGTCACGCTACGGCCGTCGTCCATGAGGCACTGTCCGATACCCGGGTCGTGCTCGTCAATGGCGCCCGGCAGGCAGGCAAGAGCACGATGGTCGCGACCATCGGCTCCGCCATCGGTGCCGACTGGCAGACCTTGGACCGCGTTGCCGTTCGCGATGCGGCACGTCACGATCCGACGGAATTCGTACGCGCCGACCGGCCCATGGTCATCGACGAGATCCAGCGGGTGCCGGAGCTCTTGCTCGCCATCAAGGAGACCGTCGACGCCGACCCCCGGCCGGGCCGGTTCCTGTTGACAGGGTCGGCGCGAGTCCTCGGCCTGCGTCGGCTCCCCGATGCGCTGCCGGGGCGCATGGAGACCGTCGAACTCTGGCCGTTGTCACAGGGCGAGATCGACGGGCGACCGGACGGATTCATCGATGCGCTGTTCGCGCGAGGACCTGACCTCCGGCCGGTAGGCACCGATGATCGTGACGGCTACATCGCGAGGGTAGTGCGCGGAGGATTCCCCGACGCGGTGGCCAGGTCGGAGCGGCGGCGCGAGCGTTTCCTGGACTCCTACGTCGCCGATCTGATCAATCGAGACGTCATGCGCCTGAGCGAGATAGAGCGCAGCTCGGAGATGCGCACTCTGGTGCGGCTTGTCGCGAGCCGCTCAGGACAACTGCTGATGCCCGGCACGTTGGCATCGCATCTGGGGTTGCCGCAAGTCACCGTGAAGCGCTATCTCAGCTTGCTGGAAGAGGTCTTTCTGATCAAGCGAATCCCGGCATGGTCGCGGAACGTCAGTGCACGTGCCGTTCGTGCCGGAAAGGTTGCCATGGTTGACTCCGGTGTTGCCGCCAACCTGCTCGATGCCGACGAACGGACGTTGAAACGGCTGGATGGACCGCTCGGTCCGTTGTTAGAAGGTTTTGTCGCCATGGAGATCGCACGCCAGTTGACCTGGTGCGACGAACGCGCCGAGCTCTACCACTACCGCACCAGAGACGGTATGGAGGTCGACCTGGTGCTGGAGAATCGGCGCGGTCAGGTCGTGGCCATCGAGGTCAAGGCTTCGGCCACCGTGCGTGGCGAGGACTTCGCTGGGTTGCGGCACCTTGCCGGCCGGCTCGGCGGCGACTTGCTGGCGGGCATCGTGCTCTACACGGGCCGCGACACGCTACCCTTCGGCGAACGGATGCGGGCGATGCCGGTCAGTGCGTTGTGGACCGCCTCTCCGCCCACCGAACACTGATCCGGAGCCAGCCGGGATGGGGTGACCAGGGCGCCGACAACGCGTGAGCCGCCGGCATTCTCGCGTCATGATGTCGGCAGGCACGCGGCCCGGCGGGTCAGCGCGGCGATGGCCTGCTCCTGCGTCAACCCCAGGGCGCGGGCCGTGGAGGCATAGGCGTCGGCGGCCCGGTCGAGCCGCTGCTGCACCTGCGCCGCGGTGGGTTTCGGACGCGCCGTCACCGTCGTCCCGGTGCGGGCCCGTCCGGTGACCAGACCGGCGGCGTCCAGCTCGCGATAGGCCCGTGCGACCGTCCCCGGTGCCAGGTCGAGATCGGCGGCGAGCTGCCGGATCGGCGGCAGCCTGGTCCCCGCGGGTACGGCGCCGGACTCGATCAGCCCAGCGAGCTGGGCACGGATCTGCTCGTACGGCGGCACCGGCGAGGTGGTATCCACATCGATGATCAACTCACCCGCGGTGCCCTCAGCCGGCGGGCCCGAAGCGGAGTCGTCGCGCGGGGCCGGCCGGTCTCGGCTCATCACGCCGGCTCCGGCCCCCGCCGCCGGACCGGGCCGCTGATCGTCGTCGCCGTGAGATACCCGAAGAGCGGCAGCACCAACCCGCACACCACCCCGAGTACTCCGGCGACGCCGTCGGCGAGCACGGTCGACGAGGGCGCCAGGGCGTACACCGTCGCGGTGAGCAGGTACCCGCCGACGGTCAGCGCGGATCCGGCCAGCACGTGCAGCGAGCGGCTGCGGATGGCGTCGTCGGCCTGCACGACATCCGCGCTCGCGATGCGCTGCGATCGAACCAGCACCCGCCGGCCGGCCGTGAGAAGCACGGCGGCCACTGCGATGTCGGCAACGGTCCACAGGATCAGCGGCGCCAGTCCGCCCGGGTGCACCGCCGCCAGGAAGGCCACCCCACCGAGGTCGGCCAGGCCGAGCAGCAGCCACATCGCCGCAGGCAGCACCCATGCGCCGCGAGGCAGGTACTCCGCCAGCCGGCGCGGTCGCAGCGAGGCGCTCCGGTGTGACCCGCAGACGACCACGTTGATGCGCCACTCGGCGACGACGGCGCCGGCGAACCAGCCCGCAAACAGCGCGATAAAGCTGACGGTGAAGCCATTCCCGCGGATCAGACCCGGCGGACCGAGCACCTGAACGAGCACCGGAAGGGCCACCGATCCCACCGCGCTGAGCAGCAAACCGCCCCCGCGCCAGCGTCGTCTGGTGGCCAGGTAGTCGATCAGCAGCTGGCCGCCGGCCACTGTCACCGCCAGCGATTGTCGGCGGGCGAACCGCTCGAGTCGCCGGCGGGCGACGGGCTGCCAGATCCCCACCCGGAAGTAGCGCGCGCACAGCAGGGTGACGAGCACGGCGGCGACGGTGACGGCGGCTGCTCCCCACATGTGGCCTAATGTATCAAGCACATGTTACATTCGTCGCATGGCGGCACCCATCGGCGTGAGCGATGAGGTGTGGGCGCAGCTGGATCCCGGCACCGGGCATCCTTCTCGCAGGACGAGGCGCGCCGCCGCCGTCGCGGCCTCGGTGGTGGTGGCGCTGCTGGCCGGGTGGCTCCTGGCCGGCATCTCCGGTGTGGTGTGGCCCCGGTTGCGAGCCGACGCGTCCTGGTCGGCCAGTGCCTCGGCAGTGGATCTCGCCGTGAGCCAGAGCATCTCGGTTCACAACGCCGGGTGGGCGAGCGTGTCGGTGGCGGGGGTGACAAGCCCGTCGGCAGCGCTGCCCGTGGTGGGCGTCGACGATCTGCCAGTGACGGTGCCCAGCGGCCAGACGGTCACCATCGTGGTGCACTACCGCGTGACCGACTGCTCGGCATTCGCCGGCCTGCCGCGTGCGGGTATGTATTCGGCGCCGTCGCCGCCGGCGATGCACGTGCAGGTGATGCGTTGGTGGGGAGCGGTATCGGTTCCGGTGGGTGAGATCCCGCAGGACCTGGCCGCGGAGGTGTGCGACCAGGTGGCGGGGCACCGATAGCGCGCGGAGGCCGGCTCTCGCCGAGCCGGAGACTGCGTGGCGCAGATTCCTGATTTCGGCGAGCGCTTGACGGCCTATCGTGATGGTCGCCGTCGGATCGGGCGGCCCCGTTGGATGCGCCGCACCGCAGGAGTCACCCATGCGTCTTCGTCGCCGACCGCTCACCCTGGCGCTCGCCGTGGTGCTGGTCGCGGGCCTGGAACTCGCCGGTCCCGTGTCGGGCGCCAGCGCCCGGCCACTGGCCCGCCCCGGCGGCACCGTCACCGCCGTGCCCGCAGCCGCTTCCAACCCCGCCGCAGCGCCGGCGGCCAGCCCACTGGACCCGCTGATCCCCACCGCCGCATCGCTGGCGGCCGCCGCACGCGGCCTGCCCGCTGACCCGGTCGACGCCGCTGAATCGTTGGTGGGCACCATTTTCGGCGCTGACGATGCCGCCGCGGTGGCCGCCACCGGGGAGCTGCTGCGCCGCGCCGGCCTGCCGCTGGTCAGTGCCGCCGGGCCGGTGGTGGCGCTGCCGGACGAGCTGACCATCATCAGCGATCCGATCGACGTCGAGCTGCTGCCCACCCTGACCCGGTCCGTCCGCGACGGCACCGAGTTCTCCCCGGCGCAGCTTGCCGACACTCTGACCTACCTCGGCGTCACGACCACTCCACTGCCGAGCGACACCCTCGTCGGAACCCTCGCCGCGTGGGGCAAGGACGCGAGTGCGCCCGCCGAATCCGTCGTCGCCGGAGCCGCTGTGCGAGCGCTGGCCCGGGCCCGTGGACAGCTCCTGGTGCCTTCCGCGCTGCCCGATGCCGCCACCCTGTCCACCTTGGCCAAGGACCCGGGTTTGCTGACCGCGCAACAGCTCTCGCTGCTGGCCGCCCCGGGCCGACTGTCCGGGTTGGACCCGCTGCAGTTCCTGCTGTTCGTCGCGCACGCCTCCGGCGAGGTGGTCGAAAAGGCCGTCGCCGCCCCGGGACCGGCCGCCGCCGTCCCGTCCACCGCGCCCGGGCTGCGCCGGTCCCAGGCGGCCGGCACCCCCTGCCAGAGCCTGCAGGAGTCACCCGACACCGGCAAGGGGGTGACCAAGAAGATCCTGCGGGAGGACATCAAGGCCGGCGTGGAAATGACGAAGAATGGCAAGGCCAGGGGCAAGGCCCTCGACGACGATTTCAAGGCCTACGACCGGGGCACCGACGTCATCTCCACCACCATGCTGTTGCTCGGCGCGACCATCGACCTGGTCGCCTCGCCGCCCGCCACGCACTTCCGGCATGAGAGCGGCGACCCCTCCAAGGACGTGCTGTTCGTGGCCAACGCCGCATTCAACGGGCCGCTGGCCGCGAAGTGGTTGGCGTGCTGGGGCCTGGCCGGCATCGACGTGCCACCCGACGGACCGTTGAACGACTTCCGGGTCCGGTGGGAGGTCTTCGGCAGCCTGCCGGTGCTGCAGACCAAGACTGACGACAGCGACAAGCTGCTGCACGGCGAGCCGACGCACGACGGCGTGTCCACGCTGTGGATGTACCCCCGCACCGAGACGCATCCGCCGAAACCGGGGGAGTCGATACCCGAGCAGACGGTCAGCGAGATCGTCGTCGCCTCGTTGGACAAGGACGACTTCCCGTTTAAGCTCACCGATCTGCTGGGGATGACGCATCCCGAGGACGCGGCGCTGGACAAGGCCTGGGACATCGCGATCGCGTGGCTGCAGAAGGTCGGCCTGCCCAGCAAGCGAATGCGCTACCCGGTGAGCTTCCACGCGAACAGTCCCTACGTGATCCAGGCGCAGACCGACATGCAGATCCCCGGTTTCGCCAGCGTGCGGATGGACGCCGACCTGTACTCCTGCCAAGGACCGGCAGGCCCCTGGAAGGGGTCGGTAACGCTGACCGGCGCCGCCGAGGCGATCCTGGTGATGGCCGGCAATCTGGTCGGCGCCGACACCAGCCATACCTCCGGTTCGGTGACATTCCCGATGAGCTTCACGTTGAACGACGAGAACGCTTCCGAGCAGCGGATCCCGTTCGGCGAGAAGCTGGCCATGGTGATCGATCTGGACCCGGATGCGGTCGCCGCCCAGGAGCATCCGCAGAGCCTGAACGACACCTGGGATCGCCTCGGCAACCGCGCCGTGGTGGGCGACGGTTCCTACATCTTCGGCGGTACGGACCTGCGCGACGTGGCGGGGACCAGCGCGGGCGGGCTGTTCCAGGGCGCCGAGTACCAGGTGGTCGGGGTGATGCGGGATGCCCGCTGCCCGGGTGCCTCGTATTGGGACGATCGGTTCGACAGCGAGTGAGCACAGCCATGAACGCACCAACTAGTCGCCTCGGGTCACGGCGGATCCGGCGCACCGCAACGGAGTTCGCCCTCGTGCTGGCGGTGGCCGGTGCGCTGCTGGCCGGCTGCACGCACGGCAACGGCGGTGACGGGGTGGCCGCGAGCGGACCTCATCCGGCGGAGGCCGCAGGCTCCGCCGCCGCTGGTTCCCCGGGCTCGGCCCCGACGACCGGCGCCGCGACCGGGACCGTGCCACAGACCGAGAATCCCGATGCGCCAGCAGGTCCGAGCATCGTCACCGCGACGGTCGGCGGCACCGCCACCACCGTCACCGTCCCGCCGGCCGCCGATCCGCTGGGCGCCGTCGCCACCCATCCCACCGGCGCCGTTGACGCCGCCGTCGCCGAGATCCTGCCCGGCGCCTACGGCCTTGCCAACCTGGGCGCCCGGGTGCAGGGGGCTACGATCGAGCTGGCCGCGCAAGGCGGCTGCGAGTTCGCGCTGGATGTGATCCGGTCCGGGCAGTGGGCCCTGACTCCGGTGCTGGCACCGCATGACGGCGGCACGGTCAACCTGGACGTGCTGAACCGCGGCGACCGCAGCGCCCTGCTCTCGCTCACCGAATCGACCGGGCTGTGCACCGGAAGGATCGTCACCGAAACCCAGCAGCCGCTGACCCTGACCGGCACCATCTCCGCGACCGGCCCCGCGCACGCCGTCACCGTCGTGTGCGTGGCGCAGGCCGACGGGCCGCCCGCGCACTCCATCATGGTGTCCTACGCCACCTCGACCGCCGCGTTGATGGCCATGGCGACCGTCCCCGACAGTTCCGGCACACACCGGCTCGACGCGGACAATCCGGCGGGCGTGATCGAGTACGACCCGCATCGCTCGGCGCTGGCCCAGGCCGCCAGCACGGCTCGGGCCTTCTTCGACCCGAGCTCGATCACCGCCGAGGCGACGCTGCCCGGGGTGGACGAGCGCAACGCCTGGTTCCAAGAGACGGGGGCCACGGTGACCGTCACCTCCACCGACCCGCTGGCCGGCACGCTGAACGCGCCTCACCTGCGGCGGGAGTCCGGCGGCGGGTCGGCGGCGTTCTCCGCCGGATTCAGCTGCTGACTGGCGCGTCCACCGGTTCGTCCACCGGGGCCAGCAACCGGTCGAACACCGCCGCCAGCAACGCCGGATCCGGCTGCGGCAGTCCGGCGATCGCCGACAGGTACAGCCCGTTGCCCACCAGCCGGATGATCTCCGCCTGCACCGGATCGGCCACCGCGTCGCGCAGCGGCTGCTCCCACGCGGAGAACGACTCGGCCAGCACCGCCAGCGCCTGCGGGTCGGCGTCCTCCCCGGTGCGTACCGCCGCCATCAGCGAGGTGAAGAAGCCACCCTCGTCCGCTGCGTCCGGGCCGGTCTCCGGTTGTGCGTACTCCAGGAACGCCCGGGCGGCATCCCCGGCTGCCGCCCGGCGGCTCATCTCCGCGGCGACGGTGTCCCGCACCTGTTCCAGCAGCCCCAGGTACAGCGCCGTCTTGGACGGGAAGTGATACAGCAGGCCGCCCTTGGACACTCCGGCCCGGTCGGCGACCGCCTCCAGGGTCACCCCACCGGGGCCGCGGGCGGCGAGCAGGTCGCGCACCGCGGCCAGAATTCGCTCGCGAGTACCGGCCGCCACGACGTACACTGTACCGGCCGGACGGTATAGCAGTGGCGCCGTGAGGACTGGTCATCCGGCCACCAGCGCGGCCCAACAGGAGTACGGGCAATCATGTTCGGCAAGTACGTGTCGGTCCTTCGGGTGCCGGGCGCGGCGCGGTTCTCCGCCGCCGGGTTCGTCGGCCGCATCCAGATGTCCATGATCGGGCTGGGCGCGGTGTTGTTGCTGCAGCACGAGCGCGGCTCCTACGCGATTGCCGGTGCGGTGTCGGCGATCTACGCGCTATCCATGGCGATCATCAGCCCCCAGGTGTCCCGACTGATCGACAGCCTGGGCCAGCGCCGGGTGGTGCGGGTGCAGCTCGCCGTGCACCTGCCGTCCATGGTCGCGCTGATCGTACTGGCGATGAGCCACACCCCCGACTGGATGCTGTACCTGGTGGCGTTCGTCACCGGCGCATCGCAACCCAATATCGGGCCGCTGGTGCGCGCCCGCTGGTCCACGATGCTGACCGGCACCGGATCGCTGCGCACCGCGTTCGCCTGGGAGTCCCTGCTGGATGAGGTGATCTTCATCGGCGGGCCGCCGCTGGCGACCGTGCTGGCGCTGTCGTTGTTCCCGAGCGCCTCGCTGGTCGCGGCGACGGTGCTGCTGGCGGTCGGGACCGTGCTGTTCCTGGCCCAGCGGGGCACCGAGCCGCCGACCACATCGCACGCCCGGCAGCGTCGTCAGCGGCCGGCGATCGCGTTGCCCGGGGTGGCGGCGGTCTCGATGGTGTACGTGTTGATCGGCGGCATCTTCGGCGCCTGGGAGGTCACGACGGTGGCGTTCTCGCAGCAGCACGGCCACCCCGGAGTTGCCGGGCTGCTGCTGGCGATCTACTCGGTGGGCTCTCTGGGGGGCGGGCTGGTGTTCGGCGCGCTGAACCTGCGGGCATCCCTGCTGCGGCAATTCCTGTTCATGTTGGCGGTGATGGCGGTGGTGACACTGCCACTTCCGATGCTGGGCAGCGTGTGGCTGCTGGGGCTCGGTGCCCTGGTAGCCGGGATCGCGGTGGCGCCCGTGCTGATCTCAGGGATGAGCCTGATCGAGCGGATCGTGCCGATGTCTCGGTTGACCGAGTCGATGTCCTGGCCCAGTGCCGGGCTGGCCGTCGGGCTGGCGGTGGCATCGCCGCTGGCCGGGATCATCGTGGATGCGCACGATGCCTCGACCGCGTACTGGATCACCTCCGGGTGTGCGGTCGGCGCGGCGGTGGTGGCGTTCGCGCTGCTGGGCTCGCTGCGCCGGGCGAATGTCGCGGCGACCGCCCGGATCGCGGCCGGCACCCAGGTCGCGGCGCGCGTCTGAGCGGTCAGCTGCGGTTCAGCCAGGCCAGCAGCCGGTCGAGCGGCCACGCGGTGACGATGCGATCGACCGGCACACCGCACTCGGCGGCGCGGGCGCAGCCTCGGTACTGCCAGTCCAGCTGCCCCGGGGCGTGCGCGTCGGTGTTGATCGCAAACAGGCAGCCGGCCTGCATCGCCTGTGCCAGCAGCGCCTTCGGCGGGTCCAGACGGGCGGCTGTTGATCTCGACCGCCACACCGTGCTCGGCGCAGGCAGCGAACACCGCCGCGGCATCGAATGTGCTGGGCGGTCGATTGCCTCGGGGGCCGATCAGCCGCCGCCCGGTGCAGTGCCCCAGGATGGCCGTCGCAGGGTGGGCGATCGCGGCGAGCATGCGCCGGGTCATGGTGCGCGAGTCGGCCCGCAGGTCCGAATGCACCGAGGCGACCACGACGTCCAGCTGCGCCAGCAGCTCCGGGGACTGGTCCAGGGTGCCGTCGGCCAGGATGTCGCACTCGATGCCGGTCAGCAGGTGCGCCCCCGCTCCGGTGGCATTGAGCGACTCGATCACGGAAAGCTGGTCGCGCAACCGCTGGGCGGTCAGCCCGTTGGCTACCGTCAAGCGTGGCGAGTGATCGGTGATCGCCAGGTATTCGTGGCCCAGTTCCGTTGCGGCCACAGCCATATCCTCGATGGGGCTGCCGCCGTCGGACCACGCGGTGTGTGCGTGCAGATCGCCGCGCTGCGCCGCCACCAGGTCGGCACCGGCCACCGGGCGCTCCGGCGCCTGTGCCTGCAATCGGGCCAGATACTCCGGCACCTCGCCGCTGGCGGCCTGGGCGATGACGGCCGCGGTGGTGTCGCCGATGCCTTTCAGCGCGGTCAGTGTCCCGGTGCCGACCCGCCGATCCAGTTCGCCTGGATCGAGCCCAGCGACAACATCTGCCGCACGCCGGAACGCCGTCACCCGGTAGGTCGGGGCGAGGTCTGCCTCCAGCAGGTAGGCGATGCGCCGCAGCGCCGTCACCGCCTGTGCACTGGCGCCGCCGGATGATCGACTCATGACCATCAGTGTGACGGTCGGGCGGCGGTACTGCCCGGCCGGTCGCGGGGCGTCGCCCGCCGGGGAATCCAGTAGCCCATGGCGGCGGCGGCCAGGACCCCGACGCCGCCCATGGTCAGCACCCCGGCGCCCAGTGACGCCACCGCGGTCATGCCGGCCAGCAGGAACGGGCCGCTACCGGTGCCGGTATCGGAGATCACCCGCCAGATGCCGAAGAACACCGGGCGCTGGCCGGGCGGGGCCAGGTCGGCGCCGATCGTCATGATCAGTCCGGACCCCATCCCATTGCCCAGTCCCATCAGCATGGCGATCAAGGTCAATGTCGCCGGCGAACCGGTCAGTGGCAGCAGCAGGTGCGAAACCGCCAGCCCCAGCATGGATATCACCGCCACCACGCCCCTGCCCCGCAGATCCATCAGGCGGCCGGCCGGATAGAACAGCAGCATGTCCACCGCGCCGGACAGGCCATAGATCAGCGAGATGAGGGCCGGTGCCAGCGTGAGATGCTCTCCCCACAGCGGCAGCACCACCTGCCGCGACGCCCGCACCACGCTGACCAGCAGCACGGCCAGGCCCAGGGTCGCGAAGGTGCCCCGCTCCGAACGCAGCATCGCCCGGTAGGTCACGGGTGCCGCGGCCGACGCGATCTGGGCGGTCGCCGGCGGCTCCGTCACCGCCATCAGCACCCCCGTCGCCACCATGGTCGCCACCAGGCCGACTCCGTAGGCAGCCGCGGTGCCGAAAAAGTGCACGGCCGCCGCGCCCAGGAACGGCCCGAGAAACAGCCCGATCCGTTGCACGCCACCGAGGGTCGACATCGCGCGGGCCCGCAACGCGAACGGCACCAGGTCGGCCACGAAGGTCAGCCGGGCCAGCATCCACACCGCCGTCCCCATGCCGACCACGAAGATCGCCGTGGCGAACAGCAGCAGCGACGGCGCCACTGTCGCGCCCGCCAGGGCCACCGCGCACAGCACCCCCGCGCCGACCATGACCGGTCGCTCGCCGAACCGCGCGGTGAGTGCCCCGGCGGGTGCGTCGGCGAGCAGCTGGCCCAGACCGAGCAGCGCGACCACCACCGCCGCCATCGCCGGCGAGGCGCCCAGGGCGGTGGCCGTCAGCGGCACCACCGGGGTGATCGCCCCGGCGCTGATCGAGAACAGCGCGGGTGGCAGGAAGGCTGCGGCTGCGATGGAGCGCAGCGTCACCGTCTGTCCCTCGCCCGCCATGACGTCGCTCCCTTGGCCCGGCCGCGCTGTCGCGCGCGTTCCACGCTAGAGGCACGCGCGGGGGCGATCTCACTGAGGCGGCAAGGCTCCCACCTGCTGGGAATGCTGCCGGCGCCGGCCGGGTCGGACGGCGGTGATCCGGGGGTGTGCTGAGCGCGGCACGGTGCGGGGGCGTGCCCAGCGCGGCACGGTGCGGGGGCGTGCCCAGCGCGGCACGGTGCGGGGGCGTGCCCAGCGCGGCACGGTGCGGGGGCGTGCCCAGCGCGGCACGGTGCGGGGGCGTGCCCAGCGCGGCGGCGTGCTGAATGCGGGGATGTACTTAGCGCGGCACGGTGCGGCGGGTCTTTCGCTGGCATCCCGGGCACCAGAACAGGTTCCGGCCGGCCAGCTCCGTGGTGCGCACCACCGACCCGCACACGTGGCAGTGCTGCCCGGAGCGCCGGTAGACGTACACCTCGCCGCCATGGCGGTCCACCCGCGGCGGCCGGCCCATCACCTCGGGCATGTGTTCCGGGCGCACGGTGTCGATCCGGCCGATGGCCAACGCCGCATGCATCAACTCGACCAGATCGTCCCAGAGGGCGTCCCACTCGGCTCGGCGCAGCAGCCGGCCGGCCATCATCGGGTCCAGCCGGTGCCGGTAGAGCACCTCGGCGCGGAAGATGTTGCCGACTCCGGCGGCCACCCGCTGGTCCATCAGCAGCGCGGCGATCGACATGGACGAGGAGTGCACCCGCTGCCAGCCGACCTCCGGGTTGGCGTCGGGGCGCAGCGGGTCCGGACCGAGCCTGGCCAGCAGCGCCGTCACCTCGTCGGGACGCAACAGGTCGCAGGCGGCCGGACCCCGCAGGTCCGCGTAACCACGGTCGCCGGCCATCCGCCAGCGGATCGCGCCCACCGGCGCGGGAGGCATCCCGGCGCCGAACTGCAGTTTGCCGGCCAGCCCCAGGTGCACATGCGCCCGGTCCTCGATCCCGTCGAAGGCGACGAAGAGATGCTTGCCATAGGCCTCACCCGCGGTGAGCACCCGGCCGGTGATTCGGGCGGCCTGGTCGGCGAACCGCCCCTGCGGGCTGGTCGAGGTGACGGTCTGCCCGCCGAACTCCGCCGAGATCGTGTCGGCCAGCCGGTGAGTGACGTGGCCTTCGGGCATGGTGCGAAGTGTGCCATCGTGCCGGCCCCCGCAGGTCAGGTGGGGGCCGGTGTTTGCCGCATCCGAGCAACGGTTCCGTCGTCCAAGCAACGGTTGCAACCATTGCTAGGACGATGGAACCGTTGCTTGGACGGGCCCGCGGGTGGGTCGGGCCAACGGTGGGTCCCGGGCGGGTCCGGATCCGGGGTGGGTCGGGCCAACGGCGGGTCCCGGGCGGGTCCGGATCCGGGGTGGGTCGGGACGACTCGGCGCGCTTCTTCAGGAACTCGGGCCGGGAGTCATCGGCGGAGCGTCCGGGGCGTTGTCCGGGGCGTTGTCCGGGGCGCCGGGCGACAGCGTTGTCCGGGTGCCGGTCGCGGCCGGTGGGGTGGTCTGCTCGGGCAGCGGCTGATCTGTGGCGGTGCCAGCAGCCAGGTCGAACTCGCGGATCTGGGTGAACTCGCCGCGCGCGCTGAGCGCCACCACGCTGGCCGACGTGGCGTCGCGCGGGATCTGGACGGCGAAGCCGTGCCACCCGCCGCCGAGGTCGGTCCACACGGTGGTGGCCGCCTCGGGCAGCGAGAACGCGGTGCCGGTGCCGGAGTCGATGGTCCAGTGCGGGCCCACGTGAAAGCCCGGATCGACGTCTCCGGGCCGGGGCGGCTGAACCACGCCGATCTGTACCTGAGCCACGTTCGGGCCGACGGCGCCCCACAGGTAGCGATGGCCCTCGACCAGGGTGGGGCCGGTCGTGTCGACGTACCCGAGCGGGGAGCCGTCCGACGTCGTGTCGTACCCCGCGGTGGGCGTCGAGGCGCCACCGACCGCCAGGCGCCAGCGCAGCGTGGCCTGCGGCGGCTGACCGCCCGCGAACATCAGCGTGACGGTGCCGGGCGCCGTGTCGATCGGTGACGGGCCCGCCGGCGACGCCCCAGTACTCGGCCCACCGTCCACGGCGCCGCCGGCGTCGTGGGCAGCCACGGTCGGGGGTGCGATCGAGATCGTCACCGGGGTACCGGTTCCGGCGCCGCTCGCGGTGTCGCGTCCGGCGAGGCCGAACCCGCCGGTGACGATGGCCGACGTGGTGACGGCGATGATGGCGACCGCCGCGGCGGCGATCAGTGGCGCGCGCCAGCCGATGCCCCACCGTCGCCGGGTCGGCCGCGCCAGCCTGGATTCGAACTCGTCCCAATCGGAGTCGCTGGCCGCGCGTCGTCCCGCGCCGTCCCGGAGCGCTCGTCGCAACCGGTCTTCGAGCCTCGTCATCGCCGTTCTCCTTGATTCGAAGAGTCGTCGTTCCGTTCGCCCAGCAGTCGCGCCAGCTCGGCCAGGCCGCGGCGCACGTGCGAGCGGGCGGTGGCCGCCGGGCAGCGCAGCGCCTCGGCGATTTCGTCGTAGGGCAGGTCGGCGTAGAAGCGCAGCACGAGTGCTGCGCGGCGTGCGGCCGGGAGCCGGTCCAGCGCCGACCGCACCGCCTGGACGTCGGCCCGCTGCAGGGCATCGGCCTCGGCCGACTCGGCGGGGGTGTGATCGCCGGGGTGCTCGGTGCGGGCATGGCGACGTACCACCGCCAGGTGCCGCAGCCGGTTGCGGCTCAGCCGCACCACCGACGTGCGCAGGTAGCCGACCGCCGCCGCCGGATCGTGCAGGGAGTCCCAGCGAGAGTGCAGCCGGACGAACGCCTCCTGCGCCGTGTTCTCCGGGTCGTCGCTGCCCAAGAGCCTGGCCAGTGCGACCATGCCGCCGAACTCGTCGTGGAATAGCTGCCGGAAGGTCCGCGAGCCGGGCGACCCGGCCTGATCGGTATGCGCCACCGCCGCCGACGACGATGGGTCGCTCGTCGCCTCCGCGCGGCTGTCCATGGAATAAGGACACCCCATGCCCGGCGTTTGTTGCACCCTGTGGCCTACGGTGCTCGGAACGCACGCGTTCCCGCGGGAACGTCGTTTCGGACAGAGTCGACGTCCTTCGGCCAAATGGGACCCGGTTCGCCGGGCCGGAGGTTCCCGCCGAGGGGCTGGTGCGATCCGACCCTGCCGCGCGTGGACGCGACGGAGGTCAGGCATACCCTGCGATCCGTGACGGCGGCGCGGATGGCAGAGCTGGTCCGCATTCAGGCGCGCGCCTGTGCCGCGCTCGGATCACCGCTGTACGCGGCGCTGCTGGACCGCGTCGCCGACGATGTGCTGGCCGACGGCCCCGCCGCCGCGGTGCTGGCCGGCCACGAGGAGGATGCCGGACCGTCGGCGCTGGCGCTGCGGCTGATGGGCTCGGTGCACCAGCTGGTCCTCGCCGGGCAGGCGCCGGATCTGGCCGCGCACTACCCGAGCGCGGGCGGTGACGGGGATGCGGCGGCCGCCTGGCCCGCGCTGCGGCACCTGTTCCAATCCGACCCGCTGGAGGTGTCCGCCGGGCTGGCGCACGCACCACAGACCAATGAGGTCGGCCGCTCCGCGGCGCTGCTCGGAGCCCTGGCGATCCTGAACGCGGACGACCCGAAACCGGTGCGGCTGTGGGAGATCGGTTGTTCCGGCGGGCTTAACCTGCGGGCCGACCACTTCCGATACCGCTCCTCCGACGGTTCCGTGTGGGGTCTGCTGTCGCCGGTCGAGCTGGATCCGGCATGGAGCAACCGGCCGACCGACGCGCCGGTACCGGTGCGGATCGCCGAACGAGTGGGCGGCGATCTGAACCCCATCGACCCGACCACCGACGAGGGTGCCAGGGTGCTGACCTCGTTTGTCTGGCCCGATCAGGCAGACCGGCTTCGCCGGCTGCGTGGCGCCATCCTGGTCGCGCGGGAATATCCGGCCCGGCTGGTGCGTGCCGGTGCCGCCGACTTCCTCGCCGACCTGACGGTGTCCGACGGATCGTTGACCGTACTGTGGCACTCGGTGATGTGGCAGTACATGCCCGATCAGGAGCAGCGACGTGTGCTCGCGCGTCTCGATGAGATCGGCGCCACGGCAACGGACTCGGCCCCGTTCGCGCACCTTGCATTCGAGCCGCGGCGGCTGGCCCCGGATGGTCAGCACCGTTTCGTGATCGTGGTGCGGGCCTGGCCTGGGGGCGAGGAACGGATCATCGGGGAGGCACCGCCGCACGGCACCCCGGTGACCTGGGGCACGCCGAGCGATCAGCCGAGGAGCTGAACGTCCGTCGGCCGCTGCACCCGTCACCGCTGATAGGAACCCGGCGTCCAGGCCCGGCTCGCGACGCCGATGGCGTTCCAGGCGTTGATGGTGACGATCAGGCTCAGTAGGGCGGCAATCTCGTCCGGGCTGAACTCGGCCGCGACCGCGGCAAAGTCCTCGTCCGGCACGTGGCTTTCCGAGACCCGGGTGACGGATTCGGTGAACGCCAGGGCAGCGCGCTCGCGCGCGGTGAAGAACGGCGTCTCGCGCCAGACCGGCAGCGCGTAGATGCGTTGCTCGGTCTCGCCGACGGCACGAGCGTCCTTGGTGTGCATGTCCACGCAGTAGGCGCAGCCGTTGAGCTGCGATGCCCGGGCCCGCACCAGCTCGCGGAGCCGGTGGTCGAACTCGACCCGGTCCAGTTCGGTGGTGGCCGCGTGGTCCAGCTGGATCATCGCCCGGCCGAAGCGTTCGGCGTGCGCGTCGAAGTCCAGCCGGATCGGGATCTCGACAGTGTCGGGTGGGGGAGTGATGGCGCTCGACGAGGGCGCGGGTGTGGTTGTCATGCAGACCACGATAGGAGCACAGTGGCCCATGGGTAGGGTCCAATCTGATGAGCAATTCATGGGCCATTTCGGGAGTCGACCTGCATCTGCCTCCGCTGGGTCGCGGGGCTCGTGCCGGTCTGGAGCGCGCGCTGCGCGAGGCGGTCCGAGATGGCCGGCTGCATCCGGGAGCTCGCTTGCCATCCTCGCGAGCGCTGGCTGCCGACCTGGGCGTCGCCCGCAACACCGTCGCCGAGGCTTATACACAGCTGGTCGCCGAGGGGTGGCTGGCGGCCCGGCAGGGCTCCGGCACCCGGGTGGCCGAGCGGCCCGGCCCGACGGCGACCCGGGCGTCGGAAACGTCGGTGACGGAGTCCGGCGAGGCGGGGCCGGTTCCGCGCGGTGCCTCCCGGTTCGACCTGCGGGCAGGAGTTCCGGCTCTGTCGGAGTTCCCGCGCGTGCAGTGGCTGGCCGCCGCGCGACGGGCGGTGGCACGGGCGCCGCACGATGCACTGGGGTACGGCGATCCGCGCGGGCGCCCGGAGCTGCGTGCGGCGCTGGCGGGATACCTGTCGCGGGCACGGGGCGTGGTGGTGCAGCCCGACACCGTGGTGGTGTGCGCCGGGTACGCCCACGGTCTGAGCGTGCTGGCGGAGACCCTGCGGCGCGGCGGAGAGACCGGCATCGGTGTCGAGCGCTACGGACACCCCGCGCACCGCTCGCTGCTGTCGGCGGCCGGGCTGCGGGTCCATCCGCTGCCGGTGGACGGCGGCGGCGCCGACCTCGCGGCCCTGACGGGAGCGCCCGACCGGAGCATGGCCGGCGCCATCCTCACGCCGGCCCATCAGTTCCCCCTCGGGGTCACTCTGGCCGCGGACCGGCGCGCGGCCGCGGTGCGCTGGGCCCGCGGGCAGGACGCGCTGATCATCGAGGACGACTACGACGGCGAGTACCGGTACGACAGACAACCCGTCGGCGCGCTGCAGGCGCTCGACCCGGACCACGTGGTGTACGCCGGGACAGCCAGCAAGTCGCTGGCGCCGGGTCTGCGGCTGAGCTGGTTGGTGCTGCCGCCCCGGTTGGTGGCGGCGGTCGTGGGCGGGCATGTGCTGCGCGATCGGTGTCCGCCCGCCCTCGACCAGCTCACCCTCGCCGAGTTCATCGACACCGGCCGTTACGACCGGCAGGTCCGCCGCACCCGGGTGATCTACCGGCGGCGTCGAGACACCCTGGTGGCCGCCCTCGGCCGGGAGATCCCCGCCGTGCACGTCACCGGCATCGCCGCTGGCATGCACGCCGTGCTCCGGCTGCCCGACGGGGTACCGGAGGCGGCCGCCGTCCGCGCGGCGGCCCGGCACGGCGTGCTCGTCGAGGGCCTGTCCCGCTACCGGGCCACCCCGGCCGACGGTGATCCGCCGGCGCTGCTGGTCGGGTACGGCACGCCGGCCAGCCATGCCTTCACCGCGGCGATCGCCCGGCTCTGCGCGGCACTGGCCAGCGTGCTGGCCCGGCCATAGCCGCGAACCGGCCCCGCGCGGCGGCAGCCGGACCCGCGCGACGGGCGAGCATGAGACGTGGAAAGAAACTCGGCGAGGCATGTCGAGATGGCCCGATGCCGAACGACGCACAGGTAGAGCGCCGGACCGACCGGCGCCGGGTGGCTCGATACGGCCGCCGAATCGAAGGGAGTCACCACCATGCGCTTCTTCTGCTACACGCTGGGCGACGAATCGGTCCCGATGCCCCCGCCCGATCCGGCCATGATGGCCACCATGGACGAGTTCGTTGCCCAGGCCAACCGGGAGGGCTGGTTGGTGGCCACCGGCGGCATGGCGCCGACCGCGATGGGTGCCAAGGTCACCCTGACCGACGGGGAGTTCACCGTGACCGACGGGCCGTTCGCCGAGGCCAAGGAGCTGATCGGCGGCTGGGCGCTGATCGACGTGCGCTCCAAGGAGGAGGCGGTGGGGCTGGTCAAGCGGTTCGCCTCGCTCGCCGGACCCGGCGAGTACCGGATCCGCCAGGTGTTCGGCCCGGAGGACACCCCGGCGGGCTGACCTCCCGACGCGTCACCCCTCGACACCTCACCACCAGGAGCCAGTCATGCGGTATTTCTGCTACACCTTCGGGGACGAGTCCGAGCCGGTACCCGAGCCGTCGCCCGAGCTGCAGTCCCGGATGGGCCGCTACATCGAGGAATCAGCGCGAGCCGGCGTACTGGCGGCCACCGGGGCGTTCGGCCCCACCGCGCTCGGCGCAAAGATCACCCTCGCCGACGGCGAGTTCACCGTGACCGACGGGCCCTTCACCGAGGCGAAGGAGCTGGTGGGCGGCTGGGCGCTGATCGACGTTCCCGGCCGGGAGGACGCCGTGGATTCGGTGAAGCAGTTCCTGTCCATTCTCGGACGGGGCGAGTACCGGGTGCGCCCGGTGTTCGGACCGGACGACGTCGCACCGGGAGGCTGACCTGGCGGGGACCCGGGCTGCTTGCCCGGACGGGCCGCCGGTGGTCTGATCGGTCCCGTGACGGCCGATCAGCCCACCTCCGACCCGGCGATCGGGTCGGAGGCGACCCACCGGGCGATCGAGGCGGTGGTCCGGCTGGAATATCCGCGACTGATCGCCGGGCCCGACTGGTGCGCGACGTGGGGCTGGCCGAGGAATGTGCGCAGGACGCCCTGGTGGCGGCGTTGGAGCAGTGGCCAAGGGTCGGTGTGCCCGCCAATCCCGGTGCCTGGTTGATGGCCGTCGGACGCCGTCGCACGGTCGATGCCGTCCGGCGCAGCCGCCGTCATGACGCGAAGCTCGCCCAGCTCGGTCGGGAGCGGCAGATCGACGGTGAGGGCGTGGAATGCCGCCCGGATGAGCTCACCGGCGACCGCATCGCCGACGACCTGCTGCGGCTGATATTCCTGGCCTGCCATCCGGCGCTGACGGTGGATGCGCAGGTGACGATGACCCTGCGGCTGTTGGGCGGACTGACCGCCGCCGAGATAGCCCGCGCCTACCTGGTGGCGGAGCCGACGGTGGCGCAACGGATCTCCCGGGCGAAGCGGACGCTGCGCGCCGCGAGGGTGACGTTCGAAGCGCCCAGCGGTGACGAGGTCGCCGGCCGGTTGCCCGCCGTGCTGCGCGTGGTCTACCTGATCTTCAACGAGGGTTACACGGCCACCGCCGGTGACGAGTGGACCAGGCCCGACCTGTGCTACGAGGCGCTGCGACTGGCCCGGCTGGTGCAACAGCTGGTGCCGAACGAGCCGGAGGTGCACGGGCTGGCGGCCCTGCTGGAGCTGCAGGCCTCCCGGCTGCCCGCCCGGGTCGGGTCGGACGGCGCACCCGTGCTGCTGGAACAGCAGAACCGCGCGCGGTGGGATCGGCTGCTGATCGGCCGCGGGATAGACGCCCTGCGCCGCGCAGAGGAGCGCGGTGGCGCCTACGGCTACTACGCGCTACAGGCCGCCATCGCCGCCTGCCACGCGCGGGCTGCCGCGGTCGCCGACACCGACTGGGCGCGCATCGCCGAGCTCTACGGGATTCTCGCCGAGCTCGCGCCGTCCCCGGTCGTCGAGCTCAACCGCGCGGTCGCGGTCTCCCGCTCGCGCGGCCCGCGGGCGGCGCTGGCCATCCTGGATCGGCTGGCGAGTGAGCCGGCGCTGCGCGGCAATCATCTGCTGCCCAGCGTGCGGGGCGACCTGTTGGAGCGATTGGGCCGTCGCGCGGAGTCCCGGGCGGAGTTCGCCCGCGCCGCCGACCTGGCGCGTAATGCCGCCGAACGCGACCTGCTGCTGGCCAGGGCCACCGGGGAGCGGGCCGTCAGCGAAGGGACGCCGCGGTCGGACAGCTGACGGCGGTGGCTGCCGAGAGCCCGACTCGATTTAGGTGCCGGGCGACCGCCACCCAGGCCCGGTGGATCGGCACCTCCTGATACTGGATGTCACGAGCGGTGCAGAACGCCTGCACGATCGGGCGCGCCCGGCGCAGGTTCGGTCGGGGCATGGCCGGGAACAGGTGGTGCTCGATCTGGTAGTTGAGCCCGCCCATCGCCAGGCTCGCGACCCGGCCGCCCGCGACGTTGCGCGACATCAGCACCTGTCGGCGCAGGAAGTCGATCTTGCTGTCACGGGGCACGGTGGGCATGCCGATGTGGCTGGCCGAGAACGCCGAGCCCAGGTACAGGCCGGTCGTGGCGAGTTGGACGCCCAGGAAGGCCGCGGCGATGCCCCACGGCAGGAAGACGAACAGCACGGCGGGGTAGGCGACTAGCCGCACCGCCAGCAGTGCGCCCTCGATCCCACGGTGCTTCATCCCGCGTCGGGTGACCACCGCGTGCACGCTCTGTGCATGCAGATGCACCGCCTCTACGATCAATAGCGGGAAGAACCACCACCCCTGCCGGTCGCGTAGCGCCGTCGCCACGACGCCGCGTGCTGGCTGCATCTCGCGGTAGAAATGCACCACCGACGGTGTGATGTCCGGGTCCTTGCCGATCTGGTTCGGAGCCTGGTGATGCCGAGTGTGCTTGGAATTCCACCAGCCGAGGCTGACCCCGCCGAGCCCGGTGCCCAGCGCCAGCGCGGTCCACTCGTTCGCCCTGCCGGAGCGGAAGATCTGCCGGTGGGCGGCGTCGTGGCTCAGAAACAGCAGTTGGGTGAACACCACGGCCAGCCCGCCCGCGACGGCCAGCTGTGCCCAGTGGGCACCCAGGAACGCGAAACCCACCCATCCGCCGGCCAGCGCCACCAGCAGCGCCGAGATCTTGGTGACGTAGAAGCCGTAGCGGCGGTGCATCAGGCCATGTGCCTGAACGGCCTTGAGCACGGTGGAGTAGTCGCTGGTCGCGCGGCCTGTCGCGCGTTCCGGGGTGCGGGTAGCGGTCATGAATGGATCGACGTCCTTGCCGGGCCGGAGGGAGCCCGTGACGCGCGGTTGCAACGCTGGGCACCGCCCGGCCGACGCGATCGATCGGCGCCCCGGACGTTGCCGCCAGTATGCACCACAGATTGGTGAGCCTTCGGGCATCCGTGCCCGGCCGCATATGCCATACTGAACCTGAGTTGGATCAATTGGTTCGTGATTTCCTGTCCACTCTGCCCGCCGTACGGCTCGGATCGCCCGGGCCCGCACGTGCGGCGCCGATGGGGCCGAAGAGCTCGCAATCGACGGCCCAACGGCACCATCTCGGGCCAAAATCGGATCCGAGCACATCGCACGCAAGGAATGTTGATGGCACAGGGAACTGTCAAGTGGTTCAACGCCGACAAGGGCTTCGGCTTCATCGCCCCGGATGACGGCGGCGCGGACGTCTTCGTCCACTACTCCGAGATCCAGTCCACCGGCTTCCGGTCGCTGGACGAGGGCCAGAAGGTGACGTACACCGTCACCCAGGGCGCCAAGGGGCCGCAGGCCACCGGCGTCACCCCCGCCTGAGCGTCGTCGACATCGGCCCGGCCGGCGTAGCCGGGCACTGTTCGATCACGTCCCATGCTCGTCCGCGCTCCGGCGGCCACTCCCGGCCGCCGGAGCGCTGACGCGTCCCTACCGCTCGTCGGCCGGATCCGGCTCGAGGGCGGCGGCCCGGTTGACGGCGGACACCACGGCCTTGAGCGAGGCCAGGGTGATCGACGAGTCGACGCCGACGCCCCACACCACCTGCCGGTCGATGGCGCACTCCACGTAGGCGGCCGCTCGCGCGTCGCCTCCCGCGGACAGCGCGTGCTCCACGTAGTCCAGCACCCGCACGTCGTGCTCGGCGGAGGACAGCGCGTCGCAGAACGCCGCGACCGGCCCGTTCCCGCGCCCCGTCACCGATTGCTCGACGCCGTCCAGGCGGATCACTGCGGTCATCTGATCCCGGCTGCTCTCGCCGGGCTGCGCTGCGCCCTCAATGTCCTCGGTGCGGGAGCGGATCAGTTCCAACGGGCTGGTGCGGTCCAGGTACTCGGCGGCGAAGTAGTCCCACATCGCCTGCGGCGACACCTCGCCGCCCTCGGAGTCGGTGTGCTGCTGCACCACATGGGAGAACTCGATCTGCAGCCGGCGCGGCAGGTCCAGGCCGTGCTCGGTCTTCATGATGTAGGCGACGCCGCCCTTGCCGGACTGCGAGTTGACCCGGATCACCGCCTCGTAGGTGCGGCCCACGTCCTTGGGATCGATCGGCAGGTACGGCACCTGCCAGGTGAACTCGTCCACCGGCACCCCAGCCGCGGTGGCGTCCCTTTTGAGGTGGGTGAAGCCCTTGTTGATCGCGTCCTGGTGCGAGCCGGAGAACGCCGTGTACACCAGGTCGCCGCCGTACGGGTGCCGCTCCGGGACGTCCAGCTGGTTGCAGTACTCGACGGTGCGGCGGATCTCGTCGATGTCCGAGAAGTCGATCTGCGGGTCGATGCCCTGGCTGAACAGGTTGAGCCCCAGCGTCACGATGCACACGTTGCCGGTGCGCTCCCCGTTGCCGAACAGGCAGCCCTCGATTCGGTCTGCGCCCGCCATGTAGCCCAGTTCCGCTGCGGCGACGGCGGTCCCGCGGTCGTTGTGCGGGTGCAGGGACAGGATGATCGCGTCCCGCCGTTGCAGGTTGCGGTGCATCCACTCGATGGAGTCTGCGTACACATTGGGGGTGGCCATCTCCACCGTGGCCGGCAGATTCACGATCATCGGGTTGTCCTTGGACGGGCCCCACACCGCCGACACGGCGTTGCACACCTCGACGGCGTACTCCAGTTCGGTGCCGGTATAGGACTCCGGGGAATACTCGAAGCGCCAATCGGTCTCCGGGTACTTCTCCGCCCAGCGCGCCACCTCCTCGGCACCATCGGTAGCAATACGGGCGATTCCCGCCTTGTCCAGGCCGAACACCACTCGCCGCTGCAGTGTGGACGTGGAGTTGTACAGGTGCACCACGGCGGAGTGTGCGCCCTCCACGGCCTCGTAGGTGCGGGCGATCAGTTCCGGCCGAGCCTGGGTGAGCACCTGGATCCGCACATCGTCGGGAACGGCGTCCTGCTCGATGATCTCGCGCACGAAGTCGAAGTCGGTCTGGCTGGCGGCCGGGAAGCCGACCTCGATCTCCTTGTAGCCCATGCGGACCAGCAGGTCGAACATGCGGCGCTTGCGCGCGGGCGTCATGGGGTCGATCAGCGCCTGGTTGCCGTCGCGCAGGTCGACGGCGCACCACAGCGGCGCCTTCGTGATGACCGTCGATGGCCAGGTGCGGTCCGGCAGGTCGATCGGGGTGAATGGGGTGTAGCGCCCGTAGGGCATGGAGCTGGGGCGCTGCCGGTTCCAGCCGGGCTGGTGCTCGGGGATGTCGCCGGCCGGCGGGCGGATGCGGGAGACGGGGGGAGTGCTCATGGTGGTGGGGTCCGATCTGTTACCCGGCTTGTGAGTCTGAGGTCGCGCTACGGCGCCACCTGGGACACACAAGGCGAAGAGAGGGGTGACGACCGGCGGCAATACTCAGTCCCGCGACGGAGAGGCCGGTCTTACCAGGCCCCGTCGCGGCGGCTAAGGAGCAGGCCCTGCGCGGGCACTGCGGCACGCACCACGGGTGGGACTGTACTCCGCGGCGCCGCTATGCCCAACCGCCGGGTAGGACGACTCATGCGCACCCGATCCTCGGCGCCGGGCACTCGGGCCGGCGCGGCAGCCGACCGGCCGGTCGATTCCGACGGCGGCCCGCCCCGGTAGAATCGTCACCGGCCGAATTGCCTGGTGATGCGGCCACCGGACCCTGCTGTGATCAACAGTCGATCTCGCCGACGCGATCGACCGGTCAGCCGCCGTGCGGCGCGAGGACTTGCGGTGCCCCTTGCTGCCGGCGGGAGATCGTCCGGTCGACCAACGGCTAGCGGAGAAGGGCGGACGGTCCGGTGGCACTCGTCGTCCAGAAGTACGGCGGATCCTCGGTGGACAGTGCCGAGCGGATCAAGCGTGTTGCCGAGCGTATCGTCGCCACCCGCAAGGCCGGCAACGAGGTCGTCGTGGTGGTTTCGGCCATGGGTGACACCACGGACAACCTGCTGGATCTGGCTCAGCAGGTCTCGCCGGTGCCGCCGCCCCGGGAACTGGACATGCTGCTGACGTCCGGCGAGCGCATCTCCAATGCGCTGGTCGCCATGGCCATCGACTCGCTGGGCGCGAAGGCGCGCTCGTTCACCGGATCCCAGGCCGGCGTGATCACCACCTCGGTGCACGGCAAGGCCCGCATCATCGACGTCACTCCCGGCCGGATTCGCAAGGCACTCGATGCCGGCGACATCGCGCTGGTGGCCGGCTTCCAGGGCGTCTCGCAGGACACCAAGGACGTCACCACCCTGGGTCGGGGCGGGTCCGACACCACGGCGGTAGCGCTGGCGGCGGCGTTGAATGCCGACGTGTGCGAGATCTACACCGACGTGGACGGCGTCTACACCGCCGATCCGCGGATCGTGCCGAATGCCGCGCGACTGGATTCCATCAGCTACGAGGAAATGCTGGAAATGGCGGCGTCGGGTGCGAAGGTCTTGATGCTGCGCTGCGTGGAATACGCCCGGCGGTATCACGTTCCGGTCCACGTGCGTTCGTCGTATTCGGACAAGCCCGGAACGATCGTCACCGGTTCGATGGAGGATCTCACAGTGGAACAGGCGCTTTTGACGGGAGTCGCGCACGACCGGAGCGAGGCGAAGGTGACGGTCACCTCGATCCCGGACCGGCCCGGCGAGGCGGCGAAGATCTTCCGCACCATCGCCGACGCCGAGATCGACATCGACATGGTCGTGCAGAACATCTCCGGCACCGTCGACGGTCTGACCGACATCACCTTCACCTGCCCGAAGGCGGATGGCCCGAAGGCGGTGGCGGCGCTAGAGGCTCAGCGCGCGGCGATCGGCTTCGCCCAGATCGTCTACAACGATCATGTCGGCAAGGTGTCGCTGATCGGCGCCGGAATGCGCTCGCACCCCGGGGTGACGGCGACGTTCTGCGAGGCGCTGGCCGGCGCCGGGGTGAATATCGACATCATCACCACCTCGGAAATCCGGATCTCCGTGCTGGTCCGGGATATCGAACTCGACCAGGCGGTGCGGGCGTTGCACGAGGCATTCGAACTGAACGGTGAGGAAGAGGCCGTGGTGTACGCGGGGAGCGGACTATGAGCACAGCATCGGCATCCGACGGGTTGACCGTGGCCGTCGTCGGCGCGACCGGCCAGGTCGGCGGGGTGATGCGACGCATCCTGGCGGAGCGAAACTTCCCGGTCGGGCGGATGCGCTACTTCGCGTCCGCACGCTCGGCCGGGTCGACGCTGCCCTGGGTTGGTGACGACGTTCTCGTAGAGGATGCAGGGGGTGCGTCCGTCGACGATCTGGCCGGGATCGACATTGCGCTGTTCTCCGCCGGCGGGGCCACCTCCAAGGCGCTGGCGCCACGGTTCGCGCAGGCCGGCGCGATCGTGGTGGACAACTCCTCGGCGTGGCGGATGGATCCGGCGGTGCCGCTGGTGGTCTCGGAGGTCAACCCCGAGGCGATCGCCGATGCTGACCCGGCGCGTGGCGGCAAGGGCATCATCGGCAACCCGAACTGCACCACGATGGCGGCCATGCCGGTGCTGGCGCCGCTGCACCGGGAGGCCGGCCTGCGCCGGCTGGTGGTCTCCACCTACCAGGCGGTGTCCGGCAGCGGGCTGGCCGGAGTGCGGGAGCTGGACGATCAGGCGCGGGCCGTGGTCGGCCGTGCCGCCGAGTTGACCCACGACGGGACGGCGGTGCCGTTCCCGGCACCGGCCAAGTACGTGCTGCCCATCGCCTTCAATGTGGTCGCGATGGCGGGGTCCGTGGTGGACGACGGTTCCGGGGAGACCGACGAGGAACAGAAGCTGCGCAACGAGTCCCGTAAGATCCTGTCCATCCCGGACCTGCTGGTGTCCGGCACCTGCGTGCGGGTGCCGGTGTTTACCGGGCACTCGCTGGCGATCAACGCGGAGTTCGACGGGCCGATCAGCCCGGAGGCGGCGCGCAAACTGCTCGCGGATGCCCCAGGAGTTCAGCTGACCGACGTGCCGAACCCGTTGCAGGCGGCCGGAACCGATCCGTCGTACGTGGGCCGGATCCGGCAGGACTCCTCGGTGCCGGACGGCCGTGGGCTGGCGCTGTTCGTGTCGAACGACAACCTGCGCAAGGGCGCGGCGCTGAACACCGTGCAGATCGCGGAGCTCGTCGCCGGATCCCGGTAGCACGGCACGAGCGGGCGCGATGGCCCCGTCCCCGGTCACCAGCGATGCGTTGGTGTGTCTGGTTCGAGGGTCGCTCGCAGCGCGGGCGAACCCGGATCGAGCGGCCGGGCAGCGGGTCTATATGCGCTCCCGGTTGCCGTATCACGGGCTGACGCTGCCCGACGTGCGCAGGACGATGGCGGCGCTGTGTCGGCAGTACGTGCTGCCGGACGCCGACGACTGGCAGCGGGCCATCCGTGACCTGTGGGATGGCGTCACGCACCGCGAGCAGTGGTATGCGGCGCTCGCGCTGGCCCGGTTCCGTGCCTATTCCGACTGGGCTCGCGAGATGGCCGCACTTCCGTTGTGGGAGCACCTGATCCGCACCGGCGCCTGGTGGGATGTGTGCGACGAGATTGCCGAGCATCTGGTCGGCCCGATGCTGGCTGCGCATCCGGCGGAGATGACGCCGGCGCTGCGCGGATGGTCGACGGATGCGGATCTGTGGATCCGGCGGGTCGCCATCCTGGCGCAGAACCGCCGCAGATCCGGCACCGATGTTGCACTGCTCGCCGACTGCCTTGCCGGCAGCCTCGACGATCGAGACTTCTTCAGCCGCAAGGCGATCGGTTGGGCGCTGCGGGAGTACTCCAAGACCGATCCGGCCTGGGTCACCGCGTACGTGGCCGAGCATGCGAAGCGGCTGTCCGGTCTGAGCACGCGCGAGGCGCTGCGACTGATCCGGTAGTGCGCGCGGTGCGCCCCGAACGTCGAATCACCGCCGGGCGGCGCCCGGGGTCGGTTACCGTGGGTCGCGCTGGCATCGGGGCGAGCTCACGAGGGGATCGGTTATGCACAGGCGAGTCGCAGCAATGGTTGCTGCGGTCGGTGTGGTCGTGCTGGCAGGCTGCTCGTCGCCGGTGTCCGGGGCGGCTCGCCAGGCGCCGTACCAGCCGCTGCCGCTGGACTCCGTCACCGCCAGCATGGCCACTCCGGTCGGCGGGGCCGTCGCCTACTCCCGCGACGGCTCCCTGGCGGTCACGAGGACCGATGCCGGGTTGTGCATTCGACCCGCCGACCGGGCTGGAGCGGGGGCTGCGGCACACCGGGGTGTGCGCCGAGCTGGGCGCACCGATCGGCCAGGTGCTGTTCTCGCCGGACGGGACAACGGTGGCCGCGCTGGAAGACATGGCCCAGACGTTTCGGGGGCGACTCTGGTTGATCTCCACCGACGACGGCGCCGCCCGCCGGGTACCGCCGCTACGGCTATCGACCACGGAGGCGAAACCGCCCGCGTCCACGGATGAGTCCACCCCTTCCACGAGCGATTTCATTCCGTCTACCACCGAATCCATTCCGCCCACGGGCGAATCAGTGACGACAGGAGAAGGCGGTTCGACCACCTCGACGGTCCCGCCCTACGTGTTGATTGCCTGGACCGCGCGGGGGTCGTTGCTGGCCGTCATCCCCAGCCCGGGCCCGGGGACGACGCATCTGGCGGAGATCGATCCCACCTCCGACCGGGCCGCCGATCTGGGTTCGATTGCGGGCAAGGCTGCCTACGCGGCGGGCACCCTGCTGACCGGTGGCGGCATCGCCGTCCTTCCGGTGATCAGCAGCGGGACCCCGCACCAGCCACAACTGGTGGTCGTCGACCTGGACAGCAGGAGCCTGCACACCGTGGCGCTGACCGGCGACATGGTTACCGCCAGCACTCAGGCCGTGCCGCTGGCGCTCGCACCGGACGGGCACAGCGCGCTGCTATGGATGGTCGACCCGGTGACCTTCACCCAGTGGCCGCCGGTCTGGGCCGACCTGGACACGGGGGCGCTGACCGTCGTGCCAGGCACCGAGGACCTGCTGCCGGACGCCGCCGCCGTTTCGCCGGACGGCTCGCAATTGGCGTTGATCGCCCGCGCGCGCGACGATGACACCGACGCGCTGCGTCTACTGTCCGTCGACGGCGGCACCTCGCGCACCCTGGTTCCCCTCGACCAGCCCGTGACACCCGGCAACGGGCTTGCCTGGACCCGGACCAACCTGCTGGTGCCCGACCTGGCTGCGGGGATGCACTCGCTGAACCGTATCGCGCCGATACAACTGTCGGGCTGATCCCGGTGCGGAGTGCCGCCGTGCGAGCCCGCCCGGCCGGTGACATCCTGGCAACACGAGAGCGATCACCACGAAAGGTCAGGGCGATGGGAGCACAGCGCACGGCGGCCGGGGCGGAGTTCCGGGCGGCCCGGGACTTCCTGCTGGACAACCGGGAGGATCTGGCGGCGGCACGCGGTGGGTTCTCCTGGCCTCGGCCGGCGGAATTCAACTGGGCCCTGGAACACTTCGACGTGCTCGCCGACGAGCACCCCGACCGGGCCGCGCTGACCCTGGTGGAGGCGGACGGTACGGTCGGCAGCTGGACCTACGGCGCGCTGTCCCGCCGGTCGGACCAGGTGGCGACGTGGCTGCGCGGCCTGGGCGTCGCCCGCGGCGAGAAGATCATCCTGATGCTGGGCAACCAGGTCGAGCTATGGGAGTCGATCCTGGCGGCGATGAAGCTGGGCGCGGTGATCATCCCGGCCTCGACCCTGCTGTCCACCGCCGATCTGCGCGACCGAGTGGACCGGGGAAACGCGAGGTTCGTCATCGCTCGGGACGCCGACGTGGCGACATTCTCCGGAGTGCCCGGCGAATTCACCCGGATCGTGGTCGGCGCGGCGGGCGGTGCGCCGGATGGCTGGGTCGACTATGCCGACGCTGCCTCGACCCTGGATTCCGCCGGCTTTGAGCCGGAGGGCGTCACCGCCGCTTCCGACCCACTGCTGCTCTATTTCACCTCCGGCACCACGGCGCTGCCGAAACTGGTGGAGCACACGCATATTTCGTACCCGATCGGGCACCTGTCCACGATGTACTGGATCGGTGCGCAGCCCGGCGACGTGCACATGAACATCTCCTCGCCCGGCTGGGCGAAGCACGCCTGGTCCAACGTGTTCGCGCCGTGGAATGCCGGTGCGACGGTGTTTCTATATAACTACGACCGGTTCGACGCCGCCGCCCTGATGGGGGTGATGGGCGAGCACCACGTCACCACCTTCTGCGCGCCACCCACGGTGTGGCGCATGCTGATCCAGGCCGACATGACGCAGCTTGCTACACCGCCGCGGGAGGCCCTGGGCGCCGGGGAGCCGCTCAACCCGGAGGTCATCGACCAGGTGCGCAAGGCGTGGGGCATCACCATCCGGGACGGCTATGGCCAGACCGAGACCTGCGCGCAGGTGGCCAACAGCCCCGGGCAACCGGTGAAGTCCGGGTCGATGGGGCGACCGCTGCCCGGCTACACGATCGCACTGATCGACCCGGCGACCGACGAGGTCGGCGACGAGGGCGAGATCTGCATCGACCTGTCCGAGCGACCGGTGGGGCTGATGGCCGGCTACCGAGGCGACGACGCCCGCACCGCCGAGGCCATGCGGGACGGCTTTTACCACACCGGCGACGTCGGTTCTCGGGATGCCGACGGATATATCACCTATGTGGGCCGGGCCGACGACGTGTTCAAGGCGTCGGACTACCGGATCTCCCCGTTCGAGCTGGAGTCGGTGCTGCTGGAACATCCGGCGGTGACGGAGGCGGCCGTGGTGCCTTCGCCGGACCCGGTGCGCCTGGCGGTGGCGAAGGCCTATGTGACCCTCGGCGCCGGGCACGCCCCGGATCGGGGGACCGCCGCGTCGATCTTCGGGTACGCCCTGCAGCACCTGGCCGCGTACAAGCGGATCCGCCGGCTGGAATTCACCGAGGAGTTGCCCAAGACCATCTCCGGCAAGATTCGCCGGGTGGAGCTGCGCGGCCGGGAGGATGAGCTGCATTCGGGCTCTGCCGCCGGGCCGGATGGCGAGTTCCGGCTGGAGGACTTCCCCGAGCTCCGCTGAGAAGCCCGGGGCGGGTACGGCTTGGGTGTCCCACGTGGCGCCATAGCGCAACCTCAGACTCACAAGCCGGGCAGGGCCCACGGTCAGCCCAGCAGGTGGTCCCGGACGTAGGCAACCTCGCAGGCGACCTGGCGTAGCCGTTCGGCGATCACCATCGAGCCATGCCCGGCGTTGAACCGGTACACCTGATAGTCCGCGTGCCGGTCGGCCAGCGCTTCCAGGTAGTTGTCGATCTGCCGTATCGGGCACCGCGGGTCGTTCTCGCCCGCGAATATCAGCACCGGCGCCGTGACCTGGTCGATCCAGCTCAGCGGTGACGAATCCGTGTAACCGGACGCGTTCTCGTCCGGCGATCCCCCGAACAGGGCGCGGTCGTAGGCCCGCATCGGCTCCATCTCGTCGGCGTAGGCGGCGACGTAGTCGGCGACCGGTACCCCGGCCACGCCGACCGCCCACCGGCTGGGCTGGGTACCCAGTGCCAACAGCGTGAGGAATCCGCCCCAGGAGTGCCCGGCAATCGCCGACCGGTCGGCATCCACCAGCCCGCGGGCGATGAGATGGTCGTGCACGGCGGCAATATCGGCCAGTTCGGTGTGCCCGACCCGTTCGGTCAGTGCGTCCCGCCATGCCGATCCGTACCCGGTTGAGCCGCGATAGTTGATCTGACACACCGCGATTCCGGCGTCCAGGTAGGTGGCCCGCAACGCGTCGAAGCTGTCCTCGTCCGCCGATGCCGGGCCGCCGTGGATCACGAAGACGGTGGGCAGCGCCGAATTGCTGCGGTCGGCGCCGGCCACCGACGAGGTTCCCGCCGGGCGGGCCAGCAGCGCATGGATGCGCCCACCCGGGCCGTCCACCCAGATATCGGTGACGGGTTCGGACGGGGCCGGGCCTCCGTCCGGCGAGGCCAAGAGCACCCGGCCGCCGGTCTCGCCGCCGCCGGTCTCGCCGCCGTCGGTCTCGCCGCCGGCCGGGTCCGGCGGCAACGCCAGCAGCCGCCAGCCCTCCGACGCGCTGGACTGCCGGTACCACACCGATCCGTCGGGGCGAGCAAGGGCCCCGGAGACAACGCCGCGGGCCGCGGGCAGCTGCGTCAGCCGGCCGGTTCCCAGGTCGTACCGGTGCAGGGTGGAGCGCCCCTGGTAGGTGTGCACCAGCAGCAGCGCCGAGCCGTCGGCGTAGAAGCCGCCGTCCAGATCCCCGGGCAGATCGATGGCCAGCTCGGTGAACTCGCCCGTTGTCAGATCCCAGATGCCCAGCTCGTCCCGGCCGTGTCGCTCGTGACCGACCAGCAGTCGCTGATCGCCCGACACCGGCGAGAACTCCATGGCCGACAGGCCCCGGCCGGGGCTGTCGTCCAGCTCACCGAGCACCGTGCCGTCGGCGACCCGCAGCGCCCGCAGGGCCGGGTAGCGCGAGTCGCCGCGCTCGGAATGCGAGAGCACCCAGATCGACTCGTCGGTGGACAGCGCCCCGACGCCGCCGTCCGTCTCGTGCCGATAGACCACCTCGATGCGCCCGTCCCGGGCCAGATGCACCCGGGTGCCGTCGTCGTCGGAAAATCCGGCAATGGCCAGCGTGCGGCCCACCGCCGCACCCGCCGGGTAACCGGGCGGCACGCCCGGCAGCGCGATCTCGGCGCCCCCCGGGCCGGCACCGAATGGCTGATAGCGCCAGACGCCGAACTCGTCGCCGTCGGTGTCGTCAAACCACCACAGCGAGCGACCATCCGCGGACAGCATGCCCAACACGGTGCCGTCCGGACGTTCGGTGGCTGTCACGGACTGCCCGGTGCCGGCATGCCAGGTCACCAGCTCGAACCGGCCGGATTCGTTGGACAGGTACACCGCGTGCTCGGGTGCGTCTCGGGCCGGGTCGGGCAGTGAGAGCCGGACCGCGGTGAACCGACCGCGCCAGCGCCGCTCGGCGACCGGGTCGGCCAGCAGCGGTTCGGGGATGCTAGCGGTCGGATGATGGGGTGGTCGGTCGCCCGGGTGCGAGGCCGGATCGGTACCGACGGATTCCCCCGGACGGCCGGACGGCTCGGGCTGCGTGATGGCCGCAGCGCTGTCGGCGTCGACTGTCATGGCCCCTATCCTGCCCGGTGATCATCCGCTCGGTCACCCTCGGGGCGCCACGGTAAAAGCCGTGAACCGGGCGCGCCGCAATGTATCGGGCGGAATGGGGGAGGAAACCCGCTCCCGATCGCTTGCAAGAATCGGCCCCGCAGGGATCTTCGACCGTGACAGACTGTCCGTTATGACCTCACCCACACCCGCAGGCTGGTATCCCGACCCCTCCGGAACCGGCGGGCTCCGCTGGTGGGACGGCACCCAGTGGACCGAGCACGTGCAGGCTGCCGGGGCGGCCGGGCAGGCCACCGACTGGCAGCAGCGCTCGGCGGCGCAGTACGTCGGCGGCCCGCAGGCGGTCGCTCAGCCGGGCGCGGTGCGGTCGCCGATGGCCGAGCAGCGGCTCTTCGTCTCGCAGAAGCGCAAGCTGATCGAGCTCACCAACGAGTACGCGGTCTTCGGCGCGGACGGCGTGCAGGTCGGGGCGGTCGCCGAGGTCGGGCAGAGCGGGCTGAAGAAGGCCGCGCGGTTGCTGACCAGCCTGGATCAGTTCATGACGCACACCGTCCAGGTGCACGACTCCCAGGGCCGGCCGCTGATCGTGATGACCCGCCCGGCCAAGGTGTTCAAGTCCACCATGGTGGTGTCCCGGCCGGACGGCATGGAGATCGGCCGATTAGTGCAGCGCAACGTGTTCGGCAAGATCCGGTTCGGCATGGAGGCCGGTGGCGCGGAGATCGGCTCGCTGAACGCGGAGAACTGGCGCGCCTGGAACTTCGTGATCCTGGATCACACGGGCGTCGAGGTGGCCCGCATCACCAAGACCTGGGAGGGGCTGCTGACCACCATGTTCACCACGGCGGACAATTACCTGGTGGACATCCATGTGCCGCTGGCGGATCCGATGCACTCGCTGGTGGTGGCCGCGGCCCTGACGGTGGACACGGCCCTCAAGCAGGACAACCGCGGCTGGGGCTGACGGCCGGGCTGGCGCCATCGCGGCCAGCGGACCGGCCTGCGGATCATCCGGCGGTGCAGATCGCCAGCGCGAACAGCGCGATCGTCAGGGCGGCAATCAGCGAGCGCAGCAAGGCCGCTCGGCGGGCACCGACCGTGACGGCGCGATGGTCATCGTTGCCGGCGGCCCGGTGAGCGGCGCGGCGCAATCGCCCCATGGACCGGGCCTGCCGCACTCCGAATACCAGGGTCACCACCAGGGTCGCCAGCACGGTGACGATGGCCGTGGCCAGCGCATCCCACCCGCGGGCGACCAGCAGGATGCCGCCGCACACGACGGCCGCCACCAGCGCTGTGCCCGCCACCAGAAGGTATCGGCGCCCGAAGTCCCGGAACAGCCGCGTCCGCGCCTCCGGCGGCAGGGTCCGCCTGGACACCACCGAGAGCACCGTGACTGCGGCCATTCCGCCAATCCAGATCGCCGCCCCGAGGATCAGCACCGCGAGCACTATCAGCCTGACCGGAGTAGGTAGGGCTGGATCGGCTGGCGACGGCACGGGTAGGAAAACTGACGTCACAGGGTGAGTATGCCGGGCGGGCGCTGGTCGGTGGTGGCCGGTCAGCCCTCGCTGCTGCCCATCACATCCACCGAGATCGGTGACGGGTACTTGGCCGTGCGGCCGTCACCGGATGAGGTGCCGGTGAGCCGGCGATGCACCCACGGACCCACGTAGCGACGGTAATAGCGGGCGCGGTCCGCCAGCGGATGTAACGGCGGCGGCACCTCCGCCTCCGGCGCGGTCCAGGCGGCGGGTCGGTCTGCCCGCAATGCGTCCAGTACCCGGGCAGCGACCTGACGGTGCCCGGCCGGGTTCAGGTGCAGCCGGTCCGGTGCCCAGTACCGCACGTCCCGCAGATCGCGGTCCGACCACAGGTCCACCAGCACCGTCGATCGCCGCTCGGCGATGCGATAGACGCCGTCGCAGAACCGCTGTGCCTGCCCGCGGAGGAACCTGCTCCCCGGCAGCCGGTCGAATGGATCGGCACCGGTGAACATCACGACCGTCGCGTTGTGGTCGGCCAGCCGGGCGACGGCCAGATCGAGCAGTCGCAGCAGGGAGGGCATCCGGGCCCCCGGTCGCAGCAGGTCGTTTCCGCCGCCGGCGAGCGAGACGAGATCGGGGCGCAGCGCGATTGCCGCATCCAACTGATCGTCGACGATCTGGCCGAGCAGCTTGCCGCGCACCGCCAGATTCGCGTAGTCCAGCCCAGATGGGCGGGCCGCACCGCCGAGCGCGCCGGCTACCAGATCGGCCCAGCCGCGACACCGACCGTCCAGGGTCTCGTCGCCGACGCCCTCGGTGAAGCTGTCGCCCATCGCGACATATCGCCGGTAGACCGGTGCACTGCAGCCGTTCATCGACCACCTCCCGGGCGTGTGAGAATATCCGTCGCCGAGGCAGCGCTGTCACGCCAGGACGCGGGCCGGATGCTCGATCAGGTCGGTGAGGGTGGCCAGCCACCGTGCGGCGATCGCGCCGTCCAGCGGCCGGTGATCGACCGACAGCACCAGATGCATCACGGTGGCGGCGACGAGTTCCTCCCCGGTGTCCGTGGCAGCAACCACCGGCTCGCGGCGCGCGGCGCCGACGGCCAGGATGGCGGACTGCGGCGGATTGATGATGGCCGCGAATTCCTCGACGGCGTGCATGCCCAGATTGGTGACGGTGATGCTGCCGCCTTCCAGCTCCTGCTGGCGCAGTCGGCCGTGGCGCGCTCGCTGAGCGATATCGGCTGTGGTGGCGGCGATGTCGGTGATCGACAGCCGATCGGCATCGCGGACGACGGGTGTGACGAGCCCGCCTTCGGTGGCGATCGCGACCGCGACGTCCACGTAGTCGTACCGGCGGGTCCGGAAGATAGGTGACGTTCATCTCCGGCACCGCCCGGTGCGCGCGGGCGACCGCGCGGATCACCAGGTCGTTCACCGAGACCTTCTGTCCACCCGCCGTGTTGAGCTCGGCGCGCATCGCCAGCAGGGCGTCCACCCGGGGTGCAGCGCGCAGGTAGAAGTGCGGCACCGTCTGCTTGCTCTCGGTCAACCGGGCGGCTATCGCGGTGCGGATCCGGGAGTGCGGCACGTCGGTGAAGCTGCGCACGGTGGACTGCGGGGCGGCCTGCGCAGCGGGTGCGGCGACGCGTGGGCGGGATGGGCTCTCGGTCGCCGCCTGGGCGGCGGGCGGCTGCTTGGCGGTGACGGCGGCCTGCACGTCGCGCCGCACTATGCGGCCGCCGGGGCCGGTACCGGCGAGCTCGGCCAGGGTCAGGCCCGCCTCCTTGGCCATCCGGCGGGCGATCGGGCTGGCGAAGATGCGCTGGCTCGCGGGCGAAGCGCCGCGCCCGGAGACCGGGTCTACCCGGGAAATTGGGAGTTTGTGACCGCCCGTGGACTCGCGGTCATCGTGGACCGCGCCAACGGCGGAACGCCCGGCCTCGGTCGCCTGGGCGGCCAAGGCGTCGATGTCGTCGGGCGAGTCACCCGACGATCCGATGACGGCGATCGGGGTGCCCACCTCGACCTGGCGTCCCGCCGGGACCAGCCTGCGGTGCAGCACCCCATCCGCCTCGGCCTCGATCTCGATGACGGCCTTGTCGGTTTCGATGACGGCCAGTACATCCGAGATCGCGAAGGTAGCGCTCTCGTTCACCGACCATTCCAGTAGCAGAGCCTCGTGGACTCCGGCCGCCGGCGCCGGCATGCGCAGCAGCGTTGGCATGAAGTAACTCCCGTCGTAGTGTCGGCGCCGTCAGCGGCGGGGGTTGTATTCGCGAAGCGCGTCGGCCACTTCTTCCGATTTGGCGATCGCCGCGCGTTCCAGGACCTTGCTGATGCTGGGGGATGCGACTGCGCCGGTGACCCGCTGTACCGGTTGGTCCAGCCAGTCGAAGAATCGACGGCCGATCTCGTCGGAAAGCCAGCCGCCGTAGGACGTCCCCATCGCTCCCTGCTCGACGATCAGCACGTTGTTGGTCTTGCGGATGCTCTCGCCGATGGTGTCCCAGTCGATGCTGGCCCGATCCAGCCAGCGCAGGTCGATCACCTCGGCGCCGGCTTGCGGAACCTCGTCGGCGGCCGCCAGCGCGTGGTTCACCATGGACAGGTACGTCAGCACAGTGATCCCATCGCCCTGCCGGCGCACCCGCGCCTTGCCGATGGGGATGCAGTACTCCAGATCGTCCACCGGCCCCTCGCCGGTGGAGGAATACAGCTCGACGTGCTCGATGACGGCCACCGGATCCTGGCAGCGCAGCGCACTGTTCATCATGCCGACGTAATCGAAAGGTGTTGAGGGGGCGGCGATTCGCCAGCCGGCGGAGGTAGCGAAGATGCCGGCGGGATCCATCGAGTGTTGCGAGCCGTAGCCGGTCCCGGTACCGACCTTGGCCCGCAGCACCAGCGGCACTGGGCTGTCGCCACCGAACATGTGCCGGGCCTTGCCGATCTGATTGAACAGCTGATCGGCAGCGACCCACAGGAAGTCGGCGTACATGAACTCGACCACCGGTCGATAGCGTCCGTCCAGCGCCATCCCGCCGGCCATGCCGGAGAAGGCATTCTCACTGATGGGCGTGCCCAGCACCCGGTCCGGGAACTTGTCTTTCAGGCCCTTGGTGGCGCCGTTGGTGCCACCGGAAAGGCGGTGCACGTCCTCGCCGAGCACCACGACGCGATCGTCGGTGTCCATTGCGGCGCCCATCACCTCGGCGACCACCTCGATGAACGAGCGGTCGGTGATCTCGCCGGTGAAGGTGTCCCGGTCGGTCAGCGGGGCGTCAGCGAACTCCGAGAGGTCACCACGGATTCCGACGTCCACAAAGGATGGGTCCGGCCATTCGGAGTGCCTGATCTGCCGTTGCCCGGGCTTGCCGCCCGGCACCGGCTCGGTGAGAAGGTCGCCGATACGGGCCATGGCCTCGGTGGCCCGGGTGATCGCCGCGTTGATCTGTTCGTGGGTCAGGATGCTTCGGTGCACCAGGTGATCGGCCGTGCGCGTGACCGGATCCCGCTGCCGCCAGGCGGTCTCCTCCTGCTTGCTGCGGTAGCCGAATGCGCTGCCCGGGAACGGTCCGTTCTGGTGGAAGTACCGGTAGGTCTCCGCCTCGACGAGCGTCGGCCCGCCGCCGGATCGCATGTGCTCGACGGCCTGCGACATGGCCAGGTATACCGCCAGCGGATCCATGCCGTCCACCCGCCAGCTGGGGATCTTGAAGCCCGGGCCGCGGGCCGAGAGCCTGGTCTCCGCGGCCGATTCGGTGACATTGGTGGACACCGCGTACTGGTTGTTCTCCAGGAAGAAGCACACCGGGAGGTTCCAGGCGGCCGCGAGGTTGAACGACTCCAGCACGCTGCCGATGTTGGCAGCGCCATCGCCGAAGTAGGTGACGCTGACCGCATCGGTGCCGGCCCTGCGGTGATTGAACGCGAAGCCTACCGCCTGCGGCACGCCCCCGCCAACGATGGCGTTGGTGCCCATGGCGCCCGCTTCGCGCCATTGCAGGTGCATGGAGCCACCGCGACCGCGACAGAATCCACGGGCCAGGCCGCAGATCTCCGCCAGGCTGCGGGTCAGGACGGTGACGACAGCGTCGGGCAGGTCCGCGGTCGGGTCGATGCCGTCGGGGGCGACGTGACCGAGCGCCTTGGCCAGGAACTGGTGATGTCCCCGATGTGACCCGTTGACGGTGTCTGCCGTGTGCAACGGCAGGATGGATCCGACGGCGCCGCCCTCCTGGCCGATGCTGGAATGTGCCGGCCCGTGCACCAGGCCCTCGCCGGCCAGTTGCAGTACGTACTCCTCGAACGAGCGGATCAGCACCAGCTGGCCGAACATGGCGGTCAGCAACGCTGGATCCGCCGCATCCCAGTCCGCGTCGGTGACGGTGAGCTCCACCCAGGGGACGGATGCCGCGAGCTCGGTTTGGCTGCTCATCTGGATGGCCCTTCCTCTGGCGGATTGCCGCTGGGCGTTGTTCGACGAACTCCGACGGACGTCCGCTCGAACGTCAGTGCTAATGGATCCATTCATACAACTGCCACGACTCTAGTCCCCGGCTGAAAGGTTGTCGACAGGGCTTGACGCTGGGGTTTTGGTCCCCCATGCTCGTCCGACAGGTACATCAATGGATCCAAGCAGATCGAACTTGTCAACCGTTCGATCGACGATGCAGAGGTCAGCGAGGGGTGAGACCTATGGCGGCACAGCCCGGCGGACTGCCCGGCTTGACCGGGTTGGACCATGTGGGCATCACCGTGCCCGACCTGGAGGAGGCCACGCGCTTCCTGGTCGACGTGCTGGGCTGCGAGTACCTGTACTCGCTGGGGCCCATGGGCGACGACGGCGACTGGATGGCCGAGCATCTGAACGTGCATCCGCGGGCTGCCTGCGCCGAGTTGCGCTTCTTTCGTTGCGCGGGCTCCCCGGTCTTCGAGGTGTTCGAGTACACGTCACCGGACCAGCGCACCGAGCCACCGCGCAACAGCGATATCGGTGGTCATCACATCGCGCTGTATGTGCGGGATCTGGACGCGGCGGTGGCCTATCTGCACGGCCACGGCGTCCGGGTGCTGGGGGAACCCACCACCAGCACCGGCCCCCATCTCGGACAGCGCTGGGTGTATTTCCTGGCGCCGTGGGGCCTGCAGTTCGAGCTGGTCTCCTACCCGAACGGCCGGGCGTTCTACCTCGAGGAAGAGGCCGCCCTGCGGCCCACCGGTTCGGATTCCGATGGCGCCGGTGAGCCGTGACGGCGGTGCCCCGCGTGGAGGGTGATGTCGCGGCCGTCGCCAGCCAGCGGATCGCAGCTCGGCTGCGCGAGGACATCTTGTCCGGCGTCCTGGCCCCCGGGGAGCGGATCCTGCAGGAGGAGATCGCGGCCCGCGAGGGTGCCAGCCGGCTGCCGGTGCGTGAGGCGCTGCGAATCCTGAACTCGCAGGGGCTGATCCAGCTCAAGGCCAACAGCGGCGCATGGGTCTCCAGGCTCGATCTGGCGGAATGTCAGGCGGTGTACAAGATGCGCGAGCGACTGGAGCCGCTGGCGCTCGCCGAGAGCATCCCGAATCTGTCCGAGGAGGCGCTGCGACGGATCGAGCGGGTGCAGGACCAGATCGAGTCCGACGGCGACCTGGACAGGTTCCTGGCACTGGACCGGGAACTGCACCTGCTGTGCTACGACGGCAACCCGATCGTTGAGCTCAACCAGATGGTCGAGCGGTTCTGGAACACCACCCAGCCCTACCGTCGCGCCTTCGTGCGGGTGAGTGGCCCGGGCCGGATGTGGGTGGTCAATGCGGAGCACCGGCTGCTGATCGATGCGATCCGTCGGCGCGATACCACCGACGGCGAGCGGTTCCTGGTCGCGCACATCCGACGCACCCGAATCTCACTGGCGCATCACCCGGAGGTCTTCGGCGCGGGATCGGCGCCGTGACTTTCGCCCCGCAGGAGCCTGGCCACCGCGCTCATGTCCGCCGCGCCGAGGCCGGCGGCGATGGCCTGGCCCGCTGACGCGGCGACGGCACGTGCTCCCGGCATCGGGGCGCCGACGCGATCGGCCAGGGCAAGGATCAGTCGCAGATCCTTGGCCACCAGATCCAGGCTGAACGCCACCGGCGCCGTGTCGGGGTGCTCGAACGCCTCCCGCTTGTATCCGACGAAGGGCGCGGCGGCGGCACTGTCGGCGATCACGTCGTAGAACACCGAGCGGGCCACGCCCGCCCTCTCGGCCAGCACGATCGCCTCGGAGAGCGCCTGGTTCAGAGAGTGCACCACGGCGTTGACGGCCAGCTTCACCGCGGCGCCGGCGCCGGACCCGCCGACGTGCACCACGCGTCGCCCGATGGTCTCCAGCACCGGACGGGCGCTCTCCAGGGCCGCGTCCTGGCCGCCCACCATCACCGTCAACCCGCCGGACAGCGCCGCCGGTACGCTGCCCGAAACCGGGGCGTCCAGCAGCGATCCGCCACGCTCGACGATCGCGGCCGCCAGCTGCCGCGCGGTGCCTGGGTCGACGGTTGAGGTGTCCGCCACGATGGTGCCGGGCGGAAGCTCGGACACCAGCCCATCTGGGCCCATATACACGGCGCGGCAGGCGTCGTCGTCGGCGAGTGAGACCAGCACGACGCCGGGGCGACCGTCGTCGCCGGCAGTCCACTCGGCGGCGGCCGCCGGCGTCGGTGCCGTCACCGCTCCGATCCGCGACGCCACCTGCGATGCTCGCTCGACGCTGCGGTTGTACACGGCCACGGGGTATCCCTGCTCCCGTAGCCGCTGCGCCATGGCCGCACCCATTCGGCCGGCGCCCAGCACCGCGACCCTCACGTCAGCATCCAGCCGCCGTCGATGCCGATCTGCTGGCCGTTCATGGACTTGTTGCGCAGCAGGAAATCGATCGTATCGACCACGTCGGCCATGGTGGCCAGTGCGCCGGTGGGCGTCCGCGACCGATAGGCATCCAGCACCGCCGCCGGCTTTGCCGCCCAGTACCAGCTATCGCCGACGATGCCCGGGTGGATGGCGTTGACACGCACCGGTGCCAGCTCGATGGCCAGGGTGTTGACCATGCCGATAATTCCGCCGTTGATGGTGGACACCGTCGTGGACCCCGGGTACGGCTTGTCCTTGGCGCGGCCGCCGAACAGCACGATCGACGCGTCCGCCGTCATTCGGGGGTAGAGGGTGTGCACCGTCTCGATATACGACACCAACTTGATGGTGGTCAGCGCGATGGCCCGGTCGATGTTGTAGTCCTTGGCGCTGTTGCTGTCCCGGTCGATCGCCAGTAGCACCAACTCGTCGACGTCGCGGATGTCGGCAAACGCGCGGGCAATCGATGTCGGCTCCGCCAGATCGACGATCAGCGAGCGGGCACCGATCTCACCCGCTACCGCATTCGCCTTCGCCGCGTCCCGGCCCGCGATGACGACCTCCCGACCCGCCGCCGCTCGAAACCGCGCGAATTCCAGCCCGATACCGGCGGTGCCGCCGACTACCACGGTTGTCATGATGAGGCAGCCCCCTTGATCTCGGCCTGCAGGGCATCCCGCAGGTAGTCCCAATCCCGCTGGAATCGGTACGCGTGCCGGTGCGGCGGTTGCGGTGATTGTGTCTCCAGCCACGTCACCGTCTGATCGGTGAGGTTGCGGAACGAATGCACGCACCCAACCCCGGCCCAGGCGATGTCACCGGCCCGCAGGTCGTATTCCACGCCGTCGAAGGTGGCCAGCACGCTGCCGTCGGTGATCAGGTAGGTCTCCTCGAAGGGGTGATCGTGCGGGGATGCCAGCCCGCCCGGCTCGTACTGCACCATGAACATCGACGACAGCACCGCGCCCAGGTCGGTGTCTACCATCATCTTCAGCGAGATGCCGCTGTACACCAGTAGTGCCGTGCGCATGCTGGCCGACACCGCAAGGTTTCGCTGGCCCTGTAGGTCCCGGTCCATGTGCTCGGGTGCGACGTGCCCGTACCGCCGATTGCGCGGGTCGCGCACGTCGATTCGCGCCGCCGGTAGATCGTCGAAACCACGCACCGCCTCGGTGTCGCCGCCATGCCCCGCGCGTGGCGCCGGTGCCGAGCAGCGGGCCCACTCTGCCCGGCCGGAGCCCTCGTTGCGCAGTGCATGCGGGACTCCCAGCGGGATCAACCCGTAATCTCCCGCGCCGAGCAGCGTGGCGCCCTCGGTGGTCTGCACCACCACCTCGCCGGCGAGCACATACAGGCTCTCCTCGTAGGAGTGCAGATGCCACGGGATTCGACCCCCGGGATCCATCCGTCCCAGCCCGAATCCGGTGTGCACGGCGGCGCTGTCGGGTCCGACGGCGGACCAGCCGACGTATCGGGTGGCCCCGGCCAGCGGCCCGCCCGCGGGGATCCAGACGGCGTCGTTAGCGCGAACCACCAGGTGTGAGGTCACTGTGCACCCCCGGAACGTGCAGCGGCGGGGCCGGTGTCGCCCCGCCCGGCGGCGGTGTTCAGATGCGATTGGGACTCCCGCACCGTCGGCAGCGGTCCGCCGGCGGCGAAGTACCGCCGGCCGGCTACCAACAGTTCCTCGGCCGGGAACTTGGTAATCACCTCGCAGCCGTCCGCCGTGACCACCACCTCCTCCTCGATGCGTGCCGCGGACCATCCGTCACCGGCCGGCCAGTAGGTCTCCAGCGCGAAAACCATGCCTTCCTCGAGGGTCTCGGGATGCTCCAGGGACACCAGCCGGGAGAAGATCGGCTTCTCCCAGATCGACAGCCCCACCCCGTGCCCGTACTGCAGCGCGAAGGCCGCCTCCTCGTCCGGGAAGCCGAACTCCTGAGCGGTCGGCCACACCGAGACGATGTCCGCGGTGGTGGCGCCCGGTCGCACCAGTGCGATGGCCTGGTCCATGTACTCCCGACAGCGGGTGTAGGCATCGCGCATGGCCGGCGAGGCGCTGCCCACCGCGAAGCACCGGTAATAGCAGGTGCGGTAGCCCATGTGGCTGTGCAGGATGTCGAAGAACGCCGGGTCCCCTGGCCGCAGCAGCCGATCGGAGTACACGTGCGGGTGCGGCGAACAGCGCTCCCCGGAGATCGCGTTGACACCCTCCACGTACTCGCTGCCCAGGTCGTAGAGCGTCTTGGAGACCAGGCCGACGCACTCGTTCTCCTTCACGCCCGGACGCAGGAACTCATACAGATCCTCGTAGGCGGCGTCCACCATGGAGCAGGCCTGGGTGAGCAGGCTGATCTCGTCGGCGGTCTTCAGCCGGCGGGCCGCCAGGAAGGTCTGCTGCCCGTCGACCACGGTCAATCCCTGTGCCTGCAGGGCGGCCAGCACCGGCATCTCGATCAGATCGACGCCGAGCGGCTGATCGTCCAGCCCGTGCTCGCGCAGCACGGTGGCCACCTTCGTCGCGACGTCCTGTGCGATGCCGGCGTCCGGGTGGAAGGCACCACGCAGCGTGGAGATGCCGGCGCGGGCCCGGTTGGTGCCGTCCAGCCACGGGTTGAACAGCTGGTGGTGTTTGGCGGCGGATCCGAAGTCCCACACCACGGGCTTGCCGCCGCGCGGCAGCACGGCGAAGCGGATCAGCTTGTCCATCGCCCAGGTGCCGATGTGGGTGGCCGTCATGTAGCGGATGTTGGCGAAGTCGAAGGTGAGCAGCGCGCCGAGCTCGGAGCGTTCCAGCTCCGCACGCAGCCGGGCCAGCCGTTCGGTGCGCAGCCGATCCAGGTCGATGCGCTGCTCCCAGTCGACCGCGTTGGTCCCGAAGGTTCGAACGGCCATCGTCTGCTCCTTCCGCTCGGTCGACGGTCGATAGCGCCCGCCCCCGTCATGTGTTAAGCAATACTGAACATCCGGTGTCACTGTAGATTCCCACCGTCGGAAGGGTCAAGGTGTGATCGCGGCCCGCCGGAAGCGCCGGATGGCGGGGCAGGAGGACCGATGGGGCAGGTGGAGATCCCACCGATCGGCGAGCGGGTGCGGGCCGAGCGGCTGCGCCGCAAGATCAGCCTGCGCGCCCTGGCCCGCCAGGCGGGGGTGTCGGCTAGCCTGGTGTCGCAGATCGAGACCGGCCGGATCCGGCCGAGCGTGAGCACCCTCTATGCCGTGACCGGCGCGCTGGGCATGTCGGTGACGGACCTGCTGGAGGGACCCCCTGCGGCCGGCGCGGCCGGTAGCGAGGGGGATCGTGCCGCCGTGAGCGCCGATGACCTGGCGGGCTCGAGTGCACAAGCCAGTCCGATGGCCACCGCCGGGCTGGCGGCCATGCTGGCCCGAAACCCCGTCACCGCCCGCGAAGTTCCGGATGGCATCGGCTTGTCCCGCAGGAACGACACCACCTCCACCGTCACCACCTCGGGCGAGCGGGAGGTCATCACGCTCGATTCAGGCGTGGTGTGGGAGGTCATGGGCCGGCTACCGGGGGAGCGGGTCGACTTCCTGCGGATCGCCTACCAGCCGGGCAGCGCCTCCAGTTCCGGCGAGCTGATGCGCCACCCGGGCACGGAGTATGGCTTCTTGGAATCCGGCGCGCTGATCGTGCAACTCGGTGATGAGGAACGACTGCTCACCCCCGGGGATGCGGTGTCGTTCCGCTCCAGCACACCGCACCGGTACCGCAACGAGGGCGACACACCGGCCGTGGGTATCTGGGTGGTCATCGACGAGCGGTGACGAACCCAGCGGTGACGAACCCGGCCGGGTGGCCTGTCGGTCGGTGGTCACGCGTCGCGGATCGGACGTGTGATCCAGCTGGCACCTACCCCGCCTTGACCGCCCGAACCGGACGGGCGTAGCGTCAACGGCACGGTCACGAGTACCAGCGTTCAGCCCCGGCTAGCTGGTCGGCAACCCTCGCGAGGCGGTGGGGTGCTCCGGGTGACGACCGGGCGGGACGCCACCGGGCGCTTCCGCAAGCGCTCGAGCAGATCAGGAGTACCAGCCGTGGTTACCCAGTGCGGACCGGCGACCAGCAACCCGACCCCGGCCGACGGCCCACTGTCGGTGTGCCGCCGCTACATCGACCAGATGCGCGGGTGCACCGCGACGCGCTGTCGCTGAACCTCCACCGCGCTCGACAGACGTTGCGTGCGTGACGGTTCGTCACGACGCGCATCGACAGCGGTCGCCCCGGTGCAGTCACGGTGCGGCCCATACCATTCGACGGGATCAGCAGCATGAGCAATCGTCACCAGTTCGGCTTCGACACGTTGGCCATCCACGCCGGCCAACGCCCCGACCCCGAGACGGGCGCACGGGCCATGCCGATCTACGCAACGTCCTCGTTCGTGTTCGAGGACGCGCAACAGGCTGCCGACCTGTTCGCGCTGCAAACCTACGGAAACCTGTACTCGCGCATCGGCAATCCCACCGTTGCGGCCTTCGAGGAGCGGGTCGCGACCCTGGAAGGCGGGCTGGGAGCGGTGGCTACCGGGTCGGGTCTCGCGGCTCAGCTCGTCACCGTACTCACCCTGGCCCAGGCCGGCGACCGCATCGTCGCCTCGCAGTCCCTCTACGGCGGCACCCATACCCAGTTCGACGTCACCCTGCGGCGCATGGGCATTGACGTCGACTTCGTTGATTTCGGCGACCCGGCAGCGGTGCAGGCCGCCATCGCCGACGGCACCAAGGCCCTGTACGGCGAGATCGTCGGCAATCCCCGCGCCGACGTGCTGGACGTCTCCGCGATCGCCGATATCGCGCACGCTCACGGCATCCCACTGATCGTCGACAACACCTTCGCCAGCCCCTACCTGTGCCGGCCGATCGAACACGGCGCCGACATCGTGGTGCACTCCGCGACCAAGTTCATCAGCGGGCATGGCACGGTGATCGCCGGAGTGATCGTGGAGGCGGGCACGTTCCCGTTCGACAACGGCAACTTCCCGCTGATCACCGAGCCCTCGCCCGCCTACCACGGGCTGACGTTCTGGGAGAACTTCCGCGAGTACGCGTTCCTCACCCGGGCGCGCTCGGAGGTGCTGCGGGACGTCGGCGCCGGGCTGTCCCCGTTCGATGCGTTCCTGCTGCTGCTCGGGTTGGAGACGCTGCCGCTGCGGATGCGCCAGCATTCCGCGAATGCGCAGGCGGTGGCACGCTTTCTGGCCGAACGCGACGAGGTGGCCTGGGTCAGCTTTCCCATCTTCGACGACAATCCCTGGACGCCGCTGGCGCGGCAGTACCTGCCGGAGGGCCCGGGAGCGGTGTTCTCGTTCGGCCTGAAGGGTGGGTACGAGGCGTGCAAGACCTTCATCGCCTCGGTCGAGCTCGCCTCGCACCTGGCCAACATCGGTGACGCGAAAACCCTGGTCATACACCCCGCCTCGACCACCCACCAGCAGGTACCGCCGGAGGCTCGAGAGGCCGCCGGCGTTGGCAACGACCTGATCCGCATCTCGGTCGGCATCGAGACGCTCGACGACATCCTGTGGGACCTCGACCGGGCCCTGGCCGCCACCAAGGAGGTGACGCAGTGACACCCACCATCGTCGCCGCGAACGAGGCGACCCACCGCGCAACCGGGGACGTGCCGGAGGCCTCGGCCATCGAGCGGTTGCAGATCTTGGCGAACGCACGCAGCGTCGCGCTGGTCGGCGTATCGCCGAACCCCTTGCGCGCCTCCAACTTCGTTGCTACCTATCTCACCAGGACCGGGTTGACGATCTACCCGGTCAACCCGCGCGCCGACGAGGTGCTCGGTTTGAGGTGTTACCCGTCGCTGGCCGACCTGCCGGAGGTGCCCGACATCGTCGACATCTTCCGTGCGCCCGATGCGATCCCGGGCGTGGTCGACGAGGCCATTGCCGTTGGCGCCAAGGTGGTGTGGTTCCAGCTCGGGCTACGGCACGACGTCGCCGCCCGCACGGCGCTGGACGCCGGCCTGCAGGTGGTACAAGACCGCTGCCTGAAGATCGAGCACGCCCGCTTCGCCGGTGGTCTGCACTACGGCGGGTTCGTCACCGGAGTGGTGACGTCCCGGCGCCGCCGCCCCATGTGAATTCTTACCCATTCCACCACGTGACACCGTTAGGAGTGCATCACCGATGACCACCACACCCACCGCCCCCGCCGTCGACAACGGAGTGAACGTCGACGCCCTGCTCGGCGCCCGCACCGCACTGACCGAACAGCCCGCCGGCGCCCAGTTCACCTGGCGCGCCTCCAACGACTGGATCCGCGGCACCCACACCAGCGCCACCGTGCACAGCTACTTCGGCCTCGGTGGCGAGCAGCAGCACCGCACCGAGCACACCTTCGAGACCGACCACCCGGAAACCTTCGGCGCGGAGGATCACGCCGTCACTCCGGTGGAGTTCGTACTGGTCGGCCTGGGCGGCTGCCTGACCGCCGGGATCGCCGCCGTCGCGCAGAACCGCGGGATCCAACTGAATTCGGTGAAGGCGACCGTGGAGGGCGACATGGACATCCTGGGGATCCTGGGCGGGGACCCCGAGGTGCGCAACGGCTTCACCGGCATCAAGGTGCGCTACGAGATCGACGCGGACGCGAGCGCCGAGGACATCGCGGCCCTGGTGGCTCAGTCCCAGAAGCGGTCCGCTGTTTTCGATGTCGTCACCAACCCCACCAACGTCAGCGTTGAGGTCTCGAAGGTCTGATGACGGTTCGATGCAGGGCACGTTGAAGAGTTCCGTCGTCGTTGTCGGGGCCGGCCAGGCCGGCCTCGCGGTCAGTTATTTCCTGGCCGCGCGGTCGATCGACCACGTGCTGCTGGAGCGCGGGCGGGTCGGGCACTCCTGGCGCACCGAGCGCTGGGAATCGCTGCGGCTGCTGACTCCGAACTGGCAGACCCGGCTGCCCGGTGCGCCCTACCGTGGGCGGGATCCCGACGGCTTTATGACGATGCCCGAAGTGGTCGGCTTCCTGGACGACTATGCCCGGCGGATCGACGCGCCGGTGCACGGCGGCGTCGCCGTCACTTCCGTCCGTCGTAGCGGTGACGGGTATCGCGTGGTGACCGACGAGGGCGAGTGGGACGCGCGCTCCGTGGTGCTGGCCACCGGAGCCTGCAACATCCCCAAGATCCCTGCGGTGGCCGCGGGCGTGCCGGACGGCATCGAAACGGTGGTGCCCAGCGGTTATCGCAACCCCGGCCAGTTGCCGGAGGGCGGGGTGCTGGTGGTCGGCGCGGCCGCGACCGGAGCGCAGATCGCTGCCGAGGTACAGGCCTCCGGCCGCCAGGTGACCCTCGCCGTGGGGGAGCACGTGCGGATGCCGCGCACCTACCGCGGGCGGGACATCATGTGGTGGATGGAGCGCTCCGGGATCTGGGACGAGCGCTTCGACCAAGTCGACGACGTGGTGCGGGCCAGGCACCTGCCGTCTCCCCAGCTGATCGGGACGCCGGAGCGGGTGACGCTGGATCTGAACAGTTTGACAGGGGCCGGGGTGCGGTTGGTCGGTCGGCTGGCCGGCATTTCCGGTGGGGTGGCGCAGTTCTCCGGATCCTTGCCTAACGTCTGCACCCTGGCTGATCTGAAGCAGCGGCGGCTACTGGAGAGCTTCGATGAGTGGGCCCGTTCGGCCGGGCTGGACGGACAGGTCGGGCCGGTCGAGCGGTTCGAGGCGACCCGGGTGGAGACGGCGCCCGCGCTGGCGGTGAGCCTGACCGACGGCGGCATCCGAACGATCGTCTGGGCCACCGGGTACACGGCGGACTACTCGTGGCTGCACATCCCGGAGGCGCTGGACCGGAAGGGGCAACTGCGTCACGAGGGCGGGGTGGTGACGGCATCTCCGGGGTTATACCGGATCGGGCTGCCGGTGCTCCGGCGGCGCAAGTCCAGCTTCATCAACGGCGCCGAAGATGACGCCCGGGACATCACCGACCACCTGGTCGAGTACCTGGGTGGGGGACCGGGGGGAGGCGCCACCGAACCGCGGCCAGTGCGCTCCGCCGATCCCCGGGTGGTTGCGCCGGTCGGATAGGACACGCAGAAGACGTCGATGCCCTGGGCGGTTGCAGGTCAGGGCGATTTCCGCGATGGCCCGCCGCGGGGCGCGGCCGACGTGGCCGGTACCTGCGTGGCGGACGGTAGCGACGCGATGGTCATGGTGTTCCGGGTGAAGAGCGGATAGCGGTACTCCCGCTTGATCGATTCGAGCACGATATCGATCTCGACGTCCCTTACCCCGGGGATGTTGCCAACCTGGTTGCTCATGAAGTCGTAGAGGGCGTTGGTGTCCTCACAGATGACGTCCACGACCAGGTCGCTGTACCCACTGGTGGCCGAGATATAGCGCACCTGGCGCATGGCAGCCAGGGTCAGGGCTATCGGCTCCAATTGGGCAAGCGCCACCCGAACGCGGAACATCGCCTCGATCTCGAAGCCGAGCGCGGCGGGGTCCACCATAGCGACGAAGTAGAGCTTGTTGGACGCCGTCAGAGCGTTTACCCGGCGGGCGATGGCCGTCTCGCTCAGCGGGACCTCCAGGGACAGGTCCGCGTAGCTGCGCCTCCCGTCGGTGCTGAGCGCGCGGATCAAAGCGGCGTCGACCTCGTCCAGACGGCCGACGCGACTGCTTGGATCTCCATCGGCGTCTTGCTTCGAGTGCGACGTTTCTCCCGCGTCCAGCAACGAGTGACTCCATTGATCACGGGTCTTGAATCGTTTGAGCACCACCTCGCTTCGAGTGCCCTGGATGACGTCGGTCGCGGGGAGCTCGTCCATCAAAACCCGACGTAGGTATCCAAGGTTGGGCACCATGAGCTCGCACATGAGATCGCTGCGGCCGGTCAGCAACGAGGCGTATCGCACATCGCCACGTCTGGCCAGCGAGTGAGCGAGCCCCGGCGCGTCGCCGGGGCGGGTCCGAATATGCAGCAGTACCGGCTGACCCAAGCCACATCGCAGCGGGTCGGGTGCCCCGACGATGATCAGCGCGCCGCTGTCTCGAAGACGTTGCACCCTGCGCAGCACCGTGGTCTCGGAGACGCCGACGATGGTGCCCAACTCGGACCACGACGCACGTGGGTCCACCTGCAGGGCGGCCACGATGCGCCGGTCGATGACGTCGAATCGATGACTAGCGGGCTCCTTGCGCACCCCGCTACACTTGCATGAATCCTGCAATGTGTAAAGATGTTGCGCAGCACCCCTGCATGAAGCGCTCGGCCAGCGAGACTATCCGTGGCAGCGTCGACGTGCGGACCGTCCGAACGAGGAGATGCGTCGTGACTGTGCTGGACGCATGAGCGCGGCCAGGTGGCAATCACACGTGAACAAGGACAGGAGAGTGACCTGGATTCCTCAGGCGTCAGGTTCCTGGGAGAGATGTCCCGAGACATGCGTTCAACCGCATCCGCGACTGGTTGCGGTCTCCACGGTCGGCGTCCCGCCGGACCGCAGGCTCGAGCCGTTGATGCAGCCCGGGTCGGCACTACCGTCCGTCACCCGCTGGGTGCCCGGACTCCACGTACCTAATCGGCGCGAGCCACAAGCTGGAGAGGACTAGCGATGCCTGATTCACCCGACCGACACATTGACAGACGGAGCCTTCTTAAGGGCGCGGGAATCCTTGGCGCCGGCATCGCCGCGGGCGTTCCGATGCTGGCAGCGTGCAGCGACGGGAGCGGCGCGGGCACCTCGAGCCCGGGTGCCGGCGGCGGGAGCACCGGATCGGCCGCGACGGGGGGCGCGTCGACCAGCGCGCCCACAGCGTCGGCCGGATCCCCGGGTACACCGGTGAAGGGTGGCAAGGCGGTACTGGCGATCCAGGACAGTCCGGTCAACATGGATCCCGGAGACGGGCAGCTGTACGCATCGCTGCAGGTCTATCAGAACATCTTCAGTGAGCTGCTCGAGATCGATGCGAACTTCAAGTACCAGCCAAACCTCGCCTCGTCCTGGCAGCGTGAAGACGACAAGACCTGGCTATTTGACCTCGTGGAAAACGCAGTATTCCAGAATGGCGAACCGGTGACGGCCAAAGACATCGCATTCACCGCCAAGCGCACACAAGCCCACCCGCTCGGCCCCTTGGTCGACTTCATCGATAATGTCGAGGTGCTCGGCGACCACAAGTTCAGGTTGCACCTCAAGCAGGCGTACGGACCGGTGGAAGCCACGCTGGCCGCATTCCTCCCGATCGTTAACGAGAAGGCCGTTACCGAGAACAATCCGAAGCTCCAACCCTACGGCAGTGGGCCGTACCAGATGGTCGACTTTGTGCAGGGCAGTCATGTCACCCTCAAGAGGTGGGAGAAGTACTTCAAATCCGATCGACCGTACTTTGATCAGGTCGTTTTCAATTCGGTTAGCGACGACACGGTTCGACTCACCGGATTGCAGACCGGACAGTTTGATTGGATCCAGGCGATTCCGCCGCAACGCCTGAGCGAATTCGAAAACTCGACGAGCATCGCGCACACCGATGGCAAGCCATACTTTCCGTATCTGATCTACCTGAACACCACCAAACCACCGCTGAACGACGTCAAGGTGCGGCAGGCGCTGATGTGGGCGATCGATCGAAAAGAATTGGTGGATCTGACCTTCTTTGCCAGCGCCCTACCGGCCTATCAGCCAGTTTCTCCCGGGAACCCGTGGTACGTCGATCACGATCCCTACCAAGGTGGTCCGGATCCCGATAAGGCCAAGGCCTTGCTGAAGGAGGCGGGGCAGTCGAGCGTCACCATCGAATACCTGGCCAAGGTAGAGGTTCCGATTACCTCGACCATTGGAGAGGTCCTGCAGTCGCAGTTCGCCAAGATCGGCGTGAATTTGCAGATCACCAAGCTCTCCTCGGCGGACTACTTCACGAAGCTGAACGGGCACCAGTACGGACTGGCAGGTGGCTACTTCAGTGTTTCGATCGATCCTCGGATGACGTACCTGATGCTTGGCCGTTCGACATCGCCCTTCAACTCCAGCGGCATCAAGAGCGATAGGCTTGACGCAGTCCTCGACAAGTTCACTTCCGAACCAGACGAGGAGAAGGCTCGCCAGATCTATCCGGACGTCCTGACGGCATTCGGCGAGGAAGCACCTTACATGTTCATCGCGAATCAGCTGCAGCAGTATTGGATGAAACCAGATATTCACGGCTCCGTCCCGTATCCGTCACTCGAGATTCGGGTGGAGGACATGTGGCGAGGGAACGCATAAGAGAGTACTGGAGACTACGCACATGTTCAGGCTCATCGGAAAGCGGCTGCTACTAACCGTGCCGATGCTGCTCGGCATGTCGATCATTGTTTTCGGGCTGTTGCGCCTCGTGCCCGGCGATCCGGCAAGTTCAATCTTGGGGGCGTATGCGACGCCCGCGCAGCTCGCGCAAGTCCGTGAGCAGCTCGGGCTCAACCGATCGATAGTGGTGCAGTACACGACATGGCTCGGTGACGTCATCCACGGTGACCTTGGCGTTGACTACACGACCGGGCAGCCGATCCGCACGGTGCTGGCGGATCGGCTGCCCGTGACGGTTGAGGTGGTGCTCCTTGCGTTCCTGCTCGCCATCGTCGTGGGTATTCCGACGGGGGTGTGGAGCGCGGTACGACGGGGGAAGATCGCCGACAAGTCCATTCAGGGCGTTGCCGTGCTGGGTATCGCGGTGCCCAACTTCTGGATCGGGATCGTTCTCATCCTGGCCTTCTCGCTGACCCTTCGCGTCTTTCCGTCGTCCGGCTTTGTTGCGTTCTCCGTTTCGCCGTGGCAAAACCTGCGATCGGTCATCCTCCCCGCCGTGTCGTTGGCTGCCGGACTATCGGCCGTTCTCATGAGGATCACCCGTGGCGCGATGATCGACGCCCTGAACCTGGACCACATCACCTTCAGCAGGGCGAAGGGGGTTCCGGAACGGAGAGTCGTGTGGAGACACGCACTGCGATCGGCCGCAATTCCTATCGTCACAGTCGCGGGCCTGCAGGCCGGCTATCTGCTCGGCTCGACGATCGTGATCGAGCAGGTCTTCTCCCTCCCGGGAGTGGGGCAGCTGATCATTCAGTCGATGCTCAACCAGAACTATCCGGAGGTCCAAGGGGCGATCCTGGTCATCGCCTTCACGTTCATCATCGTCAATCTGTTGGTGGACCTCTCGTACCCGTTGATCAGTCCCAAGCTTCGGGCAGGTGGACGTGAAATCTGACGTGTCCCACGATATGCAACAGAGCGCCGAACGCTCGACAACACATGGTCGCCGGTTCAATGGCAACCTGGTAACCGGGACCATCCTCGTGTTGTTCGCGGCGGCCATCACGGTGTTGGTGCCGCTGATAGCGCCTTATCATTCGAACGATCTCGACCGAACGGCATCGTTGCAGGGTCCGAGCTGGGCTCACTGGTTGGGCACGGATCAGCTCGGCCGCGACCTGCTGGTTCGAGTGGCACACGGCTATCAGATCTCCTTTACCGTCGCGATTGGCTCGGTAGCGATCGGCCTGGTGATTGGAGTGCCCCTCGGACTGCTGGCCAGTATGGGAGGGTCCGTCGTCGATAACGCGATCATGCGTCCCCTGGACATCCTGATGTCCTTCCCGGCCATCGTCTTGTCGATCGTGGTCGTGGCCATCAGCGGCACTGGTCTGGTTCCCATCATCGTGGCGATCGGCATCGTATACATCCCGATCATCGCCAGAGTCATGCGTGGTTCGGCGGTCGCGGTCAGCAGGGAGCTATACGTCGAAGCCGCCCGTTCCAGGGGGGCCTCCGTGTTGCGCATTCTAGGCAGGCACATTCTTCCGAACAGCTTTGCACCGGTGCTGGTGCAAGCCTCGCTGCTGATGGGTATCGCGCTGCTGCTCGAAGCCGCCCTGAGCTTTATCGGACTCGGTGTGCGGCCGCCGACGGCATCGCTGGGGCTCATGCTGTCCGACGGCAGGCAGTTTATGGCGAACTCCGCGTGGGTCGTCGCTGGGCCCGGCTTGGCGATCATCATTCTGGTGCTGGCGTTCACGGCCATCGGAGATGGACTACAGGAATTTGCCGACCCACGTAGCCGCAGGCGGTCTTGAATGACCCCCATCCTCGAAGTCGATCGGCTGAGCGTGAGCTATGGGCGCACCCCTGCCGTACGGAGTGCCTCACTGCAGTTGGGACGTGGCGAAGTCCTGGGCCTGGTGGGTGAGTCCGGATCGGGCAAGACGACCCTGAGCATGGCGATTCTCGGGCTCCTTCCTGCCAGCGCGCAGACTGCGGGCGCGATCCGGTTCCAGGGTGAAGATCTGACCAAACTGGGCCCTCGACGCATCCGGGCGCTGCGTGGCGAAAAGATCGCCTTGATCATGCAGAACCCGGCCTCTGCGTTGGACCCCGCGCACACCATCGGTCGACAGTTCATTGAGCTGTTCCGAGCGCATGGTAGGTCGTCGCGGCGGGCAGCTCTGGCAGCCGCAGAACTGTGGCTAACGCGAGTGGGAATAGCGGACCCGAAGGAGCGCCTCAGATCGTTCCCGCATCAGCTCAGCGGTGGGATGAACCAGCGAGTGATGATCGCGTTGGCCTTGGCATTAGACCCGATGCTCTTGATTGCCGACGAGCCAACGTCGGCATTAGATGTCACCGTTCAGGCTCAGATTCTGCGGATACTCCGCACCCTCATTGAGACATTCGACGGGGCGTCCGTCGTGGTGAGCCATGATCTCGGGGTAATCGCGCAGTTGGCGACCAAGGTAGCCGTCATGTACCGAGGCGACATAGTGGAGCAGGCTCCCGTGCAGCAGCTCTTCAAGGCACCGCAGCACGACTATACGAAACACCTGTTAGCGAGCCTGCCAGCAAGGCGAGAACACAGGGAACCGTTGGATGGGTCCGCTGGCGCCATGACTATGCCGATCGGCCAAGGGGACCACTGATGGGAGCGCTTCTGCAGATTCGCGATGTTCGCAGGGACTTCAACGTACCTCGGAGCCTCCGCGAGATCACTCGGCGGATGCCGGGAAGCGTCGTTCACGCGGTCGACGGTGTGTCGCTAGACGTGGAATCCGGGCAGACGGTAGGTTTGGTCGGCGAGTCCGGCTCCGGGAAGACGACCTTGGGTCGAATGGTGCTGGGGCTCCTTCCACTCACGTCAGGCACAATAGCGTTCGATGGTCAGGACATCACGAATCCGAGCCGTGACGATCGATTCCTTCTCAGGAGACGCATACAAGTGGTCTTCCAGGACCCGTATGCCTCGCTGAACCCACGGCAGAGCATCGGCAGCATCATTCAAGAGCCGCTGGACATCCATCAGGTCGGGTCCAAGCCCGAGCGGGTCCGGCGGGTCCGCGAGTTGATGGATGTTGTCGCGTTGCCGGCCCGGTATTACGACATGTATCCTCACGAGCTCAGCGGTGGTCTGCGACAACGCGTCAGCATCGCAACTGCCCTTGCTCTAGATCCGACTCTCATAGTCGCGGACGAACCCGTCTCAGCTCTGGACGTTTCCGTCCAGGCCCAGATTCTCGACCTCTTCGAGACCATCCAGCGGGAGTCGGGCATCAGCATGCTGTTCATCTCCCATGATCTCGGTGTTGTCCACCAGATCAGCGACGCGGTTGCGGTAATGCGGCGGGGAAAGATCGT